>Ga0075345_1000075_pt1 | contig 15921 bp, 14 predicted proteins | sample RushSE_CattailNL_2_FD_120077 | JGI IMG/M metagenome (GOLD analysis project Ga0075345, IMG submission 120077) | Natural and restored wetland microbial communities from the San Francisco Bay, California, USA, that impact long-term carbon... | ecosystem: Environmental > Terrestrial > Soil >...
ACATCTGCACACCGAGTATTGGAAAAGACGCGCAGCCGGATGGCACGCCGAACCGGTCGTCTACCGGCAGGTCCCAGAAGGTGAAAAAATCAGAACCGGATAATTTCACCTTGATCGCCGCAACCGTAATTGCCGTTTTCATTATTTAAACTGGTTGGTTAAAAAAAGTTTGCTTTATCGGAACCGAATATTTATAAAAACAGCAAACCGTGCCGAGGCAGCCGAGTCTGTCATTGGTGAATTCGTCGATGCATTGCCGTAAACAGGATTCTGGCCCTGTGCATGACGGGACAAAACGCTTGAGGCAATGAACATGGTCATCAGCTTGATCAACCAGAAGGGCGGAGTCGGCAAGACCACGACCGCCATCAACCTGGCCAGCGCTCTGTCTTCGAAGAATCTCAAGGTCCTGATGGTCGATGCCGACCCCCAGGGCAGCGTGCTGCAATGGCAGGCAACCGGGGCCAACCGCGACTTCGATGTAGTTCGGTTGGCCATGCCGGAACTGAGGACCAAGATCGGAAACCACCGCCGGGCCTTTGATCATGTCGTCATCGACTCACCGCCTGCGCTTTCACACATCAGCCAGGAAATTGCATCTTCTTCGGACCTCGCCATTATTCCCATTGCACCCAGCTCTTTGGACATCTGGTCGAGCAGGGAAACGATCCAACTGGTCACGGATGTCGGCCGCAAACACAAGGGGCTTGCTGCCAGGCTGCTCGTTTATCGCAAGATTCCCGGCACGCGCCTTGCGGCGGAGGCCCGCGATGCGCTCAACTCCTACGGGCTCGGCATCTTCAAAACTGAAATTTCCCAGCGGATCGCATACGTCGAGGCTATCGTTTCCGGTGTTTCAGTTCTGAAATACTCACCGAACAGCGTTGCAGCTCGGGAAATCCGGGACCTGTGTGATGAGATCCTATAGCCGGGAGGAATAACACTATGGCGCGGAAGCGATCCCTGAAGGATGCGGCGGCAGACCAACTTGTCGAAAAAACCAAGGGCGGTCCGGAGCCTCCGCCGGCACCGACCAAGAAAAAGGCGGCGAGGCCCGGCGCGGTGAAGGCCGCTCAAACGGAGCTCCCGAAGGAAAGCCCTATTGCGCAGCATCTTCCCGTTGAACCTTCGAAAACGCCCGAAGAGGGGAGGAAGTGCCACCCACCGTTAATGTGGATAGGGATTTCGCTCCTGATAGGGCTTGCCGCCGGATACTTTTTCGGCGTGGGTCGGACGATCGGGCCATCGAACATGTCTTTCCTCCTGGTCGGGCTTGCCGCCGGATACGTCATCGGTCGATTCACCAAGATCGTCTGAGGCGTCCACTCGTGGCGCTAACGCCGACAACGACCGACCAAGGCTTCTCCCATTCATCGACCGCTTCAACACCATAGGGTGAATAGAAGAAACGTAACCGAATCGGTCTTGCACACGGTTAACACCACCCGGATCGAGAAAAACGCCGGTTCGGGTCAGGGGGCGATGACGGGGAGTCGTCGGGGCTCCAGGCGGAAGCGCACGGTGTGCCCGACCACGACCGGCTCGCCGTCCAGGTGGGCGAGGGTGCCGTCCTGAAATACCTGAGCCTCGGTGGCGGGGATGCTGCGGATGTATCGCAGGCGATCGGCGCGGTTGGTGTAAAGGTCGATGAACGCCGACGGCAGTGACCCCAATGGCGGTTTGCGCACCAGCTTCAGTTCGGCCACGCCATCGTCGGGAAGGGAACCGGGGGAGATGCGCGCACCGTTGCCGAACTCGCGGGTGTTGCAGAACACCAGCATCAGCACGTCCGCCTCGGTGATCCGGTCGTTGATGGCAAGCCGGACGCGCGTGGTGTTCGCACCGGCGATTTCTTCCAGGATGATGCGCAGATAGCCGATCATGCCCCGACGCCTGGAGCGGTCGAAGCGGTCCGCCACGCGGGCGTCGAAGCCGATGCCGGCCGTGCCCAGAAAAAGCCGGTCATTGAGGTAGCCGACATCCATTGACCGGGATGCCCCTGTAAGAGCCACCCGCAGGGCGTCCTCTGCTTCCCGCGGCAGTCCCAGCGAGCGCGAATACCCATTGCCCGATCCCATGGGAACGACCCCCAGCGGCACCCCTGTGCCGATCACCCCGGTCGCCACCGCGTTTAGAGTGCCGTCGCCGCCCGCGCACAGGACCCGTTCGGCTCCTGCGTCCACCGCAGCCCGCGCCAGTTCAACCCCATGCCCCGAGCCCCTTATCATTTGTATAGAAAGCGTCACGCCCAGATCCGCGGCCATCCTCTCTGCCAGACGGCGCACCCGCAGGGCATGTTTTCGCTTTCCTGCAAACGGGTTGATGATGATCGAGGCTTTCACGGACCGGGGCTGACCATGTTCGCTTTTCAGGTGACTTCAATCGGCACCCTGTCGGAAATCAATTGACAACGCCTGCCCTGCCAGATTCAAGCGGCTCTCCACCGGTGAGGTTTCCGCAATGACTTCCCCGCGGCGGACGACGAACAGCCGGGCCGGCTTCAGGCGCAACGCTTCCACCGGGTCGCCGGCCTGGAGGACGACCAGGTCGGCGCAGCAGCCCGGCTCCAGCCCGTAGCCCTCCAACCTCAGGGCCTTGGAGCCGTTGAAGGTAACGGCTTCGAACAGGCGGCGCATCTCTTCCGTGCCGGTCATCTGGGCCACGTGCAGGCCCATGTGCGCCACTTCCAGCATGTCGTGGGAGCCCAGGGGGTACCAGGGGTCCATGACGCAGTCGTGGCCGAAGGCGACGTTGACGCCGGCTTGCATCAGCTCTTTCACACGGGTCATGCCGCGGCGCTTGGGGTAGGTGTCGTGGCGGCCCTGCAGGGTGATGTTGATCAGCGGGTTGGCCACGGCGTGCACCCCGGCTTCAGCCATCAGCGGGATGAGCTTGCTGACGTAGTAGTTGTCCATAGAGTGCATGGAGGTCAGGTGCGATCCGGTCACGCGGCCCTGCAGGCCCAGCCGCTGGGTGTGACAGGCCAGGGTTTCGATGTGGCGCGAGAGCGGATCGTCGCTTTCATCGCAGTGCATGTCGACCATCAGGCCGCGCCGGGCGGCGAGTTCGCACAAGGCAGCCACCGACTCGGCACCGTCGGCCATGGTGCGCTCGAAGTGCGGGATGCCGCCCACCACCTCGACACCCAGATCCAGCGCCCGGACCATGTTCTCCCGATTGGCCGGCAGCCGGAAATAGCCGTCCTGGGGAAAGGCCACCAGCTGCAGGTCGAGGTAAGGCTTGAACTCCTCGCGGATGTCCAGCAGGGCGGTGACCGCCAGCATTTCCGGATCTCCCACGTCAACGTGGCTGCGGATGGCAAGCGTGCCGCGGGCGATGGCCCATTGGCAAAGCTTGCGGGCGCGGGTCTTGATGGAATCGACGGTCAGCTGCGGTTTCAGCTCCCCCCAGAGCTGGATGCCTTCCAGCAGCGTGCCGCTGCGGTTCACGCGCGGCCGGCCGTAGCTCAAGGCGGAGTCCATGTGGAAATGGCTGTCCACAAATGGCGGTGTCACCAGGCACCCGCCGGCATCGATTTCCTTGCGGGGCGAGGCGCCGATCGCCTGCGCCACCTCCTTTATGCGGCCGTCTTGCACTGCGATGTCGTATCCCCGCCGGCCATCCGGCAGGTTGGCGTTGCGAAGGACGAGGTCCAGCATCAACGGGCCTCCTTGCGAAAGGGCCTGAGCAGGGCGGCCGGCGCCAGCGCATTGCGGGACACCAGGGCCATCCCCACGATGGTGAGCACAAACGGCAGCATCAGGAACACCTGGTAGGGCAGGTTGATCGCGCTGCTCGCCTGCAGGCGCAGCTGCAGGGCATCGATGCAGGCGAACAGGATCGCCCCGGCGGCGCTTTTCCAGGGGCTCCACTGGCCGAAGACGATCAGCGCGATGCAGACCCAGCCGCGGCCGGAGATCACCCCGAAGGTGTAGGCATTGTATTGGGCCATGCACAGGAAAGCACCCGCGAGGCCCATCAAGGCGCCCGACACCAGCAGCGCCTGGTAGCGCATGCCGGTCACGCTCACCCCGGCTGAGTAGGCGGCGTGCGGGTTCTCCCCCACGGTCCGCAGGTCCAGGCCCCACGGGGTCCGGTAGAGCACGAAGGCCGCCGCCGGCACGACCGCCATCGCCAGGTAGACCAAGGCGAACTGGTTGAAGAGGATCGGGCCGATGACCGGAATGTCCGCAAGCCAGGGCAGCGCAAGGGGTTCAAAGGGCTTGATTTTCGGCAGGGAGGACGGCTGGCCGAAAATCAGCCGGTAGAAGAAAAACGACAGGCCCGAGCAGAGCAGGGTCAGCCCGATGCCGGAAACGTGCTGGCTGAGCCCGAGGCTGACCGTCAGCAGGCCCATCAGCGCCCCGGCAACCACCCCGGTCAACACTGCGGCCAGTATTCCCAACCAGAGACTGCCCGTGAAAAAGGCAGTGGAAAAACCGGCCATGGCCGCCAACATCATGATGCCCTCGATGCCCAGGTTCAAGACGCCGGCGCGCTCGGCGAACAGCTCCCCCAGGGTACCGAAAACCAGGGGCGTGGCAATGCGGATCACTGCCGCGAAAAATCCCACCTGAAACACCTGTGCGAGGATTTCATTCATGTTCGGGTCGATTCCAGCGGATCCGGTATTGGGTCAGCATCAGGGCCGCCAGCATGGTGATCAGGGACATGCCCTGGATGACGTCGGCCAGAAACACCGGAACGCCGGTGGCCCGAGACATGGCTTCGGCGCCGGTGATGATGATCGCAAAAAATATCGCCGCCGGCACCACCCCGATGGGGTTCAGGCGCGCGAGCATGGCGATGACGATGCCGGTGTAACCGTAGCCCGGAGACAGGCCGGCCATGACCTGAAAATGAATGCCGGCCACTTCCCCCACGCCGGCAAGCCCCGCGAGCGCACCGGAGACGCCGGCGGTAAGCAGGGTCACCGCCGCAATGTTGATGCCGGCATAGCGGGCCGCGTTCGGGTTTTCGCCGACGGCGTCGATCTCAAAGCCCAGGGTCGTGTGGCGCAGCATGAGCCAGACCCCTGCGGTCGCAAGCGCGGCCAGCAGCACCCCCAAGTGCAGGCGGGTGGCCCGCAGCAGGATCGGGAACTCCGCCTCCATGCGAATGTCCGGCGAGTCCGGGTACCCGCTCAACGGGTCCTTCCAGGGCCCGTCCAGCAGGGCCATCATTCCGTAAAAAAAGACGAAGTTCAGCAGCAGGGTCGTGACGACGTCGTCCACCTTGTAGCGTGTTTTCAGAATCGCCGGCAGCAGGGCCCAGACCGACCCGGCCAGAGCGCCGCCTGCGATCATCAGCGGGACCAGGCTCCAGGCCGGCAGCCCCTCCCGGGCGCCGATGAAGGCTGCGGCCATGGCGCCCGCCAGGAGCTGGCCTTCCGCCCCGATGTTCCAGAACTTGGCACGGAAGGCCACGGTCACGGCCAGACCTGTAAAGACGAGGGGTGCGGCCTTGACCACGGTTTCGACCAGGCTGAAGGCGGTGCTCAGGGAACTCAGAAAAAGCTTCGTGTAGGCGGTGAGAACATTGGCCCCCGCCAGTACGACGAGCCCGCTGCACAGGACCAGCGTGGCTATGACGGCCGCCAGCGGAAGGAGGACATTCAGCCACCAGGGGCTGTGGGCCCGGGGTTCGAGGCGGAAGCCGTTCATGCCGCCTCCCGGACCCCGGCCATCAGCAGGCCGACCCTGGCCACGGTCGCATCATGGATGTCCAGGACATCCATGATGCGACCCTCGAACATGACGGCGATGCGGTCCGACAACGAAAAAATCTCTTCCAGGTCCTCGCTGATCAGGACCATTGCCCCTTCCCGGCCGCGCAGGTCGAGAAAGCGCTGGTGAACGAAGCGGGCGGCGGCGACATCCAGGCCGCGGGTCGGTTGGGCGGCCAGCAGCAGCGTCGGCTCCCAGGCCAGTTCGCGGGCCAGCAACGCCTTCTGCAGATTCCCGCCGGACAGGGTGCCGGTGCGCACACGGTTGCCGGCGGACTGGATCCCGAAACTATGGATCTGTTGGTCGGCAAAGCGGCCGATCGCCCCGTGTTTCAGAAATCCGCAGCGGCTGAACCGGCGTTCCCGGATGCGCGGCAGCACCATGCAGCTGCGCAACGGCAGGCTAGTGATCAGGCCGGTTCCCATGCGGTCCTCGGGGATTCGCCCCACCCCCAACGCCTGCACCTCCCGCGGCGTGAGCCGGGAAACCACCTTCCCGTTGATCTCCAGGGTGCCGCCCGAAACGGGCAGCACGCCGGCGATGACATCGGCCAGCTCCGCCTGGCCGTTGCCGGAGACCCCGGCGATACCCAGGATTTCGCCCGCGCGAACTTCCAAGCAGATGCCTTTCAAGCTGGGCCGCGCCCCGCCTCTGGTCTGCAGGTTATCAATGCGCAGTCTCGCCGCGCCGGGCGTAGTCGACACCTTGGACGGCGGTGTGATTTCATGGCCGGTCATCAATTCGGCCAGCCGCATTTTGCTGACGGTGTCATCGTTGGCCGTTTCGGCGACGACACGGCCATGCTGCATAATCACGACCCGAGTGGTAACCGCAATGATTTCGTGCAGTTTATGGCTGATGAAAACAACCCCCATACCCCGGCCGGCCATCGCCCGCAGGGCGGTGAAAAGCCCGTCCGCTTCCTGGGGGGTCAAGGCGGCCGTGGGCTCGTCGAGGACCAGGATGCGCGCGCCTCGGATCAAGGCTTTCATGATCTCCAGACGCTGCTGCTCGCCGATCGTCAGGTCGCCGACCCGGACGTCCGGGGGCAGGCGCAGACCGAAACTCCGTTCGATCTCGCCCATGCGCTCAAGGGCGAAGCCGCGGTCCAGGCGCAACCCGCGGCCGGACTGGCCCACCATCAGGTTGTCAATGACCGTGTGTCGGGGAACCAGGTGGAAGTGCTGGTGCACCATCCCGACCCCGTGCGCCAGGGCATCCGCTGAGCTGTGGATGCGCACGGTCCGGCCATCGACGGCAATCCGTCCCCTGTCTGGGGCATAGACCCCGAACAGGATGTTCATCAAGGTGGTTTTGCCGGCCCCGTTTTCCCCGAGCAATCCCAGGATATCACCACCGTTCAGGGTCAAATCGACACCGTCGTTGGCTTGGACGTCGCCGAAGCGTTTGGCGATGCCGCGCATCTCCAACAGTGGTGGGCTTTCCATATCGGGTCTTTCCGGCCTGCAAACAGCGAAGGCAAGGATTGGGAGAGGCTTTCAGTCTCGATTCAGCCGTCACAGCCAAGGCTGCTTTGCTGAAGTCTGCTCATCGCGGCTGGAACGCCGCTCCCACAGAGAGAATAAATGACTCCACAAGAAGCAGGTTACGGCGCGCGGCGGCATCCCGTAGCGAAACGAAATCTCCCCCAACCCCCCATGGCAAAGGGGGCGAAGGGGGATTTGCAAGCGACTCCATCGGAAACTCAACTCCTTAAGAGTGATTCAACCGTTTCCTCATTGGGATTTGGGAATCGATTCGTCGATGTCCACACGGAAGGTCCCGGCCAGGATCTCCTGCTGGCGCTTGGCCACCAGTTCCTTGACATCCGCGGGGAGCTTGGTGTCAAACTTGTGATACGGAGCCAAGTAGGAACCGCCCTTGGACATGAAGGAAAAACCGCCGAAATCCTGGGCGGTAAACACACCGGCTTTCACCAGGCTGACCATGTATTTGACCGTCGGCCACATGTCCCACACCGGCCCCGTGATAACGGTGTCCGGGCCGAGGGAGGACTGATCGGACATGTTGGAAATCGCCAGGATCTTCTTTTCCTTGGCGGCCTCGATGACGCCGAACCGTTCGGCGTAGATCACGTCCACGCCGGATTCGATCTGTGCTAGGGCGGCTTCCTTGGCCTTGGGCGGGTCGAAGAAGGATCCGATGAAGGAGAACTTGCACTTGACCTTCGGGTTGGTTTCCTTCGCGCCGGCGTAAAAAGCGTTGGCCAGGCGGTTGACTTCCGGAATGGGCATCGCCGCCACCACGCCGATGGTGTTGCTCTTGGTCATCTTGCCGGCGATCATGCCGGAAAGATAAGCCGGCTCGTGGATCCAATTATCGAAAACCCCGAAATTGGGCTCTGCCGGGCCGATGCCGGAGCCGAAAACGAACGCGATCTTGGGATAGTCCGCAGCCACCCGGCGCGCGATCCGTTCGGCGCCGAAGGCATCGCCCGTGATCAGCTGGTAGCCCTTCTCCGCATATTCCCGCATGACCCGGGCAAAATCGGCCGATTTGACGCTCTCGGACCAGTCGTATTGAATCCCCATTTCTTTCTTGGCCCGCAGCAGGGCGACATGGATCTGGTTCACCCAGGGCTCTTCGATGGGGGTTTCAAAAACAGCGGCCACCTTGAGCGGGGCTTGAGCGAGCAACGGGGCGGCCGATCCGGTGCCGAGCAGCAGGGCGGCGACGAGAGAAGCGATCAGAATCACTCCAGCCGTTCGTGGGACACATTTTCCCGAATTCATTTCGTTTCCTCCTTTTCTGAGAAGTTGTCGGGTTATCCGCTGATAATGCATGCCACTCGATTAAGCAGTTACGGAAGGATGCTACCACCACGATGTCGTCAATATTTAATCCGCCGGGATAAAGCAAGCACTCTTTGGTTTGGGCCTCTTACAGGTAGGTCGGCCGGGAAAGCCCTTTGCGGGTCCTCAGCGCCTCCAGCAGTCCCACACAGCCGGTCATCATGTTGTCGCCCAGAGGGGCGCCCCAGATCATCGGCAGGCGCGACCCGTCCACCAGGCGGCGCTTGGGGCCGGTAGCGATGATAGTTTTGAGCGCCTCCGGGCCGACTGCCGTGCGGATGTAGGCGCCGTGGCCGCCTTCTGCCAGGGCCCGGCGGTGGTCCAGCGTGCCAGCCGCCAGGCCCTCGAGCAACCCTTCAAGCCGTTCCCGGGTGATGTCCTTCGTGTGATACTCGACCACGCCGGCCAGCTCATTCCCCGTAAGGGCGGCACAGACGGTGTGGGAAGTCGCAACGTCCAGCACCATGAAAGGGCGGTCCTTCGGGGCGTTCGGGTCGAGGGCGGCGCCCACGATGGCGGCCATGCCGCTGTCCATGACAAAGGCCTCCCGCGCCGGCAGTTGCAACGCAACGGCGGCCACCGACCTCAGGCGGTTCAAAAATGCCGGGACCTCGCTTGCGTTGAACATCAGAACGTGCGGCTGCGGCCGGGCGTCAAGTCGCTCCCGGTAAACCCGATGCCGGAAATCCAGGTGCGATACCCCCGGCGGCGGGACACCGTGGTCCTGCACGCAGACCGCCACGGCATCGAACTCGAAGGGGACGCCGAACCCCCCGACGATCTGCTGCAGCCGGTCGGCCTCCACGTCCTGCAGCACCAGGTGCGCATAGCGCTTTCTTTTTCGCAGCTTCTCCGCTTCTGCATCGTCGACGACCGTGACGCCCCAGGCGCGCACCTTCTCCGGGTCGTGGTGCAGGGTGGCTGCGGCCGATAGCGATGCGATGACCTCGTTCGTCTCGGCCCGCCGGCGCAAGACGTCCGTCACCGGCCCGCCGCCCATCTCACAGCCGGTGACGACGAGGTCCCCCGGCAGACGTGCGGCTCGCTCGGCAATCGTCCGCACCGGCGACACGACTACCGACTTGTAGTGGTGCACCGCCTGGGTGTCGAACCAGAGCACATCCATGGTGCCCGCTCCGATGTCCACGCATAAAAAGCGGCTCATGGTCGGATTATTTTTTTTTGGAAATTTTGTTCAGCTCCTCCAGCGTCGTCGCATCGTCGAAAATATCGGCGACCACCTGGTAGGGCGATTTCGGCACCTGCATCATGAAGCTAACTTTTCTCTGAGGCTTGTCGAACCCGGGCTTCGGCTGCCAGTGTTCCACCCAGGCACCTTCCGGGTGGTCCGTCACATCGTCGCAGAGGCCCAGGATGTATAACTTGCCGGTCTTGCTGCATTTCATCTGCGCCAGGTTCAGGCCCAGGTCCTGGCTTTTGGGGGTCGGCAGGCAGTAGTTTTTCTCGCACTCCGTCACCCACACGTAGGTGTCCTTCCAGACAAATCTGCCCCTCGGGTTCTCAAACTCCTTCAAACCCTTTTCTCCGGATTTTGCCAGGAACTGGGCGGCCTCAGTCACCTTTTGGCAGACTTCCTGCGGGGTCGCCTTCCCCGTGACCATCTCGGACTGCGCCGAGGCCGCGGCGGGCATGAGCACCAGCAGGGACAACAGCAGCAACAACCGTCTCATTCTGAACCTCCAGGGCAGATAGATTGATCGGATCGACAGGCGGCGTCCTCCATGCACCGGCATGGATGTTCGCAGTGCGCCCATCTTAGTGCACATCCGAGAAGGATGCAATTTCAGATTGAGGAAGATGCATCGGCTTGGCCAGGCTCATCAGCACCACCGCGACGCCGGCCATGGCGGCACAAATGATGAAAGTGTGATCGTAGGCCCTCGTCCGGTCGCGCAGCCTGCCCGTCACCCAGTTGTTCGAAAAGGAAAAGTCTCGTACCCCTGGCGAAAATAAGATATGAAAAAAGCGTTATGCAAATCATGAGCAAGCCTGACATCAATATACGCGTCGAAGGCCGCGTCCTCAGCGTGAAGCACGGAATCAGCCTCATGGAGGCCTTGGTTGCGGCCGGTTTTCTCCTGCGTTCCGATTGCGGCGGCAGGGGGCGCTGCGGGAAGTGCATGGTCCGCGCAACCGCCATTGCGCCGGAGGCCCTGAGAACGCCAGGGGACGCCGAACTCAAAACCCTGGGTGCGGAACAAACCGGGCAGGGTTACCGGCTCGCCTGCTGCACCAGCGTGATGGGAGCTGCCGCCGTCGAAATACCCGAGGAGAGCCTGCTCGCACCGGAAGTGGTTCAAAAAGGGCTGCCCATGCTGCTGTCGAAGCTGGAGACCCTGCCGCCCGCACCGTCACCTCAGGGATCGCCTTGCTGCGGGCTGGCCGTCGACCTGGGCACCACCACGGTTGCGGCTTACTTGTGCGATCTGCACGCGCGGGCCATCATCGGGTCCACCTCCGCCCGCAACCCGCAGGCCATCTTCGGGGACGACGTCATCAGCCGGATCAGCGCCGTGCGCACCGACCCTGAAACCCTGCCCCGGCTGCAAACCATGGCCGTCAGCGCCATCGACTGGGCGGCATCCGCCCTGTGTCGGCGCGCCGGCGTCGACCCGGCCGCAGTGGGTGAAATGGTCGCAGTCGGCAACAGCACCATGGTCCATCTGCTGCTGGGCGAGGACCCCTCGTCCATCGGCGTTTTTCCCTACACTCCCAAATTTTCCGGGGACCGCACCGTCACCGCCGGTAGCGTGGGCCTGCACTTCAACCCCTCCGCCCGGCTGCGCACCCTGCCGCTGATCAGCGGGTACCTGGGGGCGGACATCATCAGCGCGGCCATCGCCGCAAACCTGATCGAAACTCCGCCCGGGACCCTGCTCGTGGACGTGGGGACGAACGGCGAAATCATATTTCAATCGGGGAAAGGCCCGGCGGCAACCTCCTGCGCCACGGGCCCGGCCTTCGAGGGTGCCGCCATCCGACACGGGATGCAGGCGACCTCCGGTGCGGTGGACTCCGTTCGCTTCAACCGCGACACGCGATGCCTCGACTACACCGTCATTCAACGCGACCCGGGCCGCCCCAGGCCGGCGGCTGGAATCTGCGGCTCGGGAGTCATCACCACCGTCGCCGAGCTCCTGCGGGCCGGCATCCTGTCCAGAAGCGGAAGCTTCAACGCCGGTTGCGGCTCGCCCTGCCTGCGGCCGGGGGAAAACGGAGTGCTCGAATTTGTTATCGTCCCGGCCGGAAGCCACCGCAACCGCCGTGCCATCACGCTGACCCAGGCGGACGTGCGGGCCGTGCAGCTGGCTAAGGGGGCCCTGCGCACGGGGATCGACCTGCTCTGCCGTGAGAACGGAATGCCCCGCCCGAGCAAGATCCTTCTGGCGGGGGCCTTTGGAAGCTTCATTAACCGGCTGGACGCGCTCACACTCGGCCTGTTTCCCGAAATGGAAGCCGCTGCGATCGAGGTGGTGGGCAACGCCGCCGGGGCCGGGGCCGTCCTGGCGCTCCTGCGGGAAGACTATTTCACGCAAGCGCGGGAACTGGCGCGTGCCACCCGGGTGCTCGACCTGGCGGCCCACCCCGATTTCCAGGATTCATTTGTGGCCGCCCTCTCCTTTTGACGGCCCCGCAGCGTTAGCACTCAGGGGTCAGAAAATCCACGAGGGGATGCACCATGGTTTTCGCCATCTTCCCACATGGAAGATCGGAGCCAGCGGCGACCAAATTCGGGCAGCTGCTTCTCTCCTGAACCCCGAACCCTCTGTGCCTGCGCAGTTAAGCCGCAGCTTCATCCCACCCGCACCGTCTCGCCCCGGCGGGGCACCACCACCGCGTAGCCTTCACTCTGGAGGCTCTCGGCAAAATGCAGCGCCTGCTCTTCCTCACCGTGGACCAGTGCGATTTTCTTGACCCGCAGGTTGCTTTGTTTCAGGAACCGCATCATCTCGGCCTTGTCGGCATGACCGCTGAAGCCGCCGATCTTGGCCACGTGCGCCTTGAGGGGATACTCCTTGTTCAAAAACTTGACGAGCGGGGCCTCGCCCCTTCTACCGGATCTCTCATACTCCAGGCCCAGTTCCTCGATCCGTCGCCCCAGGGTGTTCTGCGCCATGTAGCCGACGATCAGGATGCTGTTGCGTTCGTTGTGAATCTTGAACCGCAGGTGATGGAGGATGCGGCCGGCTTCGCACATCCCCGAAGCGGCGATGATGATCTGCGGCTTGTCCTCCCGGTTGAGGGCCATGGACTCCTCCACCGATTGCACCAGCCTGACTTGGTCGAAAAGAAAGGGGTTCTGCCCCTTGGACAGAAAAGTGGTCTGCGTCTCCCGGTCGTAGACCTCGGGGTGCTCGGCGAAAACCTTGGTGAGGTTGACCGCCAGGGGGCTGTCCACGTAAATCGGGACGCGGGGCAGGCGTTTTTCGTTGTAGAGCTCGTGCAGCACGTAGAGCAGCACCTGCGTGCGGCCGAACGCAAAGGCCGGGATCAGCACCGTGCCGCCCCGCCGCAGCGTTTCCTCCAGCATGCTCGCCAGCTGGCCTTTCAGGTCGGTCAAGGGTTCATGCAGCCGGTCGCCGTAGGTGCTCTCCATGATGAGCAGGTCCACATCGCGCTCGGCTTCGGCGAACACAAGCTCGGGATCGTTGATGATGGGTTTGTCGAACCGGCCGAGGTCGCCTGAAAAACAAACCCTCAGGGCCCGCCCGTTTTCCCGCGCCGTGACCATGCTGATGGCCGACCCCAGGATGTGGCCGGCGTCGTAAAATGTGCAGGTCATCTGGTTGCCGATATCGACCGTCTGCTGGTAGGGATAAGGTTCAAAATACGTCAATGACTTCTCGGCATCCGGCAGGGTGTATAGAGGGTTGACGACCTCGAGGCGCAGCTTGGCCATGAGGTCGCTGATGGTTTCGACGTTCAGCTCGTGCCGGCCCTTTTTCAGCAGCCTCTTGATTTCACCGAGGTCCGGTACCGCTTCGTTTTTTCCCTGAAGAACAGTGCTTTTCTGGGCGAGCGCCGTGCGCAGGGTCTTGTAGTTGAGGTAATCGGCATCCGACACCTGGATGCTGGCCGAATCCGGCAGCAGGTACTCACAGGCCGACTTCGTTGCCCGGGTGCAGAGAATCCGACCGGCAAAGCCGTTCTTGGTGACCACCGGTACGCGGCCGGAGTGGTCGATGTGGGCGTGAGAGAGCAAAACGTTGGTGAGGATGCCGGCATCGAAGGGCAGCACCCGGTTCTTTTCAGCCGTCTCCCGGCGGCGGCCCTGGAAAAGCCCGCAGTCGAGCAGGACGCGGTCGCGCTCCGTGGTCATGAGATGCATCGAGCCGGTGACTTCCCGCACCGCACCGTAAAAGGTTACGTGCATAATCCCTCCCGATTTGAATTTGGAATGACCGGGTATGCGAACAGCGGTTCATCCGCAGGCCCTTGTGCTGCGAGCGAAAGCCTAAAAAATGAACCGCGCCATGTCAATCTAAAAACACGCCGCCTGCGCGGATTGTTTTTCCGCGCGATATGCTATAGACACGGGAGCATCCGACCGGATAGGTCTCAAACGGCAGACAAGCACAGGGCCAACGGAGGGAAACGGCATGAAAGGGTCCCATGTGGAACGGATCGTAAAAGCCATGGTCGTTTTCATCGCATTTGGAATAGGACCGGCCGGCGTTGGGCCGACGCCTGCCGAGGCCGAGCCCGTCATCCGCCCGGACGGAGCCGTGGAGATGGTCAAGCCGGACGGCTCCGTTGCCGCGACGCTGGTGGTGGAAATCGCCGAAAGCCCCGAAGCGCGCGCCCGCGGGCTCATGGGAAAGATCCTCCCGGATTACATGGCCGGGATGCTCTTCATCTTCGAATCCGCGCAGCCCCAAACCTTCTGGATGCGCAACACGCCAAGTTCCCTTGACATGATGTTTGTCGATGCGGGTGGGAAGGTCATAAATATTGCCGCATATACAACTCCCATGTCGGACCAACTGTATTCCTCGGCCGGCCCCGCGAAATATGTGGTCGAAGCGAAAGCCGGCTTTGCGGGCCGGTTCGGCATCCGGCAGGGCTACACCATGCGCTGGAAGCGCCTCCGTTGAGCCGTGAAAGATAGTCCTTCAAACACCTGGTGGATCGTGGTCTGCGTTTGCGCCGTATGGCTCTGGCCCGCATACTGCCCGGCGGACGATCCGCCGCCGGTGCCCTTCATCGGAGTGAATTACGGCCCGTTTCACAGGGACGGCCAACGGCCCGATGCGGTGGCTGAAATCCCCGAAGCGCAGATCGTGGAAGACCTCCGCACCATAGCCGCTGCCGGGTTTCGGCATGTCCGCACCTATGGCGTGGACAACGGCCTCAACCGCATTGTCCCACTGGCCCAACGCCATTTCCCGGAGCTCCGGATTTTTGTCGGGGTCTACGTCTGCGGCCTTAACCACGATGACCTCGGAAACCTTCGCAGCACGCGGTCCCAAATGGACGAGGCCATCCGGCTTGCCAACCGGTATCGCAACGTGGCCGGCATGGTGGTCGGCAATGAGTGCCTGCCCGGCGAGCCCGAAGCGTGCCCTCGGCCGGTGTCGGTGGAACAGCTGGTAGACGATATCAACTACGTCAAAAGGGGGTTGAATCCGGACGCGCGGAAAACCGTCCGGGTCACATCGGCTCTTTCGATGGTCGCCGCCGTGAGGGAGCATGCCGCGCAGGGGCGCCGGGTCGCGGAACACTGCGACGTGCTCATGGTAAACATCCATCCGTTCTATGCACCCGCGGCGGTCGAGCAAGCCGTCCATCCGAATCTGGACGGGTCCTATCGCCGCTTGACCGAGCTCTACTCACAAACCGGCAGATCGATCATCGTCGGCGAAACCGGTTGGCCGAGCGCCGGCCCACCCAACGGCCCGGCCGCCCCCGGCCTTGAGAACCAGAAAAAATTCACCCGGGATTTGTTCCGCTACGCCCGGTCGAACACCGTCAGCGTTTTCGTTTTTGAGATGTTCGACGAACCGTGGAAAACAGAGGCGGGCGGAATCGGCCCGCACTGGGGTCTTTTTGACTCGCGCGGCCGCGCGAAATTCGCGTTGCCTTGGTAGTCGCTTCGAACAACAGATTATTACTCCGGCAATTGACATGCCAAGTTCAGCATCTCACGCACTGGCGAAGCGGGGTGCCCGCCGCAGTGGGTCCGACAAGCATCACCGGGCATGAGGCGGGCTCAGTGGGCTTCGGGCGCGGCCTTTTTCCCGAAAACCGGATGCCGCTTGGAGGCCAGTTTGATGAGATATTCCGCCATCTCTCCATGAGTATAGCCGGCGTGCTCGGCGGCGCTGGCCATGCTGGCGTCCTCGCTGATGTCGGGGTTGGGG
>Ga0075345_1000078_pt1 | contig 15608 bp, 13 predicted proteins | sample RushSE_CattailNL_2_FD_120077 | JGI IMG/M metagenome (GOLD analysis project Ga0075345, IMG submission 120077) | Natural and restored wetland microbial communities from the San Francisco Bay, California, USA, that impact long-term carbon... | ecosystem: Environmental > Terrestrial > Soil >...
AGGCCAAAATTTATATTGACAGAAAAACGCTTTTCGCATAACTTTTTAGAGTTAATTCGATCCCCGATAGCTCAATCGGCAGAGCGGGTGGCTGTTAACCACTAGGCTGTAGGTTCAAGTCCTACTCGGGGAGCCAAATAATAACAAGGGCTTAGATTAAAGTTCTAAGCCCTTTTTGTTTTTTAAAATTTTAGTTTCCAACCCGTGCAAGGCAAATTGAAGGGAAAGCAAGGAAACGATAGCCGGGCAAATATCAACTTAGGCAGATAACAGCAAACGGGAATGTGGCCCGTCAGATCAAATCCGCAAAGAATTTCTGGCAATCGTCTTTCTCATTCATTTAAGCGCGAAATACAATATAGGATTTTAGCATGAGCGAAAAAAAATTTGATCCAAAAAAACTTCACAAATTGAATGATCCCGATAGACTATTAGACATACCCCCAGAATATATCTGGGATAAATTGAATTTAATAAATCCAAACACATTGGTTGATATTGGTGCAGGGACGGGTTTCTTCAGCATTCCTTTTGTTGGTTACACAAAGAACGGAAAAGTCTTTGCATGTGATCTATCCGACATTATGATCGAATGGATGAAGAGTAATGTATGTCCGAAATACCCCAATATAATCCCTATAAAAATGGAAGAGCGTGCTGTTCCTCTCGAAGATGGTTTGGCGGATTTGGTGTACATGATAAATTTGCACCATGAATTAGAAGCTCCAGAAGAAATACTTAACGAATCTCATCGATTATTAAAAAAGAACGGGAAAATATTTATTGTTGATTGGAAAAAAGAAGATATGGCCCATGGTCCTCCCACACGGTTAAGATATTTGCCGGAACAAGTTAAGGAGCAGTTGATTCGTGTAGGGTTTGAAGAGCTTACTATTTATAATGAAATGTCGAAACACTTTCTGGTCATCGCTGAAAAAAGATAATCTCTACTCGCAAGTGGCAACTCGGCCAAACTAACCGAGACCCAACCTTTTGATCGGGCCTCTATTTTTGAAGCCGCTCAACCACTGGACTCAGCGGGTCGTATTGCGCTTCAAACCGGCTGATATCCGCCTCGTACTGCAGTGTCAGATCGATGTCGTCCAACCCCTGTAGCAGCTGTTTCTTAGCCCCGGCGTCAATTTTAAAATCAAATAGGCGGGGTGGTGTAACGTGAAAGACGACGCGTTGGGCGGGCAGGTCGACCGTCGCCGTCAAGCCGGTGTGCTCGGCCACCATATCGAATACCTCATCCACATCCGCTTCGCACAATTCGATGGCGAGCATGCCATTTTTGGTGGTGTTGTTTCTGAAAATATCGGCAAAACCGGGCAGCCGCTTTCCTTCTATCTCCTTCCAGGGTGCGATGACGACTCGGTAACCGTCCTGGACCAGGGCCCAGACCGCATGCTCCCGGCTGGACCCACAGCCGAAGTTGTTGCGCGTCACCAGAATGGAGCGTCCCTGAAAACGGGGCTGATTCAGTTCGAAATTCATATCCAGGGTGCCGTCGGGCAGGTAGCGCCAGTCAAAAAACGCATTGGGGCCGTAGCCGGTGCGTTGGATCGATTTGAGAAACTGTTTGGGGATGATGGCGTCGGTGTCCACATTGGCCCGGTCCAGTGTAGCTATGATGCCGGTATGTTCGGTAAAGGGTTCCATGGTCTTTCCTTTGTGTGCTAAGTTCAGCCTACGATTCGAGCCATTGGCGGATGTCGACAAATTTACCGGCAACCGCTGCGGCTGCCGCCATTTCCGGGCTGACCAGGTGGGTGCGCCCGCCTTTTCCCTGGCGACCCTCAAAGTTGCGGTTGGAGGTGCTGGCGCAACGCTGTCGGGGGCGAAGCTGGTCCGGGTTCATTCCCAGGCACATGCTGCATCCGGCATAGCGCCACTGGCCGCCGGCGGCTTTGAAGATACGGTCCAATCCTTCGGCTTCGGCCTGCAGACGGACCTGATGGGATCCGGGAACGACCAGCAGTTCCACGTGATCGGCCTTCTTGCGTCCATCCAGAATGGCGGCGGCCTGCCGCAGGTCTTCGATGCGGGAATTGGTGCAACTGCCGATAAAGACCACGTCCACCGTTACATCGGTCAGCTTTACCCCGGGTGAGAGCCCCATATAGTCCAGGGCATTTTTTACATCTGAGGGGCTGTATCCCCTGGCGTTATCCGGGGACGGTATCGGTTGGTCCACATCCACCACCATTCCGGGGTTGGTCCCCCAGGTGACCTGCGGCGCAATGCGGCCCGTGTCTATGGTCAAGGTCTGGTCGAATGGCGCATCCGCGTCGCTGGGCAGGCTTCGCCAGTAGTCCAGGGCCTTGTCCAGGGCGTCGCCGGTCGGTGCATAGGCGCGCTCACGGCCGGTAATGTAGGCAACGGTGGTGGAATCCGGGGCGATCATGCCGGCCCGTGCGCCGGCTTCGATGCTCATGTTGCAGACCGTCATGCGTCCTTCCATGGAGAGGGCGCGCACCGCCTCGCCGCCATATTCCAGGACATGTCCGGAGCCGCCTGCGGAGCCCATGGTGCCGATCATCTTCAACACCATATCCTTGGCCGAGATGTGCGGACCGAGACGACCGGTGAATTCCACTTGATATGTGCGGGGTTTTTTCTGGACCAGGGTCTGGGTGACCAGAACGTGCTCCACCTCGGAAGTGCCGATACCGAAGGCCAGTGCGCCAAAGGCGCCGTGGGTGGAGGTATGGGAGTCACCGCACACAATGGTCAGGCCCGGCAGGGTGATCCCCAACTCCGGACCGATGACGTGTACGATGCCCTGTCGGTCGTCACCCAACCCGAACAGGTTGACTCCGAAGGCATCGCAGTTTTCCTGCAGCGCCTCCACTTGGGCCCTGGAGATGGGGTCCTTGATGTCCATGCGGTCTGCGGTGGTGGGTACATTGTGATCCATGGTGGAAAAGGTCAACTCCGGCCGCCGAATCTTTCTTCCGGCCAGCCGCAATCCGTCAAAAGCCTGCGGGCTGGTCACCTCATGCACCAGGTGGCGATCGATGTACAGCAGGCAGGCACCATCCGGGAGCTCACGCACGACATGGGGTGCCCATATTTTTTCGAACAATGTTTTTCCCATTGGTTTTTCCTTCCATTATTGCTTGGCCTCTTGGGATTGCATTTTTAGGTCCGACTCCTTCCCTCCATGTTGTCAATATTGTCAAGATGCCGTCATGGCCGTTGAAAGTCAAGGCAATGGGCCGCCCAATGGCTTGCCTTTTGTCAAAAGCAGATTAGGTTTCCCTGATAGGGCGGGTGGTGGGGCAGGCGCACTGGCTGAAGGCAAAAAGAGCACCCAATTCAGGCCCCGCGCCTCAACCCGAGGCCTGCCAAAACTGCCGTTGCAATTACCCAGAAGGGAAACTCAGCTATGGTGTCATCGCCAGCAATTCCGGTCTGAATCTACAGTCCTTCGCCGAAAGAGCACATATACCGGTGGCCTTTACCCTGCACGGGCTTTCCGCGCTGCCGGTGGACCACCCCGTGAGCCTGGGCATGGTTGGCATGCACGGAACCGTGGAAGCCAACCGTGCCATGATGAATGCCGATCTGATCATTGGGAGTCAAGGAGAATGCTTATACTGGAGGCCCTGTAAGAGGATATTCAAGAGGCCAGCGGCTTCCCCGCCTTAAAGGAGCAGCAATGACCGGAAAATTGAACAAATTTAGTTCCCGGATTACCGAACCCAAATCCCAGGGGGCCTCCCAGGCGATGCTCTATGGCATCGGGATGAGCGCTGCCGATATGCAAAAAGCCCAGGTGGGTATCAGCAGCGTCTGGTACGAAGGCAACACCGGCAACATGCATTTGAACGACCTGGCCGCCAGGGTGAAGGCGGGGGTGGAGGCAGCGGGACTCGTCGGCCTGCGCTTCAACACCATCGGGGTGAGCGACGGGATTTCCATGGGCACCGAGGGGATGAGCTATTCCCTGCCGTCCCGGGACCTGATTGCGGACTCCATTGAAACGGTGATGCGCGCCCAATGGTATGACGCCAATATTTCCCTGCCGGGGTGCGACAAGAACATGCCCGGCTGCCTGATCGCCATGGCCCGGGTGAATCGACCGGCCTTGATGGTTTACGGGGGTACCATCCGGGCCGGGGAGCTGGATGGCGTTAAACTGGACATTGTCTCCGCCTTTCAAAGCTACGGTGAATTCATGGCCGGCAGCATCGATGAGCAGCGCCGGCAGGCGATTGTCAAAAAGAGTTGCCCGGGCGCCGGGGCCTGCGGCGGCATGTACACCGCCAACACCATGGCGTCGGCCATCGAAGCCATGGGCATGTCCCTGCCGTTCAGCGCCAGCCGGCCGGCCGAGTCGGACGAAAAAAGAGACGAGTGCCGCCGGGCGGGTGAGGCGATCCTGCACCTGTTGAAGGCGGACATCAAACCGCGGGATATCATGACCCGGGAAGCCTTTGAAAATGCCCTGGTCGTTTTGACGGTCCTGGGCGGGTCGACCAATGCGGTGTTGCATCTGATCGCCATGGCACGGGCCGTGGACGTGCCTTTGTCCATCGATGATTTTCAACGGGTGAGCGATCGTGTGCCGCTGCTGGCGGACATGAAACCCAGCGGTGCCTTCGTCCAGGAGGACCTGGACCGCGTCGGCGGCATCCCCGCATTGATGAAGTACCTTTTGGGCGAGGGGCTGCTGGACGGCCGCTGCCTGACCGTCACCGGCCGGACCGTGGCCGAAAACTTAGTGCAGGTGGCCGGATTTGAACCGGGCCAGCGAATCGTTCGCCCCCTGGAAGACCCCATCCACCCCGTCGGCCACATCCAGATCCTGCGGGGCAACCTGGCACCGGATGGTGCCGTGGCCAAGATTACCGGAAAGGAGGGCGTCGCCTTCAGCGGGCGGGCCAATGTGTTCGATTCCGAAGAGGCGATGCTGACGGCCCTGGAAAAGGGGGGGATCGTTAAAGGCGATGTGGTCGTAATTCGCTATGAGGGTCCCAAGGGCGGCCCCGGCATGCCGGAAATGCTGACCCCCACCTCGGCGATCATGGGCGCCGGCCTTGGAAAAGAGGTGGCCTTGATCACCGACGGTCGTTTTTCAGGCGGCTCCCACGGTTTCATAGTGGGACATATTACCCCCGAAGCTCAGGAAGGCGGTCCCCTGGCGCTGGTTCAAACCGGCGACACCATTACCATTGACACCGCCACCCACAGCCTCGATGTTCGCGTCGACCCGGCGGAGATGGCGCGCAGGCGCAAGGCCTGGACCCCGCCTCCCTATAAGGCGTCCCGCGGGATCCTTTACAAGTATATCAAAACCGTGCGCTCGGCGTCGGAAGGGTGTGTCACCGACGCGTAAAAATCGCCGTCCGAACATAGCTGTTTGGTTCAAAATTTAGGGTTGTATTTTCAAAGGTTCAAACCATCCGGCCGCCTTGCGGGCACCGAGCGCTCGCATTTATGTTCTTTCGGGCCCAAACACTGGGTTGTCCGCGAGCAGGATGTAATTCACCTGGGCCACGGCCACCTGATGCTCCTGCGCGTCGAAAAGGTCGACGGCCACCGGGCAGAGCGTGCGGCCGAATTTGATCACCCGGGCCCTGGCCGTCACATCGGTCAGGCACGGCGCCAGGAAGCGGATGTTCATGTCGGTGGTCGTCAGCCGCGTATCCGGACCGGTGCGGGTTAAAATGGCAAAGCAGGCCGTGCTGTCGGCGAGGGTCATCAGCAGTCCGCCGTGGAAGGATTCGAAGACGCCGTCGTACTTCCGCTTGCGCGGCACCCGGGTTTCGCAATAGCCGTCGCTGAACCGGATGATCTCAAGCTCCAGCGTTTGAACGATCGGGATCCTGTTGATTCTGGCGAGAAGGGCGTCCTTCAACTCGGGCAGCATAGGCCGCGTCCTCTATGCTTCTATCGCAGCACGCTTCGCGCGACGATGGTTTTTTCGATTTCCTTGGTTCCTTCATAGATCTCGAGGATCTTGGCGTCACGGTAGAGGCGCTGGACCTTGTATTCGTCGATGTACCCGTAGCCCCCGTGCATTTGCAGGGCTTCGTCGGCGCAGTAAACGGCGGTTTTGCCCGAGAACCACTTGGCCATGGCCACCAGGCCGTGGTCCAGTTTGCCGCAGTCCGCGGTCCAGGCCGCCTCGTAGTACAAATTGCGGGACGCTCGAATGCGGGTGGCCATTTCAGCGATTTTGAACTGGGTGGACTGGAACGCCGCCAGGGGCTGGCCGAACTGGACCCGCCCCTTCACATGACGGACGGCCTCCTCCAAAGCCGCCCGCGAGAGCCCCACGGCCTGAGCGCAGACATGCAACCGGGTGTGGTTGAAAAACGCCATCAGCTGGGAAAACCCCTCGCCCGCAGCCCCTACCAGGTTTTCAGCAGGAACCCGCAGGTCCTTGAACACCAATTCCGCCGTATCCGACGCGCGAATTCCCAGTTTGCCGTGGATCTTGACGGCCTTGTAGCCGGTGGCGGCGGTGGGAACGAGGATGAAACTGTGGCGTTTGTGCCGGGAAGGGTTCTCCGGATCGGTCACACAAAAGACGTTCATGTACGTGGCGATGGTCCCGTTTGTGGCAAACATCTTGGAGCCGTTGATGACCCACTCGTTCCCGTCTTTCACGGCGGTCGTGGACGCCATGGTGACGTCGCTGCCGGCGTCCGGCTCCGTGATGGCTGTCCCGATAATGGCCTCGCCTTCCGCGAGCGCGGGCAGGATCGTCTCCTTCTGATGGGCGCTGCCGAACATCTGGATCAACTCGGCCCCGAAGGTGGTCGACAAAATGGCCGATCCGATGCCCGGCTCGACGGCCCAGAACTCCTCGTTGATCAGGCAGTGCTCCAAAAAGCCGTAGCCGAGGCCGCCGTTCTGCTTGTCGATGAAAACGCCCACAAACCCCAGATCGCACGCCTTTTTCCACAGCCCGAGATCGAACGTCTCTTCCCGATCGAATTCCCGGGCGCGCTCCGGGAACTCCTTCGCGGCGAACGCGCGGGCCGCCGTGACGATGCCTTTTTGTTCCTTGGTCAGTGAAAAATCCATCGCGGTCCTCTCCGATTGAGCTTCCCCGGCCGCCCCGGGCCGGGGTTGGGTTTTACTCCTTGTCTCTCAGCATGCGCTTCAGGATCTTGCCGGTTGCGCTCTTGGGCAGCTCCGGTACGAAATCGACCCGTGCCGGGGCCTTGTATGCGGCCAGGTGATTGCGGCAGTAGGCGACGATCTCTTCACCCGTGGCCTTGGCGCCCTCCTTCAGGACGACCGCCGCCACGACCACCTCCCCTTTTTCCGGGTGCGCCTGGCCGTAAACCGCAACCTCCTGGACGGCGGGATGTTTGTACAGAAATCCTTCCACCTCGGCGGGCCATACCTTGAATCCCGAAACATTGATCATGTCCTTGACCCGATCCACGATGAAGACATAGCCCTCATCATCCATCGTTCCGATGTCGCCGGAATGCAGCCACCCATTGCGCAACGCGTGCCGGGTTTCATCCGGCTTGTTCCAGTACCCTTTCATCACGCCGGGGCCCTTGATGCAGATCTCTCCCCACTTGCCCAGCGGCAGTTCGTGATCATCGCCGTCCATGATTTTTATTTCAAAATTCTCCACCGGAGTTCCCACGCTTCCGAACTTGTGGCGGAAATCGTGATTGTAGCAGGCGAACGGCGAGCATTCGGTCAACCCGTACCCCTCGTACACCGGGCGGCCGAAGCGCTCGGTCCAGCGGGCCGATATTTCTTTCGGCATGCTCGAGGCCGCCGAAAATTCATAGCGGATGGATGCGAACGCCTCATCGGGCAACGGCGCGTTCAACAGGGCGATATAAATGGTGGGCACGGCGAAAAACATGGTGACACGGTCCCGGCGGATGGAATCCAGAACCCGTTCCGGCACGAACCGGCGATGCAGCACGAGCGTCGCACACGCCATGAACGTCGCATTCATGATGAAATTCTGCCCGAAGACGTGGAAAACGGGCAGAAACAGAATCATTCGATCTTCTTTCTTATACCCCGCATGGTGCACGGTCGCCCAACCGTTGGATACGACGTTGCCGTGGGAGAGCGTCGCGCCCTTGGGGAACCCGGTGGTGCCCGAGGTGTAGAGCAGAACGGCGGGATCGTCCGGGCTCATATCCGCCATCGCACGATCGCTCGAGCCTTTGGCCAGCCATTCATCCAGCGTCGGGCGGCCCTGGGGATCCCCCTCGCAGACCACCCCTTGCTTCAGCGAGGGGCATTCGCTGAAGGGGATGTTGGGCAGCAGGTCACCGGTCGTAAATATCAAGACGCAGCCCGAATCGTTGAGGATGTAGTTGAGCTCTCCGGATTTGTACATGGAGTTGACGGACACGGCGATGGCGCCGACCCTGACGGTCGCGAGGTAACAGATCACGAATTCGGGGATGTTCGGCAAGTAAAGCGCAACGCATTTTCCCCGGCCCACGCCGTTGGCCCTAAGGGCATTGGCCACAAGATTGATGCGGGTGTTCATGCTCCCGTAAGTGAGGGGGATGCCTTCGAAGATAATGGCGGTTCTATCGGGAAAAAATTTTGCGGCCCGTTCAACGTGCTGGGAAATGTTCATCGCTTCGCCTCCGATGTGTTCTAGTCGCTTTGTCTTCACACTTCCTTGCGCCGCTTTTCCTCGTCGCGGATTTCACGGCGCAGGAGCTTGCCCACTTTGGATTTGGGCAGCATGTCCCGGAACTCGATGTAGTGCGGGAGCTTGTAGGGGGCCAGGCTGTTGCGGCACCACTTGATGAGGTCATAGCCGGTGATTCCCTTGATGTCTTCCTTGAGCACCACGTAAGCCTTGATTCGCTCCCCGACCTTTGGGTCCGGAACGCCCACCACGCACGTGGCCATGACCGCCGGGTGCTCCTGCAGCACGGACTCGACCTCCGAGGCGGAGATGCGGTAGCCCTTGTGCTTGATGGTGTCCACGGTGCGGTCGACGAAGTAGAGGTTGCCGTCGGCATCCATCGACATGATGTCCGCCGTGCGATACCAGGTCTCGCCGTCGATCTGAACGAAAGACGCCTCGGTTTCCTCCGGCTTGTTGAGGTAGGCCTTCACCATGTGGCGTGAGGACACCAGCAGCTCGCCGGGTGCTCCCGTCCCGACCGCCTTGAGCTCGATGGGGTCGACGAGCTTCACCTTTTTGCTGGCCACCACCTTGCCCACACTCTTCGGGGGGTTGTCGCAGTCGGTCGGGCACATGGCGACGCCGCCGCAGGTCTCGGTGGCGCCGTAGCCCTGGCGAATGGGTCGTCCGAATTTTTCCAGCCAGCGGCGTCCCAGGTCCGTCGGCAGTACGTCGCCGCCGCTGAAGCAGTACTCCAGGGAACTGAGGTCGTACTGATCCAGGCGCGAGTGCTCGAGGATCATGCGGTAGAGCGCCGGTACACCGATTATGGTCTTGGCCCGGAATCGCTGGATGGCATCGAAGGCCGCATCGATGTTGATGCGGGGCTGGATGATCAGGGACCCGCCCACCAGCAACGCAGCCAGGCTGCAGGTCTGGCCCAGGATGTGGAAAAGCGGGGCGTTGCCCATGACCACGTTGTCCTCCGGAGGAAACAGCGGCGCGCTCATGCGGATCTGCTCGCCCGCGGAGACCAGGAAAAGTGCGTGCGAGATGGGAACCCCCTTGGGGAACTTGGTGGTCCCGCCGGTGTAAAGGATCTCGGCGGTGTCGCTGCCGCTGCGGGTGCTTGCTGCCGGAAGCGTTTTGCCGGCGGAGCCCGATATCAGGCTGCGAAAAGAGCGGGTGCGTTCGTCGTGGGCTGTTTTGCCCCGCGGCACCACGTCGAAGAGGTAGCCGAAGACGCGTTTCCAGGCGGGCAGAAGGTCGACCATGTTTGCGAAAACGACCTGCTTCAGGCCGGTCTGAGGCAGCGCGCTTGTCACGTAGCCGAAGTTGGTGTCGGCGCAGACGATGGCCTCGGCGCCGCTGTCGTTGGCGATGTAAATGATGTCGTGGGGGGTGTAGATCGGGGTGATGGGCACGGCCACCGCGCCCAGGCGCTGGAGGCCGAGCCAGGCCACCACCCACTGAATGCTGTTGGGGATGTAGAGCATCACCCTCGAGCCGGCGGTCACCCCGAGCCGGGCGAGGCCGCCGGCAAAGGCCTCGGCCAGCTGTTGGACACGACCGTAAGAATACCGGCTGCCCAGGTAGATCACCGCCGTGTGGTTCCTGCGCCGCTCGGCGGTCTCGGCAAACACCGCATAGATCGACTGGCTGCTTGGATCCTTCATGATACCCTTATATTCCGAAATAAGCCGACTTGATCTCCGGGTTTTCCATCAGTTCAGGCCCCGTGCCGGCAAGGGCGAGCATCCCGTTTTCAACCACGTACCCGCGGTCGATCACGGGCAGGACCGGCCGCGCGAACTGCTCGCTCAGCACCACCGTGAGGCCGTAGTGACGCTTCAGATTGACGATGGCCTCCATCACGGCCTGCTGCATGAGCGGGCTCAGGCCGAGAAGCGGCTCATCCAGCAGCAGCAGCCTGGGCTGCACCACCAGGGCCATGCCGATGGCGAGCATCTGCTGCTCACCGCCGCTCATGAACCCGGCCTTGCGGGATTTCAACCGCGCCAGGTGCGGGAAAAGCTCGAAGACGTAGGCGATGGTGTCCTTCACCTGTGCGCGGGACTTCAGGTAGCCGGCGATCCTGAGGTTTTCCAGGACGCTGCTTTCCGAAAACACCGGGTGGCGCTCACGCGAGAGCACGATCCCCTTTTTGACCCGTTCGCTGGGGCGGGTCTCTGTGATGTCTTCCCCCTGGAAGAGGATCCGGCCGTACAGGGTGATGCGCTCGCCGCCGCGGCGCTTCTCCTTGGTGCGCATGTCGATGATGAGCCCCGAGAGCGCGTTCATCAGGGTGGTCTTGCCGGCGCTGTTGGACCCGATCACCCCCACGATCTCCCCCGCCTGTACCTCCAGACTGAGACCGTTGAGGGCCAGCGCGTTTTCGAAGAACACCATCAGATCCCGCACTTCGAGCAGGGGTTTGGGCGGAGCGGGAGGGTTGACGGTCTGGTCGCTGCTCACAATTCAACTCCCAGGTACGCCTTCTTGACATTCTCGCTCGCCATCACCTCTTCCGCCCGGCCCTCGGCGATTTTCTGGCCGAAGTTGAGCACCACCACCCGGTCGGCGATCCGGAACAACTCCTTCAGGCGGTGTTCGATCATGATGATGGTTTTGCCCTCCTTGCGCAGCTTCTCGATGATCGGGACGATGCTGGCGACCTCGGCCAGGCTCAAACCCGAGAACAGCTCGTCGAGGATGATCAGGTCGGGTCTCAGGGCCATGGCTTTGGCGAGCTCCAAGCGCTTGAGATAGCCCTGCGGCAGTACGGCCGCGCTCTTGTAGGCCACCTGGGCATCGCGCTCGAAGCCGACCTCCTCCAGCAGGTCGAGGGCCACCGCGTCCCGGTCGCCGTAGCGGCCGCCGACCAGCTGTTTGACCCGCGGCGAGTACAGGGGAATGATCATGTTTTTGTAGGCCGGCAGCTGATAAAACGGCTTTACCATCTGGAAGGTGCGGGAGATGCCCAGCCGCACCACCGCGTGGGGCGCCAGGCCGCTGATGGTGCGGCCCTGGTAGACGACGGCGCCTTTGGAGGGTTTGACGAAGCCGGTGATCAGGTTGACCGCCGTGGTCTTGCCGGAGCCGTTCGGGCCGATGAGGCCCAGCAGCTCTCCTTGGGCCAGTTCGAAGCTGAGGTCCGTGACGGCCTGTATCCCGCCGAAGTTCTTGTAGAGCGAATCGACCTTGAGAAGCGCCCCGGCCCCCATCACTCCACCTCCACCCAGCGCTCGAACTGGTGGTATTTGCGCTGAACGTAATGGAAGATGCCCTCAGGCAGGGCGACGATGAACATGACCAGAAAACACCCGTAGAACACGATGCGCAGGCCGCCGATTCCGCGCAGGGCTTCCGAAAGGGGCACCAGGATCACCGCCCCCAGGGTGGCGCCCACGAGCGTCCCCGGGCCTCCCACCACCGCCGCGGCGATCGGCAGGATGGAGTAGTCCAGCGCGAACACCGGCATGCCCACGAACATGTACACGTGGGTCATGAAGGCTCCGGACAGTGCGCCGATGCAGCTGGCAATGAAGAGCGCCTGGGTTTTGAACCAGTAGATGTTGATCCCGGCGTTGGTCACCGAGCGGTCGTTGTCCTTGATGCCTTTCAGCACCAGCCCGTAGTCGGAGTCCAGCATGCGCCGGAATCCGAAAAGCGCCGCCAGCAGGACCCCGACGATCAGGTAGAGCTCGATCCACTTGGAGGGCAGGGGGGCGATGCCGCTCAGGCCCTCGGTGCCGCCGAAAATCTTCGTGGCCTCGACGACCCGGACCAGCATGAGAGGGATGATGAGGGTGACCATGGAAAAGTAGACGCCCCGCAGCCTCAGCACGGGCAGCAGGCAGGCCGTGCTGATCAGCCCTCCGAGCAGCGTCGCCGCCGGCAGCGCCAGCAAAGGATGCCAACCGAAGGTGTGGTTCAGGATGCCCGAGCAGTAGGCCCCCAGGCCGAAGAACAGCGCCTGCCCCAGGGAGATCATCCCGGACTGGGCCAGGATGTCCCAGCTGATGGCCAGCAGGGCGAACACGGCCACGGACAGAAGCACTTTCTGCCAGTAGGTGCCCAGAACCAGGGGCATCAGCAGAAAGCCCAGGATGGGGATCATCCGGGGTGCGATCAGATAGAGCATTTCACGCCACGAACACAGGGCGAAAACATCCCCCGCGCGGACCTTGATGCCCCGGTCGATGCGTTCTCGGCGTCGTTCCAAGCGGCTCAGATCCTTTCTTCCAGTTCCTTCTGCCGGCCGAACAACCCGGAGGGCTTCACCGCCAGGACGACGAGAATCGCGGCCAGGCTGACGATCATGGTCCAGTGCGAACTGAGGTAGGCGTCCGTGAAACGCTCGGCGAACCCTATGATGAAGCTGGCCGCAACGACCCCGCCGGTGCTGCCGAGGCCGCCGATGATGCAGACGGCCAGGGCCTTGATCAGCACCTCGTAGCCCTCGCTCGGCGAGATGCTGCCGAGCGGGATAATGAGAGTGGCGGCGAGCGCCGCCAGCCCGCAGCCGAGCGCTACGCTGATCGTGGCGATCCAGTCCGAGTCGATGCCCAGGGTGAGGGCTGTGCGTTCATCCTGGGCGATCCCGCGGAAAGCCAGGCCCAGGCGAGTGTGGTGCGTGAAGGCCCACAAGCCCGCCACGAGGAACGCCGCCGCCGCCGCGATCAGGATGCGCTGCGCATCGACCATGGTCTCGCCGATCACGAAACCCCCGTCGATGAGAACCGGCAGGGTGTACTCGAAACCCACGAAACCCAAATAGTTGAACAGCTCCAGGACGGCGAGCCCGACGCCAAAAGTGGCAATCACTTCCGACAAGGCCTGCCCGCGAACCCGCAGGAGCACAAACCGATACATCAGCGCCCCGGCCCCCATCGTGACCATAAGGGAAGCGCACACCGACAGCCAGTAGGGCAGTTCCAAGAGGTTGAGGAGCATCCAGCTCAAGTAGGCGGACAGAATGTACATGGCCCCGTAGCCGAAGTTCGCCACCCCGCTGATGCCGAAGGTCAGGCTGAACCCGATCGCCATCACGGCCAGGATGGCGCTGTTGAGCAAGGCGTAGATAATCGTTCCCAGAAACATCCGGCCGGTCTCCGAGGGCGTTGAAACCTCACCCCAGCGGGGCTCGTCAGGGGTAGCGACGGGCTCCCCGTCACTCGGGAAGCCCCTTTAAGGGTTCATGCCGCTTTCATGCTCATTTTGCGGCCTTGAGGCCTTTGGGCAGTTGGATTTTGGTTTCTGCAAGGGACTCCGGGAAGACGATCCGGCGCTTGCCGTCATCGGTCCATTGAAAGACCGCAGCGACTGCGGTTTCCTTGGGGTCGAAGCCGTAGATGACCTGGTTGCCTGCGTCGAAGCGGATGCGGCCCATGATCCCCATGCGGTCGGTTTTTTTAATCTGGTCGGCAACGGCGTCGGGGTCCAGGCTGCCGGCGCGCTCAATGGCTTCCGCCAGGATGTAGACGGACTCGTAGGCGGGCGCCGGACCGTGGCCGGCCTGCAGCTCCTTGCCGAAGAGCTTCTTGTATTTGTTGTAAAACTCCACCGACTTGGGCAGCTTGTCGCTGGCGATGGCGCTGCCCATCTCGAAGACGCAGTTGATGGCCCCGCCGATCTTGCCGTCAAATGTTTTCCAGGCGTCGGTGCCTGCCAGGGGCGAGATGAAGCCCGCCATGAGGGCCGGCACGTTCATGGATTTCCACTGTTTGACCAAAATGCCGCTCTGGGGCATGTCGAAAATCGGCATGATCACCTGAGCGCCCTTGGACTGGGCTTTCATCAGCGCCGATGAGAAATCCGAGGTGCCGGTCGGGTAGGCTTCCTGCTCCAGAACTTCCCACCCCGCCTTGTCAAAGTAAGCTTTTTTAACCCCTTCGGCCGTTGCGCGGGCCCAGGCAACATCCTGGTGCATGACATAGACTTTGGTGAAACCGAACTCCTTGTTGATGGCGGCCATGGTCCCGGAGAGGTATTTTACCAGATAAATGGCGTTGAGACAGTCGCGGAACACGTACTTGTACTTCTCCGGGTCCTCTTTGACCTTGGCCTCGGAGGCCGGAGTCATGGCGATGCTCCCGATCATCGGGGTCTTGTATTTGGCGATCAGGTCCATGGACGCAACCAGTGCCTCGGACCGGAAGGGCCCGACCACGATGGCAACCGGTTTCTTCTCCAGAATGTTTTTCTCGATGCCGAGCAGGGCTTCCGGCACGGGTACCCCGGGAGCGGCGTCGCGGATGTCCATCGAAGACACCTCCAGGAGCCTTTTCTGTCCGCCGACGGTCACGCCGCCTTTGGCGTTGATCTCACTTGCGGCCATCTGTACCACTTTGTGAGATTCCTTGCCTTCCAAGAACCCCAGTGATGTGGGCACCCCGATGATGATCGGTTCCGCAGCCTGGGCCTGCCCGGCGATAAGCAGACCTGCAACCAACGCCAGCACAATCAGGCTGAAATGATTTGGGCTATGTCTCATGGCTTGCCTCCTTTGGTTTATGGCTCCCTGTGGACGATGCTCCCCCCGCCGCCAGGCAAGAAAGGGTGTTCACGCTGTTCGTAATAAATTGGCTAAGGATTGTTCGCGCCATATCCGCTGAAAGTATATTGGTTTTGCAATGAATTTGTTTCATTTAATGAGCACTAGTATTTTTATGCATTTTTGGATAGTTAGCTACATAGCAGCTACACAATGCCTCCTTTGAAGTCAAGTGATTTATTTCCGATGGTGCGAGTACGAAAACCTTGGCTCATAGCGCGAAATTAAGGCGGATCGAAGTGCCGGGTTTTACCCGGCCCCCAGATCCGCAAGTGTCAGGAATCCGTGGGTCGAAATTCATGACCGTAACCAACGCGGAAGCGCCGCTTATTGTTGAAAGAGGGGTAACGCCGAGGATTTGCATAAATTAAAGATAAGTCTTCATTGTTGGCACATGAATTGCTGTGACTCCACAGGGCAAACACGCTTTGATCGTTAATAATGCTTGACAGCGGCCGTGGCATC
>Ga0075345_1000079_pt1 | contig 15338 bp, 9 predicted proteins | sample RushSE_CattailNL_2_FD_120077 | JGI IMG/M metagenome (GOLD analysis project Ga0075345, IMG submission 120077) | Natural and restored wetland microbial communities from the San Francisco Bay, California, USA, that impact long-term carbon... | ecosystem: Environmental > Terrestrial > Soil > Wetlands...
CCCCATGACCACCTGCGGCTGCTGCGAGGCCATCGCGGCCATGCTGCCCTCCTGCAACGGGATCATGACCGTCAACCGCGACTACAGCGGGGAAACCCCCTGCGGCATGAAATTCACCACCCTTGCCGGCGTCATGGGCGGCGGCGCCTCGTCGCCGGGATTCGTGGGCCACTCCAAGTTCAACATCACCCAGGGCAAGTTCATCCTGGGCGACGGCGGCATCAAGCGCCTGGTGTGGATGCCGAAGATCCTCAAGGAAGAGATCCGCGAGCGGCTCATCAAGCGCGGCAAGGAGGTCGGCATCCCGGATCTGATCGACCGCATCGCCGACGAGACCGTCGGGACGACCGAAGAGGAGATCCTGCCCTTCCTGAAGGAGAAAAACCACCCGGCGCTGTCAATGGACCCGATCATCGCCGGATAAGGGATTTTGGGGGATTATCGGGCGGCGCGCGGCCTGCAAGACGGCGCGCGCCGCCGGCACCGGACCTGAAACGCGCACAAAGGAGACCGAGATGGCATTAACCGGGATTCAGATATTCAAGCTCCTTCCGAAAACCAACTGCAAGGAATGCGGCGTGCCGACCTGCCTGGCCTTCGCTATGAACCTGGCCTCCGGCAAGGCCGAGCTCGACAGCTGCCCTTACGTGTCGGCCGAGGCCCGGGCGGCGCTCTCCGAGGCCTCGGCGCCTCCGATCCGGCCCGTGGCCATCGGCAAAGGGGTGCGGGCGGCGACCACCGGCGGCGAGACCGTGCAGTACCGCCACGAAAAGACGTTTTTCAACCCGACCCTGCTGGCGGCGACGGTCCCATCGGACATTTCCGAGGCGGACCTCACGACCAAGTTGAAGAAATGGAATGCCTTCCAGTTCGAGCGCGTGGGCCTCAACCTGCGGCCGGAGCTGGTGGCCGTCAAGGACGCCAACGGCAATGCCGAGGCCTTTGCCAAGACCGCCAAGACCATCGCCGAGACCTCCGAGTTCAACCTCGTGCTGATGACCGAAAAACCGGCCGTGATGAAGGCGGCCGTCGCGGCCACGAAGTTCAAGCGCCCCTTGATGTATGGGGCCACCGCCGCCAACCTGGCGGACATGGGCGCGCTGGCCAAGGAGAGCGGGCTGCCGCTCGGCGTCAAGGCCGGCTCGGTGGCCGACCTGGTCCCGCTGACCCAGAAGCTGACCGAGATGGGGCTGAAGGACCTGGTGCTCGACCCGGGCTGCCGGGAGATCAAGCAGGCGCATCAGGACATGATCGCCATCCGGCGCGCGGCGCTCAAGGACGGCAACCGGGCGCTCGGCTTCCCGACCATCGTGTTCCCGTGCGAGATGGCCGGGAACCTCGATGTGGAAACCCTGCTGGCGGGGACCTTCGTCGCCAAGTACGGCGGGATCGTCGTGATGTCGGACTTCACCGGTGAAAACCTTTTCCCCCTGCTGCTGGAACGGCTGAACATCTTCACCGACCCGCAGCGGCCCATGACCGTGACCCAGGGGATCTACGAGATCAACAACCCGAACGAGGCCTCACCGGTGATGGTGACCACCAACTTCGCTTTGACCTACTTCATCGTCTCCGGCGAAATCGAGGCGAGCCGCGTCCCCTCCTACCTGCTGATCAAGGACTCCGAGGGCCTGTCGGTCATGACCGCCTGGGCGGCCGGCAAGTTCGCGGGCGATGACGTCGGCATGTTCGTGAAGAAGAGCGGCATTGAGGAGAAAATCAAGAATAAGGAAGTCATTATCCCCGGCTACGCCGCCGCCATCGCCGGCGACATGGAAGAAGAGCTGCCCGGCTGGAAGATCACGGTGGGGCCGCGGGAAGCCGCGCACCTTCCGGCTTTCCTCAAGTCGAAATAACCGCTGACCTGACGGCGCCCGCCGGGCGGGACGTCTCCCTCCCGCCGGGCGCCGTTGACCATTCCGTTTGAGAGGGGAGGGTGTATGATTTTAATCGGTGAAAGCTTGAACGTCATCAACAAGAAGATCGGCAAGGCCTTCAAAGAACGCGACCCGAAGCCGATCCAGGAAGAGGCCCTTTTTCAGAAGTCCAAGGGCATGGACTACATCGACATCAACCTCGGGCCGGCCAAGAAGGAAGGCCATGAGCTGATGCCGTGGGTGGTGAAGACGGTCCAGGAAGTGGTCCCGGACGTCCCGCTGGCCCTGGACACCTCCAACATCGACGCCATCGCTGCGGCGCTCAAGGTCTACAAGCCGACGGCCCAGCCGCCGCTCATCAACTCCATCATGGTGCGGCCGGAGCGCTACGAGAAGATGGTCCCGATAGCCAAGGAGCACGACGCGGATTTCATTGCGCTGATGTGGGGGCCCGAAGGCTTGCCGCGCGACGAGAACGAGCGCGCCGCCCTGTGTGTGGAGCTGCTTTACTTCGCCAACGAGGCCGGGATCCCCAACGAGAAGATCTGGGTCGACGGGATCGTGACGCCGTTGAACATCCAGCAGCCGCAGCTGATGAGCCTGATGACCTTCCAGGCCATGATCCCGGACATGGCGCCGGGCGCCAAGAGCACCTGCGGGCTGTCGAACATCTCCAACGGGCCTCCGGGCCATCTGCGGCCGATCCTGAATCAGACCTACATGGTGATGCTGCAGAAGCACGGCATGTATTCGGTCATCGCCGACCCCCTGGACGACCAGTTGATCGCCATCGCCAAGGGCAAACGCCAGGACGTCGTGGATCTGGTCTACGGCGTCATGGACGGCAACCAACCGAACATGGCCTCGCTTTCCAAGGAGATGCAGGACTACGCGAAGACGGTCAACGTCATTCTCGGCAACACGCTTTATTCGGATTCCTGGCTCGAGATATAAGCCGGGGCTCAACGATCAGAATTCGAAAAGCCCTCCCTTTTGCACGGGGGAGGGCTTTTCCCGTCACAGGAGCAGCATGCCCCGCATCGACGACTACATCGCCGCCTGCCGGCTGGCAAGGGAAGAACTCTCGGCGGAACCCTGCGAGCGCCTTTCGGCCCGCTCCGGTTTTGACCTGCCGGATCAAGGCGCCCTGCGCATCCCATTCCTCAACCGCCTCTATCGCCTGAGCTGCCCCGGGCTGGAATTCACCGATGCCTCCACTGACAACAAGGAGGTCCCTTTGCAGGAGCAGGTGCTGATCCTGCATTATCTCCAGGCGGACCTGCCGGCGGGCTCGTCCGGCGGCTGGGTCGCTTACCGCGAGATACCGGGCGCGACGTTTTACTTCGGGGCCTTCGTGAAACGGGCGGTGGATCCGCTCAAGAAAACGTTCGGGCAGGACATCGCCGGGTTCGACCGTGCGGCGGCTCGGTTGCGGGGTGAGCCGCTTGAGATCGGCGACGCGGGGTACGAGTTCCGGGTTTTCCCGAAGATTCCGGTCCGCATGCTCCTGTACGCCGGCGATGAGGAATTCCCGGCTGAGGCCAACATTCTCTTCGACCGCAGCATCGGCCGGATGCTGTCGCCCGAGGACGTAGCCTGGATGGCCGGGATGCTGGTGTACCGGCTGATCGCCCTCTCGCGATAGATGGTTTCGCAACAAAACCGAATTCGGCTGTGGAACGAAATCCCCCCGTGCCCCTTTCCGAAAGGGGGAGAGCTGCCGGGATCCTATTCCCCCCCTCTTTATCAAAGGAGGCCGGGGGGATTTGGAAGCGGCTTTTTCAGCCCATTTCCGAGTTCGCGTATCCCGCGGAAGCTTGTCACCGACAGCCTCATCTGGTAAAGTAACCCCATAAGGGAGAAGCCGGGTTCGCCGGTTCCGTTGCTCGCCCTGCTGCCTTCTGCTCTGAATCGTCCTGCCCGTTGATCTCCCTTCAGACCGCCGTGTCGACACGAACCGGCAGCTTTCGGTGTGATCGGACATTACGTCATGGACTCAGCGCCAAAAATAAAATCAAAAGCCCTCGAGGTCAACCTGGCCGATTACCACGTCGATGTGGCCGTCGACCCGAAGTACGCCGTGCTCCAGGAGGTCATGAGCAAGTACTACGGGCTGATGGATGGGCTGAACACGTTTCTGGGGGAGCTGTCCCACCCTTACCTGAACTGGCGCTTCATCGTCGCCGAGGCGCGCAAATATGCGTTGGACTACTTTCACTTGTTCCGGCAGCACCCCCGCGGGCCCGACGCCGCCCGGAGGATGGCAGAGATCCTCATCACCGCCGTTCATTCGGCCAGATCGGGAGAGGTCGCGTCCGATGCCGTCGACACCCTGCTCCTGTACCTGCAGACCATCGTGCGGGATTCCGATGCGGACTTCGAGCGGTTCCGGCAGGTCGTCAGCGCGGCGTTCGAACAGATGCATCAACTGCCGGATGACGCCTTTGACCTTGTGGCCCGCAGCTATTACCCCGTGACGCGCCTGGCGGCCGCTTTCATGAAACGATCCGCAGCGGCCCGGGAAGGGTTTGCCCCTCTCAATCGCCTGCTGGCCAGGTATTTCGGGCACACCTATGCCTACTGGCTGACCGAGAGCGACCCGGAAGCCGCCTGCGACCGGGAGGCCGCCGAATTCGGCGGGGCCGGTACCTGCGACGATCTCTTTCAAGACATCTCCCACCGCAGGATCCGGGAATGGCAGGCGGAGTTGGATGCGGCCCGGGAGCCGGGAACCCTGGATTCGCCGCAGACAGCGGAACGGCTGCTGGCCCTGCCCGGGTTCAACCATTTCGTCGAGGCGTACAAGAAGATTCCCCAGCAGCTGCTGCAGCGCGGCGCCGCCGACGGCCGGGGCCAGCACCTCAAGCTGATCTTCCTCTTTCAAATGATGAATGTCACAGGCCTGGCCCTGATCCACGAGGAAACCCTGCGGGACATCAACCAGACCTTGACCTGGATCATCGTCAACGAGAATTACCGCAACATCCAGCAGCTGATCCGCAAGACGTTCTCGATCCTGAAAGAGCGGTCGCAGAGCTATCCGGCGACGGCCCTCACATGTGTGCTCAACATGGGCAGAGGGGTTTACAAGACGGACGACATCGACCTGGTGAATTTCTTCATCGACGCCCTCATCGATTTCGGCTTTCAGTCGCCGTCGGTGCAGGGGGTGGACGACGAATGGCGGATCAGGGTCAACAGCTCGCATCTGCTGAACATCCGCACCTGGCTGGAGTTGATCAAGCAGAACCCGAAGCGCTCGACGCGATTGCTCTCGGCCCTGGTCATTCATCTGTCTTTGGGCGGGGTGCTCATCCGCGACATCGACCTGTTCCCGCGGGACGTGACGGGGCTGCTCAACAGCCCGGTCAACCCCGTCTATCATCTCGTCAAGCAGTTTGCCCGTTTGTGCCCGGTGTTTTTCAACGACATCGGCGCCGAAGGGCGATTGCGGGACGTGTCCACCCGCATCGATGAGCTTTCCCAGCGCCGGGATGTTCTCGTTCATTTCCTGCGCAAGCAAAGCCACGTCGAGAGCAGCAACCAGATCATCCCCTTCATGGAGGCGACCTTCCGGTTCTGGCAGACCCAGGAGAAGGAGGGGCTGGCGCCGTTCGTGCCGCCTGCGATTTTCGATCAGATCGATTCGAGGGGCTATTACGTCAAGGGGCTTCACCGGGTGATGCAGCGGTTGGTGAAGAAGGGCGTCCGCATCCCCGACGACCTGCTGACGCTTCCGTCCGAAGACATGGCCTCCCTGCTGGGGTATGTGCCCGGCGTTTCCAACGTCGATACGGAGCGGTTCAATCTGGCCGTCGAATTTTACAAATTGCTGTGCCAGAAATACCGGTTCGGCATCGTTGAGCTGGAAAACTACCTGGCCCAGCTGCGTCCCGAGGCCCTGCCGGAGTTGAGCCGCCTGGAGAAGGCGCTGCGCGAAACCGATGCGCCCCGGCGGATGGCCCTCATCCTGGGCTATCTCGAAACGCTGAAGGCCGTCATCACCTCCGAAACCGTTTACGACATCCGCGAAGACATCTACCAGAAGCGGCACATCACCATCGACATCCCCTCCATGTACGGCAGCTACCACGAGATGAAGTTCGATTGCCTGGGGCTCACGCTGCGGCTGGAAGCGATGGTGAACGCGCTCTTCGAGGGATTGATCCGCGACATCGACCTCACCCTGATCACCAAGGCCACGTTTGCTCAGATTCATCGGGCGCTGCAGCTGTTCGACCAGGCGTTGCGGCTGGACGGCATCCGGTCGGCGGAATTCGAGCGCCAGCTGGAGTTCCTGAGAGACTCGCTGGCCGTCAAGGGGTTCACCCTGACCCAGTACCTGGACATTTTCAAGGGGTTCGCCCAGGCCGTGCAGAACATCATCAAGGACCACTTCAACAACCTGCACGGGGCGAACCTGAACCGGATCCTGCCGCAGCTGTCGACGGACCGGATCCTGCCGAAGTATCTGCCGCGGGAGCCCCTGGAGGACCGCGAGCGGCTGAACCACCGCATTGCAGAGATTTTTTTCCGAGACCAGATCGCCGGCTCTTTAGGCCTCCAACAGCTGGACCTGTTCCTGGGCCGGATTCTGAACACGCTCTTCCAGCAGTCCTACAAACTGCCCAAGGACAAGCTTCGGCAACTGCTGCTCTACGACCCTTACAACAGCCTGCTGGCCATCGACTCGCCCCACAGCCGGGAGATCGGCGTGATTCATCTCGGCACCAAGGGCTTCAATCTGGTCAAATTGAACAGCCTTGGGTTTCGGGTGCCCCCCGGTTTCATCGTCACCACCGAGGTCTTCCGCTGCCGCGAGGTGATCGAAAGCTACGCGCCGGCCCAGCGCAATTTCCACGAACAGATCACCCATCACCTGCGGCGGCTGGAGCAGGCCGCGGGCAAGACATTCGGAGACCCCGCCAACCCGCTGCTCTTGTCCGTGCGCAGCGGTTCCTCCATCTCCCAGCCCGGCATGATGGACACCCTGCTCGACGTGGGCAACAACCCGGCGATTACCGCAGGGGTGGCCGCCCGCACCGGCAACGCCTGGTTCGCCTGGGACAACTACCGGCGGTTTCTTCAGAACTACGGCATGGCGCACGACATGACCCGCGACGACTTTGACGCCGTGATCGCCGAATTCAAGGACCGGCTGGGAATTCCGCTGAAGCGCCATTTCTCCGGCGATCAGATGCGAGAGGTGGCGCTCGCCTACCGGCGCCTGATCGAGGAGGCCGGTGTCGAGGTGATCGACTCGCCCATCGAGCAGCTGCTGCTCGCGATCCGCCGGGTGCTGGCGTCCTGGGAATCACCGAAGGCGCTGGCCTACCGGCGTATCATGGGGATCTCCGATGACTGGGGCACCGCCATCGCCATCCAGTCCATGGTTTACGGGAACTTGTCGTCCGAGGCCGGCACCGGGGTTATTTTTACCCACAACCCGCGCTGGTCCGGGGACGTGCTGAAGCTCTGGGGAGACTTCACCACCGCCAACCAGGGGGAGGACGTGGTGTCCGGACTGGTGCGCACCATGCCGATTTCCCTTTTCCAGCAGGAAATCGAAATGCGGGAAACCGACGTGACCCTGGAAACGCACTTCCCCGAGATATATCGCGAGTTGAAGCGCTGGGCCCACGCGTTGATCGACGACCACGGCTGGAGCCCCCAGGAGATCGAGTTCACCTTCGAAGGACCTTCCGCCGCCGACCTTTACATGCTGCAAACCCGGGACATGGCCATCCGCGAAAGCCCGAAGGTGTTGGCCTTCGACTTTGAGGCGCCGCTCCACGACCGGCTGCTGGGCCACGGCATCGGCGTCAGCGGCGGGGCCATGAGCGGCCGGCTGGTGTTCAGTCTCGAGGAGATCGAGGCCTGGCGGGTGCGGGAGCCGGCCACCCGCCTCATCCTGGCGCGCACCGACACGGTGCCCGACGACATCCGCGAAATCAACGCGGCCGACGGGCTGCTGACCGAACGGGGCGGCCTGACGTCGCATGCGGCCGTGGTGGCTCACCGGCTGGGCAAGACCTGCGTGGTGGCGTGCGCCAACCTGGTGTGCAATGAACGCGAAAAGACATGCACTTTTCCTTCGGCCGTTATGGGGCCCGGCAACCCCATTAGCATTGACGGTCACGAGGGATCCGTGTATCGGGGGATCATACGAGTCAAGGAGGGATGATCATGGCGGCATCTGTCGGTTCCGAATTGAAGCTGGGCATCAACGGCCTCGGCCGCATCGGGAAGCTCACGCTCTGGCACCACGTGGCCCGGAAATTCTTCGGCGAGATCGTGGTCAACCTCGGCCGCAAGGCGGGGACCTCCCTGTCGGACATCGCCCATTACATCGAGCGCGATTCGACTTACGGCTGGCTGCACGGCTATCTCTACGGCCATCACGCCCGCCCCGTCACCACGGACATCGACGAGGCCAAAGGCAGCCTGCGGATCGACGGCCTCCCTGTCCGGTTCCTGCGCGAGAAACGCAACCCGGCCGAAATCGGCTGGGCCGAGCACGGTGTCAGACTGGTGGTGGACACCAGCGGCCAGTTCCTGGACCCGATCGCCGGGCCGGAAGCCCCCAAGGGCTCCGCGCGCGGGCACCTCGCAGCCGGCGCCGAGAAGGTGGTGGTGTCGGCCCCCTTCAAGGTCAAGGACAAGGCGGCCCCCATGCCGCCGGACATCATCACCACCGTTATGGGGGTGAACGGCAACGACTACGACCCGCGGCGCCACCGGATCATATCCTGCGCTTCCTGCACCACCACCTGCCTGGCTCACATGATGCGGCCGCTCATCAACGCCTTCGGTGCCAAGCGCATCCTGTCGGCGTCCATGGCCACCGTGCATGCGGCCACGAGCTCCCAGGAGGTCCTCGACCGGCTGCCGCAGGCCGGCAAGACCGACCTGCGCAAGAGTCGCAGCATCATGAACAACATCATCCTCACCTCCACGGGTGCGGCCAACGCGCTGCGCCTGGTCATCCCGGAGATGAAGGACATCCCCTTCATCGCAGAGTCGGTCCGCATCCCCACCAGCACGGGGTCCCTCATCATTCTGGTCGTCAACCTCCAGGAGGAGCTCACCGGCGGCCGCCTCGACCGGACGGCGATCAACGCCGTCTATCGCCAAGCGGCGGCCGACAGCCCGGAGGGTTACCTGCTCTTCAGCGAGCAGCAGAACGTGTCGGCCGACATCATCGGAATGCCGCGCGCGGCGGCCATCATCGAGGGCTGCGAGACCCACACGCGCACGGCCGAGGCCCCGGTGGACCTGTCCAAGGTCCCCGGCCTGCCTTCGGAACTCCTGGCCTCCCTGAAAAGCATGCTGATCCGGGTCCCCGTGACCCAGGCGGTCATCTACGGATGGTACGACAACGAGAAGGGCAGCTATGTGCGCATGCTGGGCGATCGGACGGTGTCCATCGCCGAAACGCTTTAACAGCGGCTTGGCACTTCCGGTCATAGGAGCGATGGACGACCGCCGTGCCAAGAAACTTCTCCCGGCAGCGCGGCAGGCCGAAGGTCGCTTTTAGGCGGTGAACCCGTAGTGGTAGATTTCGTAGGTGGTTTCCCCGCCCAGCAGTTTGTCGACCTTGCCCTGAAGCTCTTTCCGGTCCCGGCTGGCCAGCCAGTTCTTCCAGTCCTGTGAGGATTGCCAGGTGCTGATCACGATGAATTCTTCGGGTTTTTCGAGACTGCGCAGGGTTTCGCCGGAGATGTAGCCCTCCTGCGCCGTGGCCAGCATGCGCATCTGCCGGAAGAGCGTGATCATCTCCCGGGCCTTGTCTGTGGACACTCGCCGTTTGATCAACACTTTGATCGCCATGACGCCCTCCTTTCGAAAACACCTCGTTTGGACGTTTGCTTCCATCCCAAGGGTAGACCAGCCGCTCGACCCGGTCAAGCGCAAAGCCGTCCGGCCCGGCGCCTCATCGAGCGGTGCCAACATTTGCGTTCATCCAAGAGCAATTTTGCCCTTCCCCTTTGACCCTGGCAAATAAATCCTCCCCGCCGTTCGCGGCGGGGAGGATTTATTCGGGCATCAGGCTTCTCAGGCTGATTTCCAGGGCGACAAACTCCGCCGCCGACAAGGTCTCCGCACGCCGCAAGGGGTTGATTCCCGCCTGCTCCAGCGCGCGGGCAGCCAAACCGGGGCTGATCGAAAGCCCGGATGCGGACAGTGCGTTCCTGAGGGTTTTCCTCCGCTTGCCGAAGGCCGCGGCGATCAGACTGAACAACCGGGCTTCATCGTGGGGCGGGTAGGGGTTGGGTGGAGTAAAACAGATTTCGAGCACTTCGGAGTCGACGTTGGGAGCGGGGTAAAAGGCCCTGGCTCCGACACGGCACAGGGGCTTCACGGTCGCACAGTAAGCGAGCATGGCGGTGATGCGGCCGTAGTCCTTGCCGCCGGGGAGCGCCGCCAGCCGGACCGCCAGCTCCCGTTGAAACATGAGCACGGCTCTCGGAACGTGTTGGCGTGATTCGATCAGGCGGATCACGACCTGTGAGGAGATGTTGTAGGGAAGATTGCCGAAAACCGTGAGCCGTTGGCCGGCTTGCCGGGCAAGGCCGGGCCAGTCGATGTCAAGAACATCCGCCTCTATCATCTGCACATTTGAGATCCCGGCGGCCTGAAGCTCGACTTTCAGGATCGCAGCGAGATGGTAATCTTTTTCGATAGCGATCACGGATCGCACCGCGTGCGCGAGGGGTACCGTCAAAGCACCCAAACCGGCGCCGATTTCAACCACGATATCTTCCAGGCCTACCCTCGACCGATTTACTATCATCTGCGCGGTCGACGGGTCGGAAAGAAAATTCTGCCCCAGCCGCTTCTGCGGATGAAGCGCATGCAAGTTGAGAAGAACTCGAGGAGACAACAGAGCCATTTTCGTTCTGCCGGAACAATAGTTTCACATAACTACAAAAAAGTTGTTGGGGACTGCTGCAGCGTAGCAAGAAAACACGACGGGATCAATCCGGTCATTGAATTTCTGTCTTTTCTTCTCTTTTCTTGACTTTTGCATTTCCATCCATTAGGTTTACTCTCGAATTGCTAATTCGCGAATTGGCATTCATATCTCATCGAGGGAGGCAACGCATGCCTAAGAAAAAGGGAAAATCCATCAGTTTCGACGCCATGGTAAAATTCTTCTTGCACGCCTATGATATTCCGACCAAACGGGATGTCGAAAAGCTTCTGGCCCGCCTGGACCGCTTGGAGAGCCTGATCTCGGCGACGTCGGCAGCCGCTGCCGGTCGCGGTCGCGGTGTCAGGCGTCGCAGCGGTGTTCCGGCCGCCGAAGCCGTGCTGGGCGCCATCAAGCGTTCCCGGCAGGGGCTCAAGTTTGCGGACATTCAAGCCAAAACCGGTTTTGTCGACAAGAAGATTCGCAACATCATTTTCCGCCTGAACAAGCTTGGTAAAATCAAGCGGCACAGCCGCGGGGTCTACGTCGCCATATAGCGGGGTCTTGAAAAACGGCGCATCCGGCCGTGATCCGAAGTTGCGTGGCTCTTGTCAATGCTCACCTATCAGCTGATATGCTGCGCGCTTTAAGCCGCCAGGCGCCTTGGAAACCCCGGTCCCTCCGATGGTGGGATGCTGAATGTCATTTCGCAGGGGACCGCGACGCACCCCCGGTGCGTCGCGGCTTGCCCTCCAGCGGCGGAAACCCCAACCCTTTTTGCACCCCCGAGGTCCTGCATGAACTCCCATGTCGATGCCCCCATAGCAGACGCTGCTCCGGGCGACGAGATTCACGGCTATCGCGTCCTGCGAGTGGAAAACCTGCCGGAAATCCACGCGGTGTTTCACGAGCTGCACCACCGGGCCACCGGGGCCCGGCATATCCACGTCAGCCGACCCGACCGCGAGAACACCTTCGGTGTCACCTTCAAGACGGTGCCCCGGGATTCCACCGGGGTGGCGCACATCCTTGAGCACGTGGTCCTTTGCGGATCCGAGCGCTTCCCCGTGCGGGACCCCTTTTTCTCCATGCTCAAGCGCAGCCTGAGCACCTTCATGAACGCCTTCACGGCCTCCGACTGGACCATGTACCCGTTTGCGTCCCAAAACCGGAAGGATTTCTACAACCTGATGGACGTCTACCTGGACGCCGCTTTTTTCCCTCGGATAGACGAACTCAGCTTCAAGCAGGAAGGCCACCGCCTGGAACTCGAGCCCGCAGCGGAGGGGGGCGGTCGACTCGTCTACAAAGGGATCGTCTACAATGAAATGAAGGGGGCCATGTCGTCACCGGACCAGGTCATGGTGCGCTCGATTTTGAAGGCCTTGTATCCGGACACCACCTATTCCAATAACTCAGGCGGCGACCCGTCCGAGATCCCTTCTTTGAGCTACACCCAGCTGAAGGAATTCCACCGGCGTCATTACCACCCCAGCAACGCCTACTTTTACACTTACGGCGACCTGCCGCTGAAGGATCACCTGGCGTTTATTTCCACGGCCGTTTTGAGCCGGTTTGACGCCATCGACCCGGCGACCGATGTGCCGTCCCAACCGCGCTGGGATGCGCCGCGCATGCTGCGTTTCCCGTACCCCTTCGCCCGGAACGAGGACCCCGCTCAAAAGCATCAGGCGTGCGTGAGTTGGCTCACGAGCGACATCCGTGACACGGGCGAGGTTCTGTCGCTGGCGTTGCTCGAGCAAATCCTGATCGGAAACGCCGGGTCGCCGCTGCGCAAGGCCCTGATCGACTCCGGCCTGGGTTCGGCCTTGTGCGACGGCAGCGGGTATGATGCGGAAAACCGGGACACGCTTTTCACGGCCGGCTTGAAGGATGTGGCGCCGGACGCGGCGGAGAAGGTGGAGCAGATTGTTTTCGACGTGCTCTCCGGTCTGGCCGAACGCGGCATCGACTCGGAACTGGTGGAGTCCGCCATCCACCAGCTGGAATTCCACCGCCGGGAGATCACCAACACGCCCTACCCATACGGCATCAAGCTGCTGCTGGCCATCGGGGGCACCTGGCTCCACGGCGGGGACCCACTGCGCGTGCTGAAGTTCGACGCCGACCTGGCTCAGATCCGCCGCGAACTGGAGCACGGCCGTTTTTTTGAACGCCAGCTGACGCGGTTTTTTCTGGAAAATCCCCACCGGGTCCGTTTGACCCTTTATCCGGATCAGGAAATGGCCGAACGCGAGGATCAGCGAGTGTCGGCTGAGCTGGGGCGAATCCGACAGGCGCTGACCCCTTCCGAGGCCGAAAGGTTGCGGCAAGACGCGGATGCACTGCAGCGACTGCAGGAGTCCCAGGAAAGCGTCGATTGTCTGCCGACTCTGGAACGCCGCGATATCCCGCCGGAGGTGGAGCGGGTCACGGAAAGCCGCGTGGACCGCGAACGCTCTGCGACCTACTTCGAGCAGCCCACCTCCGGCATCGTTTATATCGCTGCGGCCGCCGGCTGCGGGGGGCTCGATCCCGCGTTGAACCGTCTGGTGCCGTTTTTCTGCCACGCGTTTTCGCGCATCGGCACCACCCGCAGGGACTACACCGAAATGGCGCGGCGCATCGATGCCGTTACGGGCGGCCTCGGTCTGGCCGCGAACCCCCGGACCGGTTTCGACGGGGCCGGCGCCTGCATCCCTTTTGTCGCGTTGACCGCAAAAAGCCTGGTGCGCAACCTTTCGCCGATGTTCGACCTTCTTTCGGAACTGGCGGGGAGCTACGATGTTTCCGACACCACGCGCCTGAAAAACCTGCTGCTGGAGTATCGCTCCGGATTGGAGTCGATGGTCGTGCACAACGGGCACCGCCTGGCCATGTCCCTGGCCGCGCGTCGGTTTTCCACCGCGCGCGCCCTGAGCGAAGAGTGGAGCGGTGTTCACCAGCTGCAGACGATCAAGGCAATGGCCGACAGGCCGACGGACGTGGACCTGGGGCGGTTGTCCGATGATTTAGGCCGCCTGGGCAGGCGGGTTCTCAACCGATGCAATTTCAATTTGGCCGTGATCGGTGAAACCGATGCCGTTCAGCATGCGCAGGCGCCCGTCGGCGAGTTGGTGAACGCGTTGCCGACCGGCGAGGCCGCCGGCTTCGCATCAGGGGAGACGGTGGCGGCGTCCGCACGCGTTCGCGAGGGATGGAGCACGGCCTCTGCCGTGAACTTCGTTGCCGCTGCATTTCCCGCCGTGCGCATGGAGCACGCAGACTCCGCCGCGCTGGCCGTGATCGCCAAGATCCTGCGCTCGCTCTACCTGCATCGCGAGATCCGTGAAAAAGGCGGGGCCTACGGCGGATTTGCCCTTTACAATTCCGAGGACGGGACCTTCAGCCTGGCTTCCTACCGTGACCCGCACATTGTCGAGACGCTGGAGGTCTTTCAGGGGGCGGCCGGATTCATCAGCGGCGGGCGCTTCAATGACACCGACGTGAAAGAAGCCATTCTGCAGGTGTGCTCCGAGATCGACAAGCCGGACCCGCCGGGGCCGGCCGCGCGTAAAGCGTTTTTCCGGAAGATTATTCGTCTGTCGGACGAATTGCGGGAAGGCTTCAAGCGGCGCCTTATCGCACTGACCCGGCGCGAGGTGCTGGCGGCTGCCGAACGCTACTTCGGCGGTGGGCTGCAGCACTGCTCCGTGGCGGTGATCGGCAGCGAGGAGCGCCTGCGCGCGGCCAACGCCAGGCTGGCGGAGCCGCTGGAGTTGTTTAAGATATAAAGAAGAGGCCGGCGGGCGGCTGCTCGGCTTGGAACGGAGGCAACACCTCGTTTCACCGGCAGACCGATTGACCCGCCGGCCTCTTCTTTATTTGTCGACCATCTTTTTCAGCTGCTTCAAGGTCTCATCCGGCATCTTGAAGGAGTGCTCGGGAGCGGGAAACTTCACGTCCATTACGTCCGTCTTGTACGCTTTCAGCGCATCCAGGATGACCGGCCGGATCTTGGTGTACTGCTTCACGAACTTGGGCACGAACCGGTCGAACAGGCCGACCATGTCGTGGGTGACGAGAACCTGGCCGTCCACATCCGGCCCGGCGCCGATGCCGATGACCGGCACCTTGACCGATTCGGCCACGAGCTTGCCGAGCGGCGCGGGCACGGCTTCCAGAATGATGGAAAACGCCCCGGCCTGCTCAAGGGCCTTGGCGTCGTCGATGATCTGCTTGGCCGCCGAGGCATCCTTGCCCTGCATCTTGAACCCCCCGAGCGCGCTCGCCGTCTGCGGCGTCAGGCCGATGTGTCCCTGGACCGGTATCCCGGCCTTGACAATGGCTTCGACGGTAGGCGCGAAATAGACACCACCCTCCAGCTTGACCACGTCGCAGCCGCCCTCCTTCATCAATCGGCCAGCGTTGATGATGGCTTCGCGGATCGAGGTGTTGTAGCTCATGAAGGGCATATCCCCCACCACGAGGCAGGTCTTGCAGCCGCGCATGACCGCCTGGGTGTGGTGGATCATGTTCTCCATGGTGACGGCCACCGTGCCCTGAAG
>Ga0075345_1000082_pt1 | contig 15036 bp, 18 predicted proteins | sample RushSE_CattailNL_2_FD_120077 | JGI IMG/M metagenome (GOLD analysis project Ga0075345, IMG submission 120077) | Natural and restored wetland microbial communities from the San Francisco Bay, California, USA, that impact long-term carbon... | ecosystem: Environmental > Terrestrial > Soil >...
GAAAACTTCTAAAATCATCAATTTTCAATGATTATCTTTTAATTTTAAAAACTTTTTGGGAGGGCAGGCGGCGCCGCGACGCGGCGGTCGCATCCCTCGAATGGGGGTTTCGCCAGAGACCGCCACTATTTTTTAAGGCCTTGTCAGGCACTGGCAGTCAGACATCTATACATATTTTAACTTATTAAAATTAATAATATTATATCATGACCAGCAATGCCATTGCGATAAAAGCCTTGAGTTTGCTGAGATAGAGCAGCTTGCATGGCCTGAAAGCCTTGCAGGCTACGTGCTCAGACGGCGAACCACCTCTCAAACCAAGAATAATAGCGACTTTTAGGCTGCTACAGGTGAATTTCGAGGATATTTCCAGGTGTTGCAAACCCGCCTGCCGGCGGCCTTCCACGCACGTGAGGTTTTATGCCGTCACACGCCATCATCATCCGCGGCGCCCGCCAGCACAATCTGAAGAACATCGATGTCACGATCCCGCGGGACCGCATGACCGTGATCACGGGTTTGTCCGGATCGGGCAAATCCACCCTTGCCTTCGACACCCTCTATGCCGAGGGCCAGCGCCGATACGTGGAATCCCTATCGACCTACGCCCGGCAGTTTCTGGAGCGCATGGAAAAGCCCGATGCCGATCTCATCGAGGGGCTTTCCCCGGCCATCGCAATCGAGCAGAAAACGGCCGGCCACAACCCGCGTTCCACGGTGGGAACGGTGACGGAGATTTACGACTACCTCCGGCTGCTGTATGCCCGCGCGGGGACTCCCCATTGCCACCAATGCGGCCGTACAATCTCCGCGCGAACCATCGACCAAATGGTCGACCAAGTGGAATCCCTGCCGGCCGGATCACGCCTCACCATCCTGGCCCCGCTCGTCAGCGCAGAGAAAGGCACCCATGAGAAGCTCCTCAAGCGGCTGAAAAAGACAGGCTTTGCCCGAGTGCGGGTAGACGGCGCTCTGCTGGAGATCGACGAGGTGACCGCACTTGCGCCCCGCCAGCCACACACCATCGAGGTGGTCGTCGACCGGTTGGTCGTCAAGGAGTCGATCCGCAACCGTTTGGCCGATTCGATCGAGCTCGCTTTGTCCCAGGGCGGCGGCGCCGTCGTGATCGATGTCGCCGGCGGCGAAGCGATGTCCTTCAGGGACACGGCCGTCTGCGCCGTCTGCGGCATCGGCTACCGCGACTTCACGCCGGCCAGCTTTTCCTTCAATTCGCCGCAAGGCGCCTGCCCTGCGTGCGGCGGGCTCGGGTCGAGCTCCGAGTTCGACCCGAACCTCATCGTGCCCAACCCCCGCCTTTCTTTACGGGAGGGTGCGGTGGCGGTCTGGGCCAACCGCAGCAGCGTGCATTTCATGGAGTTCCTGGAGGCCTTGACGGCGCACTACGGCACCTCCATCTACACGCCGTTCAGGGACCTGCCTGCCCATTTCCGGGAGGTTCTCTTCCACGGCTCGGGGGATGAAACCATCACCTATCATTTCGACCGTGGATCGAGCCGGATCCAATTCCGCAAGCCTTTCGAGGGCATCTTGCCGAACCTGGAACGGCGCTACCGGGAAACGGACTCCTACACGACCCGAGAGGACATCAAGCGTTTCATGACCTTCAAGCCTTGCCCCGCGTGCCAGGGGTCCAAGCTGAACCCCGCCAGCCGCGCCGTGACGCTCGCCGAAATGACCATCTCGCGGCTGTGTGCCTTGACCGTGTCCCAGGCGCTGGCGTTCTGCACCGGACTGCGACTGCAGGGCCGACAGGAGCAGATCGCCCGCCGCCTGCTCAAGGAGATCGTGGATCGCCTGGGGTTTCTGGAAAGCGTCGGGCTTTCCTATCTCACCCTGGACCGCGCAGCCCAGACGCTCTCCGGTGGGGAGAGTCAGCGCATCCGGCTCGCCACCCAGATCGGATCAAAACTGACAGGCGTGCTGTACGTTCTGGACGAACCCAGCATCGGCCTTCATCCACGCGACACCGGCCGCCTGCTGAAAACCCTGCTGGGGTTGAGGGACCTGGGCAACACCGTGCTGGTCGTCGAACACGACGAGGACACCATCCGTGCGGCCGATCACGTCGTGGACATGGGACCGGGGGCCGGGATTCACGGCGGCCGGGTGGTATTCTCCGGCACCGCCGCCGATCTGATGGACGACCCCGGCTCACTGACCGGAAAATACCTGTCCGGCCGCCTGCGCATCGAGATCCCCGTGCGACGCCGCCCGCACACAGGCCCACGCCTGGTCGTGGCGGGCGCCTGCCACAACAACCTGAAAGACCTGACGGCGGAATTCCCCCTGGGCTGCCTGATCGGCGTCACCGGGGTCTCCGGTTCGGGCAAGTCCTCCCTCGTGTTCGAAACCCTCTACCCTGCCCTGTTTCAGCAACTGTACCGCTCGCGGGTGACGGCCGGTTCCTACCGCGACCTGAGGGGGGTCGAACACATCGACAAGGTAATCAACATCGACCAGGCGCCCATCGGCCGCACCCCCCGCTCCAACCCCGGGACCTACACCGCTGTGTTCGGCTTCGTCCGCGATCTGTTCGCGCGCACGCCCGATGCCCGGATGCGCGGCTACAAGGCCGGCCGCTTCAGCTTCAACGTCAAAGGGGGGCGCTGCGAGGCCTGCCAGGGAGACGGGACCGTGCGGATCGAGATGCACTTCCTGCCGGATGTCTATGTCACCTGCGACGTGTGCCGCGGCCGGCGCTACAATCGGGAGACCCTGGAGGTCCTCTACAAAGGCAAATCGATCGCCGATGTGCTGGAGATGACCGTCGACCAGGGCCTGGAATTTTTCAGCCGGATCGGCGCGATCCGTGAAAAGCTGCTCACCCTCTCCGAGGTGGGTCTGGGGTACGTTCCCATCGGCCAGGCGGCGACGACGCTTTCCGGCGGAGAGGCCCAACGGGTCAAGCTCTCCCGCGAACTCAGCCGCAAAAGCACCGGCCGGACGCTCTACGTGCTGGACGAGCCCACCACCGGCCTTCATCCCGACGACATCCGCCGGCTGCTGCACGTCCTGAATCAATTGGTGGACGCCGGCAACACGGTCGTCGTCATCGAGCACAACCTGGACGTGATAAAAACGGCGGACTACCTCATTGACTTGGGGCCCGACGGCGGGGATGAAGGGGGCCGCGTCGTGGGCTGCGGCACTCCGGAAGCGCTCGCCGCCACCCTCGGCTCGTACACCGGAGCGTATTTAAGAAAGGTTCTTGGGAGGTAATATTACCCAAGATGCAGGTGGGCGGCCTCGCAAAAGGCTCAAGTTCAAGGCGTGCGAATCCCGCGGAGCGAGGCCTACTATTCGTGCGCCGCAGCTATCGTGGGATGAGCGCAACGCCGAAATTGGTGCTCTTAGGAGGTCGTCTCGTCAGGATTTGCCGGGTAGGAAGAACGCGTAGGCCGAATCAATCTCTTCGGCGATGTTCGTGTAGAAGTCGCCGATGTTCTGCAAGGCGCCCATGATCAGCTTGCGTGCGTCCGGGTGCAGCGCGCCGATATCGATCACGCAGTCCGGGTCCTGGTCGTAGCTGTTCACGACGATGTTGGCCAGGTAGATGATGAGCGAGAATTCGGCATTCTGGGACGCCGGCTGATAGTCATGATGCCAGCGAATCGCCTCGGTCAGCCCCTGCGGCAGCTGCCACCGGGATGCGAGATGCGCGCCGATGACGGCATGGTTGGCCGGGACCAGCTTTTTTTCCGCCTCGTGGAAGGTGATGGCCTCCTGCCGGGAGGCGTTCCAGACGCTGGCAAACAGATCCTGAAAATACTGGGCCATGATGACCTTGCCCACATCGTGCAGCAGACCGCCGACAAAGCAGTTGTCCGGTGAATTAATGCGGGTCTTATAGGAAATGCTCTTGCTGGTGACGGCAACGGCCAGGGAATGTTTCCAGAAATCGGTGATGTCGAAGTCCTGGAGTTTGATTTTTTTGGCGAACGCTTCGATCACCGACACCGAAACAATGGCGTTGCGCACGGCATTGAAGCCCAACATGATCACGGCACTGCGGATGTCGCTCACCTTGGATTTGAAGCCGTAAAAAGCCGAGTTGACCAGTTTGAGGATTTTTATGGCCATTGCCTGGTCCTTCTCGATCGTCTGGCTGATCCGGGCAACGGAGGTATCCGGATCCTGCAGCAACCGGTTCAATTCGAACACGATGCTGGGCAGAGTCGGTATCTCCTTGATGCGATCAAGCTTTCCCACCAATTGTTTTTCGTCCATACGGCTTCGTTCCCTTTCAACGCCCCCCGCCTGAACCCGCCACCGGGGGCCATGCGGCGAAGGCTTTAAGAAAACACGTGCGATCGAGGCCCCGATTTTGGGGATGCCCGCTCGAGAGTAATATCGGCCCCCCCGAAAAAATCCTTTAGCATAAAAAAAGCCTGCGGAGAATCTCCGCAGGCTTTTTGATTGAAACGGGAAACGGTTACTTCATGAACAGCTTGGCAATCGCGGTCGCCTGGGGGTGCGCAAAAATGAGGATCAGAGCGACGACGAGCGCGTAGATACAAAGAGATTCGATCAGGGCCAGGCCGATCAGCATGGTCACCGTGACCTTACCGGAGGACTCCGGGTTCCGCGCGATGCCCTCGACGGCAGCACGCAGGCCGAGACCCTGGGCAATGCCGCAGCCGAAAGCGGCGATGGCGATCCCAAAACCGGCTGCCGTGACGCAAGCGATAAAGAACTCCAATGCTTTTGATTCCATACTTTTTCTTCCTCCTTTAAGTAGTATGTTAGTGGGCTTCTTCCATCTTCCCATTAAGCGCGTTGCGAGATTCCACCATCCGCCGCCCGGGTTGCGGGCATCAGTGTGCGTGCTCCATGGAGCCGCTGAAGTACATGATCGACAGGAGAAAAAAAACAAACGCCTGCACAAACGACACGAATATTCCCATCGCCATGATGGGCAGGGGCGCGAAAAAGGCGCCGGCCAGCATGAACAGGATCATGAGCACCAGCTCGTGCCCCATCATGTTCCCGAAGAGCCGGAACGAGAGCGACATGACCCGAGCCAGGTGACCGATGAGCTCGATTGGGAAAATGATCGGAATCATCCACCAGATGGGCCCCAGAAAATGTTTGATGTATTTGACGCCGTGGTACTTGATCCCGACATAGTGGGTAAAGACGAAGGACACCAGGGCGCAGGAGAGCGTCGTGTTGATGCTGGCCGTGGGCGGGAAGAAACCAGGGATGAGGCCGATCAGGTTGCAGGTCGCGATGTAGAGAAAAATGGTGCCGACCAGCGGGAAAAACCAGCGCCCCTCCTCTCCGGTGACATCCACCATGAACTCTTCCATGCCCGAGACCACCACCTCGAAAAAATTCTGGGCCTTGCCCGGCACCAGGGTGATCCGACGCGTGCCGAAGTAGGCCAGCAGAATCAACAAAAGGAGAACGAACCAGGAATAGACCACGTGCGGGTAAGATTTGGCAAAGTGCCCGAGGCCGAAGAGTTCAAAAAACTTTGGCAGAAACAGATAGGGATGTTCCATCCTTAGGCCGCCTCCTTAAAGATGATTTTTTTCACTTCCCGAATGGTCGCCAGAATGATGCTCATTACCACAACCGACAAGCCGATGACAAGCCCCAGCGGGTTCACCACCCCGCCTGCGATCAACAGAAAAATAACGAAGCCGCTGACTAAAAACCGCAGGTAATATTTCGCCAGCACCGCATTGTGCGAGGCCAGGTGAGGCGGTTTGAGCGCTCGCTGCAGGGTTCTCGCCAGCAGGTGAAAGTTGACTGTGACAATCAGTCCGCCGCTGAAGATTCCCAGCGCAAAATCCAGGGGCGCGAGCACGGCCCCTGCCGCCGTCGCCCCCGCGAGCAGAACCCAGTTGGCCCGGCTGACGAAGGTCACTATACGCTGCTGAACTTGCAAAATTTCGGCACCAAGGAATCGGTTGCCGCCGGGGTCAGAGCTTTCGGCTCTTCTTGATCGCGATCCCGATGTTGCGAAAGGCCGCCGCGATCCCCAGCACTAAAAAAACGAGAGTGCACCAGGGGGAGGTCTCAAACCGACGATCCAGGTATACCCCCACGAACAACCCGATGAAAACCGAGAGCGCCACGGAAAAGCCGATGCTGCTGAAATAGGCCAGATCCCGCCACGCCCTTCTGGTGTCATGTTTCATTTAGTCAAGGAAGTAATTGCCGGGCGGGTGATCTGCCCAAAGAGACGCTTGCACGTACCATAGCCATCCGCACAAGTCAATGCCAATTTGTCTCCGTTTTGCATGAAATTCCACTCGTAAGAGGCTAAAGCGCGATATCTTCGGCGTCGAAGACCGGACCATCCAGGCAGGCGTGCAGGTAGCGGGTGTCGTCCTGCCGCCCGCCGACCGCGCACCCCAGGCAGGCGCCCATGCCGCATGCCATCATCGTCTCAATGGAGACCTGGCAGGGGACGGCGCAGGCACGCACGATGCCCAGCACACAGGCCAGCATGGCCTTGGGCCCGCAAGCGAGCACCAGGTCGGGCGGCTCACGCCGGATGGCTTCCTCCAAGGGACTCGTCACCAGGCACTGGTCGCCGCAGCTGCCGTCGTCGGTCGTCAGAACCACGGGGGTGCCCGAGCGCTCGACCTCATCAGCGCACAGCAAATCCTCACGGCTGCGGCCGCCTAAAAAGAGCAGGCAGGCAGGCGGCTGCGTTGCCATAGTTCGCAGCCGTTCGAGCAGAAAAACCATCGGCGCCACGCCGACGCCGCCGGCCGCCAGGTAAATGCGGCGGGCCCCGGAGGGGATCTGAAAGGCAGTACCGAGCGGGCCGAGGAGGCTGACCGTTTCTCCGGCCCTCAGCCGGGAGAGCCGGCGCGTCGCCGGCCCTACCGTTTTATAAAGCAGTTCGATGCCCTGACACCGGCCGTCGGCCATGATCAGTCGATGGATGGAAAACGGCCGGCGCAGCAGGGGATTGATGCTGTCGGGAAATCCCAGCATGACGAATTGGCCGGGGTTTGAACTCGCGAAGAACCCGCCGCAGGCCAGGGAGATGCGGCCGTAATTCGGCGCGAGGATCTCGTTTTGCAGCACGGTGGCGGTGGTTTGGATCATTTGGGGTGTTTAGTGTTTGGTGTTTGGGTGTTTTGAGATGCGGTCAGGGGTTTTGGACCAAATACCCAAAGACCCAACCAACTCAACACCTAACGATTTTTAAGTCCGATCACCGCCGGGAATCGGCCGGTGGTCTTTTCCGCACGGTATGAAAAGAAGCGGTCCGTGCGGCATTTCGTGCACAGGCCGCTGACGTGGATCTGGTCTCGAGGGACGCCGGCGCGGATCAGCTGGTCGCGGCTCATGGCCCAAAAATCAAACCGCACCGAATCACGCTTGTAGGCCCAAAGTTCAGAAGGAATCTCATCACGGTAGTTCGTGAACTCCGCGCAGCACGGGCCCAGCGAGGGGCCGATCCCGACCCGCACATCGCCGGGATCGCAGCCGAAGCGTTCGGCCATGACGGCCATGGTGCGGCCGGCCACGTTGGCGACGCTGCCCCGCCAGCCGGAGTGAACGTTGGCCACCAGTCGCCGACGCGGGTCGTACATCAGAATCGGCTGGCAATCCGCCACGCTCACCACCAGGAATTTCCCCGGCTGGTCCGTCACCATGGCGTCGCCGACGGGCATACCGGTTTCCTCCAGGGCGTCGGGGCTCACCGGCCGGCCGTCGATGACCACGATGGCATTGCCGTGCACCTGGCGTGCGAACACCAGCTCCTCCGCCTGCATGCTGTCGGCCACCCACCGTCGATTGCGCTCAACCCGTTGAGCATCGTCGCCCACGGCAAGACTCACGTTCAGCCGGTGGAAGGGTGCATCGCTGCATCCCGGTGTGCGGGCGAACACCCCGTGCCGGATATCCGGAAACGCCGCCAAGTGCTCGAACTGGTAATAGGCGGCACCGTTGTCGGTTCTCAGAATCAAAGCGGTTTTCCCTGCCGGTACCGGTCGAGAATGCGGGCGATCAGGGCGCTCGTGCCGGCGCCCTCCACCAGCGGGATGCGCACGACGCGGCCGCCTTCCTGTTTGACCGCATCCGCGCCGATGATCTCCGCTTCCGCCCAGTCGCCGCCTTTGACCAGCACATCCGGCTGCAGGGCCTGAATCACCCGCAGCGGGTCGATCTCTTCGAACACCGTGACAAAATCGACGCAGGCCAGTCCGGCCAGCACTTCCGCCCGCTCGGCCTCGGGAACGATGGGCCTGCGGTCCCCTTTGATCATTTTTACGGAACGATCGGAGTTCAATCCGACGACGAGCAGATCTCCCTCCCCGCGTGCGGCCGCGAGATAGTGCACATGACCCGCGTGCAACAGATCGAAGCAGCCGTTCGTAAACACGACCGTTTGTCCGCTGCGGCGGAACTGCCGCAACAGCGGCGCCAGCTCTTCAACCGGCTTGATCTTGGAAGAGAATTGCATACGATCTAAATGACCCTGGCCAGCGCCAGCACGTCCACCCGGGCAGCGCCGCTTTTCAGAAGCACGCGAGCGGCTTCCGCCGTTGTCGCACCAGTGGTGACGACGTCGTCCACCAGAAGCAGATGCCGGCCGGCAATCGTCTCCGGCCGTCGGACGTCAAAGGCGTTGTGAATATTGGTCTCACGTTCGCGCCGGCCGAGGCCCGCCTGGGAGGCCGTCGCTCGCACCCGCCGCAGCACCCCGGCAACGATGGGGGGCGCCTGCACCCCGGCCGGGCCGTTTTTCCATTCCCGCACCAAGAGCTCGGACTGGTTGAACCCCCGCGACCGTAGGCGCCGGCCGTGCAGCGGCACCGGCAGAATCGCGTCTACCCGCTCATCTCCCCAATAGCGCACAAACGTCCGCCGCAAAAGCAGCCCCAAAGGAGCGGCCAGCTGAAGGTTTCCTTTATACTTGAAACAATGGATGACATCAACCAGCGATCGGTCATAGACAAACGCGGCACGCGCCTTGAGGAAGCCGGGCGGCTGCTCCCGGCAGCGTCCGCACAGATGGTCGTCGCCGACACGGCCCTTGAACATGACACCGCAGCGCGGGCAGAGGGGAGGGTCGAGCGGCATCACGCCTTGCAGGCAGGCCGCACAGAAGAAGGGCCGCAGCAGGGCAACGGCACCCGGGGTGCCCGCTTCCTCACCCGCGCATTCCCCATGGGTCCCGGGAATGAAGTCGCGGCACTCCAGACAACGGGCGGGGAACCCCGTGTCCCGGCATGCCTTGAGGGCGGCGGCGACCATCCGTCGCAGCAGCACGTCAGGGTGTCCTGCGGCGGCGTGCATCCGGCAAGTCCCTTGAGCCCGGTCGGCGGCCGGAACCTCTTTGGCGGCCGATCTCGAACAGCGCAATGCCGACGGCCACCGAGGCGTTCAGGGAGTCGAGCGGGCCCGTCTGGGGGATCGACACCAGCAGGTCGCAGGTTTTGCGCACCAGCGGCCGCATGCCCCGGCCCTCGCCGCCGACCACCAGGACCATGGGCATGGTGAGATCCGCGCGGAAGATACTCTCGGTCGCGGATCGGTCCAGACCGGCCACCCAGCGGCCTCTCTCCTTCATCGCTTCCAACGCACGCACCAGGTTCGTCACCTGGACGAGCCGGGTGTGCTCAAGGGCCCCGGCGGAGATCTTGGAAACGGCCGGCGTAGGCGGGGCCGACCGGTCCTTTGGGACAAGCACGGCTTCGACGCCGGCGCACAGTGCCGTCCGCAGAACAGCGCCCAGGTTGTGGGGGTCCACGATTTGGTCCAGGGCCAGAAAAGGACCCGATTCCGAGCGCCCGACCGCATCCAATACGCTCGAAAGATCATGTCCGCTGTAAACGGAGGCACGGACGGTCACCCCCTGATGCGCGGAAGTGCCTGCCATGGAGGCCATTTGTGTCGCGTCCATTTGCCTGATTTCAATTCCCCGGGTCTCGGCAGCGGCCAGAATGGACTGCAGACGACCGGAGGCGGCGTGGCTTCGATCGACGCAAACCTCGAACAGGTCGCGCCGCCCGGCCGCCAACGCCTCCTGCACGGCGTGAACCCCGTATAGGATTTCAGTTTTCACTTTCGATACGACCCGATGATCGCCAGCAGTTCCTGGACCGCCGTGGGCAGCTCGTCGTTGACGATCACATGGCGGTACATGTCTTTCTGAGCCATCTCCTCGCGCGCGTTGCGAAGCCGCAGCGCGATGGCCTCCTCCCGGTCCGTGCCCCGGGACCGCAGCCGTGCCTCCAGGATGTCCAAAGAAGGGGGCATGATAAAAATCGTGACGCTCTGTGAAAAGCGTTTGCAGATCTGTCGTGCCCCCTGAACGTCGATGTCCAACAGGATATCGCGGCCCTCCGCCAAGGCCTGCGACAGGACCGCCGCCGAGGTCCCGTAGTAGTTACCGTGCACCTGGGCCCATTCCGCCCAGCGATCCGCGCGGATGCCGTCCTCGAATTCGGCCGGAGAAATGAACACGTAGTCCCGGCCGTTCTCCTCTCCGGTCCGGGGTGCACGCGTGGTGTAAGACACGGAATAGCGCAGGTCGGGGAGATGCTCGAGCGCCGCTCGCAGCAGCGTGGTCTTTCCGGCACCGGACGGGGCCGAAAGGATGAACACATGACTGCCGGAAAAAGGGAGGGAGTCGGAATGGCCGGGATCGGTGGGTGTCATGGGCTCTACACTATGGTGTCTGCGGCGCCGAATCCGCTGTCTCCCTGAGTTGGGCATAACGCTGAGAGACCGTCTCGGCCTGGATGGCGGACAGCACCACGTGGTTGCTGTCCAGCACGATGATGGACCGGGTTCGGCGGCCGTGAGTGGCGTCTATCAACCGCCGGTCCTCGCGCGCTTCGTCTTTCAGGCGTTTCATGGGAGCGGAGTTCGGGGAAACGATGGCCACCACCCGATCCGATACCACCGTGCTTCCGAAACCGATGTTGAGCAGGGCCTGTTCCATCGTCCCCCCATCCCTTTGCGCTCAGCCGCCCCGTCCGGCGTGCAGGCGCCGGCCGGGGTAATTCATTCGACGTTTTGAATCTGTTCGCGGATCTTTTCCAGTTCGGCCTTGACCTCGACCACCACATGCCCGGCCGCTGCGTTGCTTATTTTAGACCCCATGGTGTTGAATTCGCGGTTGAGCTCCTGCAGCAGGAAGTTCAATTTGCGTCCGCCGGGCTCGGCGGCATCCATGATGGACCGGAACTGGCTCAGGTGACTTCCCGCGCGAACGATTTCCTCCGAGATGTCCGCGCGGTCGGCCAGGAAAGCGGCCTCCTGCGCAATCCGAGCGGGGTCGATGTCCACCAGTCCCTGCGTCAAGGTCGTTATGCGCTCCTTGAGCCGCTCCTGGTAAAGCGTCGCCAGGCCGGCTGACTTCCGCGAAATATCGCCTATGGCCGCCTCCAAAGCATCAATGCGTGCGCCGAGATCGATGGCCAGGTTGCGGCCTTCCGTTGCACGCATGGCGTCCAGCCCGTCCAAGGCCTGGACCAGGCATCCCTCGAGCACGGGCCAAACGGCGTCGAGGTCGGCTTTCGGCTGAACCGTCTTGAGGACGCCGCCGACACCTACGAGGAGTTCCAGGGACACCGCGCCCTCAAGCCCGAGTTCCGTCTTCAACTGTTCCAGCGCGCTGATCACCGCGCGTGCGCGCGCCAGGTCCACCTCAACGGGCGAAGCCGAATCGGAAACATCCTCAATGTGGATCCGGGTCTCGATGCGGCCGCGCGCAAGGCGCGCGGCGATGACCGACCTTACCCGCTCCTCGAGGTCGGTATAACCTGCCGGCAGCCGCAGCGCGGAGTCCAGGTTGCGGCTGTTGTACGTGCGGATTTCGATGGACACCGTCAGGCCGGCGGCGGTGGCCGAGGCGGATGCAAAACCGGTCATGCTCTTGATCATGATGTCGGGGCCTCTCCTTTTATATCGACGGCGTACTTTCGTCGCACCGCAACCAGGAAACGGCCCAGCGGCTCGCCGGCATAATCAGGGTACGTCCACGGCAGCGCCCGGTAGGCACCGCGCTGATAGATCAGCGTCAGGTCGGCGTAGATGCCCCGGCCGATGTAGATGCGGTGGCTGTAGTTCTTGCCGGTGGCCAGCACCCACCGCTCCAAGAGCAGGTAGCCGGGGTCGATATTGGCCTCGCGCCGGCCGCCTGCGCTGCGGGTCTGCTCCATGGCGTTGGCAGCCACTTTGACGTCCGCCAGTCGATCCTGTTCGATGAGCGTCCGGAAGGCCAACATGCGCCGCCACAGCGGGGCCCCCATTTCCTTCTCATAGTAGGACGAATAATTGAAGGCCATCCAAGGGCTCACCACGTCGAAGACCCCGAAGGCGGCTTCCAGTTCGCTTGCGATGTCCGGGAAAATTGCCCGATCCTTCAGTAAAACCCCGACGACCAGTTTCGCCGGCCGGGGGGCATGGGGCATGCTCATGACGGGTAACGGCCCTTAGCCGTCCGACAGGGGCTTGGCCTCGTCGATCAGCATGATCGGGATTCCGTCCCGGATTTCGTAGACCAGCCGGCACCGGTCGCAGATCAAACTATCCTGGGAAACGTTCAGCCGGATGTCCCCCTTGCATTTGGGACAGGCCAGAATCTCCAGAAGCTCGGGATGAATGGTCATAGGTTCTTCCTCATGGGTTCAATCCACTGGCTAAAGTTTACCGAATATCCCCGATCCGGGATGTCGGCCAAACGGCCCGCTATGTGCTTTCGCCGAAGGAGGCCATCAGCTCGGCCTCGGCCACCACCTGCCCTTCCACCAGAGCCCGGCCGGCCATCTTGGCGACTTTCGACCGCATTTTCAGCACGCGCGCCTCAAGCATCAACTGGTCCCCGGGCACGACGGGGCGGCGGAACCGCACGTGGTCCATCCCCATGAAATAGATGATCTCGCCCTGCTTCTCCGGGCCCCGGATCTCGGAGGCGAGCACGCCGCCCGCCTGGGCCAGGGCCTCCATGATCAGCACGCCCGGCATCACCGGGCGGGCGGGAAAATGCCCCTGAAAGAACGGCTCGTTCACGGTTACGTTCTTCAGGGCGACGATTTCCTCGCCGGGGACGATTTTGATGATCCGATCGATCAATAGAAACGGATAACGGTGCGGCAGCCGCCGCATGATGGCCATGATGTCCAATGTGGTTTCCATCGTTTGCCTCCACGGCCGGCATGCCGCGCATCATACACCGCCGCCGCGGTCCTGAGGGTTCGGCCTGCCGGTGGTCCGGTGGGTTATTTGCCGGCCTTCTTGCCGGGCTTGGCGTTCAGTTCTTGAACCAGACGGCTGGTGATGTCCGCGGCCGGCTGGTGGTAGAGCACCCCGATGTTGCTGATGACCAGCATGTACCCTTCCTTCTTGCCGATTTCGTCCACCAGGGCGCTGATGTCCTTCTGAAGCTCGCCCATGAGTTGGCGTTCGAGGTCCTGGAGATCGCTGCGGTATTTCTTCTGCAACGCCTGGAAGTCGCTGGCCTTGATCCGGAACTCGCGCTCTTTTTCCTCGCGCGTTTCCTTGCTCATGACCATGGCCTCGCGCTGCAGGCGTTTCTCGAGCTCCTGGAGCTCGTTGCCTTTCTGCTTCAGATCCCCCTCCAGTTTGTCGCGTTGGGTTTTGAGTTCGTTCTGAGCCGCTTTGCCGGCCACCGAGGTCTCGAGCACCTTCTGCAGGTTGACCACGGCGATTTTGGGCGCATCGGCGGCGACCGCCGGGCTGCCTCCTGCGATACAAAGCATGGCAAACGCCATCCCCGTCAAAGCTGTGATGATTCGCATTTCAATCCCCTTTCCTGTCGTCATCTGAAACCCGTCCGATCGGCGGCGGGCAATAGTTTACGGTTTAAAACGCAGAGGCCATCGAAAACTCGAAGCCCCCGTTGCTTTTATACTCCGGCTTGGGGTTCACGTACCATCCGTATGCCAGCCGGATCGGGCCGATGGGCGACATCCAGCGGATCTCCGGCCCGGCGGTCACTATCGCATTGCTTAGATCCATCGAATCGTCCTTCCGGTAAACCGCGCCGGCATCCACAAAAAGGATCCCGAAGACGCCGGCTTCCTGCACCAGCGGAAATTTAACTTCGAAGTTGCCCTGGAGGAACTTCTCCCCGCCGACCGGCTGCCCGTCCTGCTTGGGCGCCAGGTCGTTGCGGTCGGCGCCCCGCACCGTGTTCATGCCGCCGAGATAAAACTTCTCGTAGTCCGGCAGGTCCCATCCCGGCAGCTGGTTCACGTATCCGGCCCGGCCGTGGGGCACGAACACGAGCTTCCAGACGGGGAAATACCAGCCCGAGTCGACGACGACCTTGTTGAACCCGACATCCCCGCCCAGACCGGCGAATTCGTAATCGATGCTGTGGGCCGAACCCTCCTTGGCGTTGAAGGTGCTGTCGCGCGAATCGTACCGGATCGATGGGCCGATGCTGCTCTTGAGGTGCTCGCCCTCGTCATTCTGGATCGAGGGTGCGGCATCATCCTCCACGTTGCTGATCCTCGTGACATCCAGCGTGTAAGTCAAATATCCCCGCACATACTCGTAGAGCGGGTAGCCGAACCTGAGCTTGCCGCCGATGCTGTCCTTGTCGTACTCGTCGAACTCATAGGTCCACTTGTAAAGCTCTACCCCGGCCGAAAGCGGTATATCAAACAGCCAGGGCTCCGTAAAGCTCACGCTGTATCTCTGGGTCTTCGAGCCGACCATCCCCTGCACCCCCAGGGTCTGGCCGCGGCCGAACAGATTGCGCTCGCGGATCGAGGCCGTGAAGAAAGCGTCTTCCGCGGTGCTGTAGCCCGCACCGAAAGAGAAAGCGCCCGTGTTCTTCTCTTTCACCTCCACGTCCATCCGCATCTTGTCGTCGGCGCTGCCCTTGGCGGTGTCGACTTTGACGTTCTCGAAATAATCCAGGCGGTTCAAGTTGCGGATGCCCCGCTTGAGACGCGTGCCGCCGTAAAGCTCTTCTTCGTAAACGCGCAGTTCGCGCCGGATCACCTTGTCACGGGTCTTGGTGTTGCCGCTGATCTGGATGCTTTCGAAGTAGACCTGCTTGCC
>Ga0075345_1000085_pt1 | contig 14826 bp, 15 predicted proteins | sample RushSE_CattailNL_2_FD_120077 | JGI IMG/M metagenome (GOLD analysis project Ga0075345, IMG submission 120077) | Natural and restored wetland microbial communities from the San Francisco Bay, California, USA, that impact long-term carbon... | ecosystem: Environmental > Terrestrial > Soil >...
AAATAGGCATTATTATTTGCAATTATAACCTGATCCTATCATTTAGAAGTTTAACTTCCGCGAGGCTTTGCAACGGTTTTCAGAACGCGATGAAAAAGCTCTTCAAACTTTTCGGGCGAGTGATAGCCGCCGGGTGGCGCGCCTTGACATTCTTTCGCCGGTTGGTTGCCAATGTCGCTTTTATAGCGCTGGTTGTCTTCCTGCTATCGCTCGTGTTCGGCGAAAAAAGCGCCAAGATACCGGAAAGTGCGGTTCTGGTTCTGGCGCCTGCCGGCGTCATTGTGGAGCAGCGCTCGGAGAGCCTGTTGTCCAGCGAGTTGTTGGGGGAAGACGTTACGGCTGAAACGGTGCTTAAGGACATCGTCGATGCCCTCGACCATGCCAGGCAAGACCACCGCATCAAGGCGGTTCTGCTCGACCTGACCAAGCTTCAGGGGGCCGGATTCAGCAAGCTTCAGGATATCGGCACGGCGCTGAAGCGCTTCCGCGAGTCCGGGAAACCCGTGATTGCGGCATCTGATTTGTTCATGCAGCGCAATTACTATCTCGCCGCCCACGCCGACCGGGTGTATCTCAACCCCATGGGCGGCGTGCTGCTGACCGGTTTCGGCATATACCAAAACTACTACAAGGCGGCGTTGGACAAGCTCCAGGTCCAGTTCCATGTCTTCAGGGTCGGGAGCTACAAATCGGCGCTGGAGCCCTTCATGCGCAATGACATGTCGGACTTCGACCGTACGGCCAACTCCGCGTTGCTGGAGGTGTTGTGGGCTTCCTACAAAAACGACGTTGCCGGCCAGCGCCGGATCGACCCGGCGTCGATCGACGATTATGTCAACCATTTTCCGAACCGGCTGGCCGCCTCCCGGGGCGAAGCGGCCCAGTTGGCTCTTGCCTTCGGCCTGGTTGATGAACTCAAGACAGCAGACCAGCTGCGGGACGAACTGGTTGAACTTGCCGGAGAGGACCGATCCAAGCGCAGTTACAACCAGATCCGGTTCGACGAATACCTGAGATCCACCCGTTCGTCCTCACTCAAAATCGGTGAAGAGGAACCGAAGGTGGCCGTAATCGTTGCCCAGGGGATCATTTTGGAGGGCACCCAGCCCGCGGGCAGAATCGGGGGGGCTTCTCTTTCTGCCCTGATCCATCAGGCCTGGAAGAATGACGCCACGCACGCCATCGTACTTCGCATCGACAGCCCCGGAGGCAGCGCGTTCGCATCCGACGCCATTCGGCGCGAACTGGAGCTGGCCCGGCGGGCCGGGAAGCCTGTGGTGGTGTCCATGGGATCCGTGGCCGCCTCCGGCGGCTACTGGATCGCCAGCGGTGCTGATGAAATCTGGGCCGCGCCCACAACGATCACCGGATCCATTGGTATCTTCAGCGCGTTTCCGACGTTCGAGCGCAGCCTGCAGGCCCTGGGGATCTCCAACGACGGGGTGGGCACCACTCGGCTCGCGGATGCCTTCAACCCCAGCCGACCCATGAACAGCTTGATGGCGGATGCCATGAATCAATTCATGGAGCAGGGCTACAGCACTTTCATTACCCGGGTGGCGGAGGGGCGCAAAATGACGCCTGAAGCCGTCAGAATGGTCGCCGAAGGTCGGGTGTGGGCCGGTCAAAGTGCGCTTGAGAAAGGGTTGATCGACAACCTTGGCGGATTGGGGGCTGCCATCGAATCGGCGGCCAAAAAAGCAGGCCTTGAAACGTATGCGGTCGATTACCTCCAGCAACCCCTCACGCGCCGGGAACGACTGCTGAAAGAGTTGAACGAATTCTTCACCAGGATGATCGTCAAGGCCCTGGGGGCTGCAGCGCCCGAGCAGGCTGTCGTGAAGAAAGTGTTGGCCGACGCCGCGTTCGACGACCTGTTGAAGCTGAACGACCCCAAAGGTCTTTATGCTTTTTGCCTTAACTGCGGCGCGATTTGAACAGGACCATGGTTTTGTAACTTTTATAAGTTTTTTTAGGTCATTATAGGAAATAACAACTGCATTCTTGGCATTGGCGGAGGAAGCGCGAATGAGGGAAAAAAAGGCGATAAAACGCGATATACTGGATAAGTTCAGAACGCTTAGCGCGGAGAAAAACGACACGTTGCCGTCCCACTGGCTTGAGTTGGTATATTTGAAAGAGCTTAACGCTGAAGAGAAAAAGATTTTCAAAAAGGCGATTCAAGAGCTCGTGTCCGTGGGGATCGTGGAAAATGTGGAGGGTCCGAACCTAAACCTCAAGCTCACGCAGAAAGGTGAGAACTTGATTTATTCCAGAGAGTCTCAGCGGGAAGGCCCGGGAGGGGGCCAAAGCAGCTCGATGTTTCAGTTCACGGGCTCTGAAGTGTAGATGTGTAGTTCGCCGAGACACAAAAGGCGACTCGGGTCGTAAGTCCGAATCGCCTTTTTTATGTCGAATGAGGATGCTGGGACTATCTAAATAGATCGTTCAGCAAAGACTCTCGGATCATTTTGCCGGCAATTTTGTCCGGCTTGATTTCATAGCTTCCGTTTTCGATCTGGGCCTTTAGTTCAGCCACCTTGTCCGCTCTGACATCCGGGATCGCCTGGATCTGGGCTTGGGCTTCCTGGATGCGCTTGGCGGTGTCGGAAATAACCACCGTGTCCGTTTTCAGCCCTTGCTGCTCGGAGGCTTTCCCATCCTCGATCCCCGGTTTTTGCCGGGCCTGGACTTGGGTAGAACTATAGGCATCAATTGCATTTGCCTGATTTTTTGGTGTGATTTGCATTGACCCTCTCCTCGTTGCCGGGCCGCGGCCAAACGCCTGGCCCGTGTTTTTATCCTAACAAAGTCCCCTAACAGAGTCAAACTTCAGATCCGTTTGAAAGTATTATCGGCGGCCTTTGCAGGAACTTTAGCTTTTTTTTTCATAATTTTTTGCATTTTTCAAAAATCAGCCATCTTGTCATCCACCCCATTTTCCGTTAGACCAAATTTATTGATCCGGCAATTATACCGCATGTCATAAAAATATTCCGAAAAAAAGGAGGCGGCATAAGTGGTTGTAACAAAATAACGCCCGCCAATCGGAACGTTATTTTGGCAGCCACTATAGAAACGCCAGATTGCAGCTTGTCGTGAAAGGGTGGACATGAGCGATTCCTTCGACGACCATTACCGTAAAGCCCTGAACAACGCGCTGCGGATTCTATCACGTCGCGACCATTCGTCGGTGGAGCTCGCTCAAAAGCTCATGCGTCGCGGCCATGCCGAAGAAGTCGTCCAGCGGGTGATCATCGAGTGCCTGCGGCTCAGCTATCTGGACGACCGGCGCGCGCTAAGGCAGGTCCTGGACGGCATGAAACGCAAGGGTTTTGGCATTCACCGCATTCGCCACGAGCTTTTGAAAAGAGGCCTGGCTGGGGAGGAAAGCGAATGCGGCCCGGCTGAGAGCATGCCGCCTGCGGAAGAACGGTCCGTGGCGCGCCGGGTTGCACTGAAAAAGTGGAAGAGCCTGCAGCAGGAACCGGAGCCCGGGAAGAGAAGGCTCCGGCTGATGAGATTCTTGCGGTCCCGCGGTTTTTCGGATGGGGTGATCTATGAAGTGATGAAAACGCTGGAGGGGGCGATGTGCGAGGACCCGCCGTCTAGTAATTGAATATCACCCGGAACTCGACCCCGACTCCTTCCGGTTCCAGCCGAATGATTTCTCCGGTGGCCCTAATCATGGCCTTGGCGTGGACCAGCGGGATGGTCATGGCGATTTCATCGCCGACGGAGAGCTTTCTGCGGGTGGATAGAAAAACCCCTTTTGCGCTCAAGTTCTGAACTTTTTCCTTGAATTCACCGCACTTGGTGAGACAGTTGGCATACATGGGCTGGTTGGCATCGAAGAAACGGCGAAAGTCCTTCCGCCGGCAGCCGTTCTCATCGCAGGTCATTTCGTCATCGGTTGTCATCGTCACCACATCCGCCCCATATTCAATTCATTTCAACCGGCGATAAAGCAAAAAGCATGCACGCCCCACTTGAGATGGGCGTGCTATTTAATTTATAATTATTACAAATTATTGGAACTGTACTGCCGCTGAGCTCCCTAAAATTAACCGGATCTATGTAAAAAAATACCCAGTCGGCTGTTACACCATTTACCTCCTTCTATACAAGAGGAACATGGTTGTTTATACCCCATTGAACCTTGAACAACACCCTTTCAGCAAAGATAAAAGGCGAGCCGGGATGGGAAGGAATTTGCTGATAGGCGAAAAGATGTTAATCGGAATCTATAGCTTTTCGGATGAAAACGTGTTGCACTGGCCGATGTTGCCGGTTTCAATTCCGCGTTTGAACCACCGGACACGTTGGGCGGAACTGCCGTGGGTGAAGGAGTCCGGTGTCACATGGCCCCGGGCCTGGCGCTGCATGCGGTCGTCGCCGATGCTGCTGGCGGCGTTGAGGGCTTCCTCGACGTCGCCTTGCTCGAGAATTTTGCGCGCCCTGTCGGCATGATAGGCCCAGACACCGGCGAGACAGTCCGCTTGGAGTTCCATCATCACGGAAAGCTTGTTGGCCTCCGTCTCGCTCGATCGGCTGCGAAGGGATTGAACTTTATCGGCGATTCCTAAAAGGTTCTGGACGTGATGCCCCACTTCGTGAGCGATAACGTACGCTTGGGCGAAATCCCCGGGCGCCCCAAACCGATTTTTAAGGTCGTTGTAGAAACTGAGGTCGATGTAAACTTTTTGGTCCATTGGGCAGTAGAAGGGGCCGACCGCGGTTGATGCCATACCGCAGGCGGATTCGACGGCTCCTGCAAACAGCACCAGCTTGGGCTCCTCGTAGGTCTTTCCCATGCCTCTGAAGAGCACCTGCCAGGTGTCCTCGGTGTCGGCCAGCACCACGGATACGAATTCCGCCAGTCGTTTTTCTTCGGGTGAGACGGAATAGGGTGCGGATTGAGTGGGAACGCCGGTACCGGGCACGGACATCTGACCCTGGTTTAAAATAATGGATGGGTCAATTCCGAAATACAGGGCGACCAGCACCAGCAGAACGGTGCCAATGCCTCCCCCGGCAACCCGCCGCGACACTTTAAAACCCCGGCGGTCCTCCACGTTCTCGCTTTGGCGGCCGCTTTCCCAGCGCATGATCAGTCTCCCCAAAGTCTGTTTATCGGTAGCAGGGACATGTGGTGATTTTTGTTGACTGGGTCAAAATAAAAGCCAGGCATATCTAAGTCAAGCGGAAATTTATGAGGCAGGGGGTGGAAAACCCTCAAATCCGCATTAGTATTCAACTCAATACTATCCATAAAATATAGCACAGCTTGCATGAAACGACTTCCCCAGTCGGGGAAAAAGGTTTTCCCAGTGATAAGTGTATTTTTACATAAATTTACGGTTTGTGCTGCAGGGTGGTGAAATCTATAAAATGCTGTAATTGTTATAATAAATGATTGCTGGCCTGTAGTGCACGTTTTTTGCTTTGAAGTTAAGAAACGCGCCGGAAGCCTGAGGGGGAGTTGGTAGGTTTTCCGGTGCGGCCAAAGGAGGGCAACGCCATGACCTACCTTGGAGAGGTTTGCCCCAAGAGCAAATTTTTACGAAACTCCATGACATGGGTCTTTGCTCTGACGCTGGGCCTGTTGGTTTCCATTTCCGATGTCAAGCTGCCCGCCGAAACCGGCGTGGCCGCAGATCGTTTGAGTCATCCCATCAGCGGTAAGGCCCTATTCCCTGGAGATGGTTTTGCGGACCAAGATGAGCCCGACGTGGCCGATTTGTCTGCCTCGGTCTATGTTCCCAAAGGCGAGCCGGAGCTGCTGCCGTATGACCAGGTCATCCACGAGGCCGCCGGCCGCAACGATGTCGATGCGGAACTCATTCTGGCCATCATCATGGCAGAGTCCCAGTTAAACCCAAGGGCAAAATCGAAGAGGGGCGCCAGGGGGTTGATGCAGCTCATGCCCGTCACCGCCGACGCCCTCGACGTGGACAATGTTTACAACCCTGAAGAAAACATCAACGCCGGCACGAGACATTTCAGGGGGCTGCTGGACCGCTTCGATGGAAACGTGAAGCTGGCGCTGGCCGCTTACAATGCCGGAGAGCAAAACGTCCTGCGCTACAACGGCATTCCGCCCTATCCTGAGACGCAGGCCTACGTTGCCCGGGTTCTAAATTACTACTCAGCCTTGAAACAGGATACCATCGATTTCTAACCGGGCTTTTTGCGCGCTGAAGCTGATTCGGACTGCAATCGGCCTTTGCCGATCCCATCCGGCAAGGGCCGTTGTATTTTCAGGGTTTGGAGTTGAACCGGCTACTGCGTACCGGCGCCCGGCCGTCGACCCGGAAGGGCAGCGGTTTGGAGGCCAGGAAGTCATCCGTGTTGCTGCGCTGCTGGGCGTGAAGGTGCAGATGCGGCTCCATGGACTGCCCCGAATTTCCCACCCCTCCGATCCGTTCCCCCCTCTGGACCCTTTGCCCGGGTCTCACCGCAACGCTGAACTGCATGAGGTGCGCCAGGAGCACGCTAGCTTCGGCGCACTCCAGCTGCACGTAATTTCCCGCCGGGTGCTGACGGTCCTGGTCGGGCGGCGTCAGGTCGGGCAGTCGGTCTTCGGTCCGTGCTACCATGCCTGAGCACGGAGCATACACCGGCACACCGAAAATGTAATAACGCGTCAGGTCCGCCGGCCACCATTCGACCGCACGCCGACCGAGCCAATCCAGCCGTACGAAGTCGACGGCATAACTCTGGGCCCGATACGCCGAGAGCGATTCCTGCTCGAGGGTTTTCATGTGGGGATTTATAAGAATGGAATACCCGCCGTTCACCACGTAAAACACCCCGTTTTTAAACGGCGACGCTAAGTCGATCGAGGGCCCGGCAGGCGGTTCAAAACCGCTGAGCGCCCAGGCCAGCATGCCGGTACAAAAACCCGTCATCACTAGGTCACAGACGGTACGTAAACCGACACGGGAAAGGGCCGCCGGCGGTTGGAACGATCCCTCGCAACGTCTCCAGGATGCCGCGGCCGCCGCCAAAGCCAGGAGTGCGAACCCGTAGGGCAGATACCACGGCACCAGTAGCCAGATGCCCACCACGCCGATTAAGGCCAGGTAGGTCGCCACTGAAAGCGCGTTGAGAAGCCACTCCCCGCGGCTGCGGCACGCAACTCGCCAGAGCCGGATTACCAAGGCCAAGGGCAGAAGGATCTGGCCGATCACCGTGATGAACAAGAGCTCAAGCATGGCCTGTCACGGGCTGGAGCATTTCACTTCTCTAACAGAAAAGCGGCGGCAATTCCATTGCACGGTCAACCCGGGGCAACGGCAAGGGCTTCAGGAGAACTAAAAGGGCCGCAGAAAGGGGTCAGGGGTGTGGCGGCAGGTTTTCGTCCTTGGCGCTTTCGGCAAAGATGAAAAACGCCCCTCGAAGGCGAGGCGGAATTTCCGCAAACTGGATGCCGATGGACTGGATTTTGTGGCCGTTGATCACCGTGTGGCGGTTGCGGACGATCCGGCCTGAAATCGCAACCGAAAAGTTGTCGGCAGGGATGGTGACACGAACGTCGCGGTTCAGAAGGTCTTCGCCGGCGGCGGAAACATACGCTTTCGGCTGTTCGCCGTTTCTTTCGGGAATGAAAGAAACCCCCGATACGGACAAATCCCTGGAATGGCCCTCCATGACCATTGGCAGCTGGCCATTTTCGTTGGGAAGCACCGATACGCTCATGCGGGTGGGTATGGAATAGCGCTGCCCCTTGCGTACGCCGTTCGACGGGGGTTCGATTTTTTTGACGGACCGGATACGGCACAAGCGGATGATGCCGTTTTCCACACAGGGATGTCTGCGGCAGGCTCGCATCAGGCGCTGCCTGGAGATCATCACCACTTCAACCCGGGTGGTCGCCACGACATCCGAGTGGGAGGGAAGCTGCTCGGAGAAAGGGTAGATGTCTCCAAAACAGTCTGCTTCCCACAGAACACGGCTGGCGTCCCGTCGGAATCTCGGTTTTTGCGAAACCATCTCGTAGCTGTTTTCCCTCAACACGCCTGCAACCACCATGTAGAGGTGGCGCGGGCAGTCCCCGGCCTTGAGGATGGTTTTCCCCGCCGGTGCAACCACACGCCGAAATTGAGAAAAAACAGCCATCCGCTCGGCGGGGCTGAGACTTCTTATGAAATCATCGACCGGCGCGCCATTGTGAGCGGTGTGCGCGATGGTGTGATGAAACTCGAGGAACTGCTCCCGTGACGGCCGCTGCAGGCGCCACTGGAGAATTTTGGACACCCATGCCTGGAAAAGCCGGCCCGAATCGAGAAAAAGACGCGCAGCCTGGCCATACTGCCGAACCGCCGCATCCTTGAGTTTCTCTGCGGCCAGCATTTCCGCGTAGATCTTCAGAAGTTCCGGGCGATCGGGGAATTCCTTGAGGATGCTTTCATAAGCATCGATGGAGTCGACGACAATCGACCCGTCGAGAATGTATTCAGGGACCGTTTTTTTCATTTTCCCGAGGGAACCTCAAAAAAAGCCGCTGCCCACCCGCTCGATGGAAAAAAGGGAGTATGTGCTGTAAATCGGTCGAAGTGGAATGATACTTTAGCTTGAAGATGACCGCCACGATGTCACCCGGCCCGCAGCCCCGTCAACCGTCCGGCGCAGGGTGGTTGCCAAGGAGGCCAAAAGAGGCTATGAGTTCGTTCAGGCTGCCGGAACCGCTTCTCGAATGGATATCGTTTTTGAGAGGGGGGTGCAGGGCAGTTTTTGTTTTTTGTGGATTTTGCGAGAGGCCTTTGCTGAATCAGACCGACAAAATAAAGGGTGCCTTGAGCCGCGGCCTGCGCAAAGGCTTGAACAGCTACATGTGGCTGCTCAAGATCTTGCTGCCGGTTTCGTTGGCAACGGCACTGCTCGATTACAGCGGCTGGCTGCACCAGTTGGACTTCCTGCTTGAGCCGGCCATGGGGGTGTTGAGCCTGCCGCCGGCCGCGGCCCTGCCGATTCTGATCGGTCTTACGGCCGGCGTCTACGGCTGCCTGGCCGCCTTGGCGGTGCTGCCGCTGTCGGCGGAGCACATGACCCTGGTCACCGTGTTCGTGCTCATCGCCCACAGCCTGCCTCAGGAGGGCATTATCCAGGCCAAATCCGGGATCAACTTCGTCAAAACCACCTTCGTGCGCTTGGCGGCGGCCGTGCTGACGAGCCTGGCGGTGGCCTGGTGGCTGCAACCCGCCCCAACGGATGCGGCCGCGGCTTTCGCCGGAATGCGTGAAGTTCCTCCCCTGGCCGCCTTCCTGCAGAATTGGGGGTCTGACATGCTCAGGCTCTGCATCAAGATCCTGGTCATCATTTTCAGCGTGATGATCCTGATCGAGCTGATGAAGGCCTACGACGTCATCGATGTGTGTGCAAAGATTTTCGAACCAATTTTGAAAGTGCTGGGGCTCCACCGGAAGGCCGGGTTGTTGTGGCTGACCGGTGCGCTCTTCGGACTGGGTTACGGCGGGGCCATCATCATGGAACAATCGCGCGAACTGAAGCTCAGCCCGGAAGAGGTGGAAAAGCTGCAGCTGTCCATCGGCATCAACCACTCCATGATCGAGGACCCCCTTTTGTTCCTGCCGTTCGTCATAAGCCCGATCTATGCCTGGGTGCCGCGGCTCGCCGCTGCCATCGCCGTGGTCTACCTGGTTTCCCTCAGGTTCAAGTTCAAGGCGAAGCCCAGCCTCGATGGCTGATGCGCTTGAATTCACCTCTTGCATCCCTATATTTTCAGAAACTGCCAAGTCCGGCTGAACGCGTCAAAACCACCACTTGGCCATGATCGGTATTTGAAAAGGAAGGAGGAACCCATGCCGAAAGAAGGATCCAAATCACCTGCTTTCTGTCTGCCCTCGCCAGACAAAGACAAGGTCTGCCTGAAGGATTTCGTCGGGAAATGGGTGGTGCTTTACTTCTACCCCAAGGATAGCACAAGCGGCTGAACAGTGGAGGCTCTGGAGTTTTCAGAGCTCAAGCCGAAGTTCGAGAAGCTGGGCGCCGTGATTTTGGGGGTGAGCCCGGATTCCGTCGACTCCCACCGGAAATTCATCCTGAAGAACACGATCGCAGTCACTCTGCTGAGCGACACCGAGGCCTCCGTCATCAAGGCCTACGATGCCTGGGGCCTCAAGAAGATGTACGGAAAGGAGTTCGAGGGGGTTGTGCGCAGCACGGTCTTGATCGACCCCAAGGGCGTGGTGAGGGCGGTCTGGCCCAAGGCCAGCTCCAAGGGGCATGCCCAGGAGGTTCTGGGCGCTCTTGATAAACTTTCCGGATGATTGCGGCTGGGTTTCTTAACGGCTGTTTTCCATCAAGCCCTGTTTCCCGGCAGGCCCTATTCCACGGCCGTGCCCCAGTCATACTGCCGCTTGACGTAGTTCAGAAAAAGGGACGTCTCCGTGCGGAGCACACCATCGATCCGATTGATCTGCCCAAAAATCAAATGATTCAATTCATCCAGGCTCTTGAGCACGAACTCGGTGTCGATGCCGGTGCCGCCGGTCGTCTGCACTATGTGCCAAAGCGACTTGATGGTTTTCAGCTCGCGAATGATCCGGTCAATTTTTTTGATTTCGGCGTAAATGCGGATAGTGCCTACGACCTCGAAACCCAGTTTGAGCGGGTTGCTGATGGCGACGATTTGGATGTACTGTTCCCGGATCAACCGCTGCAGACGCGTGCGGACAGTAGCCTCCGAAATGCCGATGGTCTTGGCGATCTCGGTGTTGGAGATTCGCCCGTCTTTCTGAAGCAGCTCGATCATGCGGCAGTCAACCGCGTCTATGGTCTTCTTTCGGCCCTGGCCGTTGCTTTTTCCCATTCGCCCCTCCGCTCGCTTTTATATTTTCATCCCTATTTGACATATTAACATAAGTTTTGGCCTTTGAATTAACCCAATTCGTTTTTTTATGTCAATACTATTATTGATTTCGTAGAAAACGGTTTAAACCGTCTTGACATCCGTTTCCGGTTCGAATAAGGTGAGCCTCATCGATCCATATCCGTAACTATTGCTCAATCAATCCAACCATGAAAAGGGGGGGACCTATGGTATTGCCGGTCATGAAAAATTACATCAACGGGGAGTGGGTGGAGTCTGATTCGAAGAGCTTCGGGGACGTGTGGAACCCGGCCAAGGGCGAGAAGATCGCACAGGTGGCTTACGGGACCAAAGCGGACGTCGACAAAGCGGTGAAGGCGGCCAAGGAGGCCTATTGGGAGTGGCGGGCGACTCCGCCGCTGAGCCGGGCGCGGTATCTTTTCCGGTTGAAAGATGCCTTCGAGAGCAACTTTGAGGACATCGCCAGGGTGCTCACTCGCGAACAGGGCAAGGTGATCGACGAGTCGCGCGGGGAGGTGCGGCGGATGATCGAAAACGTGGAGCACGCCACGGGGGTAACGACCCTGATGTGCGGCTACACGCTGGAGGACATCGCCAAGGACATCGATTGCATGGGTCACCGGCAGCCGATCGGGGTCTTTGCCGCCATTGCGCCTTATAATTTCCCGGCGATGGTGCCGTGGTGGTTTTTGCCGTATGCGCTCGTGAGCGGCAACACTTACGTGCTCAAGCCCTCCGAGCAGGTGCCGATGACGCAGACCAAAATTTTCGAGATCCTCGATTCGGTGGGGTTTCCGGAGGGTGTCGTGAACATGGTGCACGGCTCCAAGGATGTGGTCAACGCGATATTGGACCACCCGGACATCGAGGGGGTTTCCTTCGTGGGCTCCTCGCCGACGGCAAAGTACATCTACGAGCGCTGCGGGGCGACGGGCAAGCGGGTGCAGGCGCTGGGCGGGGCGAAGAACATCGTGGCGGTGATGCCGGATGCGAAGCTGGGCCCGGCGATGCCGTCTCTGATCACCTCCTATTACGGCTGCTCGGGGCAGCGCTGCCTGTCGGGATCGATCCTGGCGCCGGTGGGGGATGTGGCCGATGAGCTGATCGAAAAGTTCATGGCGGCGGCCAAGGCCGTGCGCATGGGTGACGGGCTGGATGAGAAGACGACCATGGGCCCGGTGGTGAGCGCGGCGCACAAGCAGCGGGTGCTGGGCTACATCGAGAAGGGCATCGCCGAGGGGGCGAAGCTCATCCTGGACGGTCGCAACGCCAAGGTCAAGGATCTGCCGAACGGGTTTTTTGTCGGTCCCACGATCTTCGACCAGGTGACGCCGGAGATGACCATCGCCAAGGAGGAAATCTTCGGGCCGGTGGTGAGTGTCGTGCGCTGCAAGAACCTGAACGAGGCGATGGAGCTGATCAACACCCGGGGGTTTGCCAACGCGGCCTGTATCTACACCTCCAGCGGGTCGGCGGCGCGCGAATTCAAGTACAAGGTCAAACCGAGCATGATCGGGGTGAACATCGGCATTGCCGCGCCGATGTCCTTTTTCCCGTTCGGCGGCGCCGGCCAGTCCATGTACGGCGACACCAAGGGCCACGGCCAGGAGATTTTCAACTTCTTCACCGACACCAAGGTGGTGATCGAACGCTGGCTGTAGACGGCATTGCCGAAACTCCGATTTCGGCGTTGCGCGGCGTGTCCCGGGCCCTGCGGCGTGCATCGATGTACGCCTCGCACCGCGACACTTGCGCGCCTTGAAGCCGGAGCTATGGGCAAAGCCATCGATTCTGAAATTGCACCATCCACTCTTTTGAGGACTTCGCCATGCCTTTGCAGAACTTTGGAAGCATTCTGAATTTTGCCGAGGAGCTGGAGAGCCTGGACCGGCAGTTTTACACGGCCGCTTCGGGCAACCCCGCCTGCGCCGGCTACAAGGCCCTGTTTGCGCAACTTGAGGCCGAGGCGGCGCGCAATATCACAACCGTGCAGCGCATCCGGCGAGAGAACGTTACGGAGATGATTCTCGAGGCAGTCAAGGATTTTACTCGGGCCCCTTTCTGCGAGGCCTGCGAAGGGGCGGCCGGACAAAGTGCGGCAGAGGTTCTGGGGACGGCCAAGCGTCTGGAAAGCCGGGCGGAACGCTACTACGCCGAAGCCGCCGAAAAGCTCAAGGCGCTGCCCGAGGTCTCCCGGGCGCTGAAAACCCTCGGCAAGAATCGCAAGGCCCATGGGGCCAAGCTTTCCTCACTGGAATAAGGAGGGACAACCATGACGGACACAACCAAACGAGTCCAGGAATACGCCGCCCACAGTTTTCACACCTGGAGCCGGCAGAAGGGGTGGAAAGCCCCGCTGCTCGTGAACGACGCCGAGGGGATCTATTTTTACGACGACAGGGGGAAAGCTTACATCGACTTCTCCTCCCAGCTCATGTGCTCCAACCTGGGCCATAAGAACAAGGCGGTTATCGAGGCCATCGTCAGGCAGGCCGAAAAGCTGCCCTACATCGTTCCGAGCTTCGCCAACGAGGCCACCATGGCCGCCGTGGAAGCGCTGCAAACGGTCATGCCGAAAGGCCTCACCCGCTTCTTTTTCTCGACGAGCGGCACCGAGGCCAACGAGGCGGCCGTCAAAATGGTCCGCCAGGCCTGTGCCCCGGCCTACAAGGTGATCTCCCGCTACAAGTCCTACCACGGCTCTACCGCCGCTAGCATTTCCCTCACCGGCGACCCCCGGCGCTGGTACGCCGAACAGGCCCGTTGCACCATCCCGGGCGTGCGCTTTGCGCCGGACAGCAATTGCTACCGCTGCCCCTTCGAGCTCGCCTATCCCCAGTGCGGGGTGCAGTGCGCCAAGTTCCTGGATTACATGATCCGCGAGGAGGGCAACGTGGCCGCCATCATCGTGGAGCCCATCGTCGGCACCAACGGCCGTCTGATCCCGCCGCCGGAGTACTACCCCATGCTGCGCCGAATCTGCGACGAGCACCACGTGATGTTGATCGCCGATGAGGTGATGTCCGGCTGGTTCCGCACCGGGACCGCATTCGCCATGGAACACTGGGGCGTGACGCCGGATTTCATCACCACGGCCAAGGGCGCCAGCGCCGCCTACACCCCCGTGGCCGTCACCGCAACTTCGGAAAAGGTGGCCGGATTCTTCGAAGACGAAGTCTTCTGCCACGGCCACACCTACGCCTTCCACCCGCTGTCGGCCGCGGCCATCCCGGCCGCCATCGGCGAACTGAAGAAACTGATGGCTTCCGGGCTGCCGCAGCGCGTTTCCGTGCACCTGAAAAAAAGACTCTACGAGCTGGCCGACAAACACATCTGCGTCGGCGATGTCCGCGGCATCGGCCATTTCTGGGGGCTGGAACTGGTCAAGAACCGCAAGACCAAGGAGCCGTTCGACACCAAGGCCGACAAGTTCGGCACCAAAGCCCTCATGACCGGCCGGGTCGCCGGCGACGCCATGCAGCGCGGCGTTTACATCAGTCCGTGGTACGACACCCTGGTGATCGCACCACCGCTGATCATCACCGAGGCCCAGGTGGATGAGGCCCTCGCCGTAGTGGAAAAATCTCTTGAGATCGCCGACCGGGAGTCGGTCGACACGGGAACGCCGGTGGCCCACAGCACCGAGTATAAAGAAACCATCGGCTGACGCCGACGGCTTTTTATATGGACAACTACACATTGGGCCGGCGCGTTTGCGCCGGCCTTTTTTTTTCAAGCCCCAGGCCCTTGAGTGGACCCTTTACGTTCGCAAAATTTTTCTAAATGTTTTCGCCAACCTGCCGATGATAGTGTCACCAGACTAGTTTTTCATTCCTTGACTACCGGCAGTCGGTTTTCTATTATGAAAAAATGTAAGAAGTGGGTATCTGCCGGCAATAAACTGCCGAAGGCAGGCGCCAACTCCTCAACGATCATCGGCTTTTACTGAATAACAGCGGCTTATGGCGACC
>Ga0075345_1000086_pt1 | contig 14747 bp, 25 predicted proteins | sample RushSE_CattailNL_2_FD_120077 | JGI IMG/M metagenome (GOLD analysis project Ga0075345, IMG submission 120077) | Natural and restored wetland microbial communities from the San Francisco Bay, California, USA, that impact long-term carbon... | ecosystem: Environmental > Terrestrial > Soil >...
AGCGGCCACGCTGCTGTCCCCTGAAATGTGGTCCCGGCTGCTGGAGGCTGCACAAATGTCCGACACCCCAGCGGCCGAAAAAATACGCAACATTGCCGCCATGGAGCGCAACATTTTGGCCATGGAGGTTCCACAGGACGTGCGAGACGGGTTGGATGAAGTTCGTGGCCAACTGCGGCTGTCCATAGCTCGGCGGCAGCAGCAACGATCTGAAGCGGTCATGGGCATTTCTGTGGCCACGCGGGAGTTTGCGTCACGCTTGGGTGAGCTGTTCAACGAGTTTTGTGTGCAGTTCATGCGCACGCTGGACCTTGTCCGGGACTTGCTGCACAAGACACAAGCGCAGTGGCAAAACGCAGTGTCTGCGATGCAAAAGGACTGCTTTGGCCCGCTACAGGAGTTGGGGCTTCCGTTTGCAAAAGCGTCCATGAGCACGCGCTGTCTGGTGGCGTACCAGAGGTTGACGTCCATTGCGCAAAAGGACTTGGACACACGCCGGAAAGCGCATGTTGAAGTGCTGGCACGACATGCGGTGGACGCTGTGCCGGAGCTACACGACGCGCTACAAACGCTGCGGGGGCTGCCAGGAAAACTCATGACGGGGGAGAGCGTGTACAAGTAATAAAACCACTTACTGTGTGCACATGGGCATCATCTTCTTCCTGAGGGTGCGCAATCGTTGTCCCAAGTGTGCACAATCTTGGCTTGGTAACCCCTTCTCACACGACGACAGTATGGCGTTAGATACAGATTTGTAGTCCCGTGCAACACCATTTAGATTATCAGTGTAGGCATTTCTCTTATCCAAACCAAAAGCTTCGTCCAAGTAAGCTTCTATGGTGAGGCAGTGTTTGCGAACACAATCTACACAGCGCCTGTCATCGTGAAACAAGTGATCCTCCAACAGGATCATATTCTTTGTTGCTTCCCGTATGTTGAACTGTGGGTCCATAATTGGGGCTAGTTTTCGTCCCGCTGAGCACGTTTGGTGAGATGGCTTCTTTGCGTCCCACCGAACATCCAGTGCAACAAGTAGGATCAGCAGAAGCAAGGGCAAAATAAACCACTTGAGCGTCATTTATTTGTAGCAGAAGGAAAATCAAGGGCATCAGCATGTGTGCGTTCACGCCGTATCGTCACAAGCTGTGGGTCAAGAAAACCCACCCGCACCGTCCCTTTAAACGCCGATGGCCCCACTCAGCACAGTTGTAGAAACACCCGCTCCCCTGGAAGGAGTCAAGAAAGCACCCAAGCGATTCTGGTATTTAGTGGACGACAAGGGTGACCGCATTGAAAAAGACGGCAAGCAGCCCAAAATCCACGGCAAGAACCCGTTCCAGGCAGTGCAAAAAGCGGTCACACGGTACGCCACAGACTTGGGCAAGGAGTACGAGTTCCACCTTCGTGAAGCCAAGGGTAAGCCCACCAAGGCTGGCAAGCTGCGCGTGTACAAGTACAAGGGGTGGAAGACTGCCCTCACTGACGCCGAAAAGTCAGACTTCACAAACAAGGTCAGCATCACATCCAAGCCCCACGCCAAGTCACTGGGTGTCACTCTCATTGACGCGCCAGTAAAAGTGAAAAAGGTAAAGAAGATAGTGGAAGCTCCAAAGGAGGTTAAAGTAGAACCACCCAAGGAGGCGCCAAAAAAGCGCGCGCGCAAGGCCAAGGAAGCAACACCCGCAGCGCCAATTGTCGAGGTCGAGGAACAGAAAGAGGCTGAAGCTCCTAAAAAGAGAGCACGCAAAGCCAAGCCCGTTGCTGCATAAAAAATGAACACACATAATAAAACCAGCCAAAAGTAATTCCAATTATTTTCACAATGCCCTGTGGAGCGTGTGTCGTCGGTGCCGCTGGCGCGCTTGGCGCGGCCAGTCTGTATCCCAAATGGCTCAAGTCGTGGTGGACGGTGCTCTTGGTGATTGTTTCATTTTGTGTCTTGTTCATGTGGTGGCGTCGCCGTGGCGGCTGCGGGTGTCCCTTTGGTGGGTGCAAGTGTGCCTCCAAGTAAACAATGTGCGTTCGTATCACATTTATTCCATGACGGAGTGCCAAAAAAGAGAGCACAAACATACATCATGCCACTTCCCGCCCTCAAGCCCAAGACTGCCAAAAAGTACACTTTCAAGGCGGTAGAACCCGAGAGTGAGGAGGAGCCATCCGTGGAGGAAGTGTCCAAGGAAGAGGCCGTCGACCCACTGGACGGCGTTGAAGACATTGACGAGGTGCAGGACATTGCTCAAGACATTTTTGACCAAGCGTACAAGGACAACCGCCGCAAGTACAGCAAGGTTGAAAGCTCCTTTCCACCCAAAACACACGTGTTTATCCGCCTGTTCAATGAGAGCACCAAAGCCAAGGAGTGGGTTCCCCTTGTGTACGGAAAGGACAACAAGGCGTCTGACATGGCCATGGCAGAGGTCATGAAGGCCTTGTCTGCCCACGACTTTAAGGTGTCTTACCGCGCAGAGACCAAGCAATAAATAAATCACAAAATTTTTATTAACAACTTTCGCTTTCACTGCGCACCACCATCATGCGCTCGTACCACTCCCCCCGGCCCTTTCCACCAAACACTTCTATGACGTCTGCCCGCATCTCTTCCAACAGGTCCTTGTCTGGCCACCACTGTTTTGGGTAGACAATTGGCAATGCCTGTGCAACCCGAGTGGACGCTTCCTTTTCTGTCAAGTGGCGAACAAATTGGGCCGTGTGTGGAATGGGCACGCTGTTGGGTCGCATGATCGTGGTGGACACATTCACGCTGGCACAAACCACCAAGGAACGATCCGCATCAATTGGCCATATCTCACCCCCCGTTTTAAAGTTCAACTCTGTGATGGTTATAGCGTTATGAAGAGTGGTGTTTGGCACCACCACACCGTGCGCAATGCGGTGCAAAAGGGCCCACGGCATGATTACCTTGGCCTATTTTTTTTCAAATTTTTTATTGTGAACTCTTTTCAATCAAAAATAAAACTTATGGGCACGCCTCCTGCACACCCTTTCCCTTGGGCACGCAGATCATGTACGCCGTTTTGAAATCGGGGACCGCCTCTAGTCCCTCTCCACACACGCCGCGCGGGCAATACGTCCGTCCATTCTCCTCCCGGCGACGCTCCATTTCGCAAGCGGGGAGAACATTGTCTGATACGTCAGGACATCCCGACTCGCCATTGTTGCCGTCACCCCCGTTGTTGGTGTTGTTCCCTTTGTTGTCATTGTTTTTGTTGGTGTTGGAGTTTGTTGTGTTATTGTCTTCTCCATTGTCCTCCGAGGCGTCGGATGTGTTATTGGATGAGCGGTACTTTGTAACAGCCCAATAGACGCCCCACACAACAGCCGCCAAAACGATGATGCCAATAAATATGGCAAAGCCAGGTTGCATGATCGATGTAGCTTTTTTTTATTTTGTTGTATAAAAAGACCAGAGTGACTACACCCGTTGACAACCATGGCCACCACCGACGTTGAGCGCAATGGACAGATCATCCAGTATTTGTGCAGCATCCAGGCTTATGTGGTTTCTTGCTGCTGCGAATTCCCCACACTGGTGAACAACCAACAGAACCCCGACGCACCCCTTGCTGACGGACCCCTGTTGGTCGCCCTCCAAGCCGCTTACCCAACCACTGGTTGGACCGCAACCATGTTGGTTGACCTGCTCCTCAACGGCGCCAAGCGTGGCGTGTACAAGCGCAACGTTGTGGGTGCCGACACCTTCTGGTTCGTTAACCTGTTCCTCCTCAAGGCCACCCCAGCCAACGCTGTGTACAAGCCCTACTGCACTGCCATCAAGGACTGTCCGTTTGTTCCCCAGGGTCACCCTGTTGTTTAAGTGAACCCCTATTTGCCCAGTTAATAAAAAGTAAAAAGTATCTTTTTCAAAATGTCAGTGCTTGCTGCCTTTGACACTGCGCCTCAAGCGCTCCAATTTTTGGCACACATCCTAGAGTGTGCTGTAGACACGCCCGGCATGGGCGACTTGGCGGCACAGGCCGCAGTGTTTGACATTGACGACACCATGTTGTTTTCTCAGAATGGCGACGATAAGGTGAACGAGGCAATCAAACTGTTCTGGGAGATGTGTGGCTCGCTGGGCATGAAGCGGTACATCGTCACAGCACGCCCCCACATGAAGCTATATGGCAGTGTAACCAACGAGTCCAACACCGTGCAGGAGCTATTGGAGCACGGCATCACTGACTGGGACGGTCTATTCCTCATGCCGTACTCAGAGTACCAGGCGTGCCAGGGCAATGCAGGACCGTACAAGGAACGCGTCCGTCGCAAAATCATGTCTCAGTACAATGACGGCAAGCCCGCGTTGGTGACGGTGGGTGACCAGTGGGGTGACATGTGTGCCGACACTGCGCAACTGAAGAAGCAACACCCCAGCAACCAAGTGCTGGTTGGGTTCTTTGATGACACGGCCGTATTGGGCATCAAGTTACCAAATTAATGCAGCAGTTATTAAAAACCAAGCAAGGCATGTCGTCTGTGAAAAGTTTCAGTGACCTGTTTTACTGCCCCAACAAGTCCGACATGCCATGCACCAGCTACGGGTTGAGGCATTACTGTGACTGCAAGCCGGGACCCCACGCAGTGACCCCGCCAGTTGGGTGGACGGAATACCGTATTGCACGCCAGTCGGGGCCGTGGATTGCCAGCACGTCCGACCAAGTGGGGTCTGTTCCCCAAGTGCACGACAAGTAAACGCGTTTTGATTGAGCGTTCGTTTCAATCAAAGTCACATTTAAAAACACAAATTACAAAGACAATGTCCAATGGAGTCACTTGTGGGAAAGGTAATTGCCATTTACAGTTGGGGGGACAAGGAGCAGAAGCACGCGCTCCTGGAAAAAATCATCAGTAATGTAACCCCAACATCTGTAATGCCATTTGTGGAAAGCCCCGAGACTGCCTGTTTTTTCATCAACAAGTTTAACGTGCGTGTGTATTTGCAGTACTATGATGACATGGTTGGTCAACTGTTGTTTCACAAAAAGTACGTTGACGACCCTCAAAGAATCACATTGATTTACATCGATGGAGGATTTTTACAAGATGCCGGTGAACACCTTATTGAAACTGTGATGATGTGCAGGCACAAAAATATCACCATTGTCCTAAACTTTGATGAGCCCACAAGTGAGTACAGTTTAGAAATTAAAGCCAATACAGATGTGGTGTATGTGTTTCCCACCAGCGATGCTCAAGTGGCACCTCATTTGGCTGACCACTATGGTATACCACAATTACCAGAGTTGGTGGCAAAAGCCCCCAATGATATGTTCAAACTAAATTTGTACAAGTGTTTATTTAAAGACGAGTTGGTTGAACACTACAACCCAGTTTGTTATATGAACGAGAATTGACATTCATTGTTAAATAAAAATGCGTCTTGGCATTGTAAGCGACCTTCACCTTGAAGCGTCCCATATGGACGTGCCTTGTGAAGGACTAGACGTCCTTGTGATTGCCGGGGACACACACACCGATATTGAGTATGTGCGCAACTTTACGCAGTGCTTGTTGTACAAGTATAGGAACCTTGAAATTGTCATTGTGCCGGGCAACCACGAGTGTTATGGAAAGGCCATCACCCAAACAGAGCTGCTCATGGCGACTCTGAAAGCATCGCGCTGCCACGTGCTGCTTAACGACTCTGTGAGAGTTCAGGGTGTGGTCTTTGTGGGGGGCACGCTGTGGGCCCGCATTCCAAAGGGCATGTGTGCGGCTGTGGAAGCGACTGTAAAAGACTTTGAGCGTATCAGTGAACTGTCCACTGAGCGCATGAAGCGAGAGTGTAACGACTGCTGTGACGCCATTTTCACGGAAGCGGAGCAGTGCTATCTCACAGAAAAAACGCCCTTGGTGGTGGTAACCCACTTTGCGCCCTCATTACACAGTTTACACCCCAAGTACGGGACAGCCGACATGCCTTTCAATCGCTACTTTTGCAACGAGCTCGAGTCAGTTGTGATAGCATCCAATGCCACGCTGTGGATCCATGGTCACACGCACTCGTCCATGGACTACATACTGAGTGACACACGAGTTATCTGCAACCCGCGGGGCTGGTCAGCTGATGCAAATGCCCACCCAGAGAATCCCCAATTTGAATGCCCCAAGATAGTTGATTTGCCCACGTTTTGATTGAGGATGGTTATATAATTCGTGAGTATTCATTCAACTCCCCACCCCTTTGCAAAAATGGTTGACGCGTCCATGTTTAACGCCCAACTTTTAGCAGATGATGACCAATATCAACCCGTCAACTACTATGACGAGGCGCTTTCTAACATGATGACCATGGTTCAGGGTATGTCTAAAGCTGCAGACCATCAAATTGACATAAGAAACAAATTGCTGGAAGACATTTTGATTGAGCTGAAAGCCATACGTAGAACAACAGAAGATATCAAAGAGGTTGTGCTGTACGCTCCATCCGGGCCTGGTGCAGACGACGCAAAAATCCACTTTGAACACTTGGCCACCACTCAATAAACACACTCTTTATAAAAAACATGGAGTTTGACACACCATTGTCACAAGTTACACAAGTGAACCAACCGCGCATAGCCGCAGGCACCAACATTGGGACGTGTGAGTGGGAGTTGCCCAGTGTGGCTCGCGCCGTCACGCCGCAACAGTCTGTGTACGGAACCCTGTACGCACCCTGTGGGGGAAACACAGCTCAGAACTCCACCAAGCCATTAAACACGTATTGGCGGTCAGACTACTACAACACTGGCTGCAGCCAACCCCCAACCATGATGCAGTGGTCTGACGCGGGCTTGAATGGTTTGTTTAAAACGACAGACCCATTCCAAACACGAAACATCCCTCGTGGGTGTATGACGTATGGTAATTAGTGAACCTTTATTTGATAAACAGTCGCACAACCCCGCGATCCATTGTCTTTTTACACTTGTACACCCCAATGAGTTGTTTTTGGGTCTGCTCTGTCACTGTAAACGTTATGCTATGTTGGGAGTTGAAATACTTTTCACCCCTTTTTGACTGCTTTGGAGTGAACTGCAAGACCAGTATTTGGTTTGTGTGGCACATCCCTGTGAACTGTATGGACACTGCAACTGGTATGCGAGCGTGCTCACTCTTACACACACTCACACGTCCCGTGTACACGGGCTGCTGCCCAAAAAACTGCTGCGTGCTGTCAAACGTGCCTGTGAACAACATTTTTACCTTTACTTGACCGTGATAATAACAGTGAGGTGGTGTAACGATTCAAATATGTAAGAGTTTTATTCGTACTCACTGGCAGCATGGGGTGCAAGCGGCAGCGGGCGCTGGGCAACACCCAAACGTGCCATTGCTGCAGTTGGTGTCACATTTGTTACACGTTTTTGTGACGGTGTAACTGCCGCCACTGCACCCTGATCGTTGAGTTAACTCACCAGACCTGGACAGACCAGGTAGGGGTACCAAGTACTCCAACAGCGGCCCTGCGTAGTACATTCTTGGGGCCACAAACTTGATGTTTCCCGCGTTCACTCTCAACAGGTCAGATCGCAGCTGGTAACCAGACACACCACAGTCAAACAGGACGCCCACTCGCAAAGCACGCGCAATCTGGGTGGTGAGTGTGGCCGCCACAAAGGCAAACAGTGGGTACGTGGTGGTGATGTACGTGGTAATGGCGGCTTCCGTGAGAGGTACAGTGTAGGGCGTGCCGCTGGCGTTGAACGCCTCAATGATCAAGGAAACGTACGTGTCTGGTTCGTTGGGTTGACGAAAGGCGTTTGATATACTTGCGTACGGACCAGCCATGTGCTTTTTTACTTCTCAACCTTTTTGGCATTGTTGGGTGCGTCCACACCCGCGTCCCACACAGAAAAGTAAGAGTCACGTCGCAGCAGCAGAGGCGCTAGTAAACCAAACACGATGAACCCTAAAAAGAAGAGTGCCACAATGATGTACACCACAATGCCCAGTATGGCGCCAAAGTCCATGGTGCCCCCCATAATGTTCACTTTTAGCGCCCTGTGAATCCACTGTATGCCCTTGGCAGACTTACTCCACGCAGATAAGATGTCTGTGAACTGTTCCACCGCTTGCAGCGTGACGGCGGACACGGCGCCGCTAATGGCCAACAAAAACAGTTGGTTGTCTGCATTTGTGTGGATGAGATCACGGATGGCATTCACACCGTTTGTCAGCTGTTCCGTCATGTGGTTTTTACTTACTACTTCATTTTGATTGAGGTTGACGCGTAAAAGAGACATGGTGGCATCAAAGTAATCAAACCCATGTTGGAGCGCATGCTTGCAGATCGGGGGTGGACGCCCCTAGCCCTGTCACCAGACCAGCAGCCAACCCCTCCCTTGGACATTTCTGATTTTTATGGCGTGTACGCCACTGCAACGGGAGACCCTCATCCGAGGGCTGTGGTTCTAAACTTTGATCATCCTCGTCGCCAGGGAAACATAGTGGTGAAGGACGTGCGTGGTTGGTGTGGTTGGATGGAGATCACCGACACAATGTACGCCGTCATTATTTCCAGGGAAAAGCTAAACTCTTTCATTGTCAAGGAACTGGCGTCACTGCCAGACATCACTGTGAACATGATGACCACAGAAAACTTGAAGATTAACCCCACAGACAGTCCATATTATGTGCCTCACGCGCGACTACCCACGATCGAGGGTGATGGGATAAAGAAAAAATATGGTCAACTACCCCAGCTCCCTCATTGTGACCCAATCGTGAGGTACTTTGGGTGGTGTGTGGGGGACGTCATCAAAATTTGCCGTAATTACGGTGGGTTTGAATTCACAGACATGTATCGGGAAATTGTGTATTAATCCACGCCACTTTGATTGAGCGATATATCAATATATGTGTAAATAAAACAAACACAATTATTCCAATGACAGCAGTTCTATCACCAAAAACAAAGGCAATGCGGCGCGACACCATCAAGCGGCCACTCAACCCCTCACCAAAGCATGGTGGCACAGACACTCGGCGTCCCCCATCCCTCGCAAAGAGCTTAACTCTAGGGTTTTTGAGTTTGTGTTGCGCATGTTGCTGTTGCAAGGGAACGTATCCATGAATAAAAAAAATAATATACACTATTTATTTTTAAAAAAGTCTGTAAACTCAGTGAATGGGTCTGGCAACGTGTCCAACCCCAAAGGCATGGGTGCCTCTTTTATGCGCTCCACCAAGTCGGCTTTGTTGCCCTTGGCCGTGACACCCAATATGCGTGCAAACTCGCGCAATGCCTTTAGCGATAGCGTTCCAAAAAGTGCCTGGTTTGTTTTTACTGCAACATCATCCTCAATGACTTTGGCATCCTCCACTGGAGGCGGCATGCTATAATTACCGTAGTCATCTTCTGGGAGGATACTCACAGGCACGCCAAACAGGGCTTCAGCGGTGGACATGGCTCTTTTTTAGGATACAGCAGTGTCCCTCGGTCACACAGAAACGCACAGTTGACGAGTTACGGCCAAGTCTGCAGAGGACAGCACCATGTTTGTCATCCACTTTAAACTCTTTGGGGTAGGTGCAGTGGGAAATCTTGCGCCCGTGGTAGGTGCACGCACAGTGCTGGCCGTTTGACACGTGTACCTGTTTGACATCCAGTGGATGTTGTTACAGGACAAGCATCTACCATCGTCCATGTACTCTGCGGAAACGTGACAGCGACCATCGCCCACGGGCACACTCACCCGCTGAAACGATACCACCGTCCTGGCGTCACATCCAGCTAGAATGAGTGTGGAGAGCGTGATGCCGTACTCTTGAAGTTTGCCCCTGTGACCCAGCGCGCGCACGCAGTCTGCGCACACAACCTTCCCTGTGGCGCACTTGAACAGTGTGCCCCCCACCACTCGCCCACCATCACAGCAGTCACTGTAGTCTTGATGGTTAAAGTTGTCCACATCCAAGAAACCCTCCGTGTCGTCCCTGTGACACACGTCACAGTGGTCGTAGAAGGGCATGTCAGACACTACACAAGCCTCATCCGCCAAGCCCACCAGCAACCGCTTCCTTAACTCTGATAGCCGCATGTCTTTCCTCCTCTTATTTAATGACAGGGCATCAATTTTTTAAAACCACGCCAACTCGCGTTAATTCTCAATCAAATAAAAAGCCAGCATGTCCATGAACGACATTGTGCGCGACAACCAAATGGACGATGATGAGGAAAATTCAATGAACAATGGGGACGGCGACAACGCCATGGTCAACAACACAAAAGAGAATGGCGTTTCTACGTGGATGGTGTATGCCATGGTAGTGCTGCTCGTGTTACTCATGGCTGTGCTTGCGTTTGTGACTTACAAGCTGTGGATGTGCAGCCGGTCTGTCACGCCAGTGTCTGTGGACTTGGGCCTTGATGACCCTGAATTGTACATTGACGCCGTGCCACTCGAGTTTATGTAATTTATTTCATTTTCTATTGGACAGAGGATGCACTTCGTCAAGGTATACTGTACGAACTGGATCCTCGGCATCCACATCTGCGTGCAATTGCATTGTGCCATCCCTTTTCATTCGCTTCATAGCTGGCAGCACTAGTTTCTTCAGCACAGTGCGCAAGTTGTCGGATAGCACTTGGTGTTTCCTTTGCAGGGGCAGCGTCCAGTACTTGAGCAGCGCCGCCTTGTTGTCGTGCATGTTGTTAATGAACGAGAGCAGCACGATTTCAAATGGGGGTAGTCTGGACAGGACCACCACAAACTCTTCATCTGGTGCGGCTTGTGTATGCAAGTACTGCCCCATCATGTAGTTGGCAGCTGTGTCTAAATGAGGCACACTGTCAGATATTTGCCGCCAAGCCTCCAGGGTGGCGTTTTTGAGCTCCTTTGCTGCCAACTGGGTATCCCGCTCATCGTCAGAACTGTCACTGTCACTGGAGTTGTCATTTTTTACCTTTGACAACTGCGTTGTCACGCCACAGTGAGCTTCCACTTTTTGTAGTATGCGGTGCAGCGCCTTTAAAACTACTTGCGTCCACTCGTTTTGCAAGAATAAATCACTTGTTTTTGAGCTACTACTTGGGGGTTCTGTTTCTTTTGGTGTGGGTGATGGTTCGCTGGTGTGTGACTTTTTTGTCTTTGGTTCACTGACCTTCTTTTGAGGGCTTTCCCTTTCCTCACTTGAGTCACTGCTGGATGATGACGACACGTCCTTAGACGCCCTCAATATTTTATAAGGCATAACAGTGGTTTTATTCATGTTGCGACTTAATTAGTTGGGTGTGGACTTGAGCCAACTCCCTGCACGCCACCTCTGCCAACTCCTTACAAGGGCACGTTACAAACCCACGCACACGGCAGCTGGTGTGTCTCCACAATACTTCAAAGTAGTGGTTTATCATCATTACCAGCGCTTCGTATGTGTTCTCGCCAGTGCACTCCCGCATGAGGATTTGAATGTCATTGTCAATGGACGGTATCACCATAGTGTGGATCATCGTGTACACTATGAACAGCTCATTCCTGTCAAGGGGCTGCCCCACCATTGCGGACATGTCCGCGCCGTGAAGGTTTGACACTAGCGTCTCCATCAGCGCCAGGCACCAGTCCAGGTGTTGCCACCGAGTGACGTACTCTGGCATGCGCCTAATTTGCTGCAGGAAGCGCACATTGGCCATGAGGTCGTACTTGTTGCCTTGGTCGCTGGCACGCTGAGAAATGTCCTGTAGCTCGTCTATGGTAAAGGGCACACGGGACAGGGGCGCCAATAGATCGCCCGCTGTAGTGGTCAAGTACTGTGCCAGCGCCTTGGCGTCGTACGCGTGGGTGACGCGCTTGGATACGCGGTGCAAGAAAATTTGGGCGGGTGGTATGTCCACTATGGCTTCATGTGTGATTGGGTCTGTAGTGTTGGCGGCGCGCGCAATGGCCACAGGGTTGTCGTGACACTTGGAAAACGTCCGGGTAGACTGGCTGCGTGTGACAACGGGCATCGCAAGTACGAAAAAGAAAACAGTTTTATTGATGAACGTTATGAAAATGGATGGGTGTAAACGCCAAGGTTAAAAAGAATTGCGTTTCCTTGCTGCCTCTTCATATCCATCCAATTTTCTTTTTGAATCTTGACAAAGTTTCATGCGATATTTGTGAGCCAAGAGGTTCAAGTATATCGTGTTGTCAAAGTCTGATTTCAAAAACCCCAATTCGTTTACCAACACCTGTGTTAACTTGACCATCTTGTCGTAATCCAAACGACAAAATATTTTGAATTGTTGAATGCATTTCCTGATAGAATGCACATTAACAAAAGTACAGACACACCTAACCAAATCCATGTTGCCAATTTGACATGCCATAGTAAACAATTTACGTTGTTGACAAAAGTTCAAACTATGGCACAAAGGTGCATAAACGCGCACAAGTGGTAAATCATCAGCTTGAACACATCCATAAACGTTACTAAAAATATCGTCAAAGTCTTCATCCTTATAATCCCAAAATTTTAGTCTGTATCCCAGAACAGGGTTTCCTGTATCATGGTGGATTTTTTGAATAATTCCGGATTTCCACATGATGTGCGCAAACTGCTTATTGGGTAGTTTTATGTGGCTTAAAAACTCTCCAGAGGTTTTAAACTTCTTCACCTGCTCACACAACTGTTCAAACAACTTGGCGTTTCCCGTTGACACTGCCTGTACCAACAATTCCTTCACTTTTAGCGCAGCGTTTGGTCGAGCCAAAATATCTCCAAAATTAGGTTCACTAGAGCTCTCTGAAACAGGTTCGCCAGGTTCACTGGAGCTCAACTTTTCCACAATGGTGTTCAACACGCCATTCAGTTGGTTGACAATGACCAGCAGTTGGTCCAATTCTATTTTGGAAAACGTGGTCTCAGCTGGGTTTGGAGAAGGCTTTGGGTTGGGTGCACAGACGCCCATGGTTGCTGTTTGTTGAGTGCGAGAAATAAAATGGAATATTCCAAACACAAATTGACACATTTATATGTAAAATTTGATTGAGGGATTAACTCAATCACAATTTGATTGAACACATTGACGATAAATGTTGAGGTTTACCCAGCGTGTGTGTGCGGCGTGACAATGATAACCCAAGTGAAAGATGCTGTGGATTTGTTTCTGGACAGGGCGCACAGGGAAGCGCACTATAGCACCCGTCCAAACACTGATCTTACACTGCTGTACCTGCACGTCAAGGCATTGCAGTGTGTGATTAGCAATGCAGCTTACTTTATCAATGGAGGCAAGGTGGGTGAGTCTCAGTTGCACAAGATTCAAAGTTATATCTTTCACTCAGCACAGGATACGATGGTGCGCGTAAGAAAGGCGAATCGCACATACGAGCAGCTTAACGAGTTTTACAATTTGGTAACCTCACCTATGAGAGGAGGACGCAGGTTAAGTGTATTTTTGAGAAATTTACACTGCCACTCTGTGGAAGACTTGTTTGATTGCATAAATACACTCGTCAACGAAAGTGAGAGGAACCCCCACCTTCATCCTATCTTTTTATGGGCAGTATATGACTATCTTACATACAAGAACAATGCGGGGTTGATGATGCAATGCGGCCTTGATGTGGGCGAATTAAGAAACGTACTCAAGTTGTTCCTAAATAAGTGGCACGAGTGTGCTGATATGTGGCCATTCTTTGAGGAAATGTACCCATGGGGCACTGTAAGTGCACTCCAGTGCATGAAAAGTAAATTGACAAAATAAATCATTTATTCATCCACTTGAACTGCAGGCATGGTAACACTTTCCTGGGAGGTCAACGCCTTTATCACTTTGCGATCCGCTTTGGCTTGCTTGGCTATGAACATGCCAGTGAGCTTGCCCAGGATGAACGTCACAATGGACGTGTACACAGTCTCGTGGTCGTCGTCAATCAAAATAAAGATAACGCACAGAACAGACAGGCTGCAACATGTCGCGACGTATACAAGGAAAGCTATGTTGAATGTGGTTGGATTCATGTCGCTATAATTCACAGGGAAAATACCAGGACGGGATTACCTAATTAAGTAAACTCAATCAAAATAAACTGTGTATAAAGTGATACAGATAACACATGCAAACCAAGTTGTTATATTTTCATTCCCCCATCAAACAAGTTGCTTTCTATCAACGAGCGTTATGGCTTCCCCCACAAAACCCCCTGCCGATTACGTGCACGTATCCATTGTCGTCAACTTGCGCAAACAGTTAGAAGCTCTGGAGACAGAACTGGCGTCGTGTAAACACGAGATTGGTCAACTGATCACCACAAAAAACGAGTTGGTGGCACAAAACACAGAGCTCATACAATACAAAGAAAAGTGTGAAAAGTTGACTGCACTGGTGGAGTCGTTCACTCCATTGAAGGACGAAAATTTGCAACTAAAGACCGCCAAAGACCAAAATACAATCATCATTGAGGAGTACAAAAATTTAACAGACAATCTGTCTATGAAGTGTTACATGTTGGAAAAGAACAACACGCCAGAAAAGTTTTTAAACATCCTTGACGAGTCGATAAAGTCAATGTTTACTACAGTATCTCACGCCATTCACAATTTGGTAAATGAAAAGACAACTGAAAACATTCAAAGGGACGGCGAGTGCAAACAAGACGAGTGCCCACAGCCTACTTGCGAAGATGGCGAGTGCAAACAAGACGAATGCCCACAGCTTATGTGCGAGGAAGGTGAGTGCAAACAAGACGAGTGCCCACAGCCCACTTGTGAAGACGGTGAGTGCAAACAAGTAGAATGCCCACAGCCTACTTGTGAAG
>Ga0075345_1000087_pt1 | contig 14744 bp, 13 predicted proteins | sample RushSE_CattailNL_2_FD_120077 | JGI IMG/M metagenome (GOLD analysis project Ga0075345, IMG submission 120077) | Natural and restored wetland microbial communities from the San Francisco Bay, California, USA, that impact long-term carbon... | ecosystem: Environmental > Terrestrial > Soil >...
ACGGACTGGATGCCGAGGCCATCGCCAAGGCTGCGCTGCACCTGCTGCAGGTGAGCGGGCTGCCGTTCATCCGCGCCGGGGGCCAACGGCTTTAGTCCTTTATTTTTTTGAACGTTCGAATTTCGTGCTTCGGATTTTGAATTGCGGTTTCGGCTTGTCCGAGTTGGGGTTGACCGCTGCAGGTATCTTGCGAAAACGATCCCGTGAATTCCCCACGCAAACGCCTCGATGTAATCGTCACCGACAACGGTCTGGTCCACAGTCGCCAGCGGGCGCGCGCTTTGATAATGGCGGGAAGCGTGCGCGTCGACGGGCAGGTTGTAGACAAGCCCGGCGCATTGGTTGCACCCGCCAGCCGGGTGGAGTTGATCGGAGACGATCTGCGCTATGTGAGCCGCGGGGGGGTTAAGCTTGAAGGCGCTTTGAACGCCTTCGAGCTGGACGTCGGCGGCTGGGTGTGCATGGACGTCGGCGCTTCCACCGGCGGGTTCAGCGACTGCCTTCTCCAGCACGGGGCCGCGCGCATCTATGCCGTCGATGTGGGCTACGGGCAGATCGCCTGGCGCCTGCGCCAGGACCCGCGCGTCACGGTGATTGAACGCACCAACATCCGTTACTTGCCGGCAGAGCACATACCGGAGCCGGTGGACCTGGCCGCTATCGACGTCTCCTTCATCTCCCTTAAGATCGTGGTTCCCGCCGTTTTGAAATTTTTGAAACCCCGCGGCCGGCTGCTGACGCTTATCAAGCCGCAATTTGAGGTGGGCAAGGGCCAGGTCGGTAAAGGCGGCGTGGTGACCGATCCGGAGCAGCATGCGCGCGTGATTGACGAGTTGGTCCTCTGCTTCCGCGGCCTCGGGTTGGAATGTTCGCAAGCGGCCCCCTCCCCCATCGACGGCCCGAAGGGCAACAAGGAGTTTTTCATGCTCCTTTTTTTTTAAAGCGCAAGCTCCGCTTGCGCTTTAAAAAAAAAGAAAAAAATATATGGCCGCCCCCCGGGGCGGCCATATATTTTTTGGGGCTTGATTTTTTACAGCCGAATGGATAAAAATCAGCGTTTACAGCCCGGCTCAGGGCAACAAATCCAATCAAGAGAGGATGTTCAATGAGCGAAAAAGTCGAAGGCATTCGCAACATCGCACTGGTGGCTCATGGCGGTGCCGGTAAAACCTCCCTGGCAGAGGCCATGCTTTTCGACGCCGGCGTGGTCAACCGACTGGGGCGCATCGAAGAGGGCAACACCGCGCTGGACTTCGAACCAGAGGAAATCAAACGCACTTCGAGCATCAGCACCGGGTTCCACCAGCTGCCCTGGAAAAAGCACACGGTCACCTTAATGGACACCCCGGGCGACCAGAATTTCTTTTCGGACACCAAGACCTGCCTGCAGGCGGCCGACGCCGCCGTGGTGGTCATCGATGCGGTGGACGGCGTGAAAGTCCAGACCGAGATCGGCTGGGAATTTCTCGACGACTTCAAGCTTCCCCGGGCGATTTTCATCAACAAGCTGGATCGTGAGCGCGCCGATTTCCAGCGCACCTTCGAGGACGCCAAGGGGATGTTTCAGCCCAAGCTCATCATTCTCCAGCTTCCGATCGGCTCCGAGGCCGGGTTCAAGGGGGTGGTCGACCTCATCACCCGCAAGGCCTACGTGTACGAGGATGGAAAAAGCAAGGCATCCGAGATCCCTGCCGACATGAAGGATTCCGTCGAGGTAGAGCGGGAGGCCCTCATCGAGAACATCGCCGAAGCCGACGATGCCCTGGTCGAACGCTACCTCGAGGGTGAGACCCTGTCCGAAGAGGACCTCAAGAATGCCCTGCGCAAGGGCACCCTGGCCGGGACCTTTGTCCCCGTGCTCTGCGGCTCTGCCACCCGCAACGTCGGCATCGACCTTTTGATGGATTTCATCGTGGCGGCCATGCCCTCTCCCCTGGACGGCGGAGCGAAAAGCGGCAAGGACCCGGCGACGGGCACGGAGATCGAACGTGCCCCCGACCCCAAGGCGCCGTTTGCGGCGTTGGTGGTCAAAACCATCACCGACCCCTATGCGGGCCGACTCACCCTTTTCCGGGTTTTCTCCGGGACCATTGGGGGAGACGGCACCTTCTACAACGCCAAAAAAGAAGTGCGCGAACGCTACAACCAATTGCTGGTGATCCTCGGCAAAGAGCAGAAGCCGGTGGACGGGGCGGGCCCGGGTTCCATCGTGGCGGTGGCCAAACTCAAGGAAACGGGGACCGGCGACACCCTCTGCGACGAAGCCAACAAGATCCTGTTCACCGCCGTCGAGCCGATCCCCACTCTGATATCCTATGCCTTGTCCGCCAAAAACAAGGGAGACGAGGACAAGGTGTTCACCTCACTGACGAGGCTGCTGGAGGAAGACACGTCCTTGCGGATCGACCGCCTGGCCGAAACGAAGGAAATCATCCTGCACGGTCAGGGACAGATCCACATCGAGACCACCGTCGAACGCCTCAAACGCAAGTTCAACGTCGAGGTCCAACTGAACATACCCAAGGTGCCTTACCGGGAGACCATCAAGAAGAAAGTCCGTGTGCAGGGCCGGCACAAAAAACAGACCGGCGGCCACGGCCAGTTCGGCGACTGCTGGGTCCAGTTCGAGCCTCAACCGCGCAGCAAAGGGTTCGAGTACGTGGACGCCATCGTGGGCGGCTCGATCCCGCGGCAGTACATCCCTGCGGTGGAAAAGGGCATCGTCGAATCCGCGCAGCGCGGGGTTCTGGCGGGTTTTCCGTGCGTCGACTTCAAGGCCACGGTGGACGACGGCTCGTACCACGCAGTGGATTCCTCGGAAATGGCCTTCAAGATCGCAGGCTCCCTTGCTTTCCGCAAGGCCGCCGAGCAGGCCGACCCGGTGCTGCTGGAGCCGGTCATGAAGGTGACGGTGATCGCCCCGGACGAGTTCATGGGCGACATCATGGGCGACCTGAACAGCCGGCGCGGACGGGTGCTGGGGATGGAGAACGCGGGCAAGAACCAGATCATCAACGCCTACGTGCCGATGTCGGAGTTTCAGACCTATGCCCCGGACCTGCGCTCGATGACCGGCGGCCGCGGCATCTACCGAATGGAGTTTTCACACTACGACGAGGTGCCCAGCCACATCGCCCAGAAAATCATTGAGGCGGCGGCCAAGGCCAAAGAGAAAGAGTAAATTTTTGAATCCGCTGCGCGGATTCAAAAATATTGGCAAAAAGGGGCCCCACTGTGTCGGGGGGCCCCTTTTTTTGTTCAAGAGACCTCAGTTGGGTTGGGCAGAAGGTGCCAGGCATTCTTTTGAAGGGGAATAGCCGGCCCAAAAGGCGTCCCAGCTCTTCGAAAATAGGATGCGGTTCTTGGGAGAGATGCGCTTTGCTTCCGGGCAGGCCGCCGTGTGAAACCGCCGCGAGTTGCGGTTGCCGACGTATCGGCCCCCCTTTTCGCGCCACTCCCGCCACAAGCCCCGCCGGTCCTGCATGGCCTCGCGCTGGGCCTTCAGCAGACGGGCTTCGTATTTTATGTTCGGCATCTTGTAAAGGCAATGCGCCAGGCCCGACTGCAACAGTTTCTCGTTCAGCATCGAACCATCAGGCAAAAAGACGTAGGCGAGCGTCCGGCCGTAGTCGTCGAAACGCTCGATGTCGAATTCCAGGCGGATTCGCTGGGATCCAATCAGTTCCAAGTTGAGGCCGCGGGCGTCGAAACCGAACGGCTCGGCCGCATTGCGCTCGTGGTTGATTTCGGGCGCATCCACACCGATGTAGCGCACAAACCGCCCGTCCGCCAACTTCACGGTGTCGCCGTCGGTGACGCGCTTGACACTGACCCACTGCTCTGCCCCGACCCCGTCGGCGCAGAACAACAGCAGCAGTGCAAACCCGAGTGCTATCGATTTTCGAAACATTTCGAACTCTATCTCAACTCCGGCAACTGCCGGCGTTGAGCCCGCAGTGCCGCACGGCGGCCTCGTCCAGCATCCGGGCCAGGCCGCCGCGCTCGGCCGGGCTGAACCCCAACGCATGCCGCCAGACCTCGTCGTCCTCCATGCACATATAAACGCAGGTCTGCGGGGCCTGGCTCAGAATGGCCTGAGCCAGGCTGCGCAGAACCTTCATCCGCAGCGGTTTGAAATAGCGCGCCTTGCCGTCCAGGCCGGCGATGAACTCCCCGTAGACGATCCGGGAATCCGGGAAGCGTCTTTGAATGACGGGTTTGAGGTCCGGCATGAACCGGAACGCGCCGAGGCTAATCCACACGATCTGCTCCGGCGGAACGGCGGCGAACAAGCGCTTCACCACCTGCCGGTAGTCCTCCTCGCAGCCGTCGGTGATCACGACCGGATCGAAGTGAAATGCGATCGGGTATCCGGCTTGTGCGGCCTGGGCCGCCGCGCGCAGGCGCGCATTCAGCGAGGCGGTGCCGCGCTCCTCGCTGCGGATCACCCGTTCGGTGTTCAGCGACCAGGCCAGGATGGTCTTTCTCCGATGGTCTAAGTCCAGCAAGCTGCTGATGTTCACGGTCTTGGTCTTGAGTTCCAGGACGGCCCGGTCCTGGCAGGCAAACCGCAGCGTCAGCGTCCGTGAGAGATCCGTCCACGGCTCCCAGATCAGGCTGTCGGTGAACTCCCCGGTGCCTATGCGCTTGATGCCCGGTTCGGACAGGCAGTGCTCCAGCTCCCGCACCATGTCTTCATGATTGACGTAATACTGCAGCACCGGCGGGTGAAAATAGGCTTGAAGGATGCAGTAGGAGCAATCCATGGTGCAGTAGCTGCCGATGTGCAGGATCCGGTAGCCGCAGCAGGTGTAGTGCCGGGTGCCCGGGCAGTCCTTCAGGAAAGCCCCCTTGTTGCGGGTAAGGAACAGAACCTGTTTGCCGTTGCCGATCGGGTCTTCCGCCGCTGCCACGTCCGCGTAGACGTCATCGGCATTCGCCACCATTTTGGCAGGCACCCCGAGCCGCCGGCGGATGCCGAGGGTGTCCGGCCGGTCGGCCACCTGGGCGTCGATGTAAAGCGCTGCGATTTTCACGGCCCGGATGTCCCCGCAAACCCCCTGCCCTTGCCCGTCATCAGGATCTTGAAGTCGGGGTGCTCCACCAGTTCGTCCAGTTTGGCCCGCAGACGGCCGACCTCCTCCAGGCGCTCGAAATTCAACGTCAGGGTGAAGCGCGTCCCTTCGAAATCCCTGGGCGGAGCCAGTTGGAGGTTTTCGCCGAGCTTCAGCCGCCGACGCAAGGCATGAAAGTGGTCCTCAGCCGCAGCCAGCGCCGGGAAACGCCGCTGGCGGAGCAGCCTGCGAATGCGTTGGGTCTTTTGGTTGCGGTCCAGATCCTCCGCGTCCTGAACGCCTAGCACCCCCGGTTCGGACAAGACAGCGCGCGAATCGATCCCCTCCCGGCACGCAATTTCCGAAACCAGGGTGACGATTTCCCGCTGCTTGTTCAAACTGGTTTTGAGCCGACGGAACAGCCGCGCGAAGGCGACGGCCGGCCCCTCTTCCAGTTGCCCGATCTCACAGGCCATCGCGAAGGAAAGCGCTTCTTCCAGGACGGCCGCCTGCACCTCCTCCGGCATCCGGCAAAGCGTTTTGACCTTGGCTGCCAGGCCCGCATGGGTTGGAAGGCCGAGGGCGGAGGCATCTTCCGACGGGATGCTCCCAGCGGGAGCGTGCTGCTCAAGCAACAGCAGCGCCCGGGACGTCTCGATGAGGTTCAGGGAGCGCTCCAGGGAATTTTCCGCGACCGCCTTGAGGGCGCAGGCATACGTCGCCGTCTGCGCTTCAAGCACTCGCGCGGGAATCGTCCTCCACCCCAGCCGGCGGCAGCCGTCCACGCGTCTGAAGCCGCTGACAAGAATGAAACCGGGACCCCGGGGAAGGACGAGAGGCGCAGCAAGGAGGCCTATCCGTTGAAGAGAGAGGTGAAGAGTGTCGCCGTCGCGGCGGGTGGTGATGCGGAAGCGCTCATCCCCCGGGTCGATGTCCGCCAAGGGGATGAGCCGTGTGTACGCCTCCGCCAAGCCGCCATCAGAGGCCATGGCTGCTGCCGCTCAATTGCTTGAGCGCTTCAAGGTATTTCCGGCGCGTGCCGCTAATCACCTCGGTCGGCAAGGGCGGTGGCGGCGGGGTTTTGTCCCACCGAGTGGAGAGCAGGTAATCGCGCAAGTACTGTTTGTCGTAGCTCTGCTGAGCACCGCCGGGTTTGAAGGTGGCTTTCGGCCAGAACCGAGATGAGTCGGGGGTCAGCAGCTCGTCGATCAGGATCAACCGGTCGCCGACCAGGCCGAACTCGAACTTGGTGTCCGCGATGATGATACCCTTCGTCTCGGCGTAGGCCGCGCCTTTGCGGTAGATCTCCAGGGTCAGATCGCGCGCGCGCTCGGCCAGTTCCGGGCCGACGCGCTTCTTTGCTTCTTCAAAATCGATGTTGATGTCGTGAGTGCCGATCTCTTCCTTGGTGGCCGGGGTGAAAATGGGCTCCGGCAGCCGGTCGGATTCCGTGAGGCCTGCCGGGAGCCTGATCCCGCAGATCTCTCCGGACTGCTTGTAGGAGCTCCACCCGGAACCGGAGATGTAGCCCCGGGCCACGCATTCGATCGGCAGCGGTTGGGCCTTCCGGACCAGCAAACTGCGGCCTTTCAAAACTGACGCATAGGGCCGGCAGCTCTTCGGGTACTCGTCCACGTTGTCGGTGACCACGTGGTTGGCGACGAGCGGTTTCATCAGCTCGAACCAGAAAAGTGAAATCCGGGTCAGGATGACCCCCTTGTCGGGAATGGGTTCGGTCATGACGACGTCGAAGGCCGAGATGCGGTCGGTGGCCACCATCAGGAGGTGTTCCCCGAGATCGTACATGTCGCGCACCTTGCCTCGTTTCAAGAGCGTAAGGCCTGGAAAATCCGTTTGACTGAGCGGCTGATTCATTGCAGCGGTCCTCTTTTCGATTCAAATTGAATCCCGGTGTCGGGAAAAACGATCAGCGTTCGCGGGCAACGGAGCCGAGGTACTGCTTCACGGCCTTGAGCGTTTTTGCATCGGGGTCGATGAACTCGATGCCGACCTCATACACGCCTTTATCGGTCGAGCGCACATGGACGGGCCGACCCTTCAGGTCCACCACCCGGTCCTCCAGTCCGATGCTCAGGATCACCGTGTGCTCTGCAGCGATAGGGAAATGCGTTTCCAGCAGGATGCCGGACTCGGAGAGATTCAACGTCCGGCCCATGCCTTGTTTTACGGTTTTTCGGTCCTCATCCAGACAGATATAGGACAGGTTGAGGGAGTTGATTCGTCGATGCTTTCGGTTTTCATCTTTTTTCATGAGACGACGGTTCTCCTGTCCAGCCGCCGGCAGATCAGAGAATGCCGGATTTGCGAACGCTGTTGATAGTTACCAGGGTTGTCGCCGAGATGCAAGCCGCCAGGTGCTCGATGATGTTGCGCAGAGTGGGCGAAAGCCTCCGGTGTTCGCTTTCGATCTTTTTGGAATCCACTGAGGCCAGTTTTAAATCGGCGGATGAAAAAACTGCGGCCTCGTAGGGCTCGTGGCCGATGGTCAAAAAGGGAATGTGGCCGAAGAAATCCCCCTTCTCGAGACGGGCCAGCGGCAGGTAGCCGGTGGGCGTGTTGCGTGCCACCACCACGTCTCCTTCACGGATGCTGAACAGCCTTTCTTCGTTCTGGCCTTCCTTGATGGCTATCTTTTTGTCCAGAAGCGATTCCATGAAGGAGGCGTCGCGAACATGAGCCTGGGCGGCGATGGAGGTCACGCCGCGCAGTCGGTTGTTCAGGCTCTTGATCAGGTTTTTGAAATCGGCCGACAGATTGGCCACCTCGCCGGCCAGCAACTGAGAGTCCAGCATGCCGAGTTGGATGTTGCCGGCAGCCACGACGGTGGTGCTGCGCACATTATCTCCCATCAGGAAGGAGGCCACGCTGCCCAAAAAGGCGCCGTCGCCGACTCGCAACAGCTTGATCGGCCCGTTGGGCGTGGTCTTGATGATCTCAGCAACGCCTTCGAGAATCACCCAGATCCAGTTGCCATGGGAGCCCTCCCGGACAATCTCATCGCCGTCGTAGAAGCTCTCCTCATCCACCACGAAGGCATAGTCGACGAGCGGCCCCTTGATGAGAGGCGGCTGTTCGGACTTCGGCGCCGGCGGTTCGGCCGCCCGGGACTCATCCACGACCGGTGGTGCCGACGGCTCTATTTTGGGAATCTTGCCCTCATCGAGGAGCCGCAGGCCGTCCAGGATGATTTCCATCCGCCCTTTTTTGATGACCCGCTCGCCGGCAACCGCTTCCCGGGTAAACTCGAAGCGACCCTCGGTCCAGCCGAAGAGCGAGAACAAAGCCTCCAGGCCCGCCAAGGCCCCGTTGGCGGCATTGATCGGGTTTCCCTTTTCGATGAGGATCACGCCGGGTTCCGTCGCGTGGGCGTTGAAAATTCGCAACGTACCGGTGGCCGAACTGCTTCCGATCAGCTGGAGAAGTTCCCCAAAGTTCAGAAAACTCAGTCTGCCCGAAAAATCGATGTCTGAAGGCATGAATTCAGCTAGAAATTAAGTTCCTGTTGCAGCGAGCGCAAAACCAACCGGAGGCATTCCTGCAGGGTCTTGCCGACCCCCATCCCGCTGAGCGCAGCCGCCGGAAAGGCCGGGGCTTTCAACTGCCGATTCAGCTCCGTGGACATCTGCTCAACCGTCATCAGGGAAATCCCGGCATCGGCCAGATCCCGCTTGTTGAACTGTAAGACCAACGGGACCTTGAAGACGCTCAGGTTGTAATCCCGAAGGTTCTGCTGCAGGTCCTTCAAGGCCAGCATGTTCTGTTCCCGCCGAACCTCCAGCGAGTCCGCTACGAACACGATACCGTCCGCCCCCCTCAAGACCAGCTTGCGCGTGGATGAGTAGCGAACCTGCCCCGGCACGGTGTAGAGTTGGACCCGCACGTCGCACCCCTTGAGCTTGCCCAGCTCCAGGGGCAGAAAATCGAAAAACAGGGTGCGGTCGCCCTCGGTGTCGATCGATATCATCTCCCCTTTGACATGCTGGGTGAACGTCCTGTGGATATATTCGAGATTGGTGGTCTTGCCGCAGCGCGCGGGCCCGTAATAAACGATCTTGCACTCGATCTGACGTTTTTTGAGATTGACTACCGCCATGTCATCCGTCCCGCAGCGCGCCCCATCGTCGACGGCCGTTGCCGTTCCGTTTTCGGCCAATTCCCCGCCGATTCTAATCCCTTATCATATCACAAGGTTTGATCACCGCAAAGGGAAATCCTGTTGTCTGAATTCTGTTGACAATCGGGTGGTTTATGTTATCGACAAGACCTTCTACCAACTTCGGCTGAAACAGGATATTTCTTGAGTCAACATCAACTTCAGAGAAGCGGAGGTAACCCATGGATAAGAAAGTAACAGTGATCGGTGCAGGAAACGTCGGCGCCACTGCCGCCCAGCGTCTGGCGGAGAAAGAGCTTTGTGACGTGGTCCTCGTGGACATCATCGAGGGCGTGCCCCAGGGCAAGGCGCTGGACCTGGCCCAGGCCGCCCCGATTGAAAAACACGACGCCCATCTGCTCGGAGCGAACGCCTATGACGCCACCGCCGGGTCCGACATCGTCATCATCACGGCAGGCATTCCGCGCAAGCCGGGCATGAGCCGCGACGACCTGCTGACCACCAACGCGGGCATCGTCAAGAAGGTGACCCAGGAGGTGGCCGGCCGCTCCCCCCGGGCGGTTCTGATCATCGTCAGCAACCCGCTCGATGCCATGTGCCACGTGGCCTTCGACGCCAGCAAGTTCCCCAAGCAGCGCGTCATCGGCATGGCCGGCGTGCTCGACTCGGCCCGTTTTCGCGCCTTCATCGCCATGGAATTGAAGGTATCGGTCGAAAACACCCACGCGTTCGTGTTGGGCGGCCACGGCGACACGATGGTGCCCCTGCCGCGCTATTCGAGTGTCGCCGGCATCCCCATCACGGAACTCATGACCCCGGAACGCATCGAGGCCCTGGTGCAGCGCACCCGCACCGGCGGGGCGGAAATCGTGAGCCTGCTCAAGACCGGCAGCGCCTTTTACGCCCCGGCCTCGGCCGCGGTGGAGATGGCGGAGTCCATCCTCAAGGACAAGAAAAAAGTTCTGCCCTGCGCAGCCTATCTCGAGGGCGAGTACGGCATCCGCGACCTGTTCATCGGCGTGCCGGTGAAGCTCGGTGCCAAGGGCGTCGAACAGGTGCTGGAGATCAAGCTGACCGCCGAAGAAAACGCGGCCTTGCAGAAATCCGCGGCAGCGGTCCAAGAGTTGAAAAGCGCCATGGCCAAGCTGAAATACTAGCTTCAAGCTTCGAGCTTCGAGCTCAGGCTTGCCTTGATCGCCTCGGCCAGTTTTCGATTGAAACCGGGCAGCGCGCCCAGCTCATCGAGCGTGGCTGCCCGGACGGCTTCAAAGCTGCCGAAACGATCGATCAGCTGCGCCTTGCGGGCCTTGCCGATCCCGGGGACCGTGTCCAGGGCCGAAGCCAGGGTCGACGCGCGGCGCCGCCGACGGTGGAAGGTGACGGCGTGGCGGTGCGCTTCGTCCCGCACGCGCTGCAGGAAAAGCAGCAAGTCGCCCTCCCGTCCGAAATGGACCGGGTTCGACCGTCCCGGCAGAAAAATTTTGTCGTGCACTTCTCCCCGGTCCGGGTCTTTTTTCGCGATTCCGATGACGCCCATCCGACCCTCGATCTGCAAATCCCTAACTACGGCCAGCGCCGCCCCCAGCTGCCCCTTGCCGCCGTCCACCATCAGCAGGTCGGGAAACGGCTCCGATGCCTGCCCTTTTCCCAGCCGGCGGCGCAGAATCTCGGACATGGACGCGTAATCGTCCGGGACGGCGACTCCCGTGATGCGGTACCGGCGGTAGGCGGAGGGCTCCGGACGGCCGTCGACGAACACCACCACGGCGGCCACGGGGTCGGACCCCATGAGGGTCGAGTTGTCGACGCACTCGATGCGCTGCGGGCAGCGGGTGAGGTTCAGGCGCCGTTGCAGCCGCGGCAGCAGGTCGGCGCCGTTGGAACGCCGAAGCAAAAGGGCCTCGAGCTCCGTGCGGGCGTTGTGCAGCGCCATCTCCAGCAACCGGGCCTTTTCACCGCGCTCCGGCCGGCGGATCCGCACCTTCCGGCCTTTCTGGGCGGCCAGCCATTCCTCGATCCACTGTGCGTCCTCGAGCGCGTGCGACACGAACAGCTCCCCGGGCACGAAGGCGCGTCCTTCGTAAAACTGGCGGATGAACACCCCCAGCATCTCATCTTCCGCGGCCATGGTCTCGGGGAAACCGAAGTGGCGGGTGCCCGCGAGAAAACCGCCGCGCACTTCCAGGTGGGTGATGACCGCGGCGCCGTCGGATGACACCGCCGCGAAGACGTCCCGGTCCAGGAAATCGGTGGTCACCGCCACTTGTTTCTCGGTCGTCCGCTGCAGCGCAAACAGCTTGTCTCTCAGGCGGGCCGCCTTTTCATACTCTTGAGCGGCGGCGGCGGCCTCCATGTCCCCACGGATCTTGCCCATTAACTCCTGGGTGCGGCCCTTCAAAAAGAGAATCGCTTCCTGGACCTGCTCGCGATAAACCTCCCGCGGGACATCCCGGCAGCAGGGGGCCAGACAGCCGTTCAGCTGGCAGTGCAGGCAGGGCCGCGTCCGGGTGCGGAATTCGCTCGCTTTGCATTTGCGCAGCTTGAAGGTCCGGTTGAGCACCTTGAGCGTTTCGCGCACGGCATGCGCCGAGGCGAAGGGCCCGAAATAGAGGGCATCGTCCTCGCCGATCTTCCGCACGACGGTGAACCGGGCATAGTCCTCCTGCAGGTCCAGCCGCAAGGAGGGGTAGCGCTTGTCGTCCTTGAGCACCACGTTGAAGCGCGGCCGGTGGCGCTTGATAAGGTTCGACTCCAGGATGAGGGCTTCTTTTTCGGTGCGGGTGAGGATGATTTCAATGTCGGCAATCCGGCCCACCAGCGCATCGATTTTGGAATCGGCATGCACAGACGTCTTGAAATAGGCCGCCAGCCGCTTGCGAAGGCTGCGGGCCTTGCCGACATAAAGGACCCGGCCGTCGGTCCCCTTCATCAGGTAGACACCGGGTTCGGAAGGGGCCTCCGCGGCTTTTTGGGCGGGGTCGCCGGCCGGTGGCGGCTGAGGTGTCAAGCGAACGTTCATGTTTCGAGCACGACCAACCGTTGCAGCCGTTTGACCTGGTCCCGCAGGTCGGCGGCACGCTCGAAATCAAGCTCCTTGGCGGCCAGGTGCATCTGCTTTTCAAGCCGGCGGATCTCGGCCTCGACGTCTTCCAGCGAGCCGTACTCGGCGAGCTCCTCGGCCACCCGGTCGACCGGGGACGAGGGCTGACCGGCAGCGAAATCGAAGGCCCCGGTGATGGCTTTGTGGACGGATTCCGGCGTGATGCCGTGGGCGATGTTGTAGGCCTGCTGAATCTTGCGGCGGCGACCGGTTTCGTCGATGGCCTGCTGCATCGAGCGCGTGACGGTGTCGGCGTAGAAAATGACCATGCCGCCGGCGTTGCGCGCCGCCCGGCCGCAAGTTTGGATGAGCGATCGGGCCGATCGCAGAAACCCTTCCTTGTCGGCGTCCAGGATGGCCACCAACGACACCTCGGGGATGTCGAGGCCCTCGCGCAGCAAATTGATGCCCACCAGCACGTCGAAGTGGCCGATCCTCAAATCGCGAATAATGTCCATGCGCTCCAGGGTGGTGATGTCCGAATGCAGGTAGCGGACCTTGAGCCCGAGATCCGAGTAGTACTCGGTGAGGTCCTCCGCCATGCGTTTGGTGAGCGTGGTGACCAGCACCCGTTCGCGGCGCTGCTGGCGTTTGCGGATTTCGTCGTGCAGGTCGTCGACCTGGTGGCGCGCACTGCGGATCTCCATCACGGGGTCGATCAGTCCCGTCGGGCGCACGATGAGTTCGACGACGGAATCCCCGGCCATTTTCAGTTCGTAGTCGGCCGGGGTGGCGGAAACGAAGACCGTCTGATTGAAGCGGGCCTGGGACTCCTCGAATGTCAGCGGCCGGTTGTCCAGGGCCGAAGGCAGCCGGAAGCCGTACTCCACCAGGGTTTCCTTGCGCGAGCGGTCCCCGCGGTACATGCCCTGGAGCTGGGGCACGGCGATGTGGCTCTCGTCGATGAACAGCAGGAAATCTTTCGGAAAGTAATCGAGCAGGGTCGGCGGCGGCTCACCGGGACGGCGGCCGGTCAGATGCCGCGAGTAGTTTTCGATGCCGTTGCAATATCCCAGCTCCTGGATCATCTCCAGGTCGAAATGCGTGCGCTCCTCGATCCGCTGCGCCTCCAGGAGCTTCCCCCCGCCGCGGAAGAAATCGATGCGGCTGCCCAGCTCCGTGCGGATGGTCTGAATGGCCTTCTGCTGGGTGGTCTTCTGCGTGACGTAGTGGCTGGCCGGAAAAATCACCCCGCGCGTCAGCCGGCGCAGGACCGTGTTGCGGAGGGCGTCGATCTCGGCGATCCCCTCCACCGTGTCCCCGAAAAAATCCACCCGGATCGCCCGGTCCTCCTCGTAGGCCGGAAAGATCTCGACCCGGTCCCCCCGCACCCGGAAGGTCCCCCGGAAAAAATCGTGGTCTTTGCGTTCGTAGTGCATGGCCACGAGATCGGCCAGCAGCCGTTCGCGGCCGAATTCGGCTTCGGCCTCGATCTCCACCCGCATTGAGAGGTAGTCCTCCGGCGCCCCCAGGCCGTAGATGCAGGACACGCTCGCCACCACCAGCACGTCGCGCCGCGACAGGACGGAGCGCGTGGCGGAGTGGCGCAGCTTGTCGATCATGTCGTTGATGGAGGAGTCCTTGGCGATGTAGGTGTCCGAAGACGGGATGTAGGCCTCCGGCTGGTAGTAATCGTAGTAGCTGACGAAATACTCCACGGCGTTGTCGGGGAACAACCGGCGGAACTCGCTGTAGAGCTGAGCCGCCAGCGTCTTGTTGGGGGCGATGACGAGCGTCGGGCGGTTCAAGCGTGCGATGACGTGCGCCATGGTGAAGGTCTTGCCTGAGCCGGTGACCCCCAGAAGGACATTGTGCTTCCTGCCGGCGAGCAACTGCCGGTGCAGCGTTTCGATGGCGGCGGGCTGGTCGCCGGCCGGCTCGAACTCGGCCTTCAGGTCAAAGGCGCTCATGGGCCCCCGTCCCGGTCGAGCGGCCGGCGCTCAATCAGTGCGGTGGCCATGGCGCCGATCCCGTCGCCGCGTCCGACCATCCCACACCCCTCGGTGGTCGTGGCCTTCAGGTTGAGGGCTTGCGGGGAGGCCATCGCCATGGCCTGCATGATGCGGGTCATCATCTCGCGACGGAAAGGCATTATTTTGGGCGCTTCGGCGAGGACGACCGCATCGACGTTGACGACCCGGTACCCATTGGCGTTGAGCAGGGCGCAGGTCTTGTTTAGGAGCGCGAGGCTGGAAACCCCCTTGTAGGCGGGATCGGTGTCCGGGTAGTGAATGCCGATGTCGCCCAGCCCACAGGCCCCGAGAAGAGCGTCGCAAATGGCATGCACCAGCACATCCGCGTCGGAATGCCCAAGGAGACCCTTTTCGTGGGGGATCCTGACGCCGCCCAGAATGAGGTCACGGCCTTCGACCAATCGGTGAAAATCATAACCGATGCCCGTTCTAAAACCCGGATCCGTCATCACGATCTCCTCTAACGATGGTTGTTTAAAAAA
>Ga0075345_1000088_pt1 | contig 14487 bp, 11 predicted proteins | sample RushSE_CattailNL_2_FD_120077 | JGI IMG/M metagenome (GOLD analysis project Ga0075345, IMG submission 120077) | Natural and restored wetland microbial communities from the San Francisco Bay, California, USA, that impact long-term carbon... | ecosystem: Environmental > Terrestrial > Soil >...
CGGAAGACAAAACCTATCACCTGAGCCCGTCCGACTTCCGGCGTGTAGGCCATGCCGCGATTGACTGGGTCGCCGATTACTACGAACGCGTGGAGTCTTTGCCCGTGCTCTCCCGCGCCAAGCCGGGCGACATCCGGGCATCGCTGCCGGCCCACCCGCCCGAGCGCGGCGAGCCTTTCGAGGCCGTCTTGAAGGACCTCGACGCAGTGATCCTGCCCGGCATCACCCACTGGCAATCGCCTAATTTCTTCGCCTACTTTCCAGCGAACGCATCCGGCCCGGCGATCCTGGGGGACCTGATTTCCTCCGGGCTGGGCGTGCAGGGCATGCTTTGGGCCACGAGCCCGGCCTGCACGGAGCTGGAAACCCACATGCTCGACTGGATGGCGGAGACCCTGGACTTGCCGCAGCGCTTCCACTCGACGAGCGACGGCGGCGGCGTCATCCAGGACTCCGCCTCGGGCGCCGCCCTGTGCGCCCTGCTGGCCGCCCGGGAACGCGCGACGGGGCTCGCCAGCAACGAGCACGGCTGCGACGGCCGGCTCACCGCCTACACGTCGTCCCAGGCCCATTCGTCCATTGAAAAGGCCGCCAAGATCGCCGGCATCGGCCGGGCGAACCTGCACCTGATCGAGGTGGATGAGACCCTGGCCCTGCGCCCGGATCGGCTCGTTCAGCGGATCGCAGAGGACCGCGCGGCCGGGTGCATCCCCTTTTTCGCGGCCGCCACCATCGGCACCACCTCCTCCAACGCCGTCGACCCGATCCCCGCCATCGGCCGGATCTGCCGCGAGCACGGCCTGTGGCTGCACGTGGACGGAGCCATGGCCGGCACCGCCGCCGTGTGCCCCGAGTTCCGCCGCCTCCAGGCCGGCCTGGAGCTTGCCGACAGCTACTGCTTCAACCCGCACAAGTGGATGTTCACCAATTTCGACTGCGACTGCTTTTACGTGGCCGATCGCGCCGCGCTGATCCAGGCCCTGAGCATTCTGCCCGAGTACCTGCGCAACCATGCCACCGAGAGCGGGGCCGTGATCGACTACCGCGACTGGCAGATTCCGCTGGGCCGGCGTTTCCGGGCGCTCAAGCTGTGGTTCGTGATCCGGCATTACGGCGTCGAGGGCCTGCGGCATCACGTGCGTCGGCATGTGGCCCTGGCCCAGGAGTTCGCCCGCTGGGTGCAGGCCGACCCCCGCTTCGAACTAGCCGTGACCCCGCCCCTGAACCTCGTCTGCTTCCGCCTCCGGGCGGGCGACGGTCTGAATCAGGCCCTGATGGACCGGCTGAACCAAAGCGGCGATCTCTACCTGACCCACACGCAGCTGCAGGACCGCCTGACCCTGCGGCTGTGCGTCGGCCAGACCCACACCGAGCGGCGCCACGTGGAACGCGCCTGGCTGCGCATCCGCGAGGAGGCCGCCCATTTGGAGCAAGGATAGCCGCACAAGAAAAGGAGACCACAATGGTTGAGCCCGATGTCGCTTACGGCTGGAACCCGGACATGCCGATGCCCCTGCAGGACAAGCTCAGGGAGGATCTGAAGCTGGCGCTGCGCAGCCGGCACGACGTGCGGAAGAACGCCATTCGCCAGGTCATGTCGGAGTTCTTCAAGCTCACGGTACCGGTCGTGTTGGAGGGGGGGAAAAAGTCCACGCGGCCCAAGAAGTCCGAAGAGATCACCAATGACGACATCATCGGGATCATCCAGGGCTTGGTCAAGTCCGAGCACATCGTGCTCGAGGCCAAGAAGGAAACCACGTCGGAGTACCTTCAGGTCCTTGAGACCTACCTGCCCCGTCAAGTGTCGCAGGCGGAAATCGTCGCCTGGACCAAAGCCAACATCGACTTCGGCCAGTTCAAGAACAAGATGCAGGCCATGGGGGTGATCATGAAGCATTTCGGCAAGACCGCCGACGGCAAGCTCGTCAACCAGATCCTCAAGGACTGGGCCTGATACGATGGCAACGAGGCGCGCTCTCATCATCCGGTCTTCTACCGCAAGGCTCGGCCGCAGATCGTGTTCCCTGGTCCTCGTCCTGGTGGCCGTGGCGGCAGTTGCCCTGCGGGCGGACGCTCGGGACCGAACGAGGGACGCCGCCGGGAAAACCTGCCTGTGGGCCGTTGAATCCGGCGCACACCGGGTCTTCCTTCTTGGCTCGATCCACTTCCTGCGGCCGGACGCCTATCCGCTGCCGGCCGCGATGGAGGAGGCCTACGCGGCCAGCCGGGTGGTCGTTTTCGAAACCGACATCGCCCAATTGATGGATCCGGGCGTGCAGGCCCGCATGCTGGAGCTGGGGATGTATCCGCCGGGACGGCGCGTCTTCGACGCCCTCGGCCCGGATACGCGGCAGAGACTCGAAAGCAAGCTTCGTGACACCGGCCTGCCGGCCGAGGCCGTGGCCGGCCTCAAGCCATGGGTGATCGCCCTCACCCTTTCCAGCCTGGAGTTTCTTCGGCTGGGGTTTTCACCCGACTTCGGCGTGGACATGCATTTTTTTCAAAAAGCCCAGGCCGACCGCAAGAAAACCGAGGCGTTGGAGACCATCGAACACCAGCTGCAGCTCATGGCCGGGATGGATGACGCCATGCAGGAAAAATTTTTAGCCCAGACGCTGCAGGAGTTGGAACAGGCGGTGGACATGGCCCCGGACTTGGTACGTTACTGGGAGAGCGGCCAGGTCGAGGCGCTCCGGCAGCTGCTGTTCAAGACCATCGACCAGTACCCGGGAACCCGCGACCGCATGCTGATTCGGCGAAACCGGGCGTGGCTCGAAAAAATTGAAGGATTGATCCGTCGGGAGGAGGCCGCGCTGGTGATTATGGGGGCCATGCACCTGATCGGCCCTGGCAGTGTGGTCGACCTGCTGCAGCAAAAAGGGTTCCGCGTTCAACAACGGTAGTAAATTCTACGAGGGGCATCTGGACAACCGGCAGCGAAACGGCTAAGATACCGCCTGTTCAGACCAAATTGAGACGGAGAAGGAACGCGCGATGATTTACGTCGGAAAATTTTTGCATACCACCAATCAACAGGAAAAGACCGAGTCCAAGCGGCGTCATGGTGAATTCAATCTCCTGGTCTCGGCGGATGACAAGAAGGCCGCTGTTGAAAAATTCAAGACCCGCATCGCCGAGGCCCAGAAATCAACGGATCTCTTTGAAGGCGATTCCCAAATTTACCTGGTGCACATCCTGGAGCTGAAGCGCATCCCGAAGGACCGCGCCCAACTCTTCAATTTCCAGTCCGTCGTCGGCGACCCTGACATGCCCACCATCAGCTGCCAGGCGCCTTCCGCCGACACCGACGGATGCCGAATAGTGGACTGGCAGAGGAACCGGCCGGGTGTCGATGGGCAAGCCGCCATTCCGTTCATGACTTTCAAAAAATAACATGCCACTCCGCTCCGCCTGAAGCATACGCCCATCTCGCACTGCCTCGACGGATTGTGAAAGGCCGTGAGGAAACTCACGCTGTGTTAACTGTAAATTAGCAGGTGATAAATTTCTGTTAAGGTAAACATACCAGAAGGGTCGTTACACCGTTTCAATCCTGTGCTTCTCCTCTTCACCAAACTCTTTTGTGCGATATAATTTTTAATGTAATTCAAGCTCATTATAGATTATCCAATTGCCGATTCGCTATTCAAATCACGAATTCACGAACCATCACCATTGGTTGGTACACAACTTGCTGATCAGTGTCCGGGTTGACAGGCGTTCTGTCTGCTGTTGAAGATGTCCGTGTCCAAGACTCGGTCGACCCGCTGTTGGCAGAATCCATAAATTCATATCTGTTGGAGGGCTTAATGAAGCGGATGCAAATTGCAGGTCTTATTTTTCTGGCCCTGTGGTTTCCGGCTTTCGCCATCCACCCCGTATTTGCGAACCCCGGCCCGGCTGAAGGCGAGCAGGCTCCGGGGCGGGGAATGGCGCAACAGGCGACCAAGGGGGCCAAACGCTGGATCACGGCGGATCATTCCAAGCATGAGGCCCTGAAGCAGCCGTTCACTTCCGGACCGGAGGTGACCAAGGCCTGCCTGAGCTGCCACTCGGAGGCCGCCACCCAGATCCACAAGACCATCCACTGGACCTGGGTCGATCCCGCCTCCCCCAAGGACAAACCCATGGGCAAGGGGGCGCTGACGGTCAACAACTACTGCGTCAGCATCCACGGCAACGAGCCGCGCTGCACCTCCTGTCACATCGGCTACGGCTGGAAGGACAAAACCTTCGATTTCACCGACGCGAGCAAGGTGGACTGCCTCGTCTGCCACGAGCAGACCGGCACGTATAAAAAATTCCCGGCCGGTGCGGGCAATCCCGTCAAGGAGCCGGTCGTGTTCAAAGGGGACGGAAAAGAGTACCTGCCGCCCGAATGGAACAAGGTGGCCCAGAGCGTGGGCCGGCCCACCCGCGAGAACTGCGGAGTCTGCCATTTCTACGGCGGCGGCGGCGACATGGTGAAGCACGGCGACCTGGACTCCTCCATGACCAAGCCGAACAAGGCCCTGGACGTCCACATGGGGACCGACGGCAAGAATTTCGACTGCACGCGCTGCCACACGACGACCGCCCACCAGGTGGCCGGCCGCATCTACTCGACCCCGGCCGCCAAGGAGCGCAAGACCCTGGCCCAGGACGACCTGACGCCGCGCATCACCTGTGAGTCCTGCCACACGGGAACCCCGCACAAGCCGGGGGTGAAGGCCAACGACCACACCGATAAGGTAGCCTGCCAGACCTGCCACATCTCGGAGTTCGCCCGTGCGCTGCCCACCAAGATGCGCTGGGACTGGTCCACGGCCGGCAAGAAAAAGGACGGCAAACCCTTCAAGGAGAAGGGCCCGCTGGGCACCCCCGTGTACGACACCCAGAAGGGCAATTTCATCTGGGAGAAAAACGTCAAGCCGCAGTATTTCTGGTACAACGGCACCATCGACGCGGTGTCACTGAAGGACCCGATCGACCCGACCAAGCCCGTGGCGCTCAACTGGCCGGTGGGTCGCCCCGACGACCCCAACGCCCGGATCGCCCCGTTCAAGGTCCACAGCGGCAAGCAGCCCTACGACACGGTCAACAAGACCATGCTCGTACCGCACCTCTTCGGGCCGCCGGACTCCGACGCCTACTGGGCGAAGTACGACTGGAAGCTCGCCTTTGAAAGCGGCATGAAAAAGGCGGGGCTGCCCTTCAGCGGCCAGTTCGACTTCGTCGAAACCAGCTACGTGTTCCCGACAACCCATATGGTCGCGCCCAAGGACAAATCGGTCAGCTGCAACGAGTGCCACACCCGGGACGACGGCCGCATGGCGAACATCAAGGGCGTCTACCTGCCGGGCCGCGACGGCAACAAGGTGGTCGAAATCCTGGGCTGGGCGGCGGTGCTCGGTTCGCTCGCAGGCGTTCTGCTGCATGCGCTCGGCCGCGCCGTCAGCGGCCGCAGGAAGGAGGGCTGATCCAATGGATACGAACAACACGACCTGCAAAATGGTGAACATCTACCTCTACACCCGCTACGAGCGTTTCTGGCACTGGCTGCAGAGCGCGCTGATCGCAATCTTGCTCGTGACCGGTTTTGAGGCCAACGGCCTGTACACCCTGTTCGGCTTCGAGACGGCCGTAGAGATCCACAACTTCGTCGGCATCAGCTGGCTGATCGCCTTCGCATTTTTCGTCTTCTGGGTGTTCACCACCGGCGAATGGCGGCAGTACGTCCCGACCACCAAGAAGATGCTGGAAGTGGTGCGCTATTATCTTTACGGAATCTTCCGCGGAGAGCCGCACCCATTCCCCAAGCGCAAGGACGCCAAGCACAATCCTCTGCAACGCATCGTTTACCTGAGCCTGGCCGCATTTCTGCTGCCGCTCCAGATGCTGACCGGGTTTCTCTACTGGAGCTACAATTCCTGGAGCGCCTGGGGACTCGGCTGGCTGCCGCTGAAGGTGGTAGCCGCGGTGCACTTGGCGGGCGGCTTTGCCATCCTTTCTTTCCTCATCGTGCACCTTTACATGATCACCACCGGCCACAGCCTCGGCGCCCACACCCGGGCCATGATCTGCGGCTGGGAGGAAGTCGAGGAAAGGGAATCCATCGAGGATTGGGAAATCAAATCGCGGGTCAAGACCACGGCCTGATTCTGAAAAACCGGGGGGAGCCGCACACCCGCGGCTTCCCCCGTCGTCTTCCCGTGCAACACCCTCTCCCCCCTCGCCCGCGGGGCTCGAGGTCCGACGATCGCAGCTTAGCTCTTTGCCTGCCCCGTAACCGCAACAAAGTTTATCCGCCCACTTTTCAAAACCGATAAGTTTTCACCCATTTCAAGCAATCTGTTTATTTGTGATATTGCACTGAAAGCAAAGTGATACCGCTTGTCATAATAGTGTTCCGAAAAAGAGGATGGCGGCATAAGTGGTTGCAACAAAATAACGCCTGACAATCGGAACGTTATTTTGACAACCGCTATAAGCGGCAAGATGCAAGGAGCATCCGGTTGATCCGGCATCGGTCAAGGTTCATGTCACCTTTTGCTTTTTATAACGACCAGAGTGGCATCATCCTCCTTTTTCGTCCCCTCTTGGAACGTGGCCTGAGCGGAGAAAATGGCATCAAGGATTTCGCTGGCGCTCCTGTGATGATGCTTGCGAACGGCATCATATACCGGCTTTTTGCCGAACCTGTTTCCCTGCGGGTCGGATGCCTCCCAAATGCCGTCGGTTCCGAGCAAAATGACGCACCCTTTCGAGGGGAGGGCTCTCCTTTGCTCGCCGTAGATGTATCGCTCATCGACTCCCAGAGCCATTCCCGATCCGCCGGTCTCCTCGAATGCGTCCGTTTCAGAATCGTATACGATGGCGGGATCATGCCCGGCCCGCACCCATGTGATTTCTTTGCTCGCCACGTCAATAACCAGGAAAAACAGGGTCACGAATTCACCGGAGTGTTCGATATCCTGAACAAGCTGGCGGTTTACGTCGGAGATCATGCTGGCCGTGCTGCCCGGATGGAAGGCTCGCTGCCTCAAGGCTGATCGAACCGTTGCCATCAGCAAGGCCGATGAGATACCATGCCCCGACACATCGCCGATCACCACCCCCAATTTTTGACCCTCACCGCCGACCCTTGGGATAAAGTCAAAATAATCTCCACCCGTTTCATCACAGTACTCGCTTTTACCTGCCACGTCGAAGCCTTCAAACTTCATCGTTCCCCTTGGAAGAAGGTTCTGCTGGATCTCTTTCGCCAAGGCAAGCGACTGCTTGATCCGGTCTCGCTCAGTCAGACCATCGGTCATGGCGTTGATCACATCGCCCGCATACCCGATTTCGTCATTGGAGGTGACCTGCACCTTGGTTTCAAACTGACCGTTTTGGACTTTGCGCAGCACCTGCGTGATTTCCTGCAGCGGTTTGGTTAGATTGCTGCTCAACAGGAAGGTCAGCCAGATGCCTACCGCCATGAACACGAAAACTTCAATCACCACATCCGATTGAAACTGCCCAAGGACGCCATATAGGGATTCATCGGCTTCGAGCTTTCCATGAGCATTCTGCAAAATGGAAACCAGCGGAATGATATTACAGGCAAAAAGAAAGGCGGTGAGCTTGGTTCGGATGCGTATGCGCGCCGTCCCGGGTATAGCGGACAGACCGCCGTCTGGAAACAAATGAGGAACCACCCTGCGTTGCATATAGAATTCCAGCACAAAGAAAGCGACAGTTATTGTGACCAAGCCCGTGTAGACACTTCGCAAGAAAGCGATTCGGATCGCTACCGGCCCGGCGTTGTGAGTCCAATACATAACCGGGTAGATTGCAGCAGCGGCCATCCACATACAGAAGGAGAGGCTAATGAGAAAAAGAGGCTCGTTCAGAAGTCTCTGGCGCGCCTTAAAAATGAGGGCGGCCGACAATGGTTCCTGCTTATAGCGTCTCTCGAAATACGCACGGATCGGCCTCTCATAAACCAGGATGAGGGCAATAGGCAGAATGAAAGAAGCGGGCAGGAAAATCTTGTCAATTTGGTCGGCGAGCCGCAAGATGTCCGGCAACAGCAGAAGGGTTGAACCGTGGGTAAAATGCCTGACGACTGCGACCCCAATCAGATTGGAGACAAGGGTGGAAATAAGCATGACATTCTTGACGCGGTAATAAGTCAGCAGGGTCATTTAGGATCGCCTCCGCACAAAAATGGGAACATCAGAAAATCAATTTCATGGACGGGCAGGATACTTGAAATTTTATTCAGGTTTTGAGCCTTTGGGGGCTGTTCTAAAAAAGTAAATGTTATACGAAATCGCACCTGGCACGGTGTTCCAAGACAGGGCAACTTTACCGCCGGCAATTTCACCCGCAGAAACAATCTTGGTATCTGTGCAGCCAACAATCGAGACAAGTTTGTCGAAATTTATTTTCTCTTGGCGCCAGTTCCAACACCTTCGAGAAACTATCAATGGATCTGTTATAGTCCATATTTTGATAAAAAATCTTGCCTTGCGCATAATATTCATCGGCATATTTGTTATAGCCCTTTGAGCATGAAAGAACGACGAGCGTCACTAAAAGCAGCGCAGTGAATACCGTACCATTTTGCCTGTCTGTGTGTATCATTTTCTACCCTCCTTCCTTATGTGGGTGAAAAACCCGCCCCTTTCAATTTGCCAAGACCTTGGTGCCACAGAAAGCAATATCAAAATCATTCTGAGTTGGCACTAAGCTATAATCAGACAGAGAGAGTTCAACCAAGCAAAAAGCCCATTTTCAGTGCAGGGGCTTGCCGCAGCCCTGGTAGGTTCGGTTGTTCAGCTTCAGTGCGACGATGGTTTCGAATGCCTCGCCGCTCATGCTGTCGCGGCACGGGCCCGGTTCCAGCACCACTTCCAACTGATGGCCGCCGACCCGCGCGACATAGCGGGTGCGCGGCGGCGATGACTGGGTGTGGCGCTGGGCGGTCGGGAACGTGTAATAGACTTGGCCGTAGTCGCTTATGAAATCGATCTTCTCGGGCGTGCCCTTGTCGTAAATTTCCAGGTACCACCCCGGTTCGTTGCCGACCGCCCTGAAGTCAACGCCGTTCAGTTTGGCGTCTTCCCACACGGCGCGCTGGCGGTTGTTCTTGCACTCCTTGTAGGTGGCGCCGTCGATCTCCAAAAGCGCCTCCTCCCCTTTGCTCCAGAAGGTGGCCTTGCCGTCGCTGTATTTTGCGCCTGATGCGGCGGGGGTCTCGGCCAGCAGCAGGGCGCGGCCCGGCAGAAAGAGATAGATGCCTTTCGGGTCGTGGCGCGCTGTGAACTCCAGCCCTTCGCATTGAAAAAAATAGGTGGCCGGCGGGGCGATCTGATGAGAACCGACCGGGGCCACCGTCACCTCCGCCTGGTTCGGGTGCCCCTGGGTGAGGACCGGGGCGGGTCGGGGTGTGGCCCAGAACACCCGGCCGCCGGCATCGGTGATGCGGGCACGCACGGCATAATGCCGTGCCGGGTCGATGACCTTGGGGTCGAAGGTGATAGCAAAGGGGATCGGCACCTGGCCGGAGGCGGGGAAGCTCTGTTCGGACAGGACCACCGATTCGGCGGCCTTGCCCCGGATCTCCACCAGTGCCACGTGGATGATCGAATCGGAAGGCAGCGCGATGCGATGCCGGTAGGTCAGCGTGCCGCTGACGGTTTCCGGCCGGGGAGCCGAAAACTCTGCGGAATCCGGATGGGTGCAGCCGGCCACAGCCAGGGCCAAAATAAAAAATGGTGCTAAGCGAAGCGTCCTTCTGGCTGACATGGGTACCTCCCATTGGCAAGTTCAGCTACCATTCTTATTCTAAAACACCAAAAATTTGAAGCGATGACCCTTGCAGTCAACCGCCGGGGCAAATCAAATGGGAGGTGAGGCTGATGAAAACCTATGAGGATGCGCTGGCGACGATGGATTTCAGCGTGCGCTGGGAGCATGACGGAATCCGGCACACTGATTGCCAGCACGCCCAGCGCGTTAATTTCTGGCGGGACATTCTGCCGCCCGGTCTTTATGAAACCATGGCGCGGCAGCCCGGTGTCAGATCGATACCGATGGCGTTCCGTGCCGGCCAGGTGCTGCCGCAGCGAAGCCCGGCGTTGGTCCATCACGTACGCCGGGAGGATGTCGAAAAACGCCGGCTGGCCGGGATTGAAATCGAGCCGCGCCGCGGGCGGTTCTACCCGCGGGGGGTCCTGCGCGGCGTGCCCGGCGTCTTTCGCGGGAACGTTCAACCGTTCCGCTGCACGGACCTGGACCTGGAGCGGCTTACCGCTGATCTCAACCACCCGTTGTCCGGGAAAGCGATGTCCATCGATGTCGCGGTTCACGACTTGCGGCCCAAGTTCGAGGAGCACGGCGGCACCAGCATCGACTGGCTCGAGGACACGCTGACCGGGCCGGGGATGCAGGCCCGCGCCAACGGCGGCCCCACGGATTTTTTCAGCGACCGGCCGTTCGGGCGCCGGGATGAAAACGAGGACGCCGTTTTCTACGACCGGGCGAGATTGATCAACCACATCGACGACACGGCCATCGGGCTGGTGTCGCAGCTTTACGGGCGCTTGATCAAACCGGGATCCGACGTGCTTGACCTCATGGGCAGTTGGACCTCCCATCTGCCCCCGGAACTCGAGCTCAACGGGTTGACCGTGCTCGGGATGAACGCGGAGGAACTGCAGGCCAACCCGCGGGCGACGGAACGCCTGGTGCACGACCTCAACCTCAAGCCCGAGCTGCCCTTCGCAGACAGCCGATTCGACGCGGTGATCTGCACGGTCTCGGTGGAATACCTGGCCCAACCCTTCGAGGTGTTCGACGATGTGGCTCGGATCCTCAAGCCGGACGGGCTTTTCATCCACAGCTTTTCCAACCGCTGGTTCCCGCCGAAAGTGATCCGTATCTGGCCGGAGCTGCACGAATTCGAACGCATGGGGTTGGTGCTTGAATATTTCCTGAAATCGGGTAAATATAACAGGCTTGAAACGTACTCCATGCGGGGGCTGCCCCGGCCGGAGAGCGACAGATACTACGGCCAGATGCCCTATGCCGACCCGGTCTACGCGGTCTGGGGGTGGAAGAGCCCAAACATTTGCTGAGAATGAGAAGCCATGGCGTTTGAGAAAGACAGTGACCGGCCGTTGCAGGCACGGTTTCAGGCGGACCCGGGGCTGGTCCCTGGAAACAGCAACCGGTTCAAGCGCCAGGTCGAGTTTCTGCTCGAAATCGACCGATTGAAGCACATCTTTCGCCAAACGATCCTTCTTGACCGCAGCCGGCACGAGAACTCCGTCGAGCATTCCTGGCACATTGCGATGTCGGTCATGATTTTTGCCGAGTATGCCGATACCACAGACGCCGACATGGGCCGGGTGATACGGATGCTGCTGCTGCACGACTTGGTTGAAATCGACGCCGGCGACACCTATTGCTACGACGAGCAGGCCGGGGTCGACCAGCACGAGCGCGAGCGCCGGGCTGCCGACCGAATCTTCGGCCTGCTGCCTCAGGATCAGGCCCGGGACTTCCGACGGTTGTGGGACGAGTTCGAAGACGCCACGACCCCCGAGGCACGCTATGCCCACGCAATGGATCGCTTCCAGGCCTTTCTGCACAACTATTTTACGCAGGGCCAGATGTGGGGGCGGCACCGCATCCGCCGCCACCAGGTCATCCGGCGCATGCAACCGGTGGAGCGCGGCGCACCGTTGCTGTGGGACTACGTCCGGACGCTGATCGACGATGCGGTTTTTAAAGGTTACCTTTTACCCTGAAATTGAAAACCGGTCATCTTTATGCCTCCATCCTCAACAAACGAACCTGTGATTCTCGCAAAAAACCTGACCCGCATCTATCCGCTGGGCGACAGTTCGGTGGTGGGCATCAATCAGGTGAACCTGAACGTCGGTCCCGGGGAACTGGTGGTTCTGAAGGGCAACAGCGGCTCGGGCAAGAGCACGCTCCTATCGCTTCTGGCCGGCCTGGATCACCCGAGCTCCGGGGATCTCGTCGTGGCCGGGCACAATTTGTCCAACAGCCATGCCGCAGACCTCACCCGCTTCCGACGGGAGGTGGTCGGGATGGTGTTCCAATCCTTCAATCTCCTGCCGACCCTGAGCGTTCTCGAAAATGTCTGTCTGCCGGCGCTGCTCGCTGAAAAAGACCTGGAGACGACACGCCAAAAAGCCATCGAGCTTCTCGAATGGCTGGGGCTCAAGGACCGCCGCGACCATCACCCGGACCAGCTGTCCGGCGGCGAGATGCAGCGCACGGCGATCGCGCGGGCCCTCATCAACGACCCCGCGCTCATTCTCGCCGATGAGCCCACCGGCAACCTGGACAGCCGCAACGGAACGGTGGTCGTCGAGCTCCTCGCCCAGCTGAACCGTGACGCGAAGCGGACGGTCCTGATCGCCACCCACAGCGATCTCGCGGATTCGCTGGCGACCACGCACATCCGGATCAAGGATGGCGCCCTAACGGATGCGACATGCAACGGCTGATGTTCTTCCTGCGCCTTTTCCTCTGGTTCAGCGTGCGCCACCTCCGCCGGCATTGGGGCCGGGCGCTTGTCGTGTTGCTCGGCATCGCCCTGGGCGCGGCGGTGTTCACCAGCGTGCGGCTGGCGGTCCACGCCTCCCTGCATTCCTTCACCCGCAGTATGGACTTTTTTGCCGGAACCGCGGAGAAGGTCCTGGTGCGGCCCGGCGGTTATCTGCCCGAGGGTGTCCTCGGGGTGTTGTTCACGCACCCCGCCGTAAAGGACTATTCGCCGTTGCTCACGACGCACGTCCGCCGTGCCGATGGCAAAGGGGACTCGTTTCTTCTGATCGGGATCGATCCGTTGCTGGATCCGTCGTTTCGGAAATGGCGCATCCACGGGGACCGGGATAAGGCCGTCGAGCGCTGGCTGGAACTGATGCGTGAGCCGTACACCGTGATTCTGACCGAGCCGCTGGCCCGGGAGCTGCAGGCGGGTTTGGACACCCGGCTGAAGCTCGAGCACACGCGCAACGTGGCTGAATTCCGCGTGGCAGGCATTCTGGAGCCGCAGGGCCTGGCGCTGGTGGAAGGCGGGCGGGTGGCAGTGACCGACGTCGCAACGTTCCAGGAGCTGACGGGACTTTACGGTTTATTGGATCGTATCGACCTGACGTTCAATCCCAAGGCCACCCGGGAAGCGATCGAGGACCTGGCTCGGGAGCTGCCGCCGGAACTCGAGCTGCGGTCGCCTTCGGCTGCGCGGGACAGCGGCACGGCCATGATCCGGGCCTATCAGCTCAACCTGTCGGTGCTGAGCTTTGCCTCGCTCTTTGTGGGAATGTTTCTGGTCTACAGCCTGGTGGCGCTGAATGTGGCGTCACGGCGGCGGGAGCTGGCCATCCTGCGCTCCGTGGGGGCTTCGCCCGGGATGCTTTTCAGCCTTTTTCTCGCCGAGGGTGTGATCCTCGGCATCGGCGGCTGGCTGCTCGCGATTCCGATCAGTTCGTTTCTCGTGAAGTACCTGCTCAACGTGGTGAGCCAGACCATCTCCACGCTGTTCGTGCGGATCCAGGTGGATGGCCTGGTGCTCAGCCCGCTCGAGGTCGCCGTGAGTCTGGGCGTCACTCTTTTCACGGCCATCATGGCCGCCTTTCAACCGGCGCGGGAAGCCATGGGGATCGCCCCCAAAGAGGCCATGGAAATCTCGCAGACCGGCGCTCGTCGCAGGCGGGCGGCCAGGCGCTTGGCGGCCTGGGCGCTGGGGTGCATCGTCCTGGGCGTGCCGCTTTCGCTGATGCCCGGGGTGGCCGGCATGCCCCTGCCGGGGTATGTGGCGATCCTTATGCTCTTCGTCGGGTTTTCGCTGATGGCGCCTTGGATGCTGGAACGGCTGGGCCGGCTCCTCTCCCCGCTGCTGAAGCGCTTTGCCGGGATGCCGGCCTACCTGGCCGGTCGCTATCTGCGCGACAGCGGCGCCCGCACCTCCATTTCGGTGGGGGCGCTGATCACGGCGGTGGCCCTTTTCACAGCGCTGGTCATCATGATCCACAGCTTCCGCACGACCGTCGAGCTGTGGGTGCGGCAGACCGTGAGCGGAGACCTGTTCGTCACCACCAAGATGGGCCAGGTCAACCGTTTCCGCTTCCCCATCCCCGAAACCATCGTGGCGGAGTTAAAGCAGCTTGAGGCCGGGTCCGATTATGTCCCCAGCCGTCGCTATCAATTGAGCTACGGGGACTTCCCCTACGAGTTCGAAGCGATGGGGATGGAGACCTTCCTGAAACACGGCGGCTTCGTTTGGCTGAAGGGCGACCCGGAGAAGATCCGGCCGATGCTCGTCAAAGGGGACGGCGTCTTAATTTCGGAAGTCTTTGCCACACGCACCGGTCTCGGCATCGGCGACACGTTCCGGGCGCAGATCGAGGGCTCGCAAGTGGAGTTGCCGGTGGTGGGCATCGTCCGGGACTATCGCACGGACGGCGGAGTGGTGTTCTACTC
>Ga0075345_1000089_pt1 | contig 14462 bp, 8 predicted proteins | sample RushSE_CattailNL_2_FD_120077 | JGI IMG/M metagenome (GOLD analysis project Ga0075345, IMG submission 120077) | Natural and restored wetland microbial communities from the San Francisco Bay, California, USA, that impact long-term carbon... | ecosystem: Environmental > Terrestrial > Soil > Wetlands...
GTGATGATTTGACTGCGAAAGACTTCCCGGTTTATACTCCTGTTTATACCGCTTGTCATAGTGAGGATGGCGGCATAAGTGATTGTAACAAAGTAACGCCCGACAATCGGAACGTTATTTTGACAACCACTATATTGCCCTGACAATCAAGCATACCAAATTCCAGCGTCGCATGCACAGGCGGGCATCCCGGTCCGATTGCGCCTCAACACGAGTTGATGGATTTGCCGGATTGTACGCGCTTTTTGGATAAAGGCCTTGAAGCGGCGCCGATGCGGATGCACATAAAAATGGAGCTTCCCGGATGGGTCTCTTCGACCGAGTCGAAAACCTTCTGCTTCAAACGATCGACGGGATTTATGCCCGCCGCCCCCAGCCGCATCCGAGCCTGGAACGACTTCAGAGCTGCCGGGTCATTTCCCATCGCGGCGAGCACGACAACCGGCGGGTTTTCGAGAACACTCTCGCCGCCTTCGATGGAGCGGTCGCGCAGGGCGTCTGGGGCATCGAGTTCGACTTGCGCTGGACCCGGGACCTGGAGCCGGTGGTGATCCACGACCCCGACCTGCGGCGATTGTCCGGCCGGGACCTGCGGGTCGGCGGCGGCACGCTGGGGGATCTGAAAAAGCAATGTCCGCAGGTGCCGACGCTTGCCGAGGTGGTCGGCCGCTACGGGGGGAAGGTCCACCTGATGATGGAGATCAAGGCCGAGCCCTACCCGGACCGGGAGCGCCAGAACCGGGTCCTGGCGGATGTGTTCGCCGCGCTGAGACCCGGCCGGGATTTTCACCTGCTATCCCTCGTGCCGGAGATGTTCCGGCTGATGCGCTTTGCACCGGCGGCGACGTTCGTTCCGGTGGCGCGTCTGAACGTCGCGAACTTCAGCCGGTTGGCCATGCAGGAAGGCTACGGCGGGGTTGCCGGCCACTACGCGCTGGTGGGGGATTCCGCTATCGGGCGCCTCCACGCGGCAGGGAAGAAGGTTGGGACGGGTTACCCCCGATCCCGGAGCTGCCTGTTCAGGGAGATCCACCGCGGGGTGGATTGGATTTTTTCCAACCATGCAGGGGAAGTCCAGCGCCTGATCCGCCGCTTTCAGCCGCCCGTCGACGAAGCCTGCGATCCGTGTAAGTTGGGTTCCTTGACGCAGTAGAGCAGCACCGCGCCCATTATAAACATGACCAGGATCGAGGCGATGCTCCAGCGCGAGGCGACCTGGCCGATTCGGGCCAGCTCTGCGGCGGTGGGCGCGGCCGGCATCAGGGTCCGGCGCACCGTCAGGCCGACGATTCCCATGAGCGCCGGTCCGACGATCGAGGCGAACTTGCCCAGCATGTTGTAGAAGCCGAAGAACTCGGCCGGCTGGTCGGCCGGGATCAGCCGGGAGTAGTAGGAGCGACTGAGCGCCTGGACCCCTCCCTGCACCAGCCCGATGAACACCGCCATGGCATAGAACTCCAGGCGGTTTGTCATCATCGTGGCCCAAACCGTCACCCCCATGTAGATGCCGATGCCGAGGAAGATCGCCCTGCGCGCTCCCCAGGCGCGGCCGAGCTTGCCGAAAACGAGCGCCGCCGGGAAACCCACGAACTGGACGACCAGCAGGGCGGCGATGAGGTCCGTGGACTCGAACCCCAGCGACAGGCCGTAGTCCACGGCCATGCGGATGATGGTGTCGACGCCGTCGATGTAGCACCAGTAGGCCAGCAAGAAAACAAAAACCGCCTTGTACTGGCGGATTTTCCTGAATGTGCCCACCACCTGCCGGAAGCCTGCCGATAAGGCATGTTTCGCCCCAAGAGGGACCGGCCTTGCCGTTTGCTCCGGGACCCAGACCATCGTAAAGACCGTGAACCCCCCCCACCACACCGCCACCGAAACAAACGAAAGCCGTACGGCCGACGAGGCGTCCGGCAACCCGAAGGTGTGCGGCGTCAGGGTCATCGCGACATTCAGAAGGAACAGCAGCCCGCCGCCCAAATACCCCAGGGCATACCCCAGACTGGACACGGTGTCGACGCGCTCCGGCGGGGCCACGGAGGGCAGAAGGGCGTCGTAGAACACATTGGCCCCAGAAAACCCGACAACCCCCAGGGCGTAACAGAGGATGGCCGACGCCCACTGGCCCTGGCTTACCAGGAAGAGGGCAGCCGTGGAGAGCGCTCCCAGGTAGGAAAAAAAGATCAAAAATCTTTTCTTCGCGGCGGCGATATCGGCCATGGCGCCCAAGACCGGCGCCAGCAGAGCCATCGCCAGTCCCGCGATCGAGTTGCCGAACCCGAGCTGGGCGGTGCTCAGATTCACGTCTGCGCCGTGGCTCCAGTATTGTTTGAAGAAGACGGGGAAGAAACCGGCCATGACAGTGGTGGCGAAGGCCGAGTTGGCCCAGTCGTAAAGCGCCCAGCCCCACACGGCTTTTTGGTCTTTCGTCACCTAGTCACTATGCTCCTTGGCCGGTCGACCGGCCGTGCGGTCTCGAAAACCTTTCCCTCGCTCGTTCCTCGTCGCTCATGGCTCGTCACTCTTTTTCTACCGCCCCACCGGCAGCAGGTACAGAGGCTCTTCGTCTGCGGGCAGTGCGGCGGCCTGCTTGACCTCGTTGTCGTGAAAGGCGCCGATCACAACCGACTTAAGGTCCAGGGCCACCGCCTGCAAGCTCAGGTTTTGAGCGGCATGACCGACCTCCATGTCCACGTAACGGACGCCGCGGCTGCCGTATTTTGCGGTCGTGCGGCCGTAGACCGCCGTGAGCAGAAACGTCACCGGCGCCCGCTCGACCGGCCGTTGGCTGAGGGCCGCCCGGTAGATCTCCGGCCGCAGGTCGCGGGCGGACTTCAGTTCCAGCGCGTGCTCCAGGCAGCGGTAGCGGTAAAAGCCGGTCGGCAGCCCGACCACGTGACCCACGACGGCGTATAGCTCGAGCGGATAGAGAGCGCCTGCGGAGGGCGCGGTGCGATAGCCCTGGGGATGCGTGACCCCCTGGGCCGCCCAGAGAAGCTGGGTGAGTTCGTCCACGGTGAGCGCGTCGCGGGAATAGGTGCGCATCGAGCGCCGCAACAGCAGCGTCTGCTCGAGCGCCACCGGGCCGCTCAAGCCGGGTTGGGGCAGCTTCACGAATTCCGGCGCAGGCATGGTCGGGGTCCTCGTCGATGTCATTTCAGGGGTGAGCGTTCTGCGCCTGCATGCGCTGATGGAGGCGCTCGGCCCTGAGCATGAACGTTTCAAGCTTGGCGGCGATCACCTGCGGGAACGGGGAGCCATCGGTCTCGATCGCCAGGAAGGGCAGCTCGTCGATGTCGGTGAGAATCGCCCGCAGCGCAGGGTTGGTCGGGTCGGTCGCCAATTTCTCCCGGGCCGTCATAGTTTCGCTGAGAATCGCCTCCGACAACCGGTTCGGCATGCAACCGAAGGGCCCGATGGCGATGACCCCGCAGGCGCTGTGGATGATCTCGGTCAGGGATCCGCCCACGGTGAGAACCGCTTCGCCCTGAAGATCGGGCGAAAGGTGCGGGCGGGCGTTTTCGATCACGGCGGCCACGTCCGGGCTCGTGACCTGAACCAGTCCGGAGCGCGCCAGGATCGACTTGATCTGTTTCTCGTAGCGGTCCTGAAAGAAGTTTCGCAGCTTGAGCTTGAACATTTGCCCAACGGACAGGGTGCCCTGGTTGTAGCCGTTTTTCACCATGTAGTTGCAGTAGTGCACCCATTCGGCCACCGGCGCGCACACGGTTGCGAACCCTTTCTCCGCCAGCCGCTCCGTCAGGTACTGGCGCGACAGAGCGTCGCGGCGGACAAAGATCTCGCCGGTCAGGCTGATGGTGGGCACCGTGGAGGCCGGCCGCTTGAGGGGGATGCTGCGCAGCCGGCCGGCGCAGACGGTCAGGCGATCCTTCAGGATCTTGAAATCCGCCCGCCCCATGGCATCCAGGATGTCCGCCCACTGCTCCTCGAACACGGCCATGGCGGCCGGCGGTTCGACGGAATTCGCCAACAGCATCGAGCGGATGTCCTCCATGACGTCGGAGACGATCACCGCCCACCAGGCGTAGCGCTCGAAGTTCTTGTCCATGCCGACGTAGGAATTGTCGGAGGACAACGCCAGCAGGGCCACGTTGGGAATTCGCAGGCGACGGACCAGGTCTTCCATGTAAATGTAGTACTGGCCGAAGCGGCAGGGGCCGGCGCCGGTAAACATGAAGTAGACCAGGACCTCGTCCGGCCGTTTGCCGTTGTGGATGTAGCCCAAGAGCGTGCCCGTGGTCAGGATGAGCGGCAGGCACTCCTTGCAGGAGGTGTTGGCGCGGCCGAGTTTCAGGATGGCTTCGTCGTTTTCGCGGCCGGCCTTGGCGTGCAGGCCGTACCCCTTCAGAACCGCGACGAAGGCCTCGGTGCCGAGCCGGCCCATGGAGGGAATCAGCACCGTCACCCGCGGGTCGGTCATGGGCAGGGATTCGCCGGAGGAGGTCATCACCTGCGCCTTGCCGCTGTCCAGAATCGTGCGCGCCGGGGTAAAGGCAGCGGTGCGGGGCGCGACGAGTCGCTTGGCCATCAGCTGGCGGTAGGCCTGGACGATGTCGAGAAATGCCTCCACGCGGGTTTCGAGGCCGGCGTCCGCCGTGTGGCTGTCCAGCTCCAGGGTCAGGGACGGCTTGCGCCCCATGATGTCCCGAAAGTAGCTGATGACGAAGGAGTCGGGGCCGCAGGAAAAATTGGTGATGTAAGTCCCGAACAGCTGGGGATGTTTTTCCACCATGCGGGCGGCCTTCATAAGCAGCTTGCCCATGCCCCAGTACATGTGCCGTTTAGAGCGTTCCTGGTCGAGGTCCAGGAAGTCCAGGGGCATCACCGCGACGCCGCGCGAGGCGAACTTGTGGGGGATGCCCATGTGGGCCTCTTCGGCAAACCCGTTGTAGGGCCGCGAGAAGACGATCACCCCGAACCTCTCCGGTGCCGCCTCGAGCTCGGCCAGCATGCGGCGGCCGGCGGCCCGCATGGCGGCGAAGCAGTCGAGCTGCCGCTGCGTGGCGACGGCAAAGGCCTCCCGCGCCGACCGGCTGCCGACCCCCATCCGGCGGGCGGCCTCCAGCAGGGGTTCTTCGGCGTTGGCGATGCCGTGGGAGAGCTCGATCAACGGTGTTAACAGGCGGGTGCCGCGCCGGCCGAGCCGGTCGAGGGCGCTGCGGAAGGAGGTCTTAAGGTAGTACGGTTCGCCTTGCACCAGCGGGCAGACCTGGGACTGCTTGCTGTTCTTGTCGTCCAGGTTCGGCATGGCCTTGAAGTGCGGCAGGAAAATGAAGTCCGGGGGGGTATCGGACTTGAGCAGCGTGTCGAAGAACCCATGGGCCAACTCCACCGGGTAGCAGAAGGCGGCGCCGCGCCGGTCGATGCCCTCCTGGGTCGGAAGATCCGGCAGGACGACATCGAACCCCAGTTGGTCGAAGAACTGCGAGTACAGCGGATAAAAGGTGTTGACGAGGAAGCTTCGGTTCATTCCGACGCGGCCCCGGCCGGCCGGCGTGGACGGCGACACCGGCGGCACACCGTAAGTGTTGAAAACGAGCTTTTGGCGCACGCTCACCAGGTCGAGCCGTTCGATGTCGTAACTGACGTTGTGGCGGATATTGTAGTAGCGGTTGCAGGCCCCGCCGAAGGGGTGTTTGCTGCCTTCGACCTCAATGACCTTGATCGGGCAGCGGCGGTCGCATTTTTCTTTTCCACCCCGGCAGGTGAACGTCTTGCCGTGAACCACTTCCCGGCCCGCGAGGGTTTCGAGATCGAAGCGTGTTTCGGCCATCAGGCCGGCGTCGATTCGTTTCTGAACTTCCAAGGCGACGCCGAAAGCCCCCATCAACCCGGGCTCCGGCGGCACAACAATCGGTTTGCCCACCAGAGACGCCATGGCGAGCGGCACTGCGTGGTTGTAACAGACGCCGCCCTGCATGAAGACCTTTTCACCTACCGGACGGTTGCCCTTGACGCGGTTCGCGTAGTTCATGCCGATTGAGTACACCAGACCGGCCACGATGTCCTCGTGCGGCACGCCCTCGTGGATCGCATTCTTGATGTCCGAGGCAATGAAGGCGGCGCACTGGTCGTTGAAGTTGGGCGGACGCCGCCCTCTCAGCGCGACCCCGGCGATGTCCTCCATGCGCACGCCCAGGGTCTCGAAGGCCGACTCCTCCAAAAACGAGCCGGTTCCGGCCGAGCAGGCCTCGTTCATGGCGTAGTCGGAGGGCACCGAGTTGGTGATGTAGGTGTATTTGGCGTCCTGACCGCCGATTTCGAAAATCGTGTCCACACAGGGGTCGAAATAGACCGCAGCCGTGGCGTGGGCGATGATCTCGTTGATGACACCGTCGGTCAGCGCATGCAGCCCCGCGATCTGCCGGCCCGATCCGGTCACGCCCAAGCCGATGATGTCGACCGCCCGCGGGTCCACCTGTTGCCGCACCTGATCGAGGATGGCGCGGTAGCACTGGCGGGAGGCGCCCACCGGGTCGCCGTTGGTGCGCAGGTAAGCCGTTGCCAGCAGCGCGCGGTCCGAACGGCGCAGCAGGACGGACTTGGTGGTGGTGGAGCCGACGTCGAGGCCCAGCAGGCAGACATCCCCCGGCTGGATGGCCCCGCGGCCGATGGTTTTGAATTCCACCTGCGCACGGAAATCCTCGAGCGGCGGCAGCCGATCGAAGGAGGCAGCCCCCTCGACGAAGAGGCCGTCGAACCCCGGAAACGGCTTGGTTTCGTTGGACAGCGCCCACAGGGCGGCGCCCAGGGCTTCGAAGTAGGGCGCCTGCTCGGGGACCACCAACTCTGTGATCTCGCGGCGCAGGCATTTGATCATCATGGAGTTGCGGGCCGTGCCGCCGGTGATCATGATGCCGCGGCGCTCTACCTTCTTGAGCAGCTCCAGGATCTTGTTCGCCATCATCTGGCAAAGACCGGCGGTGACCTGGGCGCGTGGGATTCCCTTGTTGGTGGCGTGGGTGCAGTCCGATTTGCAGAACACCGAGCAGCGTCCCGAGACGAGATGCGGCTTTTCGTCTGTTGCAAACCGGACGGCGTCCTCCAGGCCGACGTTCATGCGCCGCAGCTGCTGCAGGAAGAACTCACCGGTTCCGGAGGCGCATTTGTTGCCGGTGACCACGTTGGCGATGCGGCCTGAGCGGTCCAGGACATAGGCCATGAAGGTCTCACCGCCGGCGGAGACCACTGCCGGGCAGTCCACGCCGGCAGGCTTCACGAAGGGGTAGGCGTATTCCACCGCTTCGGGCTCCGAAATGGAGGTCAGATTTACGAATTTTCTGAACTTGCGGCCGGTGGCGGCAATCCGGTCAAAGGATTGAACGTCGACGCCTTCCAGCGCCCGGCGCAGGGTGCGTTTGGGGTCGCCCTCGTGGGCGTGCAGGGCATGGGCGACGATGCGGGGAGCCCCGTCATTTTCGGCGTGCGGATCCAGCTCGACGTGCACCAGGGAAACCGTCGACGCTCCGAGGCACAGGCCCAGCGATTTGAGGGGTTTGGCCATAAACATCCTCCCCGCCCGTCAGCGGGGCTTTCTCATGATGGAGTGCCTGATACAACGGTGATTCCGGGCGCTTTCCTCTGGAATGAACATCAGCGAAAAATGGTCTAGCGGAACTTTATTTTCTCTACTCATAGTGCAAAACAAGGCATCTGGCAAGGGGGGGCATCGTGGTATCTTGAAAAGATTTCAGGTTGTTTGCGGTGAATGCCGTTCAGTGGACCCGGGCTGGTCCGGAGCGGCTTTCCCGGGCGGCATCCTCGGGGTCGATGCGCCAGGTCACCAGCGGCGAGAGGGCATACAGCAGCATGAAAAACAGGAAGAGATACCCGTAATAGGGCGTGAACGCCGCAATGAGAATCAGCAGCGTCGCTCTGCCGAACCAGGGGTGGCGGCTCATGAAGCGGCCGATGTGCAGGTAGCGGATCGGGTAAAGGTTCATGATGACGGCCGACGCGATCATCATCCCGAGCGAAACGACTCCCCAGAACGGTACCGATGTCGAGTTCTCGGTCAAGGCCTGGCTGAGGATGATCATGGGCGCCACTACCAGCAGCGCGGCGGCCGGCGTGGGCATGCCCTTGAAAAACCCGGGGACCGGGTGCTTGTCGATGGTGAAGTACACCAGGCGCAGGATCCCCGCCACGGCATAGATCACCGCAGTCCAGTTGTAGGGCAGGCTTTGGATCAGCGGGTCGTTGATATCGGAGATGAGAAAATAAAACATCCAGGCCGGGGCGATGCAGAAGCTGACCGCATCGGAAATGTCGTCAAGCAGCCCCCCCAGGCTGACGGCCTTCGGTTTGGTTTCATCCCCGGGCAGCGGTTCGGTCAAACCCAGCCGGCGGGCGACGGCACCGTCCAGCTTGTCGAAAAGGGCGGCTCCGATCAGGAACAACGAGGCCTCGCGCAGGCGGTCCTGGTAGGCAAAAAATACCGCCAGCAGCCCCATCATGGCGTTCATGACTGTCAGGGCGTTGGGGAAAAAGGCCAGGATTTTGCGGCGCAGGCGTTCGTTCCCGAGGCAGAGTTCATCCAGGCACAACGTCCCGTATTTGCGGATGTAGCCCGCGATGGAGCCGAAGTTGATGATGAAGAAAATGATTTCGATGAAAAACAGGGTGCGCAGCGGGGCTTCCCCCAGCTGCGCGATCCAGCGGTAGATCACCGACGGGGGGCCGTTCGGTATATAGAACGCATAGGCGTAGAGCAGGGCGCCGACGGGCGCGGCGACGATGGTTCGCAGCCGAGTGAACTCCCGGTATTCGAGTTCAGGGTCGTAGCGCAGCGCGATGGAGCGCATGAAATGGGCGAAGTTGTCTCTCACCAGGACGGTGATGGCGAGAAACAGCACCAGAACGGCGTGCAGCAGTTCGGCTTTTTTCGGGTCCGGCAGCACGTAGTGCAGACGCCACATGCAGCCGACGGCCACCAGGGGGAAAATGATGGAGTAGTTGAGCTTGTCGAGGATGCGGTCTGCCAGTTGGGCCATCTGGGGATGGGGGTAGTAGCGGGCCGCAAACCAGCCGTCGACCAGGTCGAAGGTCATGGCCACCAACAGCAGAAGAACCCCGACCATGTAAACGACGGGGTTCTGGTTCCACATCACGGCCACGGCGCACAGCATGCCGCCGAAGACGAGCGGCAGGCGCCCGTAAACCAGAACCGCCGTGATGCGCTGGGACAGTCTCCCGCTTTCAGCCATGCCGGCACCCGTCCGCTGAGGTTCCCCGGAAATGAGGGGCTGTGAACAAGACCTTACTTATATGGAATCGACGGTTTGAAGTCAAGGATCGCCATGTCATCCGCGGGTTCGATGTTGTGGTTGAGCCGGTAATCAGGTAAGTTAAAAATAGTTGCTGCACAGAGTGAAGCGAAGCTTTTGCCTTGGATTTATGCATTCATCCGTCTACAAAAAAGTCGGCATTGCCTCCGCGGTGATGATGACCTCTGTTTTCCTGAGCCGGGTGATCGGCCTGCTGAGGGAGATGGCCATCGCCTACATGGCCGGCGCCGGGAAGGAGGTCGATGCCTACCAGATCGCTTTCATCCTGCCGGAGATCCTGAACCACGTGGTGGCCACCGGCTTTATGTCGGTGACCTTCATCCCCCTCTTCACGCGCCACCTCGTCCGCGACACGGAGGCCGAGGCCTGGCGGGTGTTTTCGATTATCCTGTGCGTGTTCGGCAGCCTTGCGCTGGGGGTGGTCGCCGTTTCCATGGCGTTCGCACCGCAACTGGTGGCCCTGGCGGCGCCGGGCTTGGAAGAGCCGGGGACGCTGGCCGCGGCCGTGCGCATGACGCGCATCATTCTGCCGGCGCAGTTTTTCTTTTTTGCCGGCGGGCTCCTGATGGCCGTGCAGTTTGCGCGGGAGCGGTTTTTCCTGCCGGCCCTGGCGCCTTTGATCTACAACCTGGGGATTATCGTCGGCGGCATCCTTCTCGCGCCGTGGCTCGGGGTCGAAGGGTTTGCCTGGGGCGTGCTGGCCGGGGCGGTCGCCGGAAATTTTCTGCTGCAGTGGGCGGGCGCCCGTCGGGCGGGGATGCGGTTTCGACCCGCTTGGCAGTGGACGCACCCGGACGTCAAAGAATACCTGCGATTGACCGCGCCGCTCATGCTCGGCTTGACCATGACCTTTTCCACGGAGTTTTTTTTCCGGTTTTTCGGATCCTACTTGCCCGCCGGCAGCATTGCCGTCCTGAATTTCAGTTTGCGTGTGATGCTGATCCTGGTGGGGGTCTTCGGGCAGGCGGTGGGAACCGCATCGTTTCCATACATGGCGCGCCTGGCGGCCGAAAACAACCTGGGCGACTTGAACCGCTTGCTGAACCGCACCCTGCGTTACCTGGCGCTGGTCATTCCGGTGGCGGCCCTGCTCATGGTGCTAAGCCCGGAAGTGGTGCGCATTCTCTTCCAGCGCGGGCGTTTCGACCCGGCGGCCGCCCGGGTGACGGCCGATGTGCTGGTCTGGTTCCTGGCCGGTGCGGTTGCCTTCGCCGCATACACGGTGGTCGTCAGGGGCTATTTCGCGACCCGCAACACGCTGTTCCCCGCGCTTTTCGGGACCGTCGCCGTTCTGGTCTGCATCCCGCTCTATCCCCTCGGTATTCTGCTGATGGGTGTGGAAGGGGTGGCGCTCGCCGTTTCGATTTCGGGGACCCTGCAGGCCGCCGCCCTTTTTGTTCTTTGGAGCCGGCGCAGCGGCAACGCCGGTCAGGGAGAGATCTTCCGGTTTTATCTCAAGATCGGGGTGCTCAGCGGCGGCTTGGCCCTGGTTCTGGCGTTGATCCGGGAGGCCGCCACTGAATGGGTGGATCCCTCCAGTTTCGCCGGCAGCCTGGTCGTGTCGGCGGCGGTGGGGGGGGCGTTCGTCGGGTTGATGCTGGCGGCGGCCTATGGGTTGAAAATCGCGGAAATCAAATACATTGCCGAGTATGTGTGGAAGAAACTAGGGTGGAAACCTGAAAAATCGGCGGGATAACCATATCAGATGTATTGATCCACCATCTCCGTGATCAATCGCTCCACGCCTTGGGGGCCTTCTCTGCGCTGCACCTCGTCGATCAGGCGTTTGATTTTACGATAGGAGGCGGGGTCTCGCTCCATATCCTGGATCGAACGGAAGGCTCCCCCGCGGCGTCCCGCCCGGTAGATCAACCTTTCGGCGTCCGGCAGCTCCTGGTAGGCGCGCAGCACTTCCATCATTTTCGCTTTGTCTTCCGGGAGCTTTCCGCCCACTTCTTCGAGCAGGTTCATGATGTGGTCGCTCGTCACGGTGCTGGTGATCCCGTCCAGGTGATCGATGAAAACCCTGATTTCCTCCGCCGCCTCGTCATCCGTCAGCATGTGAAACGACCCATCCTGCAGCTTGGTGTGCAGCGGGATGCGGCGGGGGACGCGCAGGCTGCGCAAACGGATGAAGTGCGGGTTGATCCGATTGAGCACGTTTGCCGTTTCGACGGCATGCTCCCGCCACATCTCCCGGCCGCCGAGGCCCGGCATGACATATTCGGAAACCTCCATCCCCGCCTCCACCAACCGGCAGCCGGCCTCCACGTGCTGCGCTGCCGTAACGCCCTTTTTCATCAGCTTCAGGAGCGGGTCGTAGCCGGTTTCGAGCCCGATGTGGACCCGGTCGAGGCCGGCTTGGCGAATCCGTTTCAGCGCGTCCAGCGACTTTTTCGTCACGGTGCGCGAACGCGAGTAGGTGGTCACCCGGCGGATTTCCGGAAACGTCCGGCGCAGGAAGGTGAGCGCCTCAACCAGTTCGTCCGTTCGCATGATGAGGTTGTCGGCATCCTGCAGAAAACAGGCGCCGGTACCGTAATACATCCAGGCGGCGACGCTGCGATAGCTGCTGGGGTGCGAGCCGCCGTTGAAGATGCTGCTGATCACAGCGTCCGTTACGACTCCGCCGTGACCGAGGCTACGGGACACCGCAGAGACTTCGTCGGCGATCCGGCGCGCTGCAAGGATGTCTTCTTTGATTTCCGCAACCGATCGCAGGGAGAATTTTCGCCCCTTGTAGACGGGGCAGAAGAGGCACTGGTTCCACGGGCAGTTGCGGGTGAAGCGCAACAGCAGGCTCTGCGCCTCGTTGGGCGGCCGTATCGGCCCCTGTTCGAATTGGAGGGGGGGGCAGGTCATCACGAATGAACCTGGAAAATAATCAGGCGGGCGGTTCGGCCGCCCGCCTGGTCCCTACTTGATGGGGCCCGGCTTGCAGAGATGGCTCGATTCCATGGCCACCCGCCCGCACCCGCCGCAAACATACTTCATGGCGGCCAGTTTGTCCTTGCAAACGTGTTTGGGGTCCACCTCCGGAGCTCCGCAAAACGTGCATTTTACCTTGTCTCCGCAGGGGTTGCAAAGGTGGCCCGGTTCGTTCGCCATTGCACCACAGCTCTTGCAGGTATATGCCATAAGGTACCTCCCTAATTGTTTCGAACATGAACGCCTTCGAAACAGAGTCGCTTTTGAGAAAAAATTATTTTCGGATGAAATCTCTCAAGAATCGAATTGAATTATTCAGGTTCCAGGGAACGCATTCAGAAGGTTCAGGGACAGTGCGCTTGGCCCCTTGACCCCTCGAACCCTTGCCCCCTTGTTTGTTTTGATAGTGGGTCTCGCTCAGCAGAAAGTCAAGCGGCGGGTGTAGGAAGGTCCTCTATTTAGTGATCGTGCTGCTTTCCTGCGGCTGCATGCCGGGTACCAGCGGCTGGATGATTTCGACCGGCAGCATCAGCGTGCGCTGAATCATTTCCAGGATGCTGGTTCCCACGGCGGAGGGGGAGAGTGCCACCACCTGCGGGTCCTCGAGGTCGCCCGTTGCCTTCATGGGGATGGCGACCAGCCGTCCCCCGAGGATCCAGCGGACGCCGGGGATGGAGTTGATGATCCGGTCGATGGTCTTGAAAGGCGACACCATGATGGTGAAATCGATCTTATGGCTGGCGATGTCGATTTCGCCGCGGGAGCCCATCCAGGTGGTGCGGCCGTCGATCGACCAGCTATGGACGAGAACCTTTCCGTCCTTGATTTCGATTTCAGCCACCATGCGCTTGTAATCCAGCCCCTGGCTGCGCAGATCGGGAAGTTGCCCGCGATAGATTTCGGTCAGGTTCAGCAGGGCGACCAGCCTCGCAAAAAAAGTTGACCGCAGGATGGTGCCGTCCTCGGAAACGAACGTGAGCCGTCCTTTCAAGGCCTTGACGATGTCCTCGCTGCGGGCGTTCACCTGCAGGGCCCCTTCCAAATTGAAATTGCCGGTGATCATGCTTTTCTCGCTCGTCAGACAGGTTACGACGCTGCCCAGCGGCATGACGTCCACCACCGGCACGAGGTAGGCATCCACCATGGGTCCGTCGAAGCTGACCCGGCCGATGAGTGTCATTTCACAAAAACCCGCCCGCTCGATAAGCACGTTTGCGCCCTGGGGGGTGAGGGTGACATCGGCATAAAAAGGAGTGTTGCGGAACCGATCGATCATGAAATGTTCGGCCCGCAGGCCGATGCGCCCCCGCACCGGTCGGCTGTCCCCCGGCCCGCGCTCGGCGAAGTGCTTTGAGATCTTCTCGATTTCGTTCCAGTCGAGGCTTTCTGAGACGACATCGAGACCAAGGACAGTTTCGGCTGAAGAAAACGTGACATCCCCGTTCACGACCGCCCCATCCGTTCCGATGCTCAACCGGGTGGAATCTATGCGCAGCTCGGTGACACGGCCCTTGTTCGTCTCGACATCGGTGCTGGTCAGCCGCCCTGCCGGAATCTCAATCGGCTCGTCGAGGAAGGTCGTGGTGATGATGATGTCCTTTAGCTCGGCCGCGGCCTGCAGGCTCCAGCGACCGGGGTCCCGGTTCGCGCTTTTAAGACGGACTTCCGGCAGGGCAACGGTCCCTTGGACGCCCCGCAGATCTTCGCGCAGACTTTTCCAACCGGCCGGCGACGAAAGACTCGGAAAGATCTCGCTGCATTCGATAACCGTGTTATCGGCGCGGAGCTCCATGCCCCGCTCGGCGCCCCAGTCCCCGGAGAAGGAGAGATTTTTGGTTTCGGAGCGACCCAGGGATGCGCTAGCAATCTGAAGCTCAAGCTTCGAGTCCTGCCAGTTGATGTTTCCGGAGGTCAGGCTCAGCGGAAGGCCGATGGCGGCCGATGTGACCACGGAGTCCGTCAACCCGGCCTCGAATTGTTCGAGAACCGGTCCTTTTGGGAGAAGCCTAGTTTGGGAGGCGACATCCCGCATCCTGAGGGTGCCGTTCAATGGGGAAAGCGTCGCGACATAGGTTGCCGTATCCGGGAAAGATTGCAGGACACGCGAAATGTCGGCGACCGACGCGTCGAGTTCAAGGGCCCGCAAACGCACCAGCGGCGGGCCCGTCCAATCCCCTTCGACCGCAAACTCTTTTATCTCGGAGCGGCCGATCGACCCTCTCGCAC
>Ga0075345_1000095_pt1 | contig 13901 bp, 14 predicted proteins | sample RushSE_CattailNL_2_FD_120077 | JGI IMG/M metagenome (GOLD analysis project Ga0075345, IMG submission 120077) | Natural and restored wetland microbial communities from the San Francisco Bay, California, USA, that impact long-term carbon... | ecosystem: Environmental > Terrestrial > Soil >...
CTACCTCATCAAAAACGTCATCCAGCGGCTCATACTGTTGTACAGCTACAGAGTCCATAGCGCCAATGGGACAGTGTGTTTTATCCTTAATTCATAAAAAACATGGCGTCACTGGAAGGAAGACTGCGGGAGCTGCAACAAAAGTACCAGCGTCTAAGTGAGCAAAAAATGTTGACCAGTAACAGCCTGGAAGCGTGGCCACGGGTTGCCGCAGAGGAAGACTTGTGGGACAGCCTGTACTCGCCCTACGTGCAGTGGGTGCAGTGGAAGTACGTCATTCCCAGCAACGACGACATGATGCAGTTGGTGCACTTTAACCTGGCGGTGAGCATTCACAAGGCCCTGGCTGACGTTGCCGAGTACAAGTCGGCCCTCCCCGAGCCAGTGCTAGAGTGGTTGCCAACGCTCCTCTGTGGCAAGGATGCGGGTGTTCCATGTGACACCAGCCAGCAACCGCTGTGGCCACGGGAACGCCTGCAAGCGTACATACAAACCCTCCCCAGGCAGGAGTTGTTGCAAAAGCACGCCATCCCCAAAGGCTTAGTTGGTGTTGTGCGAGGCGTGCCGCGTGTTCCACCCCTGGAACTTAGTGACCTTGTCCAAGGGCAGGGGTGGGCTCCCGCGCCCGACGTGACCAACTACCAGAAAACTGCTGCCATGGTGGTTGCGGGGGCGCCCCTTGACCTTGATGCGCTGTTCGGCACCATGTAATACCTGGATTGTAAAATAAATACAGATGTCACAAGACAGACCTCGGTCGTGCCAACCCTTTTCCATCCCCCCCATTTACCACCAAGACCCAGATGAAGTGAAAGGGTGGAGTCCTCAGATGGTGGCCATGCACCAAACCAACGTCCAGAAATGTTTGCAGTACTCGTGGGTGCACATGCAGGCTGAGCGGTTTTACGTGCGGTGTTACTGGGCCCTGGCCATCCCCACGACCCTGCTCAATGTGGTTGTGGGCAGTGTTGGGTTGACCTCCCTGACCGACATGGCCAAAGACCCATTCTGGTATGTCCTGTTGGCTCTGTTTTTCCTAAACATTGGGCTTGGGTTCCTGAATGGGATGAACAGCATCCTGCAACCCAACACGACCGCCAAGAACCACCGGGACAGCGCCATGGAGTTTACCAAACTTGCAGAGTGGCTGCAAATTCAACTGCAACTGGAGCCGCATGCGCGAGATCAGTGTGACACTGTGACTCGTGAAGTGCTACTGCAGTTGGAAAACTTACGGTCCAACAGTGACCACATTCCGTGGTGGATAGCCGACAAGCTGCTACACATCCTGGATGACCGCAGCCCGCTGCCACCGTGGGCAATTAGAAACGTGACACCGCGCACCATGGACGAGTCTCCCAGTGACAGTGTGAGCCACATTGCGCTGGATGTACAGCCACAAAAGTAGACTAAATTTGATTGAGTAATTTTTATTGTGAACCATGTCAATCAAAATTAGTCTACTTTTGTGGCTGTACATCCAGTGTCAGTATTCCACGGGTCCGGCTCTGACAGCCACTGCGGCACCACCGCAGAGGGCTTCACGGCGTTGTACCTATCCTGGTCCTGCGTGTCCGCCTTGGACACCGTGACGGTGGCCACCTCCCTAACCATCACCCTGTCATACCACCGTGCCCGTGTCCTTGCCATTCCCGCAAACAGCCCCACACCATCGTCAATGTCCACCACTAGAGGCACACACTTACACCTTGCAATGCGCACGATGCGCCCCACGATCTGCTCAATGAACCCCACAAACGGTGTGAGGCACACGATGGTGTCCAAGTGAGGGATGTCCAGCGCTTCATTTGCCATGGGGTAGCTTGACACCACAATGCGCGCGCCAGCAGCAGCCTCCACGTCCGCCCTGTCCACGTTGCCGTGTAACCTTGCCACCGGCCCATCAAACCCACTATTCCGAATGTACTCTGCAAAGTCGTCCACTTGCTGCACCCTCTCTGTCAACAACAGCACACTCCTTGGCGACTCCTTTACAATGTTCAGTGTCACCTTTAACAAAAATAAACTTCTAAACGGATCTTTCACCGCGTCATTTACCATCAAGCAACGCTGCAAATGGTCTTTAGCTTTCGTGTGGGGTCTAATGGCGGCGTCCTTGTACGTGTACCGTAGTACGTAAATCCGCAAAAAGTCAGTTGGACAACGCACCACCACGTCACCCAGCAGCCACTCTACGTACCTACGGAGTCCATCCTTCCTGTCTGGCGTGGCTGTCAGCCCAATGGTGTACCTTGCCTTAAACTGACGCATGCACTGACCAAAGACACGTGCACCCACGTGGTGACACTCGTCCACGATGACCGTGCCCACCGTGTCCAAAACGTCTTGGTTGTACCGTCTGCGCACCAAGCTCTGGATGACGCACACCACGACGTCTACAGTGGGGTCTTCCAGGTCATTCTGCGCTGAGCGCACCAGGCCCACCTTTGCGGCCGGTAGGAACTGTGCCAACCGATCCATCCACTGCGGCAACAGCGTTTTGCCATTGTTTACCAGAATTGCGGTCCGGCGTCCCAGGGCGTGGCACAGCGCGATTGCGCACACCGTCTTACCCTGCCCACACCCCAACTGCAGGATGCACCCACCCACGGGACTGGTTAACACATCCAAAGCGGACGCCACAGACGCCTCTTGTGGGGGCATTGACTTTAACACTCCACAGAATGTCACTGCTGGGTTGAGTGGCAGTCCCCGTGACCGACCGTCCAAACTACCCTGTGGCACCCCGTAATTCTTTAATCCGTAATACCGCGGCACCACCAGTATGCCATCCCCCAACTCTTCATACACGACAAAGGCGTCCTCATCCTTACCCCGTGGCGTCAGTGTTAGATCCTTTTTAGCAGACTCTGCAGCTGCGACAGGCAGCCGTATGTAGTAGTACTGGTCAACGCTCCTGTGCGCCATGGTGTGTCAATGATCAGGGAAACTTTTATTTAACATCACATTGGCTCAATCAAAGTATAAAAAAATTCCACGTAAAGAAAAAAGAACCACAACAGCCATGGATATCATGACCCTCTTCACCGAGCTTGGGCCCGTCATCAGCAGTGCAGGATTCATTACCTTCCTCTCTGCCCTGCAAGTCAACCAGTACATGACCCCCATCGTGCAGCAAAGCGTCAAGTCTGTTGTGGACCTTGTGCCTAAGCGCGTGGCCAACCTTGGCAGCAACCTCCCCGGCGCCAGCATTGTACGCGCCATCCTGGCCATGCTGCTAGCCATTGCCATCCTTGGCCTCATCTACACCTTTGTCATCGCCCCCATCTACAGTGAAACCGTGGAGCGCGTGAACAACAACATGTCCAATGAGTAAATTACCCAAAAAGGAATTTATACGATTCAATCAAAATAAACACAACAACCCAGAATAGGAAACTTCTCGATTCAATCAAAATAAACACAACAACCCAGAATAGGAAACTTCTCGATTCAATCAAAATAAACACAACAACCCAGAATAGGAAATTATGGACTCAATCAAAATAAACACAACAACCCAGAATAGGAAATTATGGACTCAATCAAAATAAACACGTCAAGACCCATGAAAGAACCAAACATGTTTACCCTTTATCAATGATGGAGCTCACCACGCATGGGTTTCACGTTTTCCCCCCATTCCCTGACTATGGTAACACACTGGAATCCTTCCACGGCACCATGGATGACTTTTCAGAGTTTTTACCCCTATCCCTATATGCTCCCCGAGTTCTTGGTGGATTTTCGGCTCTCGGAAATCCGTCATCCTTTCACAACAATTATGTTCGCTATCTTCGTCGACACATACTGGACCATTTGCTTCCCGCCTTTAGAGAACTTGGAAAAATCACCAACACCTCTCATGTTGTGCAAGACTTTGACCGCATGCTCTTTCGACCCGCCATGGTGAAGCCCACAAGCGAGCTATGGCACCGCGACATTCCACGGTACAAACGCGCTGCTGTTCACTATGGCGGCTGGATCAACTTGGGTGACCACGACCAGGGGTTTAGATGCATACCCGGATCACACTTGACCAACAAATCACAACTCTTCTCACCCGGCTTCCACCTCTTTCAAAAAAACACAGACAAGCGAAAGCTCAAGGACCAGTTAACCAAGCTACAAACCATGAGCAAACTCGTGGTTGTTCCTCCCGGACACATTCTCCTGTTTGACTCCACCATCTTACACACAGTGGAAGCCAAAGCAACCCCCCACGCCCAATATCGCCTCTTTCTTTCCTTTCGATTGCAGACCAGCAACGACGACTCTGACGTTCAAATGTCTGCCATTTCCTCGCAGGGTGTTCCCTTGCTTCCCTCTGGGCAAACGCCACCCATGTATGCCCGCCTGCACTTGGTAAACTGGCGGGACAGACTTTCTACTTTTTCGGATTACTTTCGCGAGGATGTGCCTCGTGATGACAAGGGGTTTATTCCCCGCGTGCTGCCATCCCTTGCGGACATGGGTCTACCGCTGTATGATGCCTACACGGACGACGACATGAGAGCTCTAACGCCAATGACAATAAAATAAAAAATGTTTATTCACATTTTTGATTGAGTTCGTTCCACTGCCCACAACAATACACACTCTTGTAGAAAACCGAGTATATCTAGATTATTTTTGACGCAATGGACATTGATGACTTTCACGGCATGTACGTGGTGACGCGCTCGGGTAAGCGCGAGCCCGTGTGCTTTGACAAAGTGCTCAACCGACTCCAGTCCCTGTCTGAAAACCTGACAGTGGACCCTGCTGTGGTGGCGCTGAAAACATTTCAGTTCATGGTGAATGGCATCCACACAGAGGATCTCGACCTAGCGTCTGCGCGCATTGCTGCGTACATGTGCACCCAACACCCCGATTATTCTCGGCTGGCCGCGCGAGTTGTTGTGTCAAATTTGCACCGCAACACCGAATCAGACTACAGCGCCGTGGTGACCAAACTTGAGGGCGGCAAGTGTGTTTCCCCCCAGTTTGTGGCGGCCGCGCGGCGCCACATGGCTGCCATTCAGGATCTGTTAGACTACTCCCGCGACTTTAACTTTGATTACTTTGGTTTCATGACGCTGCAGTCGACGTACCTGCTGCGTGTCCAAGACGTCGTTGTGGAGCGCCCACAGCACCTGTACATGAGGGAAGCCATTGGCGTGCATTTGGGCCCCTCTGGTGCGTGCGCCAATGCACCAACCCCCGATGACGCTGGCGCACACCTGGACATGGTGGCAGTGGCGCACACGTATTATTTACTGTCGACGCACCAGTACACCCACGCCACACCCACCATGTTCAACGCGGGCACGCGATTGCCTCAATTGGCCTCTTGCTTTCTTTTACCCATCCGGGACGACTCCATTGACGGCATATACGGCACGCTCTTGGATTGCGCCCGGATATCAAAGAATGCGGGTGGCATAGGCTTGTCCTTGAGCCACGTGCGTGCATCTGGTTCCTTCATTGAAGGCACCATGGGGAAGAGCAATGGCATTGTCCCCTTAGCTCGGGTGTACAACGACGCCGCCCGGCATGTTGACCAAGGAGGCGGGAAACGCAAGGGCGCGTTTGCGTTGTACCTAGAGCCATGGCACGCCGACATCTTTGATTTTTTAGAGTTACGCAAAAATACGGGCCCCGAGGAAGCTCGTGCCAGGGACCTGTTTTACGGGCTGTGGATCCCTGACCTGTTCATGCAGCGCGTGGAGTGTGATGGCGACTGGTCCCTATTTTGCCCCAATGAGATCCTGGGGAGCCACGGCATCCAGCTGCAGGAGGTGCACGGTGCAGCCTTTAATGAAGCGTACACGCGGCTGGAGGATGCTGGCGTTGCCCGCAAGACGTTCAAGGCGCGTAGGCTGTGGACCAAGATCTGTGAAGCCCAAATGGAGACGGGCATGCCGTACATGCTTTACAAGGACGCGTGCAACGCCAAGTCCAACCAACAAAACCTGGGCACCATCAAGTGCTCCAACCTGTGCACCGAGATTGTGGAGTACTCTGACTCTGTGGAAACGGCGTCGTGCAACCTGGCGTCCGTGTCCCTGCCAGCGTTTGTGAAAACCAAAATTGATGGGGACTGTGTCGCCACAGGCATGAAGGTGGTCACTTACTTTGACTACCGTGGCCTCATGGAAGTTGTGGCAGACGCCGTTACTGCCGTAAACAACGTGATAGACTCCACGTACTACCCGTTGGACTCCATCACCAAGTCCAACAAGCGTCATCGTCCCATTGGGCTGGGTGTGCAGGGTTTGGCGGACGTGTTCTTCAAGCTGGGGATTGCCTTCACTTCCCCAGAGGCGCGGTCCATTAATCGCCGCATCTTCAAGTGCATTTACTATGCCGCCGTGTCCCAGTCGATGGCGTTGGCAAAACAGTGTGGCGCGTACGATAGCTTTCAAGGCAGCCCCGCCAGTAAAGGGTTACTGCAGCCACATTTGTGGGGAAAGACGTCTGAACAGTTGGCTGCCGAGGACACCGACCTGGATTTGGATTGGGGTTGCTTGGTAAGCAGCGTGCGCGCGCACGGCATGAGGAACAGCCTGTTGGTGGCTCCCATGCCTACAGCTTCCACAGCCCAAATTTTGGGCAACACCGAGTGCTTTGAGGCGCAGCCCAGCAACATCTTTACTCGCCGCGTGCTCTCTGGTGAGTACATGGTGGTCAACAAATACATGGTGGCGGCGCTAACCAAACTGGGGCAGTGGAATGAGGCCACGCTGCACTCCATCCTGGCAGCGGACGGGTCTATCCAGCACCTTCCCGACGTGCCCGACAACGTCAAGGACGTGTTCCGCACCGTGTGGGAGATCAAGCAGCGGGACGTCATTGACATGGCTGCGGACAGGGCGCCCTACATTGACCAGAGCCACAGCCTCAACATCTTTATGGCTGCACCCACGTTTGACAAACTGAATGGCGTGCACTTTGCGGCGTGGCGTGCAGGACTAAAAACGGGCATGTACTACCTGCGGTCAAAGCCTGCTGCTGCGCCCCTCAAGTCTGTGTTAACCAAAGTAGAATCTACCCCCAAAGTTGTGTGCACCGATGACGTGTGCACCATGTGTTCCTCCTGAACAAGCGTTTAAATAAAAGGGATGCCTTTACAATTTTATTGCCTTGATGCAGTCGTGCGCAGCGATCAAGTGTTTTTGGGCGGTCATGTATGATGCGCGCAAGTACCACTTGCACGTCTCCTCAGACATGGTTAAAAACACACGGTCACACGCGTTGTCCATGACGCACATCAGATCCTGCCGCATAGTGATGCACTCATTGCACACAGCACAGTAACGGGCCAACAGAGCACACACCTTGCCCGCGCGCAGGAACAGCACCCGCTCGGTGTCACTTCCCTCACTTTGATTGAGTGAGCTGTGTATTTCAGTCACCATGCTGCGTTCTCCTCTACTTTGTTTTACCAACACACAACCTTAAATCACATGGCGTCAGACGAGGAAATCCACTTTTCCAGCGAGGAAGATGAACCCGCCACCAATTCCAACTTATTTAAAAAGTTAAAGCGTAAGGCCGCCACCGACGACGAGGAGGAGGAGGAGGAAGGTCGCCCGGAAGTGACTCCCCGAAAGAGGGCGCGCGTGAACCGGTTCCAAGACATGGCGTTTTGCATGTCCTTTGAATCACTGGAAGATCTGCGGCAGCTTGTGGCGGTGCTTGTGCACATCCAACAACGGCAAAGTTGTTCTGTGGCTGGTGTTCTTTTCCAAGTGGTGAATGACCAGCAAGTGGAGGAGGAAGACTCTGAGGTGACTTCTTTTACTGGGTTGTCATCCACGCTGTTCATCAAGTCCACCATGGTGTCGGGGCGTGTTAAAGGGACGCTACTGCACTATGACAACACAGTGGACACCACCTTTTTTATCCGTGTGGAGGACCTATCTGAGCACCTACAGTACATTCCAGCTGATGCGGTGTGTGAGATTTTTAAGCGCAAAGGAACACACCAACTGATGATTTCTGTGTATGGCGTGACCAAGGGCGTGAGCAACACCAACGAAATGGTGGTGAATGAGGTTGTCACGGAGCATGACAGTGATCCCGGCCACTTCCCAGACATGAAGCACAACTACCCCATGAGCATCCACGCGTCCGTGGTAAAGAACCTGATCATGCAAGCGTCCACCAACAAGTCTGAAATGTTGAGGGTGACTGTGTACAAGAATGAGAACACGGACAATGATGAGCTGCGGGACGTGGACATGGTGTTCCAGTTCACCGCCTTTGACTTGGCTAGTGGCAAAGGGTTTAAGAACAGACACATCAAGCGCAAGAGCGATAGCGCTGACAATGAGGGTGTGTTTATGATCAACCCACTGGTTGATGACGGCATCCAGGACGGCACGCTTGTGGAAAAATTGGGGTTTGGGTACAATGTGGAAATGCTCAAGTCTGTGGCCATGGCCCTGAAAAACCACCACCAAATTCACCTGGCTTTAGGGCTGTACAAAGTGAGCGACGGCGAAGAGTTTGTGCCCATGCAGGAGTTCATGGACGGCATGGACCCCGAGAGCCGGAACCAGTTGGCGTTCCTGACCAGCGCGCTGTACCTGGGCATCAACCTGGGTGAGGGGGGCAAAATCCAGATGCTGATCCCCAGTGTGATGGCGGACGATGATGAGGAATAAAATAAAATAAAAAATGTTTATTGCGTTAGCTTTTGCAGTTGTTGTGTTTGCAGTGCCTGTTGCTTTTCAATGTCAATGAGGATGTTTCTAAAGTTTTGCACAGTGGCCTTGATGTCCCGAGGTGGTGTCTGAGAGGGCACTTTTGGTGTGTGCATCGTTACCGGAATGCGGGGTCGGTCTTGACTTGGCGTAATTGGCATACTTTTTTTCTTCATCGGCACGGGCTTCCACGCTCCTTTACTAGGTGCAGCCTTGGAAGGGACAGTGATCACCTCTGTGACCACCACTGGTTCCACCTGTGGCACCATGATTTGCTCCATTTGCACGTCCCCCTTCGCCGGCAAAGCTGCTGAAGAAATGTTTACACACCCCTCCCCACTGCGCATTGCCAGCAGTCTGGCGTACGCTTCCTTTGGTGACAACCTGCGGCACTGCATGGATGGGTCTTTTTATTTACCAACACAACTGTGACAATAAAACTAGTACACGGGCACGGGCTCAATGTCTGTGACGCGCGTGGTGTCGACATCCGTGATGTCGTCAATAGCGCGCATGTACTTGTCAGACTGGGTGGAGTTGTTGGTGGCGATGAACTGCATCCACGCTTGGCGAGAGTTCATGTACTGGTATGGGTCCCACTCCTTTGCCATGACGGCGTACCGCTCCTGAATTTTAGGGTTCAAGTCACCCTGCCATAGTCGGTCGTCCTTGAAGTAGTCTTTGCCCTCAATGGGGACAAAGAACGAGCCGCACCCCGGAAAGGAGTTGCGCCACACCACCTCCTGTGGGCACGGCACCTCTGTTTCTGGGCACTCCAACTCAATGGGATCGGACTGGGCTTGCGCCATGTAGTTGGCCAGCACTGCAGTGCCCAAGTTTTGTGCCCCCGACTCTAGTGTCGTGTCCAGGATGTCCATGGACCCTGACGCGTACGGTGTGGACACTGGTTGAATTGCGGGCAGCAACCCTTCCTCCTCGCCGAGCGTGAACACCGTGGAGTCCAGAGTGGGCACTGTAAAAGATGAGGACTCTACCGACGCGGTAATGAAAACAATGAACAACACCACAATGACACTCAAAATAAAGGCGGTCAAGTTAACCATGCTTCTTTTTTATTAGGCGTTTCCTTTTTATTGTCAATGGGTTAGTTCTGTTCCGCCACTTGAGGGATTGGACACACGCCTCCCACGCACTCCTCCTCCTCCGGCATCTCCTCCACACGGGGCACATCCCCACCCTTCCCATTGTCTATGGTAATTTCTCCCACAAACTCTGGAAACAAGTTGAATGTGATGGGCCTCTTCCCCTTACCCCTTCCCTTGCCCTTTGCAACGGCGGGTGGTGGCAAACTTGGTGTTTCTTTTTTCTCTTCTCTTTCCTGCTGTTTTTTCGCTTCTTGAGGTGGTTGTTGTTGAGCAGCCTTGGGTACTGGAGGGGGAGAAGGAGCTGGGTTCACTTGTCCCTTTGCGACTGGGTCTTGTGGAGGGGGAGGAGCTGGGTTCACTTGTCCCTTTGCGACTGGTTCCTGTGGAGGGGGAGGAGGCGATGGGTTCACTTGTCCCTTTGCGGCTGGGTCTTGTGGAGGGGGAGTTACAATTTTTTGTCCAGGTTGAGGTGCTGGCCGTCTAAACCGAAGCCCCATTTCGTGTGCCAACTGCGCCATGCTGTGTTTCACCTCTGACATGTCATGCGTGAGGGCTTCCATTTCCTTCACGCGGCACGCCGTCAGACCGTACCCCACCTTCACCTTTGCTTCCAGCTGTTTCAACCGACGATTGACGTACCACACAGCTGCCAGTGTAAGAACCACTGCCAACACAACGCACACAATTGTAACGGGCAACATAACTTCCAGGCTTTTTTACACATTTATAGGGTTACTTTGACGCGTTAACGCAACTATACCAGAGCACATCAAGGATTGCTTGTACTCTTCCATGTTACGAGTGCCCATGTCGAGATTACAGTGCCTACAAATGGCCCGCAAGTTTGTGATGTCACTGGATCCACCAAGTGCGTGTGGCACAATGTGCCCAACTTCAAACGTATCAATGTCAATTAACTCTTCACATGTATAGCATTTACCCTTGAGACCATCATTGTTGATTTCCCAGACTTGTCGCCTAACTCTTCTAGTGAATGACTTGCGTTCTTGATGAAGGTGCGATCCTGTTATAACTTTTTCCAGAACGACATCAAGAGGTAGCATAAACAAAATGCACTTTAGGTCACGCGCTTTCTTCAACAACACACCGATATCATTTAGCGTTTCCTTCTTTTTTTTACTACAAATCCCTTTGAAAGCTCTTGCGTCTGCCTTTAAATTCACGCTGTTCCAGTAACAAATTCTATTAACGAGCTCCACTGCTGAGATGGATGACTTTTCCATGACTGAAACAAGCGCTTGCATTAATGCATTTTGCGCCACCCGAGGACGACGTGGGTATTTGCAGTCCTTGATGACACCTGGAAAGTACTCGCTCAAAAGTTTTACAGCTTCCTTCGCTTCAGTCTGTAAAGACGCTGTCGTAATTGTTTGAAATGGCATGTTCCCATTCGCCAATTTGTACCAATGATAAGCGTCTTCCTCGTCTACCACACTGACGTAACAAACAACCACAGTACATGTGGTATCCGACAACAGCCTTAACGCTTGTCTTCTGTGCATACCATCAATCAACAACATCTTTCCGGAAGGATTTACTCCAATCACAATTGGGGAAACAAACTGAACTCCATGCTTTAGCATGTTGCTATGAATTTCCTTCACCCTTTCTGACACCAAGTGCCTTTGAAAAGTTGGAATGTCAATGTGCAACCCCAAAAATGTTTGGAGTGCTATTGGTACATACTTGACTCCATTGCAAACAAACCACGACATTATTTTTATTTTCTCAACACAACTTAGTACAGCATTTCTGGACGCCCCACTATTTGGTAATTTTGAGCAGGGAGGGGAAGGTGGCTGCGACGGGACATGTACTCCTGTGGATTGACCCTCTGACTGGCGTCCTCGTGGATCTTGAAATCCACACTGCCCTGTGTTTGGCTCTGGTACCGCTGGTCCTGTGTCTGGCGCAGCCGCTTGATCTCCTCCATCTCATCCATGCTAATCTTGCCGCCGGTGGTGTTGTACCGCGGGTCGTTGGCGTACTCAAATGTGTTGTTAATTGTGTAGCCAGTTAACTTGTTGTACGGGTCCGCGACGTGTGAGTCCTTAATGTCCACGTCTGGTGGTGTGGACAGCGCAATCTTGTACATTTCCTGCATGCACTTGCTGCCATAGTACTCCTTCCAACTGTCGTCCGCGGGGTTATACTTTAGCAGGCACGGCACCGCCTTGATCCACGCGGGCCGCAACTCGGGCTGGCGCAGGATGTTGATGACTTCTATCTGGCGCTCCAAGTTTTCCCGCTTGGAAACCATGGTGTACCCGTCCGACATGCCATTTGGGTTATTGGGATTAACGTCCTTGTTGTACCGCTTGGCAAAGTAGTCGTACGCGTACTCGCAGTTGGTGTCCTTGGACTTGACGTACAGCTTGTGACGGTACTTGGGGTCAATGTTGGTTATTGCATTACCGTGCGGTGACCGCAGCGGCGCCCTAAGAATTTCCTGCGCGTTCTGCATGTTTTGAGCTTGTAGCAGTGCTTGTCGGCGCAACAACTCTTGCTGGGACTGTTGGTACCGTTGCTGATACGCCGCCAGCTCCTGTTGAGACTGCTGGTACCTCATCTGCTGCAGTGATTGAGCAGACATCATGCGAGGTGGGGCTGCCGCCTGTCTTACCTGACGCTGCCCCCGCTGGCTCATGTGGTGCATCATTTTCACTTTGTTTTACCAACACAATAACGCACATCACAATAACGCACTAGAATAAAAAACCAGATGAAGGGGTTTTGGATTCGACCTGGAGACGACTTTATTGCCATTGGACAGACTGGGGACAAGACGTGGGCCATACGGTCACCCACAACCTCTACCGGCGTTAAGCTTACACAAGTGTCACCAAACGAGTCTGTGATCAAACCAGCACGGGTGGCAGACCACAGGCTGCAGTACATCCCCAAGTGCCCACGGTACGCAAAAACAAACCCGTCAGAGGAGGTGTTGTACACGACGCAGAGTAGAGATGTAAAGCGCAGCAATGCAGTATTGCTCAAGGGGCGCAACAAAATCATGCACCCCAAGGGTGACTCTGTGGAATGGGTGCCAGACAGTAACGTGGATTCCTCCAAATGCGCATCAGACTACCAGCGATTTGCGTTTGTGGCCAACGAGTCTGACTACCCCCAAGACGCGCCACTTGCCACAGACACGCCCGTGAATATCCGAGTGCACAGAGTGAACGATCCCACGCCCTGGTCCCTGCTCACGCCAGACGGCGATCACAAGGATGCTGACCTAAAAATTGCAAACCAGCAGTCCACGTGGAGGTTGTACCGCACCAGTGGTTACATCTATGACGCGTCGGAAGCCAAGTGCAAGCCCTGGACCATAGCCAGTGGCAAGTTAAGGGAAGCCAGTGACCCACCGTACAGGTGTAACACCCCCACTAAAGTGAATGGTGCGTGGACGGTGCAGTGCTTTACTTCTGGCGACCAAGACTTGCTCTTTTCCACAGAGGAAGAGTGCCTGGACGCCACACAAAAGTCCAACAACGGTGGTGGTAACAATGGTGGTAACAATGGAAACAATAACAGTGACACAAACGACGTTGAACCCGACAATGGTGGGGATGTACCCAAACCCAAACCCATTCCTAACGACCAGGGGACAACGATGCTGCCGTGGATTATTTTTGGAGGAGGGGTGGCGATATTGTTAATCATACTGGTACTAATGGTGTTATTTTGATTGAGACAGGTCGTCATTTATGACCACACCCACACCCTCTCTATATGTTTATACCATGTCTTCACCACTTACACCAGTAAAGACGCGCCACAAACGCGCCACAACCCACTTACAGGACTCTGTTCCGCTCTCTGAAAACAGACACTACGTGGGACGGTTTTGGACCCATGGACCACTCTGTAAGCTGCAACACCATGTCCTTATGAAGGAGCTTTCAGTGTATTTTACAGATGAGCGCCTGCGCAAGTACTTGTTACCCATGTTTAGGGAAGACGAGGGTGGTACACAACAGTACACGCGGCGCGTCATGGAGTGGTTTGTGGCCAACTACAGCAAAAAGAACCCAATCATTTATGAGCATGAAGTGACGCAAGGGCGTACTGAGCAAGTGAA
>Ga0075345_1000098_pt1 | contig 13519 bp, 9 predicted proteins | sample RushSE_CattailNL_2_FD_120077 | JGI IMG/M metagenome (GOLD analysis project Ga0075345, IMG submission 120077) | Natural and restored wetland microbial communities from the San Francisco Bay, California, USA, that impact long-term carbon... | ecosystem: Environmental > Terrestrial > Soil > Wetlands...
GCCGATGCCCTCCAGGATGAAGGGGTCATCGTCGACCAGGAGCAGGTTGTACTTTTTCGCTGCTTGTTCCGACATCTGCGACCGCAAGCCTCCACTCCGGACCATTTTCCCTCAAATGAACTTATACCATGAGAGGTGGAAAAACAACACCCCTTTTCATTCGAGCATGGTGGATCGTGGACCGAGTATCCCTCACTTTATGCGGCGTCAGCGCCTTTTCACCTCGCCGACGATGAACTCGCCGACCTTCTCCGCCGAGCGGCCGAAGAGCTCGTCGATGGGCACCCGGTCCAGGAGGGCGTCGTCCCAGGCGACGCTGTTTTCCTGGACGATGTTCTTGATGTGCTCATACTTTCCGCCGAGGGTTCGGATTTTCTGGTTCAGGGGAATGCTTTCCTTGAAGCGGATGTGCAAGAGCAGCATGTGATCGATTTTGCCGGCATGGGAGGGCGCCGAGGAGAGCAGGGGGATGACCAGTATGCTGCGGTCGTCCTTGCGGCCCTTGCCGAGGTAGACGTTGCCCTGGCGCACGATGATGCGCTTGCTGCCTTTGAGGCTTTTGTCCGCTTCCACCCGGGAGGGGACGGCGGCGGTCTTGCCGCGCTTGTTCAGCACCTCGATGGTGGTGCGGTCGTCCGGCTCCCCCAGGAGGTTCAGGCCGGCGATGCGGTACAGGACGGAGCCTTCGATTTCGCGGATGACTCCCTGCGCATTTTTCAGCACGATCAGGTTGGCGGGGGTCAGCTGCGATATGGAAAGGTTCTCGGCTGCGAGGGCTGCAAAGACGATGCCCTCCAGCTGCTCGCTGATGCGGCTGGTTCCCACAGTGACGGTCTTGGCCTGATGTTTGATGGCGTCCACGGGTCGCGCAAGGAACCCGACGGCTTCCCCCAGGCGGCCGAGCAGCACCTGGAGCATGTTGGCGGCGGTGCCCTTCATGCCGAAATCGAGCTCGAAATCGGACCCCGGCAGGCGGCCCGCCAGGTATTTCAGCAGCAGCGTCAGGTCCGTGGCGGCGTCGTAGCCCACCGTGACCGGGAACTCGCGACGGACCCGCTTCTGGCGGAACTCAGCATAGAAGGACGCGACCTGTTCGCGGAAGTTTTTTTCGAGGACCAGCTCGAAAATATCGATGCCGTTGCGGCCGGCCTCGGTGATGGTCTGCTGCAGCTCTTCTTGAAAACGGTAGAGAAAGCGGGAGCCCTCGTGGATCGACAGGGCGGCGTAATAGCCCCAGAGGTGGCCGACCAGGGTGTTCAGGATGGGCGCGAGGTGCTCGCCTACCACAGGGACCTGGAAGACGTCTGCGGCATAGGGGTCGAAGCGGTCCTCGCCCTCATCGCAGATGACCACCGGAGTGGCCTTGTGGGCCTTGAAAATGGCGGTGTCCTTGATGATGTCGCCGATGACGGTGGGCCGGGTGCCGGCCGCGCACACAAGGATAAGCGGCTCCGAGGACAGGTCGATGTGTTTCTTGTCCTCGACGTAGTCCGAGGAGATGGTCTTGTAGCAGAGCTCGCTCAGCTTGATGCGGGTTTCGTCGGCCGAGGCCTTGTTGGGGCCGCTGCCCACCGCGGCCCAGTAGGTCTTGGTTACGGCCAGCCGCTTCGCCGAAGCCTGGATGCGCTCAGCCATCCCCAGGACGCGGCGCATGTGCCCGGGCAGGGCGCGCAGCCGTTCGATCTCGGCCGACACGAACGCCTCGTCCCGCCGGCCTTTGAGATGCGCGATGTGCAGGCCCAGCAGGGCACCGGCGACGATCTGGGCATAAAAGGCCTTGGTGGAGGCGACCGACATCTCGATGTCGCGGCCGCTGCTCGTGTACATAACGCCTTGCACCTTGAACGTCAGATCCGAGTCCCTGCGGTTGACGACGGCGAGAGTGTGGGCCCCGCGCTGCCGCACCATGTCCACCGAGCGGTTGGTGTCGGTGGTGGTGCCCGACTGACTGATGGCGATGACCAGGGCGTCCGCCATGGACCGGCCGTCGGCTTCATCGCTCAGCGTAAAACCGCTGAACTCCGATGCCTTGAGGGCCTGGACATGGACGGCCGGGTCGTCGAGGTAGAAGCCCAGGATGTTGGCGCAGGCCAGGGCGGCCACCCCGGCCGTCCCCTGGCCGATGAAATAGATGCGGCGGATGGCACCGTCGCGCAGCGCCGAGTTGATGGTCTCCGGGACCATGCGCTCGTCCAGCGCGACGACCATCCGGCGTTGGCCGTTCTCCTTGATTTTCCAGCGGTTTTGCAGGGTTTTTTCCACCGAGGCCGGCGATTCCGATATTTCCTTCAGGAAATAGTGCGGGTAGTCCTGGCGGTCGATGTCCCGCGAGGTGAGGGCCGTGCGTTTGAGGTTTTTGGCGGTCAGCGCCAGCGGCGTGCCGTCGTAGGCCATGGCGCTGAGCCCTTCGATACCGCCAGCCGAGCGCTGGTCCAGGACGACGATCTGGCCCTGCGTTTTGCCGCTCTTGCCTTCTATGACGGATTCGCCGTCGAGCTTGATGTACTCCTGTGTTTCCTCGATGAACCCGTAGACCTCCGAGGTGGGCATGTAGTGGCCGGCGGCGATGCCGACGAAGATCGCCTGGCCGCTGCCCCGCTGGGCCAGGAACAGCTTGCCCGGAGCGAGATCGGTGTGCATGGCGATGGCGTGCGACCCCTTGAAATCGTTGACCGCGAGGCGGAAGGCCTCGCCGACGTCGAAGCCCTGCCGCAGGTAGTGCCCGATCTGCAGCGGGATGATCTTGGTGTCGGTGGTGACCTCCGCGTGGATGCGACGGCCGCTGCGCTCGAAGACCTCCCTGAGTTCGTGGAAGTTGTCGATGTCCCCGTTGAGGCAGGTGTGGATAATGCCCACCTCGCCCGCCGCGCCGTTGATCCCCCGGTTGTCCACCGGATGGCAATTGGCCTCGGTGATCGCGCCGACCGACGCCCAGCGGGTGTGGGCATTGACCGTGTGAAACTCGGCCGGGAACCCGGCCATGGTGTGCAGGATCGGGTCGGAGGCGATCTCGCGGCGCAGGAACCGGATGTTGTCCCCCAGGCGGCCGATCTCGACGGCCACCTTGTACGTGAACGCCACGGCGACGGACCCTGCACCGCGGTGCACGCTGACGCTGCGGTTCATGAGCGGCTCCGTCTCCCCGCGGCGGGTGAACTCGGCCTGCCTGCCGTCTTTTTCCAGCGCCGCGATGAAGCGCTCGTAGTCCGCCGGCAGCAAGGTGAAAAGGAGCGAAATGCCGGCCGAATCCCGGCCGCGGACTTCCATGCGGTCGATGCTGTTCAGCACGGCGTTCAGGTTGCGGAACACGAGGAGGGCCTGCGTCGATACCGCGTCGCCTGATCCTGCGGCCAGCTCCCGTACCTTGGCGAGATTGCCCAGGACCTCCGCGCGCAGGCACCAGGCGATGTCCCGCAGCCGCTCGACCTGCTGGGACATGCGGTCGGCGTCCGCGGCGCTGAGGCGCCCCACGTGCTCACCGAAGCGCCGGCCCTCCGCCTCTGCGCGCTCGGTCAGGACGGCGACGAGGCCGGCGATCCCGGACTGCAGGGCGCCGTCGGCGAAGATGGCGCTGAAGGCCTCCGGGCGTTTCAGCCCCAGGGCCGACTGCCAGAGCGCCTCGATGCCTTCCGCCCCGCCGAGGTAGTCCTCGGCCAGGCGGCCGTCGGTCGGGTTGCAGGCATCAAACCCGCGGCCGTCCACCCGCTCCGCCAGCGCTGTAATCCCCGGGATGGAAAGGCCCTGCGCCGGCGAGGCCTGCCGTTTCAAGGCCACGATCCCGGCGATGCCGCAGCCGAGCAGCGCGCGCTGCAGGGGAAAAATCACCAACGAACCGGCCGGGACACTGGACAGGCAGCGGCCGAAGTAAACCAGGGTCTTGAGCCGGCGAGACAGCCGGCAAATCACTGCGCGCAGGGTCCGCCAGGCGCAAAGGACAAGGGGTCGGAAGCAGGGTTTCATGGTCGTCCTCAAAATATAAGCGAGTGGTTTTGGAAACGGGTCCGGTCAAATAGATTCTAACACTGCAGGAAACATGCCGGAGTAATGACTCAACCGAGACACGCCGAGATTAAATTCGAAATCCTAATTGTTTCCGTGTCGCATGGCATTTCACTATCAAGGAAGCACCGGCTCTATGCCGATCTATCGCAGGGCGGTCCCCGGCGTCACGGTTTTGTCGGGCAGGACCAGCACCGGCCCGGCAGTCTCGCCCGCGGCGAGCAGCATACCCTGGGAGACCACCCCCATGAGCTTGGCCGGCTTGAGGTTGGCTACCACAATCACCTGCCGGCCGATGAGCGACTCCGGCGTGTAGTGCTCGGCGATGCCGGCCACCAGGGTCCTGCGCTCGCCCATATCGATCTCCAGTTTGAGAAGTTTTCTGGCCTTCGGAACCCGTTCCGCGTGCAGAACGGTGGCCACCCGCAGGTCGACCTTGCGAAAGTCGTCGATGTCGATCTCCGGCTTGGCCTCCGGCGCTGCCGGCGCTGGGGCCGCGGCCGGCGCGGTCCCAGGCGCCGGCGTATCCGTCTCGATGCGCGGAAAGAGCATCACGGATTTGGGGAGACGGGTGCCTGCGGGAACCGGTTTCCACAGTCTTAGGTCGTCCAGTACATAGAACGGGGCATCGGGGTCCAGCCCCAGATGCTTCTGCATGCGTGCGGCGGTCTCCGGCATCACCGGGTAGATCAGTCCCGAGATCAGCCGCAGCCCCTTGAGCAGGCTGTTCATCACGGCCTCGAGCTGCTTGAGGGTGGTTTTTTTCTTGGCGAGCTCCCAGGGAGCGCTGACGTCGACGGCCTTGTTCATCCGGCCGATGAATTCCCAGACGGCGGCGAGGGCCTTGTGCAGCTCGAAGCCGTTCATGGCGAGTTCGTACTCGGCGATGGTGCGCTGGGCCTCGGGGCCGAGCCCCAGGCCGTATTGCCGGCCCATCTCGGGTTCGACCTCAGGCACTAGTCCGCCAAAGTACTTGTGGGTCATGGAGACCACGCGGGAGAAAAGGTTGCCCAGGTCGTTGGCGAGGTCCGAGTTGAGGCGCTGCACCAGAGCGGCCTCGCTGAAATTGGAGTCGAGGCCGAAGGTCATCTCGCGGATGAGGAAGAAGCGAAAGGCGTCGAGACCGTAGGTGTCCTTCATCTGCAGCGGCTCGACCACGTTACCGATGCTCTTGGACATTTTCCCCTGGTCGACGTTCCAGTAGCCGTGCACGTTCAAGTGCCGGTAGACCGGGATGCCGGCGGCCTTCAGCATGCAGGGCCAGTAGATGCCGTGGGGCTTGAGGATGTCCTTGGCGACGATGTGCTGGGCCGCCGGCCAGAAGGTGCGGAAGCGCTCGCCGTCCGGGTAGCCCAGGGCGGAGACATAGTTCAGCAGCGCGTCGAACCAGACATAGGTCACGTACTGCTCGTCGAAGGGCAGGGTGATCCCCCAGGTCAGCCGCGATTTCGGCCGTGAGATGCACAGGTCGCCGAGGGGCTCCCGCAGGAATGCCAGCACCTCGTTGCGGTAGCGCTCCGGCCGGATGAAGTCCGGGTGGGCCGTGATGTGGTCGATGAGCCACTGCTGGTAGCGGCTCATGCGGAAGAAATAGTTCGACTCGCGGATGGTCTCGGGCTCGGTCTGGTGATCCGGGCACCTGCCGTCCACGAGTTCGCGTTCGGTGTAGAAGCGCTCACAGCCGAAACAGTAAAGCCCCTCGTACTCGCTGAAGTAGATGTCGCCGGTGTCGTAGATGCGCTGCAGCACCCGCGAGACGACGGCCATGTGGCTTTCGTCCGTGGTGCGGATGAACTGGCTGGGCCGGACGTTCAGATCCGGCCACAGGTCGCGGAACAACCGACTGATCCGGTCGACGTAGGCCCGGGGCGTCATGCCCTCCTTCAGGGCGGCCCGGACGACCTTGTCGCCGTGCTCGTCGGTTCCGGTCAGAAAGAAGACCTCTTCGGATCGCATGGCATGGAAACGGCTGACCACGTCGGCGACGATCGTGGTGTAGGCGTGTCCGAGGTGCGGTCGGGCGTTCACATAATAAATCGGGGTGGTGATGTAAAATGGCATCTCGAGTTCCTGTGTCAGTAGGGTTCAGGGGGCAAGGGTTCCAGGGGAGATGCAGGCGGCAGCAAATTACATGACCCCTTAACCGCTCGAATCCTGGTCACTCTCCATCCAAATTGCGGAGTTCGGTCGATGACAGCTCACCGCGATGCTGTCAGGGCTGCACCTGGATGTTCTCAGCCGGGGTTTCGATCTCGGAGCCGTCCTCCAGGCGCACCGTCAGGCGGTTGCCGACGGCGTTTTGACGGATCACCTTGCCGGGGCCGCTGGGGGTCTTCACTATCGAACCGACCTTGGGCAGCGCCTTCTTGAGTTCCATGTAGGTCTCGTATTCATAGACGAGGCAGCACATGAGCCGGCCGCACTGGCCCGATATCTTCGTCGGATTGAGCGACAGGCTCTGCTCCTTGGCCATACGGATCGACACCGGTTCGAATTTTTCGAGGTAGGAGGAGCAGCACTGCTCGCGGCCGCAGCGGCCGAGTCCGCCGCACATCTTGGTTTGGTTGCGGACGCCCACCTGCCGCATTTCGATGCGGACCCCCAACTCCTTCACCAGCGTTTTGAGGAGCTGGCGGAAATCGATGCGGCCTTCGGCGGTGAAAAAGAAGGTGCACTTGCTGCCGTCGAACGATTTTTCGACCGCGAACAGGTTCATTTCGAGAGAGAGATCACGGATGCACTTACGGCAGAACGCGTGCGCCGCCCTCTCGTCGGCCGCCTTTTTTTCGAGTTGCTCGAGGTCCTTGGGCGTGGCCAGTCGATAGATTTTCTTGAGCGGTTTTTCGGGCGTCGACTCCTCGACCCGTCTGGCCGCGGTCGCCACGGTCCCCAGGCTCATCCCCTGCTCGGTTTCCACGATCACGTGGTCCCCGGGGGCGAGCACATAGGCCCCGCTGTCAAAATCATAGATCTTGCCGGCCTTTTTGAATCGAACACCGACGATCTTCACCATAACAACATCTCTTTCAGATGGCATCCGTTTTACGAATCCATCGAAGCGGATTGCTTTTCAAAAGCCCATTAAGCCTCGGTGCGCATGGCAGCCGCCAACCGGATGAGCAACGCCTCTAGACTGAGCCGCGGGTTGGCGTTGGCCTGAATGCGACGCTGAGTGTCAGCCAAGGCCTGCGACGCCGGAGGGACAACGCCCTCACTCACGCTGAGCGCGGCGGCTGCGATCTCGGTCCGCAGATCCTGGTGGATGATCCGTTCCGGGTCATGCCGGGCCACCGCCAGATCCCGCACCCAGGACGCCGTCAGCTCCAGGTAGTCGGGGATATCCTCCTTGACCTGGGCCACCCGCTCCGCCAACACCAGCAGCGAAGCGACCGGCAGCCGGGGCAGGGCGGACAATTCGGATAAAAACCAGTTCCGTCGCCGCACCCAGTGGCTGCGCTGCATGGTCAGCGCCCGGGTGACGCTGCCGTTGGCCATGGCCGCCGTCAACGCCGCCTCTTCCGCCGTGAAGCCGTACGCCCTGACCAGCATGGCGGCCAAGTGCCTACGTGCAATCGGCTTGAACCGCAGGTGCCGGCAACGGGAAACAATGGTCGGCAGCAGGTCGGCCGTCTGCGGCGCGGTCAGAATCAACACCGTGCGGTCCGGCGGCTCCTCCAACATTTTCAGCAGCGCGTTGCCGGCCGCCGTTGTCAGGCGATGGGCTTCGGCGATGACCGCCACCCGAACCCTGGCCTCGTACGGTTTCAGGGCCAGTGACTGGCAGAGGTCCCGGACCTGTTCGATTTTGATCTGGGGCCCGTCGGACGCCACTTTCAGGACGTCCGGGTGTTGGCCGGCCGCTATCTTGCGGCAGGCGGCGCACTCGCCGCAGGCCTGGGCGGAGGCCGGCGGCCCCCCGGGGTCCACCCCTTTTCTCCGGGGACCGTCCGTGCAGTTGCAGGCCATGGCAAAGGCGATGGCCGCTGTTCGTTTGCCGACGCCTTCGATCCCGGTGAACAGAAGGGCGTGGGGGATGGTCCCGTGGGTCAGAAAGGAGGCAAGTATCCGGATGGGGCGCTCTTGATCGATGATCGAGTCGAACCCTGGCACGAATCTAATAATCTACGCGTTCCTTGAGTCTACGCGTTCCTTGAGTTCTTTTCCGGACTTGAAGAACGGAAGCTTCTTGGGTTTGATGGTCACTTTATCGCCGGTCTTCGGGTTCCTGCCGGTGTAGCTCTTGTATTCCTTGACGAAAAAGCTGCACAAGCCCCTTATCTCCACGCGCTCGCCGCGCGCCATGGCGTCCGCCATGTGATCGAAAAAGATCTGGACCACTCGGGCGGCTTCCGCCTTGGAAATGTTTGCTTCCGTCTTCAACGCGGAGATCAACTCCAGTTTGTTCATACATCCTCCTTAAGGACCGGCCTGGGCATCAAGTGCTTATTTTATGTTTATATTCTGAAAGTTGATAAGATGTCAAGCAGTTATGCAAGGATGGGCGGCAGGATCTCGATGTCCTCCTCCTGGACATCCACGCCGGCGAACTGCCCCAGGGCCTCGATGTTGACGACCACACGGCCCTGGCCGCGGTAACGGACAAAGGTCCCTGCCACTCCGGCAAACGGGCCGTTGACCACCAGCACCCGTTCGCCCTGTTGCAGCCGGTGCCCGGTTGTGATCAACGCCTCCGCGGCCACCATGATCTTCAGGGATTCGACGGTCTCATCGGCCACGGGCACCGGACCTTGTTTGGTCCCGATCAGTCGCACCACCCCCGCGGTTTTTACGATGTCGAGGTGGGTGTGCGGGTGCAGGTCGGTCTTTACGAACACGTAGCCCGGAAACAGGGGGATCTGGATCATGGCCTTGCGGTCCTTCCGGGAGCTGCGCACCTTGACCCTGGGCAGAAACACCTCCATGGATTTTTTCGACAACCCTTCGATGACGACACTCTCGTGCCGGCTTCTGGTGTGCAGGACGTACCATAGCCTCATCAGTCTGCGGTCTTCCATTTCTCCGTGTCCATTGGTTGCCAAATTATTATTCCTCAACCTAATGATTTTGGTCCCGGTGTATGATTCTCATGCACCGTGGATGCCGTTAAAAGCGGCTTTGAGCGTTGAACCCGTAGATGATGTTTTGCGTCCCCGGGCGCAAAACGCTAAAAACCGAAATCTCCGATCCCTTTCAGCCGCATGCGGATGCTCAGGCCGACATCCTCCTCCTCGAGGCCGAACACCGCCTGCAGGACCCAGCACTGGCTTTCATAGATAAAACCGATGCCGTAGGCCGGGACGCGGTTGTACACAAAGTCGCGCTCATAGGAGCCCAGCAGGGAAAAACTGTCGGTCAACCCGATGCGCGCTTCGGTGTAAAGAGAGTTGATCTGCTGTTGCTGGGTCGATTTTTCCGGCTCGACGATCTGGCCGTAGTCATACTCGTCGTTTTTTTCATCCGTGGCCGTGTCGCGGTCATACCGGTAGCCGATGGTCAAATGGGCTTTTTTCTTTTCTCCAAGCGTCACACTGAGGTTGAAGCGGTCCGGCAGGTTCGTGTAGGTGTTGTAGGCCACCTCGTTGTCGAAGCTGATTTTCTCGGCCGGGGTCAGGGTCAGCTTGCTCACGATCGGTGAAAACGGCTGGAAGTGCCTGGCGAAATCGTAGTACTGGCCTACTTTCAAGCGCAGGGCGTCGCGATAGTCATAGTCGCCTTCCGGGGTGATGACGGCGTCCTCCGATTCGATACTTTCGGCGGCTTCCTTGCCCGGGGGCCGGCGCAGCGACTTGGAGGTCAGGATGTTGGTCAGCGAATAACTGACCCGGTTGCGGTTCTCGATGCGGTCGCGGGAGTCGATGAACGGCAGGTCGTCCTGGTCGGCCTCCGGGACGTAGGTGTGGGCGATCTGGGGCAGGACCCTGTGCTTGATGCGTTTCAGGCTCTCGCCGTCGACGTCATATATTTTGTAGAAATCCGTGCCGAGCACAACCCGCGTGTCGTAAAGCTCTCGGTGAAAATAACTGTCGTCGGACCAGGGGTCCGTGTCCTCGGTCTGGTATTGGTCCCACACGGTCTGGCGGAAGCCGACCGAGGGTTCGATGGTCAGGTAGGGCGGCACGAAATACGGGTAGTAGAGGCGCGGCCAGACGTCCATGCGCTGCACGCCGAAACCCCGCTCCCGCCAGAAGTTGTCATATTCGGAACTCAGGTTGTACATGAATGGGCCGTCGGCGACCGTCTGCTTCGGGGCGGAGAACCGGGCAACCGGCAAGCGTTGGGTGACGTCCTTCCAGTTCTGGCCCTTGTTCGTGTCGTCATATAAAATCGTACCGACGTCAAAACTGAAGCTGGGCCAGGCTTTGCTGACCTGCAGCTGGTTCGTGCGCACCGGGTCGTCGTAGTCGTCCAGCACGCGCCCGAAAAATGTGTTGAAAAAGATGCTGGAGTCTTCGAAACCCATGTAGCCTTTCCTGAACATGCGCAGGTAGTCCTGGTCGCTGACGATATCCAGGTCGAGCCTGCCCGTGGCCCCTCCCGGCAGGGGGTTGTAGTGGCTCATCCGGAACCAGTAGCGGTCGCGGTTGGGCCTCAGATAGCCGTCGTCGTAGCCCCAGTCTTTGCTTGAATTGCCCTCTCCGTTGTCGATCTGCTCGTCGTGCAGAAAATCGAACATGACGGCGCCCTTGGCGTCCCGGGTGAGATAGTACCGGTATTCCAGGCCCGGCTTCACGCCGCGCTCGCTCATGTACTCCATGTAGAAGGTGGCGTCCGACTGGTCGTCGATCGCCCAGTAAAACGGCTGGTTGTAAAAGGCGCCTTTGCGCTGGCTGTATCCGAACTCGGGGAAAAGAAACCCGCTCTGGCGCTTGTTTCGCGCCGGAAACGACACGTAGGGGAAATACAGCAGCGGAACGTCGCGGACGTAAATCAGGGCATTCCAGGCCGACCCGGAGCCGTCGTCGTGGACCTTGATGTCGTTGCCGGAAATCGTCCAGTCGGGCGGGCTGCCATCGCAGGTGGTGACGATCCCCCGGTTGATGGAATAGAGGTCCGCCCCGACTTTGTCGATCCGTTCCCCTTTCAAGTGGTAGTTGTTTTCCTCTATGAAAACGACGCCGTCATCGAGATACCCCTTCTCGCTCTCCATATCGAATTCCAGGTAGGATCCCGTGAGGACATCCGATCCGGCGGTTAAGGTCACGTGGCCCTCGGCATAGATCATCATCGTCTGCTGGCTGTAGCGGACGAGATCGGCGGAGATCGACCGATCCATCTTGGCGATGACGACGCTTCCTTCGGCGATGTATTCGTCGCGTGACTGGTCGTAGCGCACCCGATCGGCCTCGATCGTCCAAGGCAGCTGCGGGTCCAGAGGGGCCAGGCGCGGACCTGCAGTCGCAGCTTGCTGGGCGTAGGCCAAGGGGGGCGGGACGAACGGCGCACATAGAAATAAGATGCATCCGAGGACGGCCGGCAGCCATTGCCCGGCTCCGCACCGGCGCTCTCGGCATGGCCTCTCGGATGCGTCCATTCGCGTGTGTTCCTCCGGTCTCAGCATGCGAATTCGGGGAGGGGTGGGGTTGTGGCGGCCGGCCGGAGCCTCGGCCCTGGACCTTGAACCCTGCCGAAAATTAAGCTATAAAACTGACTTAACCTCAAAAGTCAAGATGTTGTTTTCCCATGGATATTCTTCTGACCAACGACGACGGCATCTATGCCGAAGGGCTGTGGGCGCTGGACGAGGCTCTGCGGCGGGAGCACACGGTGACGGTGGTCGCCCCGGACCGGGAGCGCACGGCGGTGAGCCACGGGATCACGCTGCACCAACCGCTGCGGGCCGGCCGGGTGGCCCTGAACGGCCGCTGTGAGGGGTATGCGGTCAATGGGACTCCGGCCGACTGCATCAAGCTTGGTGTGCTGGAAATCATGGCTCGCCGGCCGGACCTCGTGGTGTCCGGGCTCAACCCCGGCGCCAACGTGGGGGTCAACATCAACTACTCGGGGACAGTGGCCGCTGCCAAGGAAGCAGCGCTGGCAGGGATCCCGTCCGTAGCGGCCTCCATTGAAACCGGGGCGCCCTACGCCTGCGAAACCGCTGCCGGTTTCATCGCCCGGTTGGTGCGCGCGGTCGCTTTGCGCGGGCTCGCTCCGGGGACGTTTCTCAACGTGAACTTTCCGAACGCCCCCTGGCATGACCTTGCCGGGGTGCGGGTCAGCCGCCACGGGCTTTCCCTATTTAGAGAATACATGGAAAAGCGCATTGACCCCCGCCAGCGGACTTACTATTGGCAGGGAGCGGACATGCAGACCTTCGACGACGACCCGGACATCGACGGCGCAGCGCTGCGCCACCGTTTCATATCCATCACCCCAATCAAATGCGACATGACCGATTACGACGCGCTGAAGGATCTCAGGCAGTGGGATTTCGATTGGCGCGGCGAGGGCTGATCTGATGCGGGAGGCGAACGCCATGTTCATCACCCTGGAAGGCGGAGAGGGCGCCGGCAAGACGACCCGGATCGTGGACCTGGCCGGATTCCTCGCCGAGCGCGGGCTGAAATGCATTCTTACGCGGGAGCCCGGCGGCACGGATCTCGGCAAGAAGATCCGCGCCCTGCTGCTGAACCCCGACCACACCGGCATGGCGCCCGAAACCGAGCTGCTGCTCTACATGGCCGACCGGGCCGAGCACATCAGCGCGGTCATCCGGCCGGCCCTGGCGGACGGCAAAACGGTCCTCTGCGACCGCTTTTTCGACGCCACGCTCGTTTACCAGGGGGCGGCTCGGGGTCTTTCCCCGGAATGGACGGCGCAGTTGCATGCACTGGTGTTTGCCGGCCTCACGCCGGATTTGACCCTGCTGCTGGACCTCCCGCCGGAGGTGGGCCTGGCCCGCGCGCGCCGCCAGCTGGAGAAGGGCGCACGCTCGGCCCGGGAGAGCCGTTTTGAGGATGAAACCCTCTCCTTCCACCAGCGCGTGCGCGACGGGTACCTGGAGCTGGCGCGCCGGCAGCCCGAACGGTTCAGAGTGATCGACGCCGCCCAGGATGAGCCCCGGGTGAAGGAAGAGATCCGCTCCGCGGTGGAGGTGTTTTTGGACCAACGCCGGGAAAGAAGTAACGAGCAACGAGTAAAGAGCAATGGGTGACGAGCAATGAACAATGAGCAGAGAGTAGAGAGCTGTGAGTTATGAGTAATCAGCAACGAGAAACGAGTAACGAGAAACGAGCAGGAAGTAGCCCCGTGTGTTGTTGACTCTTTTTAACTTTAGGCACTTTAGCGAACTTTAGGCACTATAGGCACTCTATACACTCATGGCTTTCACCATCATCTACGCTATCGGCAACACACCCCTCGCGGAGATCGGCCGGATGAGCCCGAACCCGCGGGTGAAGCTTCTCGCCAAGCTGGAGTACCTGAACCCGGGGGGATCCATCAAGGATCGGCCGGCCTTGTACATGATCGAGGCCGCCGAGCGTTCCGGGGAGCTGACGCCGGAGAAGACCGTGATCGAGGC
>Ga0075345_1000110_pt1 | contig 12668 bp, 9 predicted proteins | sample RushSE_CattailNL_2_FD_120077 | JGI IMG/M metagenome (GOLD analysis project Ga0075345, IMG submission 120077) | Natural and restored wetland microbial communities from the San Francisco Bay, California, USA, that impact long-term carbon... | ecosystem: Environmental > Terrestrial > Soil > Wetlands...
CGAGGTCGTAAGCACTCGTAAACAGTGTTAATGAGTGTTGAGGCGTTACCGCGGTCCCGTTAACAATACCGAGTTGCGCTTTAACGCTTCCAACCGTATTACGATACCAACCATAAATTACAGCCGTAGAATTTAACGCGCATATGTCCGTTTCGGTTGACGCCGCGGTTATGAATTCGACTTCACTTGCTAAGTGTGATTTATTTAACGCCCCCGTCGTAGCGATTGAAACTATTTCACGTAAATCAGGAACCCCGGAAACCTCAGTTAAAAATTTATATGTGTCAACAGCAAACGCTTTACTAAATAATAAATTTTCATTACCGGAATCATTTAAAATACCGGTATAATTAAATTGTGTTAATGAGTGAGTACCGAATTTAGGTTTAACCGAACTGAATTCTAAATTTGTTTTAGTCCACGGATCATCGCTATTTTGATCAGCATAAGTATTATCGAAACTAAAATATTTTGAATTAGTACTATCACCGACTTGATGACCTAAATCAAGATTATTTATTTGACCCGTAGCACCTACCGCAATAAATCCACGACCTTGAATGTATGGGAAAAATCCGCTGTTTTCATCACCTCCGAGTTTTATAACTATATCCCACGTCGTACCGTTGTAGCGTTCAATAGTCAATTCATTTTGATCGAGTCTCGCTCGTTGTGCGCCATATGGTACGGATGCCCCGACATAAGTTTGACCGATAAATCCGTCAGTACTTGAAACAAGTAAATATTGATTTATAACAGCAAACACAGCGTTTAAAAACCCAGTTACCACATTATTAGCGAATACGGACGCCTCGGCAATATCGCCAGCGGCTACGGTTTTAGTTGTTGCGGACGCGGACGCGGACCAATCACCATTTACAGCCGCCTTTGTAACCCGCCTAACCCGGTAATATAATAGACGGCCGGTCGGCGCGTCAGTACTTCCCGTGTGGGGTATGTTCGCGTGTATAATATAAGTACCTTGTACATCGGTAGCGTCCCCGAGGGTGTCTTTCCAGTCCGTACCGTCAAGTTTTAAAGAATACCACGTCGCGTCATCTTCGGAAACCTGAATTTCATAATGATCAAGATTAGTCAAATTTAACTGTTCATCCCATATTAAAAGTATAGCTTTTGTGGCTTGTGCTTGACATACTTGAATTGTTACTTGTGTAGGTGTTTTGGTGCCGCCGCCTTCCGTGTAACCTTCCTGAGCTTCGGTGTACGTTACACGGTCGTTTATATCACCGATAATACCGTCAATACTTTCCGGGGAAGATAGGCCGGAAAATACTTGACGTGATGTCGTCGCGGAACCGGCACCACTAAACGGGTGGTGTTCGAGTAAATTTAATTGTGTTTTTGCTTTACCCATAACACCATTAGGTGACATATGTCTATACTCTTCTAATGTAAATGTATCGTTTATACCGTCCGGCGGGTAAGCGGTAGCACTTAAATCGACCGTAACAATAGCGCCGACTTGCGCTTGTGGTAACCAATCAGTTAAAATATTATAACGTTTGCGCGGAACTTTTCCAAATTCATTCCACCATTTACAAGTTAAATACGCTTGTGAATCACTCGCCATATAACGACCATCAATCTTTTTTTCAATTACATCGATGTCATCGACGGTATTATCATAGTCTTTTACAGTTTCACGAGATAATATACGTAAAGGCTGACCGTAAACAGTCAATTTACGGATAGTAACAGGTGACCCCGTATTATTTTTTAATATAATTTGTGCTTCGTTCGGCTCACGTTCAGTGAGTGACGCGTCCGTACCGGATACACCGTTAAACGAGTGTAATGTTAATAATCCGTTATCGCATTCTATATCATAAGTACCTGAACCGTAAGCGCCTATAGTAGGTGTACGGATATTTATACCGATACCCCAATCCTCACCGGTGGCCGGGTCTTTAAATTTTAAAGTGGCGACTTTACCTTCTACGGACCCGCCGGGCCAATACTCACCGGCCGCGACGACTATTTCGTTATATTCAAATAACGCATTCCACAATTGTAAATTTTTATGTATCACTCTTGCGTTTAACGCTTCATAATAATCAAATTCAGTTTCAACGTAATTACATACAACCTCACCACCGTCACCGTCTATGTTGTGTATGTTGGTATCGTCAAGAGTCCACTCACTCGCTGGCGTCGTCCATCCGTCCATAAATGGAGAGTTAAAACGTAATTTTCCGTCAAACCTAAAATTTAATTTACCGAGGTACGCGTCCGAAAGTGTTTGTAATTCTTTCCAGGCTGTTTTTTTACCATCTAACGGTAAATAATCTTTATCATAATCAAGCGTCGCGTATATTTCAAGTTGTCCGGCCGTTAGTCCCATATCTAAAGCGAGTCGGTGAAATAGTGAACTACCGGTCGCGGATGGATCACAAATTTTATAATTTATAAATGAATAATACCCGGTGGTCCTGTTTATAGCTCTGTGTTTTGTGTAATCATACATTTTTATAGTTACGGTGTCGTTTAGTAGGCTAATCATTTGACGATTAACCCCTTTTCGATCAACGTACCCGGTAAATATAGTTATATACTCATTAGGGCCGCATTTGGCGTCAATTCGACATTTCACACCGGCGAGAGCACCTTCTTTATAAATTCCGCCTTTATTTCTAAGCGTAGCTTGCCACACTTGGCCTTGACCTACTTTTCCGCCTCCGCTTATTTGATTATTTAATAACTGACTCGTTACATCTTCAAGTAAATCATCACTATCGACATCTATATATAATTTATAATAACGGTCGGATGTTCTGTCCTGTACCGATGTTATAAAGCCCGCTGATGATGGTATAAAATAAGACATACTCATAATGTTAAACCGCCCCCTCGGTAGTTTCTAACCATGTAACAGTACCGCCGACGCCGAGGTAATCTTGAATCGCTTCAACGATATATTGACCGACCGCCTCTTTACCGCCGTCACCTATAACAGGCGCGTGAAAATGTTGGTGTATATTTATATCCGGTACTTGTGTGACCGTCGTACCTCCGCCGTAAATACCACCACCCTCTATACCGGGGGTTAAATCTTCAAACTGTGTTTGTTCGCCTGTACCTCCGAATACGAGGTCTTGTGTAAAATCCGGGATATCTTCAAAGTCTATTTGACTTGAAAAATCATTAACACTCGGACCGGCCCAAACAGCGGCGACCGCGTCCGAAATCATACCGCCAAGGTCGGTACGTCTAAACCCTTGACCCCATTTACTCGGGTCAAATACGTTATTTACAACATTATTTACAAATTTACCAAAATTATAAATTATATTTCCGAGCCATTCAAATGTAGCGCCTATCACAGCTATAGGCGTTGCGACGACCCTAACAACGAAAGCAAGTATTTCAAATACCGGTGTTAAAGTTTGAAGTACAACGCCTAACGTTTCAAATAACGTAGCTATAACACGTAATACGGGCGCTAAAGCTACGGTCAAAATACTTATTATCGCTATAATAGGCGGTAACATATAAACTAAAACTTTAGAGACTGCAATAATTATTTGACCGAGCGCGATAAATACGGGCATTACTGCCTGAATTAAAAGACCTAACATTTTGAATATAGGTACAACTATATTAGCGATTACTGATATTAAAGCAATCATTACAGTAAGTAAAGGTTTTATAGCTTCTATTAACGGAACTACCGCGAATTCGACAACAAGTTGTAATGTTTCACTAAATGCCGACATAACCTCTTGAAACGCCGCGGTTGAAAGTAATAAACCGACAAACTGTTCTACTAAAAATTGCGCTATTTCAGCAAGGCTTGAAAGGGCTAAATCTAAAGCGCTTGCGGTAATTGCGGCTTGTTCTTGTTCTGGCGTTAAATCCTCAGATTTTACACCCGCTTTTTTAGCGTAAGCCTCTTTCGCATCGTTTACGAAATTGTCAAAAATATCTGTTACGTCACTGAATAATAAATCCCACGCGCTTAATATAGTATTAGACGAACCTTTTATCTCTTTTTGTACTTCGTCAATTTCATCTTTCATTAACTCGGTAACGCGTGATATTTCCGACACTTCATCGGTCAAAGCTTCCGTACTTTTTCCCTCTTGTTGATACGCTTCTATTTTAGCGGATAACACTTGTTTGTATTTATTTAATGCTGTAAGTTCTTTCATTAAAGCGGCTTCACGTGCTTTTAATGCTTCGGCTTCGGATTTAAAAACGTTAGCATAACGACTAACGATACTTTCTATTCCGGCTCGTTTCTTTGTTATTTCAAGTAATTGTGTGTCAATTTGCGTTAATACTTCGGACCACTGATTAAAATCATCGGTACCTCTTTCAAAAATATTAGAATAACTTAAAAGACGGTTTTGCATTTCAACTAATTTAGCCTCTTGCTTATCGAGGGGGTCCCGTAAACCTTCGGCGGTTTTTACGACATCTTCCCACGCTTCGGAATAAGCTTTTAATTGTTCATTTATTTCAGCTTGTCTTTGTTGTAAATTATTTTGTGCGGCTTCAAGTGCGGCTTGTCGTTTTTTGTCGGCTTCAAGTATAACGTCAATTTGTGCCCCCGCTTCGGCGATTATAGGTGCAAATTCTTTAGCGGTTTCGACTGATGCGTCAAGTAAATCTTTACTAACGGATACCATAGATTCGCCGAGTTTACTTGAAAATTTATTAAAGTGAGAATCCATTTCATTTAAAGTCGAATCCCACACATCACCTATATTTTGAATTTCTTTAGTTTGTACTTTTTCAATTTCTACAAATGGTATAGCGTTTAACGCATCTATGAAAAAATTAGCAACGTCAGCGAAAATCTTTTCAAAAACGGAACCTAACCAATTAGCGAAATTTTGTATAGGTGTTATGAGTATTGACAACGCGCTCCATATTAACTCGGGTAACGCTTTGGCTACGGTAACAATTGAATTTAAAAAAGCTTTACCGAAATTAACTATAACCGCACCGGCAAATTGAAAACTAAAAGTTTTACGTATTACTTTAACAACAGCGTCAAACGCTATTTGTGCGATTTGTGGTAAATTTCTGAAAATTGCACCGATAGTATCTCGACTATCATTTAAAAATTTTGTCATTTCCTCGACAATAGGTTTAACGCCTTCAACAGCGGCGCCGCCTATAACTTCCATCGTATCACCGACGGCATTTTCAAAACGTTTTAATGCACCGAGAGCGGTACCGCCCATAGCGGCCGCAACGCCTCCAAATTCATTTTGAAGCTCGTCAAGTATAACACCTTGCGCGGCCATTAAATCATTTTGTTCGACGTATTGTTGAATACTCTTTTTTTGTTCTTCACTGAATGAAATACCGATACGTCGAAGTCTACCGACACCGGCTATCGGATCATTAAGGGCTGTACCTAATTGTATGACACTTTGTTGTAAATCTTGACCAAACATAGCGGACATATCAGCCGCGGCGTTTAACGCTTGCGGGAAAACATCTTTTCCTATTTTTGTAAACGTTACAAGTAGACCTTGTGCCGCGATAATACTTTCGTCAGCTATAGCGGTTACGTCGGACATGGCCGTCGCCATTCGTTTCATTTCATTAAAATTTATTCCGACTTGGCCGCCCGTAGCTTTAAGGGCCGCGTGTAATTTCACCTCGGCCTCTATTTGTTTTTGATAGGTCTCGGCCAATCGGTCAAACATTTGTTTTAATTGGCGTGCTATTAAAATAGTAGCGCCTATGACGATAGCTACTTTTTTAAATGCTTCTGATATTTTTTTAGAGGACTTATCGGATTTTTGATCAAGTTGACCTATGGCGCCGCCCGCCTTGTTAGCGGCGGATGAAACGCCCTGGTCTTTACCTTCAAATAAGACACTTACTCTCGTCGTAGCCATATAACATTTACCTCCGTTTACGTCCTACACGCGGTTTAATTGATCCGCGTTTATTTTTTGCACTGGCCGACATACGATCGAATTTAGTGTCCATGTCCTCGTTACGTAATTCAACCCACCTTTGACGTATAACGCCGTAAACCTGTAAATCAATCCACGGTTGATCGGCATAAGCTCCGCCATATTTCCAGTGACGATATGTACCGTCACCGTCCATTAACGCTACACAGTCGCCAACCCAACGACCCCACGCCAACACTTGTAAATGTGGTACGGACCCGTCGGGCATGACTGCGCTTTTATCATGCGTGACGCCTCGGAAAATCCACTCGGTTACGTCGCGGATTTCTCTGACGTCTCGCTTTGCAAAGGGCGGTTGAACCCCATTACTATTTTAAAAATCTCGAACAGGACGTCGGTGTATTCCCGCATGTTATGATATAAATTTTCATCCCATACGACTTTACCACTGACGAGGTCCCCGTTTTTGATTTTCTCGTCAAATTCTTTATCACTCATGGCGTCTAACGTAGCCACGGGTACTAAATTACCGTCTTTGTCAGCAACGGCGTCGAAATTGTGATCGTATACGCCGTTTAAAAATGCTAATTTTAGCATATTTTGAAAGCCTTCATCACTGAGGGAAAACTTTTTCCCACTTCGTTTTTGATAAGCTTTTTCAATTGCTTCCTTGATTTCTTCCTCACTTTTATCGGTGAGCGAGTCCGAATCAATATCAATACCTTGACCGTCGGTGATTTGTTGCATCACATCAAGGCTCAACTTTTTAGGTATAATGTAGTAACCTTCTAACGTTTCGAGTTCTACCTTTACACCGCTACTCCTGGTAATAGCTCTTTTCTGCCATCCTTTTGATTTCTTCGTCATAAGTCTATGACCTCCATTTAAAAAATTTTAATAAGCTCCCGTATCAACGGTAAGTATTGAAATAGTTATCGGGTTATTGTAAACCGTTCCTTTTGGATACGTCGCACGATAAGCGACACGCGCGTCGAATACTCCGGCATTTTCCACGAATTCAAATTGATTTACTATACAGTATGGTAATTCAATCAACATCATTTCGGGTACAGTAACCCCGGTAAAATTTTTACCTTTGAAATAATATGAAATTCCGACGGATGTATTATTTAACATCGCTGTACGCTCGCCTAAACTCGTAGCGTCAAGGCGTAATGTCGCATCGCCTGTTATTTCACATTTACCCTTTTGATGATACACCCTACTCGTCGAACCTTGACCGTAACCCTCGGGGTTATGGTTTTGGTTAACGTCAAGACTCATATTTCTAATATAAGTGTAGTTATTCGCACCAATAGAGAAAGACCCATTATAAAACAACAAGGGGTCAACATCTTCCAGGGAAAGAGCCGAAACGGATTGACCGCCGGTCTCACTCATACCTAAAATATCGACATCACCTTCAACCATACTTTTTAAAGCGGCTGATAAACGAAGAGTATTTACAACACACCCGGCGTAAAGATAATTATCCTGATAACCATCTTTTTGTATTGAGTATGTAGGGTGTTCATCGGTACTGGTAGGATCATAATAAAATTCGTGCAAATACGCGCCCGAAGTTGTTGACCCAAACCATACGTAACACCATAAATTTTTACCTTGTTTATTCGTGATAGCTATGACTTTGTTAGTCGCGATATCATAATCGGCTGACTCTTCAAAGACTTTTTCACACGAATAATCGGAATACCCATTTATAGCGGCGACAAGTTCGTCAACGGTATCGAATGAGGCGTCATCACAATCAATAGTACCACCGGTGCCGAAATTGGCGTCCCCGGATTCACTACCTTTCGCACCTATAGCCGATACAATTGTATTAGCTGAATTGTCAGCAACTATTTTACAAGAGGCACTTGCTCCGGTATATTTAAAACGGATCAACGCGCCTACCTGTACGGGGGTGACCTCACCTCCGACTAAGCTTTTTATAATTTGACCCATACCACCACAAGGGCGAGGCGTCAAAGGAATTCCCCCGGACACGTCATCAGCGACGATGTATTCACCGGCGGCCATATTTCGCCCGAGGATTGCGGGGTCTTCCACACCCTCGGTCTTTTTATCGAGGTCGGAAACACCACGAATTGGTAAAACGTATTCACGTGATACGGCGGAACCCGCGGTCGTTTCCGGGCCACCGATTGTCAATTTAATTTGGTTTATGCTTGCCATAATGTTAATAACCTCCTATATAGTTTTGCATAAAATCGGTATTAAAACCCCTTGAATCGATTTTTTATTCGTCTGATTCGTTAACACGGGCGTCCAGTCCTCACGTCCGATTTTTACCCATATAAAGGCGCCTCCGAATTCGTCGTCATCTTCGACTATTCTATTTATTGCCTCGATGTAACGCATTAAAGTTAAATCTATTTCATCAAGGCTCGCGCTCATGTGCTCACACGATACAACAATATTATGTAATAACATGGGCTCGATTAACGGTTGTACGTCGTTATTATAGTCATGCTCCGTAAAATCTTTATATATAGTGATCTTAGGGAATAACTGTTTAAATGACGGTCGTTTAGCTATGTGACCGTAATCGGCGGGGTAATCGCTTCCACGCTCGGTACGAATAGCTAATAATTTAGTAGGTAATTTTGCGACTAACCAATCGTGTACCGCGTTGATAGTATCTTCAATATATTTTCTTGCCATTTACAGCCCCCCGACCTCTTTATTTAAAATACCTTGAATCATGTGACTTAGGAAAACACCTATTTCGTCAAGGTCTTGTTTAGTGATGAATAAAAATTCACGTTGAGGTACGCCGTCACCGTCTTGATGATAGTGCATATAAGGCGACTCGGTACCGAATTCTAAAGAATCTTTATTATCCGACAATATTTTACCGGAAGCCCTACCGTGACCGGTAAGTATTAACGGTTTAGTTGAGCGCCCTTTCGACGCTTTATACGCCACATACAGCGGGTTTAATGGTTCCCATTTAGGGTGTCCGCGTCGCGCACCTTCTTTATCAAATGTTTCGGAAAAATAAACTTTAATTAAAAGGTCGACCATATTTCTAAAAATCTTATATTTCTTTTGATTTTGAAATACCATACGAGCCTTTGTAATATCTTTTAACGCTTCCGCGACATTTACACGTACACCGACCATTTAGATAATCCGCCCAACGCCTGGACGACGTGCGTACTCTTCGGATAACTCATCATTACTGTTATCCAAAATTAACACATCGCCGCCCTTAATTTTATTTAAAAGTTTTTCGTATTGGCCTTCCCAATAATCATGTGCGTTGTTTTTGGCTTCCGCACCGTCACCGATTACCGTGTCGTCGTCTTGCCATTTCCTTACGATAGTGAGTTCAGCGGCTTTGTATTGTGATAGACGATTTATTATCCGAGGTACATAACTTAACCCCTCTATATCATCCCAGTCGACAACCTTCGACAAATCATCATAGACCGTTTTATCACCATCGGCGATATTAGCGCTTAAAGTGGCGTCAGATATAACGCCGGAAATGGTGACAACATTACGTTTTAACTCGGCAACGGTTGAAAGTCCCATAGTTTAACCCTCCCACGGTTCGGATGCTTCGGCGTCCGCTGTTTTAGACACTTCGTTTAAGCCATTAGCAAAAGCGCTGTTTTCACGTTCTGGCGCCCATTCTGGCGCGGTGAAAAAAGTACGGAATGCGTCAGCCATCGCCAAGCGACCTACTTTAGACCCGAGAGCTATTTTCATATTATGTGTCATATCATAACCGTTTTTAATATCACCCAACAGGCGATATTTTACGGATGCGATGCGTTTCATTTGGTCCGGTTCGTGGAAAACAAAATGCCAAAGCTCAACCGGAACGTGTACAAGGTCCCCTTGTTGTAACACGCGTAAAGTCCATTCGCGCGTTTGCTTTCGAGGGAATCGAGTATCCCATAAACCAGCAAGGCGCGCTTTTTCCATACTAAATACCATACCGCCTAATGATTCGAATACTCTGTAATTTTCGAAAGACGACCAATCATTACGCCATACACGCTCGACGAGTATATTATCAGACGACCCGTCATATTTATGTACAGCAAAATCAGTATGGCACCCTATAACATCATTACGACCGTATAACGCGTACATACAACGTTCGGCCCACTCTTCACCATGCCAACAATCAGCCGCGTCATGATGCCACCATTTACCGGTAGCGTTTTCGAGACCGATGTTAAACGCTTCCGATACTGTTCTAAAAGAGGTATTACGTTCCCGTCTAAATACACGGACGCGTGAATCTTTTTTACGATACTCTTCAAGGACCGCGGGGGTATTATCAGTACAACCGTCGTCAACAAGTATCAATTCAATATACGGATAAGTCTGATTTAATATAGACTCAATTGCTTTACGTAATAAGTGCTCTTTTTCGTTAAAAGTAGGTATAACAACGGTTAGAATATCTTTTATTTTCATGTCATTACCTCCATTAAAGCCATGCTCTGGCCGCTTCGAATAAAGCATTATCAATAATTTCAAAGACATTATCTTTGCCGAACTTATTTAAAATAATACCTTTTAAATAAGTTTGTGTTTTGTACGGGTAATTGTCTACCATACCCCAAAAACTTTTTGTGTTATGGTACGTTTCAAATCCGTAAATTTCTTTAGCACCTAACCAATCGTATATTAGCGGTTTACAACCACATAAAATACCTTCGCTTATAGTTAGGTGGAACCCTTCATTTATAGAATTACTAACAACATACCCGCAAGAGGTATAAAGTTCGCGCAATTCGTCCGGGGACATTTTATCCATAATCTTAACAGGTAACCCGTATTTTGATTTATAATAATCAATTTGTGTTAATGTTTTACGTGTTTCCGAATACCTGTACGCATTATCGACGGACTTCGTATCACCTACGAAAATAATTTCTTTAAAATACTCCGGCCTTTCCGATAACATGTGTAATAATCCCACATGGTTTTTAGAATAAACAAAAGACCCGACCATTAAAAGCCGTCTATCATCGCGGACTATTCCGTCAACAGGTGCCCATAAATCAGAATCAACCGGTATACCGCAATCAATAATATTAACGCCCGGTATTTTATAAGCGGGATTCGCTTTTAATACTGAATGTACTTTTTCTTTGTCCCACTGTTCGTGAAAATTCTGGAAGTATTCCGAACCGTGTACACGTATAACAACATTTTTACGGGCGGACTCTTGAGTCACGGATACCGACTGTTCATTACCCCACTCTACGAATACAACGTCGGCACCTCTTAAAGTACCGACGATTGTATACCCTTTTTTCTTCCAGTGTTCGACGAGAGGTGTTAAAAACGTATATGACCCGCGACAAACAATAGCTATTTTCACTCGACGCCCCCTTCAATCAGGGTGTCAATTTCACTTTTCACGGAGTTTACCAGGGAATCAAGGCTAAAATTATTTGTAACATATTCCCGGTAGTATTCGGATTCGTAGGAATCCTCTTTAATCAAATTGATTAACTCGTCAATAGTTGACCATATCAATTTTTCAGGCCAAATTTCACGGGCTCCGATCCAATCATGAATTAAAGGTTTTATACCTTTTGCCATAGCCTCGGCTATAACGTATGAAAAAGATTCAAGGGTCGATGTTGATAATAAATATTTAGTATCTTCCAAAAATCTATTAAGGGATTCTTGACGCGGGACCCATTCAAAATTTTTACAATCTTTTATCATGTGGTTTAATGTCCGCTCAGACATACAGGGTTTTTCAATCACATCGAGACGGAGTCGAAATTTATACTCGGGTAAATGTTGATTGAAATATTTTATAACAGTACCCAACAATTGAGGGCCTTTTTTCTCTGTTAAGATACCAACTACGCTAATAGTTTTATCATCTTTAACGGATCGATCAGCATAGGACCACGAATTCAAATCTACACCGTTAGGAATTACAATTTTTTTAACCGAGTCAGGTATAAAATAGAGTTCTTCAAAATGACGTTTCACGTGATCACATACAAAAATTAACACGTCAACTTTTTCCCACTGTACTTGAGTCAACCTACGGGGTGAATAAACTTCATAACCGTGTAAACGAACAACCCATTTTTGACCGGGTTTCTTTGGCATCCCGGAAGCTTTTAAAATGTTCTTTGCGCACCATTCGAAAAATATAACATCGGCCCACTGTGCGGCTTCGTATTCATATTCGGCGGCGGTAGCGACATTATAATATGACATCATTCTATTACTCATGTCACGTACAAATGTAAACGCGTTGTTTTCATCGTAAATTAAAAGATTCTTGCAATCGGGTTTTAATGTTAGGTTTTCTTTCCATATGTCCATTTTTTTAGCGAGGTCGCCGTCCATATACCCGAGATTTATCGCCTTTTCAGCCGCTTGGATTGCTTTAAAGTAATCCTCTACGCCCGGCGTACTATAAACCATAGCGAGCTTGGCGTATGGTAAATATGTGTAAGCCGGTCCGCGTAAAAACATACCTGATTTAATAGGTGGTTTCATGTCGCACGCGGATTTATACCAGTGCTCCGCCTCGTAATAATTTTTACGTGTCATAGCGAAATCACCAAGAATCATATAAAATTCAGGGCGTTCCCAATCTTCGCGAATAGCTTGTAAAGCATATTCACGCGCTTTTTTAAAATCTCGCCTATCACCAAGTATAGACGCCAACATTAAAAGAGCTTGCGCGCGTTCTTGAGGCCACTCGGAAAGAGTGAGATATAATTCATAGTATTTGACGGCCTCGTC
>Ga0075345_1000111_pt1 | contig 12625 bp, 27 predicted proteins | sample RushSE_CattailNL_2_FD_120077 | JGI IMG/M metagenome (GOLD analysis project Ga0075345, IMG submission 120077) | Natural and restored wetland microbial communities from the San Francisco Bay, California, USA, that impact long-term carbon... | ecosystem: Environmental > Terrestrial > Soil >...
CTGCCGAACGTTGGCGTATCTCCCCCGCTGGTGACTTGGAGCCGATGGCCGACTCCTCATATGACATCGGCACCGACACGGTCAGGGTCGCCACGGTCTATGCCGACACGGTAGACGCCACCGATATCGAGGGTGTCGCCATGGACGTGGACGTCCAGGTGTTCACCTCAGATGACACATGGACCAAGCCGACAGGGTCATATCGCTTCTGCCGCATCATGTGCATCGGTGGGGGCGGCGGTGGTGGTGGGGGTCGCAAGGGAGCGGCTGGAACCCTGCGCTATGGTGGCGGCGGCGGTGGTGGTGGTGGTGTCACCGTGACTGAGTTCCTCTTCTCGGTGATGGCTTCTTCCTATGACGTCACCGTAGGTGCTGGTGGGGCTGGTGGAGCAGGGCAGACGACTAACTCGACAGACGGAAATGACGGAAACTACGGGCAACCGTCCTACGTTGGAGCTTCTGCCACGTCATCCATCTGCGGCGCTGGCGGTGGATACGTAGGCCGTGGTGGAAGCACGGTCGACATGGATATGGCCGGTGGATATTCGAGCGGTGGCGCTGGCACCCATACCGGTGGGAACGGAGGTGCTGGCCGACAGTTCTCTGGACAGGATGCTGGCTCTTGGCGCTTCGCCGCAGATGGCGGGACGAACATGTCTCCAGCTCAGTTGCTTGCTGGAGGAGCCGGTGGCGGTGGCGGTGGTGCTGGCATCACGGCAGCAGACGTCGCTGGAACGTTCGGTGGTCGTGGTGGCGTGAGCGGACAGCATGGAGCCGACACCGGGGCCGGTGGTGCGACTGGCGGGTCGCTGGTAGCAAGTACTGGCGAGAGTTATACGACATCCGGGTTCCAGTGGGGCGGCGGTGGTGGAGGTGGTGGCGCTGCCAATACGTCTGGTACGAACACCTGGAGCGATGGGGCGGGTGGCGGATCGTACGGTGGCGGTGGCGGCGGTGGTGGTGCCCAGAACAACAGTGGTACCGCTGGAGCCGGTGGAGACGGAGCCGATGGCATCGTCGTCATCTGGTGCTACTGACAGGTCAAGGGTCGACTGTCGATAGGTAGTTCTGCTCCTTGTGGCATCTATCCATCGCGGATAGCATCCCCTAAGTAGAACCGCTTACCGCATGGGGCGTCTGGACCCTGGAGGCTCCATGTCTGGACCTGATAACGGCGACAAGAACTATGGCGGGTTCGTGCGATGGCAGGAGCTCACAGCCATGGAAGAACGCATCCGCGATATCCGTGATCGTGAACTTGATACGATCCGCAACGACCTTCATGAACTCGATGGTTCCACCAAGGAGCGATTTCAGAGCGCGCATGTCTTCCATACGAGCCTCAACTCGGATATGCTCTCCAGGATTGACCGTCTTGAAATCCGAGTAGATGGGATCGAATCTGTGATCGACCAAGTCCGTGGAGCCCGAAACCTCGTCTATGCCCTGATGGGCACCAACGTCCTTCTCGCCGCAGTCGGTCTGCTGACCCTTCTGCACTTCACAGGAGTGATCCCGTAATGTACTACCCGACCCATCGACCACAACTGACCGGCATCTCCACGCAGTCTGTCGACTGCGGGGTGCGTTCGACACAGATGGGCCTTGACTGGCTCAGTAAGGGAGAAGTCATCAGGTCGGTCAAGGTCATCCGCGACTTGGGCGGGATGGGCGATGGCGCGACCAACTACTACGAGTGGGACAAGGTCATCGACATCCTCGGTGGCTCCACTCTCGGATTCTCCGGAGAGAAGACGAACGACTGGCAGCGGACCGTCGACCACCTGAAGGCAGGCGGGGCGGTCATCTACGCTGTCGACTACGGTCAGTACCGCAAGTCGATGCAGTCGAAGAGCGGCTCGCTCACGTTCGACGGCGCACACGCCATCCTCATGATCGGGCAGCGCGTCAAGAACGGCGTGAAGCAAACACGTTCGTTCGACAGCCTTCTCGATGGTCGATATGCCGGTTGCCCGAACGGCCCGGTGTGGGTCCCACAGTGGAAGGTCAAGCAGTCTGTCCAGGCCCTTGGTGCCGTGTACGCATTGCTCCTTCACCGCGATCCGAACGTCGACAACAACGACCCAGGCGACCTTCTTCCGAACCCCGGTGTCTCATTGAGCGACATCCTGTCTGAACTCTCGGACATCCAGGACTCCAATCCGATGCCGGAACTCGAAGAAGTCATCACAGACCTCGAAACGATCCTCGGTATCACCAGGAATCCAGAAGCCGATGTATCCTCCAGCGTAGAACCTGGCATCGGTCTGTGACGCTATGCAGGCTTTGTACGCAGAGGTAAGCAAGTTGCGTGACTACGCATCGGTCATCACCGCTGTAGTCGTTGTCCTCACCATCGTCCTCATGGTCGGTGCAGCGTGGATCATCTTCGACAAGATCGACTCAGAGGCGGCGATCGCATTCCTTGGTCCGACCGCTGGAGCAGCATCCAGCTGGCTTTGGGTCAAGCAGTCATCCAAGGACGCCGGAAAGTTGGCGCTGGCACAGCCAACCAGTAGCACGGGGGCGGGCGACGGGCCACAAGAGCCGTCGTAGCCAAGGGCGGGTATGGGATCCCGCTCATCTGCCCGAAGTGCCCGAAGGAATGGGCATATCGAGTCCTGAAGACACCTGGCATCAAGGTTCCAGCATGTCCGCAATGTGAAACGATGCTCGTTCCCGTCGACGAAGAACGACGCAAGACATGGAATAAGAAGCGCCCCGGCTGATGCCGGGGTGCTAACCTTTGTATATGCCGCTTCCTGCTGAAGTCCTAGACCGCACGTCTAAGTGGATCCCGTGGCTTCGCAATGCCTACCACGAAGAGATCCCGCTGAAGATGCACTATGGAAGCCAGTTCGATGACCATGGCGACCCACAGTGGACCAAGGAGTTCTCAGCGTGGCTTCAGGGAGTCGGCCCGAACTCAGAACGTCGTTCCAGGATGACCCAAGCGTTGCGTCAACTCCGCAAGAAGAGCATCCGAGAGTACGACGTGGCCTACCGCATCATCATCAACGGGGAGTCGATCGAAGACACCACGGAGTGGCTGAATGCTCGAGCCATCCGCAACAACAAGCCTGAGCGCTACACGGAAAGAGACACGACGGCCATCATCGTCTCAGCCGTCGACAAGTTGCTCGCTTGGTGGTGGTGAGAACATCCGGTTGTGTTCTCCGAACCAGAAGGCATCTAGCAACCCAGGCTCTGACTCTTCGCAGAACTCCTGCAAGCGCATGAACACGGCTTGAACGTTCTCCAGCGCATCCAGCACGATGCGGGTGTCGCAGGGCCACCATTGGTCGCAGGACATGCAGACATCTGGCTCGCCCCCCACGACGGGAGCCGGTGCCACGGCGAAGTGCCGCGAGCGGATGTCATCCACGATGGACCTCCTTGTAGCGGGCGTTGGCTGCGTCGAGAGCCCGACCCACGAGCTTGCGAGCCAGCTCGCACTCGGCCAGCGCATCCAGCACGATGCGGGTGTCACAGGGCCACGTCGATGCTTCGTAGATGCCGTCGCCCTTCTCGAACGTGGCGCAGTGGTCGCACTCGCCGAACTTGTTGCGGGCGTGCCGCTCGCGGATGTCATCCATCGGAGTGGTCCGCCAGGATGGCTTCGATGACGAGGTCCATGAGCGCCACTGTGATGGTGTCGGCCTTGTCATACACGTAAGGGCCTGCCTTCTCGCTTCTGACTGTGGCGTATCGTGCCCGCAGCCGCTCGCGCTCCATCGCTGCGGCCTCGGCCTCGATGGCGCAGATAGCCTTGCGGAAGTCTTCGGGGCCAGCCTCGAACAGGTCCTCATCCCATGCGGAGCCGACCATGTTCTCGAAGATGGGCTCCAGCAACCGCTGGCCGGTCGGAGTCGTGGGCTCAGTCATCGGAGGGGTCCTTCCAGAGTTTCACCAGAGCTTCGCTGAGGGCCACGCGACGGGCGTGGCGCTCGGTGATACTTGTCGGTCCTTTCTGTGGGGCATCCATGTATGCACGGACGGCTTCGATGAGAGGCAGCAGCCGCTCGCGCTCCTGCTTGCGGGCCTCGGCCTCGATGGCGAGGATGTCGTCGCGCAGCCAGTCCTCGTCATCGAGCAGCCACGCATCAAGCCGCTTCCCGGTCGGGGTCGTTGGCTCAGTCATCGGAGGGGTCATCGAACAGATGCCTGAAGTCGTCAAGCGGGATGCAGAACGTATCGTCTTCGATGAGGTCGATGGCGGCCAATCGCAGCCGCTCTCGCTCCTGCTGGCGGGCCTCGGCTTCGATGCCGCAAATCTCGTTCAGGGATGGCGTGACGCGAGATACGACCCTCGGCGGGTCGACCGAGATGCCCTCATAGAAGAGTCGCTTCCCAGCCTGTGTCTCAGGCCCGGTCTGACTATTGGTCATGCCCACAGCACATCTCCCCACCTATTGTCTGGATCATGCTCACCGATGCGGTGGAATGTAGACCCGTCGAATCCATATGCATAGACGGGAACCTCCAGGTCGATGGCCTTCTCGACCACGTGCGCCGTTCCTCCTGAGATCTCCGTCCCGCTGAAGAAGCACAGGACGAGGTCGGCCATGCGCACCAACTCTACGTCCCGAATAAAGGTCCCGGCCCTTCCCGAACCGGGGTCTGGCTTGACCCACTCGATGTCCATCCACAGGCTGGAACCAAGCTTGGCCATCACCTGTTCGAACAATCCGGGTTCAGAGTGGTTCCCTGAGCGCAGGAGCATCTTCATGCCGGGTGGCCGGTCATGCAGCCATGTCACGAGCGCGTCGGGATAGTGTTCCAGCTTGGAAGACCCACACAGGGCGACCGAAGGTCTTCGAGTACGACCTCCACCCTCGCGTCCTTGGGCTTCCTCACCACTTCCTTGGAGATCACGCACGGAAGGAACCTCTTGTCGTTGATGCCGGTCGCATCCTCGATGCTGTCATTGAGCGCCTTGAGGATGTTGTCGCAGTCGATATCGCGAGTCAGGTAGAACCTGTAGTAGATGCGGACTTGGTCTGTCGGCTTCCACCTGGACGGCTTGCTTGCTCCGATGATCAACCGGGCAGCGTTCTGGTATTCAACCGCCCTTGGCGTCTTCACCAGCGTGTGGAACACCTTCTGGCCGTTCCGCTGACGAGCGATCCTGTACGAGGCGTTCCACGACGGGGGCTGGCCTGGGATAGTGAAACTCCATTTCATCAAAGCCTACGTAGACCTTCCCCGGCTCGTCTTCTGCGTAATGGTTGCTCGTGTAGAGGGGGACCCATCCCAAGTCTCTCAACTTGGTCAGGACGACGTCCCCATACCTGTTCTCGAACAGGTCATCTGGGATAGGGATGCCTCGAGCCGCAAGGTCTTCCCTAACGAGTCGTTCCGCCGCAAGGCGGGCTTCATTGGGGCTGGACTTGTCGCCAGCCATGCTCTCCAGTTTCTCATACCGAGAGCGCGTGTCTTTGCTCACCTTGGTGTATGCGCCTTCTTGCTTCCCCGGTAGAACGGGAGTCGATGAAGTTGGTTGACGGGTATGAAACGGGCAGGCGCTCCATACCCGCCAGGGTCTTCACGTGGCCATTCGATGGCTTCATGGCCCCAGCACCAGCCATCGAACTGGAACACTCCTTCTTCTGTGAGCCGCCCTGCGACGAAACGACGGTCGGCCCCCTTCTTGATGTCGTTATCGCGGATGATGATGTTCCGCCACCTAGAGTTGCGGCATCGGATCTCGATGTCCGGTGGGACGTCGGGATTCTTGAAGTCATCCACGGTCGCTGGCCATTCGACACCCTCAAGGATGCAGAAGGCCAGTTCTGCACGCGCACCCAGCAGATGCGTAGCAAAGTCTTGCTGTTTGCTCTTCGGGTTGACGCGGTCCTTTGACCTTCGTGACCAGGAACGCTCGTGTCGTTCCTTGGCCACGAGGTACGCTCGACGTTCCTCTGCCGTGGTCAGTGGTCGGCACTGCATGTTGAGCCAGTACCCAGCACTGTCCTTGCAACGGCAGTCGATCACAGGCGGTAAACGCGCACCGGGATGCGGGCCTTGACGGCTCGCTCGACCATGTCCCATGTGCCCTTGGAGTCGAACGACGGGAAGGCGAGTACGACGTCGACCTTCTCCTTGTCGAGCATCTGCTGATTGCGGATGGCTCCTGCTGCCCTGCCGAATGTCTTCCAGTGCGCCGGATAGGCTACGACTTCGCAGTCGACCCACTGCATGGCAGACCGACCGGCCAGACGGTCGACACCGCTTGCATCACCGTGGATGATGCGGTGCTTCCCATCAGGCAGCGGTCCTTCTTCTGCGAGGAGCTCGAGCAGATGGTCGATGACGTATGCCCGCTGTAACTCCGTGAGCGGATTTCGGGTCCCGGTGACCAAGACGTTCAATGTGCTGCTGCTCCTGAACACTTACGAGAGCAGTACCAGCCCAGGCCACGCTTGTAGTCAGCCCAGCGTGGGCGGAACTGCTTCTGGCATGTCTTGCAGACGCGAACCAGCATCTGCCACTCGGCGTACTCGGCTGGCGTCTTGGTGTACTTGGACCGCTGGCACGTGATACACGAGACACAGAGGTTGTCAACGACGTTCGGCCCACCCTGCTTGAACGGGAGGATGTGGTCGAACGAGGTGTCCATAGGTCCGACGTCGATGCCGCAATAACGGCACTGTCCGTCATCTCGGATGTACACGAAGGCGAGATCCTCTGCGAAGAGCTTGACGCCCCTAGTCTTTACCCGTCGCCACTTCTGGTTGATCCCAGCCGCCAGCTTGCTGAACCTCCGCTGCGTAGGCGTCTGTGAGCCACGAGCGGAGGGATTCGCGAAGTCGCTTGGACGGAGGGTGGAAGGCATTGTGGTACCAGCAGAGTGTTGCCAGATGATACTCGGCGGGACGTCCGCATTGTGGGCATGGCTTGCGCTCATCATCCCACGCCTTCTGTCCCATCTTCAGCCGGCACTTTACGTGTTCGAGGGTCGATGGACCGCAACACTTCAGCGATGCTTGAGGGTCCAGTACTCTTGTCAAGCACAAGGTTGGCTGTTCCCGCATCCAGGCCCGGAAACTTGAGCCAGGACGGCCTAACCTTTGCCATACGAGGGTAGCGTCCCTCCGGAACACGTTCTCGCGCAAGCGGGCGGTTATCGGCATCTTCTGTCCCCTGATATCTGCTCATCCTCCGAAATAGCGCGCCCGGTTCTCGAGCGTCGACGGTCTTGAGTGCCGTTTCGAGGAACCTGTTGGCACATGTCTCTTCTGGGAACGGGCAGTCTTCTGGATACCCGGTCGGGTTCACCCGCAGGCAGTATTGGGACTTCCACGTCTTGCGGAGGTCACCATACGGTGCCCTTTTGGGTGCCCAGGCTTGTTTCAATTGGGGGTCTACGACTTCCCTGATGTACTCCCCACGGAAGACACAGGGGATCTGGGTGCGCTTCCTACTTGGCGTTGAGCCACGCTTTGAACGCGAGGAGCGTCCTTTCGCGGGCCTTGAGTCGCTGTTCATCGTTGTACCAGTCGTGTTCTCGAGACATGAAGAACTCGTATGCTGCCGCAGCTGCTTTCTCGGCCAGCGGACCCATCACGACCTCATGCTCGATGCCCTTGTCTTCGGTGATGACCACCGCTTCGACTGTCTGATTACAGGACGGACACTCTGCCACCGTCATGCTCCTATGTTCGGGATGATCCCATTCCCCTTGCACAGGGGACACTTCTTGAACCCTCGGCCCTTGCAACGTGGGCAGAGGATGGACTTGCCGAACTCCAACCGCTCAGGCAAGACCTCGTAGTAGTGAGGAGGGGGCTGGGGAGGAAGTTCGACCTCCTCCTGCCCCATCAACTCCCCCTTGAGCCACTCGACATGACGCGTGCTGCTCTGATGCATGTCCTTGGCGATGTACAGGCCACCGCACTGCTCACATGTCGCGTAGTCTGGGTTCCAGGTACCGTTCTCGTTCTTGAGGCCAGGCATTTGGCTAGAACTGGCTATTCCTTGTCGCTCATCGCCTCGAGGTACTGGATGAGCTCCCCGATGCGCTCCGCTGACAACTCAGAGAGGTAGTTTCGGACGAACGGACCGACATCCTCCGGGTCAGACGGAAGATCGAGCCCTTCGCCGCACACCGTCTCGATGACGGAGTTGAACTTGACCATATCGAGGTGGTTCTGGGCCACGAGTGCCCTGACACGCTGCACCTGGACGTCTGTGGCGTTCGTAGAACGGCCACCACGCTCGATGCCCTCGATATTGGAGGGTTCCACCCGCACTCGGCCATTATTGCGGCTCTGACGGGCGTTCTGGACCGCCGTGGACTCTTGTGGCTCGCTGGGAACAGCCTCGACGTCGGTATCAGCGCCATTCATGCCAAATCCAAGCAGGAACGACTTCTGGGCGTACGTCATGGCCTTGCCAGAGCCCTTGTCGGCAGGATCCTCGCCGTGACCGACCGCAGAGCCGGTCAGAGACTCTCCAGTCTCGGTGTCGATGAACATGAAGTCCATCACGATGGTCGTGAGGAACGTCATGCGAGTCCCACCGCCAGAACGAGGCAACTCCACGCTCTGGACGGTCGTATCGCGCACGGAAGGCACCAGAACGATGCCCTTCTCGTGCAGGAGTGGTCGCCACCAGCCGTAGACGTCACGAGCGGCGTGATACGGAAACTTGATGGCCTGTGAATGCTTCTGTGGGTCCTTGTCACCGATAGCGGCGGCGATGTCACTGAGTTTCTGTGCGAGTGACACCTTCTTCGTGGCGGCTACCATCACGCTCCTACTTCTGCTGCCCTGTACGCAGGGCAGATGTCCTTGTATCCGCACCACGAGCAGGCTCCTGATTGGAGCCCGGTGGGCGGGAACGACCCCTTGCCGATGGCCTCTGCTACGTCCTCGACGATGCCTGCGTAGGCAACGATGCTCTCGTCCGGAACAGGCCCATCTGACTCGATGGGGAAGTGATACGGGTCCTTCGTCCTGACGACGTGATCAAGACGAACGCTCTTCTCCACCTTGCCGGTGAGTTGGCGATAGCCAACCGCATAGCCGGTCATGTTGAGGAGGTAGGGACCGGCGCTTGCCGGCTTCTTGCCGACGAACTTCCAGTCACCGATGACACCGTCCTGGCCGACGTAGTCGATGGTCCCAGACATGACGATGCCGTTGATCTTGAACTGGATGGGCTGTTCCACCATCGCGGGGAACGTCTTCGGGGCTACTTGGCGGTGCCAAGCGCCGACTGCCTTGACGCCTGAGTCGGTGTACGACCCCTTCGTCTCCCCCTTCTGGGGGTTCTCTTCCGCGTTCTCTGATTCCTTGACGAACTCGTCGCGGAAGGTTTCTTGGAGCTCCTCGACCGGCTTGTCTTCGCCAGTGGCGATCTTGTGGGTGAGGTCTATCTCCACGGCAGTATGGGCTGCCGATCCCAACGCCATCCTCAACGACGGTGGCCGCTTCAGACGGTGGACGTATGCATACTCCCATTGCCTCGGACACCGTAGATAGGTGTTCAGCGAGGATCCTGAGAGAACGAGTGGGTCAGCCATGCATCTAGCCTATCTCCCTTCTGTGCCAGGTGTATGGCACGGCGGCGGCAGGACCGCCGTGCTGTGAAGATGATACACCATGTTGCACGGTAGTGGAACCTATGATACAGTTCCCGTTGGCCGAACCTTAGCGGGGGAGGTCATGGGCGATGGCTCAATAGAGGTCACCATGCCTCACAGCAATCCCGGTCGGAGTGAACCGACTTACCCCAGCGCCAAGCGGTCCAAGGTAAGCGGGAGGTCTGCCAAGCCGAACCGACAGGTGGCAACCAACGGGATGTCTGAGTGATACTGACATTTGCTGTTAGTGGAACACTCGGTGCGGGTATAGCAAAGTCCCGCCGCTCGCCTGAAGACCCCGGCCTGCCGGGGCCTTTTGGTTTCCGGTGATCGACACCGGATCTGACGCGCTATACTCCTCATCCAAGGAGAAGACCGCCGCCCCCAGACAGTAGGGCGACGGTCAAGACGGTACGCGATTGGTGCGCGCCCGCAGGACAGATAGTAGTCCATCCGCAAAGCCCAGGATAGCCGAAAGGCGAAGTGGTACTTCGGTCACCAATGACCGAGCCGACTGAGAGAGTCGGAACCCGCGTAGGGTATCTACCGGGAGGTGCAGCGAGCGGACGACCGTTCCATTGCCCTCCCATAGGCATCTGTCTCCCTTCCGGTGCGATGTCTGCCATGACCTACACCTCCCGGTAGATCCTCTACGCACAACGGATATGTATCAACCGATGACACTCCCGACCCGCAGTGGGCATGGGACGAGGCTTGTTAGGACGGGTCCGTGAGCCGATGACACCCATGAGTCGATTCCGACGCCGATACTCGAAGGCTAAGAGACGACGCTCCCCATCCGTGGGGAGAGTCTGTCCTCTACCTCCACTCTCAGGCTAATGTCTCAACTCTCCCATTCTCAGCGGTCGCGTAAGGCGTTCTGGAGGAGGCTTGAAGCCCTTGGCTACGCCACATACGCAGACTACTTGGCGTCAGACCATTGGAAAGACGTGCGGCGTAGGTTCTGGTCTTCGAAGTTGGGCCAGCGCTGTGCTGGGTGCAAAGGGAAACCCACCCAAATCCATCACCGTACGTACGCCAGGCTTGGCGACGAACGCCTTAACGACTTGGTGGCTGTATGCAGGCCATGCCACGTGTACATCCACGAGTCGGAAAACGTGATGGTTAAGGGTGGGCTCCGTACGAATACGAAACGGGCGCTCCGGACCAGACGCTCGAGCTCTGGCCAATGACTTTGGAGTCTAGGGCTTACCAGACTTAGCGCTAACGGCCTTCTGGTCTTCCTTCTTCTGATGCGGCTTGATCCAGTCTTGGACCGTAGACCGGTGCCAGTCGGGCGGCAGGATCTCCCCCTTCTTGGTCTGGATGATCTGCACGTCGCTCACTTGGTCACCGCCGGGACAGCGTCACCCTTGACTTCGGGCTTTGTCCCCCACCCGACGAACTCCCAGTGCTTGCATCCGCAAGGGATATCTTGGTGTCGGGCCTGGCAGACGGAACCTCGGTGTTCGAACCTCGTGTGTCCGCAGACACAGAGCGGCCCCGCGTTCCTCATACGTCTAATCCTCTCTTCCTCAACTCTGCACGCTGATTGAGGAACTTACGGTCCCCATCATTCTCGGTCGTGCTGAGTGTCAGCCTGGGCACGGAACGGTCTGGCGGGATGAGGACTAGGTGCTTGGATCCGCGTTGGATGGTCCAGCCGGCCTTTTCGGCCTTCATCACTAGGTCTTTGACCCGCTTGTTCCTGATGCGTGGACCAGTCATTTTACTCTCCTCGGTACGGGAACGGGCTCCAATCCCTCAGTTCGCAGGCGTCGTCCTTGCAGACCTCGTCCCACTCGCATCGCTTGCAGAATCGGTAGATGTCGGTGGCGACACGTTCGAGCTCATGCTCGAGTTCAGACACCTTGTTGAGGGCCTCGCTCTCTCGTCGACGAGCGCTGATGACTCGGCCACGTGCCGTCGCCTCGCGCTCTTCCTTCACCTTGTCATTCCAGAATCGGCTGCGGCAGATGGTGCTACAGAACTTCTGGTCACCACGCTGGAACGATGGGTTGCGGTGGAACACCTTGGAGCATTGGTTGCATGTCGCCTCTAGGTACTGCTTCGCCACGTCTATGATCCCTGGGTCTGAGAGTTCGTGGGCGATGGCAACGAGGTGGTCATGCGTTGGCATGGTATACCCACACCGGATGGTGGATATCTTCGATGGTGCCATGCCGACCCTGTCTGCCATCGTCGCCACGGTGATGCCCTGGTTCACCATGCTGCGAGAGACTCGGCTTCCTAGACGAGGATACTTGATGTCGTTCTTCCCACCTCGTCGACGAGTCGGCCTTGGGCTAGTCCTCGGCATACCTACTCCTTGGGAGGTCGCGCCACAGCCACTCACCGGGCGGCTCTACCATGTCCTCTTCCTCTTCCAAAAATCCGTCGCCGTCCGAACGAGGCTCGTATTGACCTAACAGGTCTGGCCAACGAGCGGCGCACCAGGCCAAACGAGCTGGCCCCAGGTTATGCGTGACGTGGGAGGACGAAAAAAAAGAGGGGTGCGTGCGGGCGAGCCTTTCGGCCCGCACCGCAGCACCCCGGTCGCCACGACGCGCACGGTCGATCTCCGTGCGCATCTCGATGGCGAAGAGTCGCTGGTTCACTCGGTTATCGCCTGGTGTTCGACCCGACGATGATGATCACCATGCAGACCACAAGGACTGCGATGGCCATGTCAGCACTCATGACGACAACACTCCGCTACTTGAGATGAGCCACGTCGCTGCGAGTGCCCACACGATGGCGTACACGACACGACCCGGCCCATACGGCTTCTGTGGCTTCCCGACTAGGGCGGCAGAGACGATGGCGCTGAACCACGCCAGCACCAAGTACACGGCCAGTGCCCACTGGTAGATGTCCCACTCAGGGATCACTGGTAGTCTCCCCTGCGCTCCATCTCCATGAGCCAGGCTTCGTGTTCCATCGTTCCGTACACCTCGTAAGGGTCGCGCCGTCGCAAGTACTCCCTCGTGATCTCTTCGTACTTCGAAGCGACGATGGCCCGAAGTTCTCTCCACCTAC
>Ga0075345_1000114_pt1 | contig 11937 bp, 17 predicted proteins | sample RushSE_CattailNL_2_FD_120077 | JGI IMG/M metagenome (GOLD analysis project Ga0075345, IMG submission 120077) | Natural and restored wetland microbial communities from the San Francisco Bay, California, USA, that impact long-term carbon... | ecosystem: Environmental > Terrestrial > Soil >...
GCTATCTTTGAGTTTGATGGCCGTAGCACTGATGCAGATCCTTCGATGTTTTCAGTCAAGACTGTTTTTAGCGCGGGCATACAAGGAGTGAACGCCTGAATCGCTCCCTGCATGCTCGCGCCTTGCGCCTGTTTTACTTTGCAGCCGTGACGTTCATGACTGCGGCTGGCTCGAGGACCCGGAACGTAAAAGATTCGGTGAAATAGAGCTTCACCTTGGTTCGGCTGCGACTTTCGTAACCGATCGCAAGATCCTGGCCAAGAATCAGCTCGAAATCCCCGCCGCGTTTGGTCAACCGCCTCCAACCATGTTATCGATTTAAATTTGTCTTCCGTTCTTCAAAATATCATTTGACGAAGACTAATCATTCGGCGTGAGATTGCCAGTGGAAGTTGCATCCTGCCTCCGATAATCGCTCTTTTTTTTCACTGGCGCAGGTATTATGGTTTAAGGAATATACCCTCATCGGAATTTAAATCACGGAGGGAATCCGTTGGTGAATAAATACTCATCAATCATTATTGTCAAAAGAGAACTCAGAGCATCTCCCGAAAGCGTCTGGGATTTGATCACCGACACAACCAAGTGGCGATTGTGGGGCCCGACCGTGCGGAGTGTGACCTGCTCTGACCGATACATCCGCAAAGGCTCTTGGGGCAAGGTTTGCACGCCGATCGGATTGTGGGTTCCGTTCTTGATCACCGAATACGAGCATGAGAATTATTGGGCCTGGAAGGTTGCGGGAATCCAAGCAACCGGACATCGGCTGATTCAATTCAGCACGAATTCCTGCATAGTCGCCTTCGAACTGCCACTTTACTGGCTGCCCTACGTTATAGTTTGCAGGTTAGCCCTGAAAAGAATGGCCGGACTCTTGGAAGCCTGAAGATACTTGGATTTTTCCGAAAATGTCTTCATTTGAAACACATGAAACAAACAACAGTGAGGGTTATCCCCTGTCCATTATCACCATTTCAAGAGGATCTTACAGCCGAGGAAAAGAGGTTGCCGAAAAGCTGGCACGGAAATTTTGGAATGGGGCGGATACACTCCGCCTTTGATACCCGCACAACCTGAGGCGTATGAATGCCTCCTAATCCTGCTATCGACAAGGGAGCTCTGCCGTGAATATTCTACGACCGGTATGCAATGAATACGCTCTCACCTGCCAGGATCAAATGTCTTGTCATCGATGGTTTTGGAATTTATAGTAAAACCGTCGCACTAAAAAGGGGGTATTGGCATGCGCATTTTAGTTGTTGAAGATGATAGTAAAATAGCCTCCTTTGTCATTAAAGGGTTTGAGCAATCGGGTTTTGCAGTCGATCATGCCGGCAATGGCGAGGATGGGCTATTTCTGGCGCAAACCGAACCCTACGATGCGGCCATTATTGATGTCATGCTGCCGGGTCTGGATGGCCTGTCCATAATAGCAGGGATGAGAAAAGCGAAGATCCCCACGCCCGTGATCATACTCAGCGCCAAGCATTCCGTCGAAGATCGCGTTAGAGGTCTTCAGACCGGAAGCGATGATTATCTGGTCAAACCGTTTACCTTTTCAGAACTTCTGGCCCGGGTCCAGGCCTTGATTCGGCGATCCACCCGGACCACCGAACCCGCCCGGTTGACGGTCGGCGATCTTTCGATAGACTTGATCAAGAGGGAGGTCGTTCGATCCGGCCGGAAAATTGAACTCCAGCCGCGTGAGTTCAGCCTGCTCGAATACCTCATTCGCCAAACGGGACGGGTGGTCTCCAAGACCATGATTATGGAGCATATCTGGAATTATCATTTTGACCCGCAGACGAATGTGGTGGATGTGCTGGTTTGCCGCCTTCGAACCAAGATCGACAGGGACTTTCACCAGAAATTGATCCATACCATCCGGGGAGTCGGATATGTCATCAAAAGTTCTTAGGCAAATCGGCAAGACCCTCGGCTTCCGTTTGACACTCTGGTATTCATCCCTCTTCATTCTCAGTTCCACCATTCTTTTCGGCGGTGCCTTTTTCTTGGTCTCTTCGACGATTCGGGAATATGACTATCAAATTGTTCAATCGAAAACCGACGAATATGCTCTGATGGATCAAACCGACGGGCTTGCGGCTCTCATGCACCGCGTTCGTTTGGAAGAAGAGAACAATTTGGAATCCGGCATCTTTGTCCGCCTGTCGGATTCGCAAAACAAAACGCTTTTATCCATCATCCCGCATCAATGGAAAGACCTGGACGTGAAAAAGCTCGAAGCCGTTCCGGTTTCCTTTTCCGGTGAGCAATGGAGGGCATCGGTTCCCAGAGATCGCGGCGATGCGTTTGTGCTTATCAGCCGCCGTCTTTCGGACGGTTCGATTTTGCAAGTCGGCAAGCGCCCTGAAAAGCGGGGGAAACTTTTAGAGAGCTTTTCAACCATTTTTGCCGGAATTTTGATTCCGGTGGTCCTGATCGGTATTGCCGGAGGGTCGTTTCTGGCCTTCAGGGCCCTGCGGCCCATCCGTGATTTGATTCACACGGTGCGCCGCATCGACGACGGAAAAATGGACGCACGCGTGCCCTCAAGCCAGACAGGCGACGAGCTCGAAGAGCTTGTTCGTCTTTTCAATCGGATGCTGGGCAGGATTGAGACTCTGATCAACGGCATGCGCGAGGCATTGGACAATGTCGCTCACGACCTGCGTACTCCGATCACCCGGCTTCGCAGCGTGATCGAAACAGCACTTCAATCGGAATCCGGGGAGGAACACCTGCGGGAGGCTCTCATGGACACCGCTGAGGAGGCTGAACGGATCAACACGGCGCTGGGCACCCTCATGGACATCTCGGAAGCGGAAAAGGGGATCATGAACCTGAAATTGGAGAAAACCGATGCCGTTTCATTGATCCGGGAGGTGGTCGAACTCTATCAGTACGTGGCGGAAGATAAAGGGGTGACGGTGGCGACCGCGCTTCCTGATACACTTTACGCCTGGATGGATTCAAACCGTATCCGGCAGGTTCTGGCGAATTTGGTGGACAATGCAGTCAAATTCACGCCCACCGGGGGGCGCATAGAGATTGATGCGTCATCTGCAGACACCGGAGTGGTGATACGAGTCGTGGACACCGGGATAGGCATTCCGGCGCAAGACCTTCCCAGGATATTTGATCGGCTTTTCCGCGGTGAAAAAAGCCGCTCCCATCACGGGCTCGGTCTTGGTTTGAGCATGGTTCAAGCGGTGGTTCGCGCGCACCAAGGATCGATCGACGTCGAAAGCCGGGCGGGCCAGGGGTCCATATTTAGGGTGTTTTTGCCGGGCCCAACCGCCCGCGGCTCTTTCTCATCCGCATGAATCAGCTGAGCAGACAAAAGGTCCGCCCTATATTCAATCGGTTCAAAGCCTGACAGCGTGAACCTTCAAACCTCCGAGCGTCTATCGAACTCCCTTCCCGCTTTAACCCTTTCAAAAATGTAATGTTCCGGAAAGGTTCCCATCATCTTTCTGGTTTAGAGTGCGGTCAACGAAACCAACTCGGCCTCGCATGAGCAGCCGGGCCGTTGGACCGTCTCAACAGCAAACAATCTGGCAAGAGGATCAAACCAACATGTCAAAAGCCGGTGAAAACATGAACGAGCAGGGAATGACCGCCTCGTCCCAAGTTGATTTCATCAGATTGGCCGGTATTGAGCCGGAGCTTGCCGAGTTCGTGACTGAGTTCATCGAAAGGCCCGAAATTTTCTTTTCAATGCCTTTCGAGAAGCGCTGCGAAATTGAAAATCGGATGGACGCGATTCTATCGGCGTTTGATCGATTATACGCCATACAACCCAAAACCTTCAACCGTTCTGACCGTAACCCTCGGCGGAAGGGCTTTTGACTTGTTCACACCTGCAATCGATTCCTGAAAAGGAGACGGCTCATGGAAAAGCGGAACAGCAACCGTCATAAAACAGACCAGTCGATTGTCTGCGCGCTTTTTACCAGCAACGGGATCAATGACACGTTTGACGGCAAAATGGTAAATTACTGTGACTCCGGTTTGTATGTCGAATTGCAGACCCGCTTTAAGGATGGAACCGCCTTGCTTGTCAGGACGACGGGCGGCCCGTCTGAGCCGCTGCCGGCGAAAATAGAGGAGGGATTTCGGTCCATTTCGATCGTGGAGGTCAAGTGGTCCAGACCGCTCTCTGCCAACGGAGCTGTTTGCTACGGCACCGGGTTAAAACATCTGGCCGTTTAGTGAACGCAGGCGGGGAAGCTCTGATCCGGCTCCTCAAATTCGATGCGGAGGATGACATGAAAATCCAACAAAAATGGTTCATGAACAGCCGCCAGTCCGTCGATCTGTCCACCAAGATGCATACCGGTTTTGCAGCATTTGTACAGAAAGCATCAAAGGCCAAGAAGGTTATTGTAAAAAATTTTGTAATTCAACCGGCGGCCAAGAAAACATGCGGGGACATGCCGGGAACTTTTTGTGTTTTGAATATCATCCAAAATTCCGAGGGTGGTATTGACCCCAGAACCCTGAAACAGATGACCGGTTTTAATAAACACAAGGTTCACAAAATTCTTTATAAGCTGTTCAAGAACGGCGAAATAAGAATTGAAGGCGGTGGCCTTTATACCGGGGTTAAAAAAGAACCGGAAACAGCCGCTGCCCATGGAGCGAATCAATTAGCCTTTCCCCCGGAATTTCCCAAAGCAGGCGACGAGACCATGCGTTACCGCAAATGAGGTGTAATCACGCGCTGGTTTCGGGGTTGCCGATTCCAGGGATTTCCACCCCGCAGTTGGGCGCCGGAAGCGCTGGGGCGGAAACCCTGCGGGAGCAACGGTCGCTCCGGCAGTTTGAAAACAACCTGCCGAACACGGTTTTCTCTGTATCGGGTGAATCGAACCGCATCCCCCACAAGAAGGAAACCGACCATATCGCCAAACCGCTTTGGGGCATTGGGCGACTGACCATTCACTTCGGCAATTATACCTCCACCGAGCAAAAATTGCTCTCCGGCAATGGTGACCGGCAGACTCCCGCACAAACCGATTGAGCCCTGAAACAACGCCCCGGGTCAGGGTCCGGCCCAAGGCGAGAGGGTTGCCGGAAAAAACCCGGTTTCGTCAAATCGACACATTTGGGCTTTTTATAAGAAAGTTCTTTTCAAATAAAAGCCGGTGTATTAAATTGCCGTTCCTCATGACCGATGAATCCCGTTTGAAACGTATGGTAATCCTCGTGGCCGGGGGCATTTTCCTGGCCTCCTGCCTGGTCGTCCTGCTGTTGCTGAACGGCAGCGTCTGGGCAAAACTGGTTGGCTGCTACGACCTGTTCTGCGACCGTCAATGGGTGCGCCAAGCCGTGAGTTCCAGCGGGTGGTCCGCCCCCTTCATATTTGTCGGTCTGCAAATAGGCCAAGTCTTGTTTGCCCCCATACCCGGTGATGTCACCGGCTTTTTGGGCGGATACATCTTTGGGGCTTGGGAGGGTTTTTTTCTGTCCACCTTCGGCCTGACCATCGGCTCCATGCTCAATTTCTTTATCGGGCATTTTCTGGGCGACCTGGTGGTGCGTAAAATGGTGAGCAGCCGGGCTTATAAAAAGTACAACGATTTGGTCCAGTACAAGGGGATTCTGGTCATCTTCATCTTTTTCCTGGTTCCCGGGTTTCCAAAGGATTATCTTTGTCTCTTTCTTGGACTGACGAGTCTGCCTGCGGGTGTGTTTTTTGTAATATCCACAGTTGGCCGTATGCCGGGGACCATTGCTTTGAGTCTTCAGGGGGCCTCTATCTTCGATAAAAATTACATGTTTTTCGCGGTCTTGACCATGTTATGCATCCTGTTCGCCGTCTTTGCCTACCTGACGCGCGACCCGCTTTACCGCTGGATGGCCAAGCACAAAAAGAGAAGGGCTTTCGGTACGGTTTCAAAATAATTGCCCCAGGGGCTGCCGAGCAAGCTAATTCAACCGGGTACAACCTTTAAAAAGCAGGAGCACCAACATGTTTGGAATCGGAATGCCCGAACTTGTTATTATCTTAGTGATTATCATGCTTGTCTTCGGAGTTGGAAAACTGCCGGAATTAGGGAGCTCCCTTGGCAACGCCATCAAAGGCTTTAAAAAGGCCGTTGACGACTCCGACAAGGAAGGCGACGCCGATTCTGCAGCGAAAAAAATCGAGGGTGCGAAAAAGTGAATCCGCCCACAGCTCGATTTTTTTAGACATCGCACATCGGGGCGTCAATTGGAAAAAGAATAGTTGCCCTGCCCTCAACCTTACTTGGAGCTCCATTCCCCGCAACTTGCTCTGGAGAACCGGCACAGGCGGCTCAAGATGCTCTGCGAATTGTCGCAGGGAAGCTTGATCGAGCCTTCGATTAGTTGGTCGGTTCCAGCGACTTGCTTAGCAGCACGTCATCTTCGTCAATCGCCCCCACTTGATGTACGCGCAAACCGTGTCCATCTCCCGGTGCCCGGGTTAGACGTTCTTCGTAGGTGCGTTTGATCCCAAAGGGGTATCCAAGGTGCTAAAATTCATAAAAAACCTTATCACCCGTTGACTGAATACGGCAATGACCAGGGGGCCGTGGCCTTGCCAATGGCACCCAAAGTTACCGGAATGCGGTGTGGTGAAACCCCCTCAAGCCATCGGCTGCTGCCGGTCGACCTCTGAGGGGTCCTGAAACCCCCTCAAGCCGGAACGCCAAGCTGCCGATATCCAAGACATCACCGCCGGCCGCGCGCCGGACCAGGAAGAGGGTGTTGCGCCCGGAACGCTGAAGCGCGCAAACGCACCTTCAAAAAGAAGGAACGACGGATTCGATTGCACTCCTATTCAGGGGGGTGTCACGAATCGGCCGCCCGGGATTTGCTTGGCGGGCAAAGGAGGGAAGCAGGCAGGGATGGGAAAAATAGTCAAAAGAATCGGTGATGTGAAAAGCCCTTCCGAATTCTGGCTTGCCGGGATTCGGGATTATGTGAAGTCGGTTTTCAACTGCGGGCCGCACTCCATCCACGGGCCGATGCACTGGCAACGGGTCGAAGCCTTCGGGCTGAAAATCGCGCAGAGCAGCGGAGCCGACATTGCGGTGGTGCGCCTTTTCGCCCTGCTGCACGACTCCTGCCGCCGGAATGACGGCGACGACCCTGAGCACGGCCCCCGGGCGGCCGCGATGCTCTGCCGGATCGTGCCGTCCGTCTTCGCACTCGACCCGAAACGGTTCGGGTTGCTCGAGCACGCCGTCCGCCATCACACCTCCGGTCTGATTTCCGAAGACCCGACCATCGGCACCTGCTGGGACGCCGACCGGCTCGACATCGGACGAGTCGGCATCACCCCCGGCGCAGATTACATGAGCACCGCCTTCGGCAGAGAACTGGCCACCCCGGGGTTAAGCAGCGGCACGATCCGCGCAAGACGATCTTGTTGACCATGCAAGATCGCACTATTTCCGCCTGAAAGCTGATCTTTTCACAAGCCGGAATTACAGGCAAAGGCCTCAGCGTCGCCGATTTTTATGTTCGTGAATGACGCATCCTGCCTTTGGTTGGCCCGGAAAACGGGCGGGAAACCGGCCACCTTGGACAAGCGCCTTCTCAGTGCTTCTGCCGGGCTACATCCTCGACGCCACAACTCGCCGCCGCTCCGGAAAACCTTCCGGCGATCTCGGCAACAAGCTGTAATGCGGCGCAGCGCCCCAGCCGAGTTTTTCCTGGGAATATAGGGAAATAATAGGATGCCTCAAACGTGCAAGGGGCACAAGAGTTGGATGGCGCCGCTTTCAAGTGGGTTGCTCACCTCGCCAATTTTAGAAATATGAAGGTGTATTGCCCGTCATTGATGTCGATGGTCAGGTCGGCGCCCCGGGCATCGGCATAGACCACCCAAGCGGGCCGGCCGCTGCTGCCGCACTCAAATGTCGGGTAACATTCGCCGGCATCGGCGTTGTTCCAGGAAAGCAGCATCGATTCGGCGCAAATCTCTCGGGCCTTGCGCTTGGCCAAATCCTTGGCTTTTTCAAAATCGAGGCCGGCCTCCCCGACCATCAAACGGATCTCTTCCTTTGCGCCCCCGTCAATCTCGGTTCGGATCTGGACCATCCCGCAGTCTCCCGGGCTATGCGAACAGGGCGCCGCGGTCGGCGAGGAGCTCGCGCAGCACCGAGCGATGGCACCGGTGCTCGTCGGCGCAGTAGCATCCGACCGAGAAGTGGGTCTGTCGGGAAAGGGCCGCCAGCAGATCGAGCAGGCGGATCTTCTCCGGCTGCTTCATCTCGGCGCGGTAGCGCCTCACAAAGGTGCGCCAGTGTTCATCGCTGCCGGCTGCCGCTTGGCCGAGCTTGAGCAGCTCCTCGCTGGGTGCAAGATCGGGCAGCCAGACGTCGTAGAAGTTCCGGGAGGCGAACTCGGCCTTCGGAACCCCGCGCGGCGGCCGCCGCACCGTCCCGATCCGCAGCCCCTCCCCCTCCAGTCTTGCACTTCCGAGCCGGACCACATGAAGCGCCATAGCTTCCTCCGGTTATCTTGGTCTCGCAGGAAAATTCACCGTCGATGCCGAGTCTCCCCGACTGCTGCAATTGCCGCAGCCCGCCTTGCGTTCAGCCACCAATTTCGCGGGCAGCGCCTGCCGGCCCATCCCCCGCCCGCAGCTGCGGCTCGCCCTCAGGTTCCTCGTAGAGCACCACCGCTGCAGGGAGGGAAACTGACGGCTGATCACAAACCAAGGAACGTCGGCTGCTTCCCTTGATGGCAACGGCTTAATCCGGCCGCCTCCACGGGTAGGGCAGCTCTCGAATGGTGCCCGGAGCGCCCATTGTCCGCAGGGCCTCCAGCGCATCCATCACGATGCGCCGTTGGCGTTCCACATTCCCCGGTTCCCCGAACATGCTGCCCCGGCCGAATTTGACCCGCAGTGCCCGCGGGGGTTTGATTTTGGCCATCCGTTCGGCTTCGTTGCCCATGGAAATGGTGACAAACCCCGATTCCTCGGCCATTCGCTGAATCAGACCCACGGTCTGATGGCACTTGGGTCAGACCGGCACCAGCAGGAGAATGTCGACTTCGGCGGTTTTCAGCTTTCGCAGAAGCTTCGGCACCGAACCGGTGACCAGGCTCACGACATCGTTGACGTAGCTGAAGCTGTAGTGCGTCTCCGCCACCTTGCCGATGACGTTCTCCCTTTCCAGCTCGATCAATCGCTGGAGGGGGAAAATCACGTTGATGTCCTGCTCCGCAAGGCTGTGGTCGTAGTGGGCGTGGGCAATGCCGAAGTCTTCCTGACGGGCGGTTTTTGGTATCTCCCGGAACGAGGGGTCGCCGTGAATCGAGGCGGTGTCGAAGGGCGGCTGGCGGTCCTTGAGATACAGGCCGCCGCTGGTGACCAGGGCAATGGTCTGCTCCGACGGCGACCCCTTATAGGGCGTCCAAGGCACGCCTTCGCTCACGATCAGCGGGTACCTCTTGACGACTTCCTGCACTTTGCCGGCCTGGAAATCGGGCAGGCTCTCCTCTACCCATTTTGCATAAGCGGCTTTGAACGTCTCGAGATCGATAGGCATGCAAAGAGGCTACCAGAGGGTTGACCGCCGGTCAATGGAATCCCTGGAAGCACCCCTTCTATGGACATCGATTCGACTTGCCTTTATGCTATCAAAATTCCTAAAGGCAAGAGCCTGCATCGTTTCGATAGACACAATCCGTCGTTTCAAATGGAGACCGCATGAATTTGAACGCAGCAAGATCCTGGGCCGTAATGGGAATACTGGTTATCTTCGCCGCAACCGTGTTTTCGGCCGCAGCCCGCACTTCCGGGGCATCCATGTCTCTGGATGCCCGCGTCGAGAAATTCCTGAACGACAAACGATCGGACTGGCACGACTGGAACGTACCCTATCAGGATGGCAAGGTGCTTCACGATTTGATCGTCCGCAACAAATACACCCGGGCGCTTGAAATCGGGACCTCGTCGGGGCATTCGGCCATCTGGATTGCCTGGGCGCTGAGCAAAACGGGCGGAAAGCTGATCACCATCGAAATCGACGCGAACCTTCACAAAAAAGCGGTTCAGAACTTCAAGGCGGCCGGCTTGGAGGTCTTCGTTGACGCCAGGCTCGCCGATGCCCATCAGCTGGTGAAGGAGCTGGACGGGCCGTTTGATTTCGTCTTCCTGGATGCGGACAAGGACTGGTACACGCAATACTTCAAAGACCTGGACCCGAAGCTCGCCAAGGGCGGCTGCTTCGCGGCGCACAACGCCGGCAATGCCTTCCCGGGCATAAGGGAGTTTCTGGACTATGTCCGCAGCCGGCCCGAGTACCGGACGACCATCGACCGCTCCAGCAGCTCCGGCATTTCGCTGAGCTACAAAAATGAACGACCCTGAACCCTTTCCATCTCGAGCGCGCCGAAGCCGCCGTGTACCCCGCGAGCAGCCTGAGGGAGGTTCCGGAAGAGTTCAAATTTCATTGGATTCTAGCACATTCCCAAGTGTGGCCGATATGACTATCAGGCCAAGCGATCCCACAATAACCGTCGTGTAGGTTTTTATTTTCATGCGCACGCACCTATTCGATTTTTCGGCTATTGCCTTTAGTTTTAGTTTCGCCTTGCCGATAATCCATACATGGAAAAACGCCCAAACGGATCATGGCGAGTAAAGAAAAAAGGTGAGGCGGTCGGTGTCATCGCAGCAAATTCTTCCGTTGTCGCCGTGTTGCCGAGGAAAAAGGCCGGTGAAGACACCCGGCTCAAGGAAGCATACCTTCTCGCAGCTGCCCCCCTGTTGTTCGATGCTTGCAGCAAAATCAATTCGATTCTCGAAAGCAGCCTCATCGTCACGCCTGAAGGCATTAAGATAAACTGCACCGATATCAAGAAATCCTTGTCGGATGCCCTCTTGAGGGCGATGGGATATCGCAAGAGTCCGGAAGAACCGTGACCCCATTGCAATCCGGAGGTCGTCGATCAGTCTCAAAACCGTCTGTTTCGAGCACTTATACCTCCCTTAACCGACCCGAGTGGTGCGACCTGATCCCCAGAATCCACCCCTCGACCCGGGCCAGGGTGCGCTCAGGCGGCGACAGGTTGGGATCAAGGAAGCTTGCAAGGCTGCCGTCGCGGTCGGCCCGGCGCATCCAGGCAGCGACCGAATAGGCGTCGTGCTGGTCGGAGGTTCTCCCTTCCCGTGCAAAGCTCCGACTCCACAGGGATGGGTAGACTTCGGCTATCACCGACCGACCGGCCGGTATCTCCCAACCGTCAAACGGCCAGAAATGGGCCCGATTGCCGAGTCGCCGCCGAATATAACGCAGCCACGGCAGGCCGGCGTGGGTGGATTTGGCAACCGAGCCCGGCACGTCGAAATGAAAGACCGACTTGGCGCCGGCGCGTTCGTCCGTCAGGCGGCGCCAGCGCGCACTTCCTGAACGGTCGGCACCGTTGCCGACGAGACCGTCTCGGACAAAATCGACGTAGGTGTGGTCATCATCGGTCGGCCAGTGCTTTTGAAAGTCATCGAGGAAGGTCGGCCAATCCGGCAGCAGATGATAGGTTTCGAAATATCGCAGCGGAAAAGAAAACGCGTGGTCGATACCGACCAGCGTCGGCCGGTCTTCGCCGAGCCGCTCGACCAGCCATTCCGCGAGACCGCGCCGCGTCCAATACTTGCGTGGACTCGGCGGCGGCTGCACCTCAGCGGGTGGTGACCGGTGCGTTCCGGCATAGACCCGCAGCCCCTTTAAACTCGCTGTCGATGTCTCCGCCCCGGAATAGTCGATTCCGACGTAAAGACCGAAGGCCGGAAACCTGACAATTTTCATGACTGATTCCCCCCCTCGCATGGGTGGCGCCGAAAGACGCATCCTATCTATGGCTGGCACGGAAAACGGGCGGGGAACTGGTCGGCAATGTTTCTACCGCCCTTAAGAGCAATCTTATCGGCGAAAAGCATGTTTGGGCATATGA
>Ga0075345_1000116_pt1 | contig 11781 bp, 11 predicted proteins | sample RushSE_CattailNL_2_FD_120077 | JGI IMG/M metagenome (GOLD analysis project Ga0075345, IMG submission 120077) | Natural and restored wetland microbial communities from the San Francisco Bay, California, USA, that impact long-term carbon... | ecosystem: Environmental > Terrestrial > Soil >...
CATGCTACTCTGATCTCGTGAGAGGGTTGCACGCTTTGAGGTGCGACAAGTATGTCATCACAGACTTTTCAAAGTCTTATCATTCTCAAATCCATGGACACCACGTAAACCCATTTTTCTTGGTCCCAAGAGCATTTGTGGACACTAATGCAAAATGGTTAACGCCATGCAAACGATGTGTGAGTACAAATCAACAAGTTGCTTCATTTGAAGGTGACGCGAGTATGGAGTTAGTGGACACTCCACAGAAAATGAAGCAAGCAATGGAGTTTTTTCATCGCTCGTACAGAGAGCAACAAAATGTGAAGCGGAGGAAGATGAATGCTTAATTTCATTTCATGATAGCTTTATTTCCAAAATAAATATCAATTTTTTTATATGCAAAACCAACTTGTAAATGCAAAATCAACTTGAAAAGGCCGTGCCGCCCAAGCCCTGTCTGTAGCGAAAAACGTTCCAGTTGCGTCCAAACACGATGATTTTGCACTCCTCGTCCACGAGCTGGTCCTGGAGGGTCAAGATGAGGGTGACGTTGTCGATGCGGGAGAAGTTGGCAGAGCCAGAGGGCTGGGGCTCCTCGGGGTTGATGGCAAAGGAGTAGCAGTACACGAAGGACTCGGGGATGAGGGAGTGGTGCTGGTAGGGCTGGACGAGGCGGAAGTAGCGGCCCTCCTTGTTGGTGAAGCGGGGCAAGTTGTTGAGGTGCAAGTCGACGTACTTGACGGGGTCAAGGTTGTACTTGCCAGAGTAGTTAAAGTGGTTGTTGCACGCCTCCTGCTTGCGGCGGCGCACAGCCCAGAGGAGCTCAATCATGGCGTGGTTGAAATTCAAGTTGAGGCGCACTTGGCACGACTTCTGGGACACTTGCATGGTCTGGACTTGGGTGATGAGCTGCTCAAAGGAGCCGGTGGCGAACTTGTCGCGCTCAACAATGTCGAGGAAGACATAGGTGGTCTCAAGGCGGGCGTCAAGGTCGGCGTTGGTCAGCGGCTGGCAGTCGGAGCACTTGACAACGGACACTTCGCAGCTGGAGCGCTGGACACAGCGGGCAAGCTCCTCAAAGTCGACGGTGATCTGAACATTGTGGAATTGGAGGGAGATGAGGGCAAGGGCATTACCACTGGACTGGGTGTACCAGAAGGGAAGGGGAACATACAGGCGTCGCTTCTGCTGGGAGTCGGCAACAAGTCCGGCAACAGTGTAGCGCTTGCCAATCATTTCCTGGAGGCGCTTTCCGGGCTTGCCGGCAAGCTCTTCCCACATGAACAGGTAGTCGTTGTAGAGGGTGTCCACAACCTGGCCACCAATGATGAGGCACGCCTTCTTGACGAGGAACTGTCCAATGGCGTTGACCCAGTGTGCCCAGGGGCCTTCAAGGCCGGTGCAAATGGAGTCGTCGGTGATGGGGTCACCAGAGGGCACACCACCACAGTCGCAACCAGGGGCGGCACCATCTCCAGAGGGGTCGCAGGGGTCGCAGCAAGGGAACTGCTGGGAACCGGCACCGCAGGTACCAGCGGTGGCAGGGCAAGCCTTGATCCCGGGAAGGTCAATGATGACGTACTGGTAGTAGATCAAGTCGCCAGTGCGGTTGAGGGTGCACTGCGCAGTGCCACCAAACTGAACCATGGTGTTGAAGGTCTGCTCAATGGACTCCATGGAAAAGTTGGTGTGCTTGTTGTACCGGAAGCGGAAGAAGGTGATGCTGGGCTGGGCGGTAAGGAAGGTGTCAAGGGCACCAAGGGCCATAAGCTGGGTGACGCTTCCACCAGAGGCGGCTCCGACGCAGGAAGACATTGTGGCTGTGGCTGAACGTGGGGTGTGCTTTTCTGTGTGTCTCCATTTTTGGGGGTTCGATCACCCACCAGTAAGTACAATTCATTTTACATTAACGTGGACGCTTCCAGAGTGGTCGCGGGTTGCAGCAGTGGGCACTGTGCCGCAGCGTCCCGCTGTGTGCGCACTTGAATGCTGTCTATCTTGGCTTGCAGCTCTGAAATGCGAAAGGACGTGGCCGCGTCAGCCAAGGCGGCATCCCCATACATCTCCCGCAGCACTTGCAGGTATGCGGCCGCGTAGTTGGCGTGCGTGAGGGCCATGAGCGCGGACCCGTCTTGTTCGGCTGCAGCTCCCCACCGAGCGGCTTGGCGCACAAGGCCGGCCAGCTTGGTGGTGTTGGACACCGTATCCTTGGACCACACAAACCGTATGAGCAGCAACACGGCAAACAGAAGGAGGGCAACGTACACGGCGCGGCGGACAACGTCTGGCAGCGCGTGCCACGAATTCATAACTCCAAACATGGTGGTGATTTGTTTTATTATGATTGAGCATTTAAAAGACACCATGGACCCTGTGGTGGAATCAGTGATGGTGTTGCTGGAAATGGTGATACAGTATGGCCACCCAAGAGAAGCGCACGAAGCGACGTACTACAAACGCTTGATTTTGGAGAATCTCCAGGAGGCAATTGGAAGTGAAGATGACGTAATCTCACCCATGGTGGACTTTGGAGGGGATGGGGTAGGGCCTCGCTTGCTGCTACTAGGCTATGATTTCTTTCACAAGCATCATCGCGTCACACCATCCATGGAGGCCAATTTTTTTGTCCCCGTGACAGAGGCCAAGATGTCGCTTAATAAATCATTTTGATTGAATGGTGTTTATTTTGATTGAATTTCCACACCCATAAATTGTCATTCAACGCCAATTCACTCAAAGATGGAGCAAACACAGGCAACGCGCTACTTGATGTCCTTGGTGACTAAAGTATTGGCACTCACAGAGCTTACGCAGCAACACCAAAGGGAAGTGTATGAAGAAGTGTTTATTCATTCCGTCATCATACTGCACAGGGTGGCCAATTCATCCTTGGCGTCCGAATTTCAACACCAACTCAAGTCGCAACTTATGGTAGTTGTGTGCTGTGTGCTGGCGTGCAAGTTAACCATTGACCATGAGGCGGAAGTGCCAACTTACAAATCCATTGGGCGCTGCATTTTGAATCAAAATAGGGACGTGTACAGGAGGTTGTTCTATATTGAAAGGGACATTTTGGAGGCGCTTGACTACAACTTACTGGGTCACGCCTTGCACAGGAACTGGTTTTCACAAGCGTTGGGTTTTGTTGAAGACCACCAAGTTTCCACACCCAGTAGTGATTCCGTAAGTTCCACGGATAGTGACAGTGGAAGTGTTGAAGTAGACGCCCACACTATTCGCCCACGCATCCCTTTGTGTGGGTGTGAGTGGCTGGCCAGGAAGGTCTCGGGCTTCTGGTGTTGTGTTCGGAAGCGTGATCACTCCCATTTGACAGAGCATCCTGGAACAGCAGTCGACGGCTCCCTCTACTCCAATAGTCCCACTCAAGGGTGTGTAGTTGATGTGGCACTTCAAGGGATGCACAAGGCGTGCGCCGTGCACCCACAGTCGGGCACTGTAAACCACATCGGAGCTTGCGGGGGCACAGCACAAGTGCAAGTCAAACGGAACAAAACTGAGTGAGGTCCCAAAGGCGTACACGGGGCTGAAAATGGATGCGGGCATTTCCATGGGTTTGGCTGCAGAAAATACTGCGCTTTGGGGCAGCGATGTGTCGTCATGAAAGGAGCGCCTCATGGCAGTGAATGCTGGACTGTCGGTAAAGGGGCTCGTGATGATGCACCCTGGGGATCTCATGGCTTCACCCTCCATGACGGTGTCCCACTGGTACGGTAGCTTCACCCCGCCTTGAGGTTGACACAAGTGCACAATGACGCCAGGGACACCAAGCAGGCCATTGGACAGGCGCGCCCGTACACAGTCACTCATGCCATTGGTTTCACTGCCTGTTATGTGGGCAACGTGGTCCGTCTCTAGAATGTGCACATTGGTTGTGGACACGTGCAGGTTGTGTTTGGAGAGGCTATCCCTAAGAGCTTCAAAGAGGGGCGCCTTTTCACCATCATTAACACCCAAGTAAACGTGTACTCTTAGTGGGTGTGCCGCCTTGCGAAACAGGTCCACAACCATGGACTTGGCGTCTTCCGAGACTTCTTGTAATGGAATCACTACGGACACACACCCACCCAGCATTGGAGCGGTTGTTTTTGTAATTGTCTTTGCTCCGCGGATCAAAGACGCCACTATGAGCGTCACAATCACGCCAAACACTATGACGGGCAGCATTGTTTTTTTACCATTGGAAAGACAATGGATCAAAATCAACGGACACGCCTTGGAGAGTTTTGGACGGCGCAGTGATAGACTTTCTGGGTATTTTAGGTGCCCATGTGTCCCTAGAGTCAATGTCAGTCAGACCAGAGACGCTTTCATTGTACATGCTGTCGCGCATGAGTTGTACATTTGGGTGGGTGTGTTGAATGGTTGTTCTGGCATCGTTGGATGCCATAATAAAAAAGTTTTTTCGTTTTTATGCTGCCTACACAAAAAAGAATGGAACGCCAACAATTGTCCCTTCCAGGCTCTGGTGCAGCAGTCATCCAAGTACTGGACGCCCGCGGCCGCATCTCCAACGTCAACATTGACTTGGACAACAACCGCGACCAGCTGTTTCCCCAAAATCAGGGCGTCAGCATCCCCGACATCAAGTGCACGTCTGGCAAGTCCAACATTGACAACGTGTGTGTGTGCAAGGGCAGCGTGAACTCGTCCCCCTTTGTGCCATACTCTCAGGAGTTCACTGCTCAGTACACCAGCAAGTTGTTTGCACCCCAAGCTCAGATTTCGTACGCCACCCCGGCAGCTCGTGCTGTGGCGGATCGGATGATGGCGCCAGTGAGGGGAGGGTAAAGGGTAACGACAATAAAAGTTTATTTGTTGATAATCAAACCTCCATTGAACCCATTCAAATCCGACTCCACAACTTGCATAAACTGTTCAAACGCCAGCCCCCTGTGCTTTTTGTGGGGGTTCATTGCCAGCTCCGTCATCACATACTGGAATATGCTTTTGTGTTTGCGCCTGATATACCGCTTCCAGCAACGCTGAATGTTGATGGCGGCATTTATCCTGTCAAACTTGTTAAAAGCAAAATCATACCATTTCCATGGCTTGTCTATGTGTTTCGCCACAAACTTCCACGTTAAGTTCGGATTCATGGAAACACCACTCCAATCCCATGGTTTGTCCAGATTTTTTTCAATAATGTCCATAGTTATATTTGCATGTTTAGAAATGTTGTACCAAGACCATGGGATGCACGTATTCTGACCAATAATGTCAAAGGTAATGCAGGGAGATTTTGATAATATTTCAAAATCCCATGGTTTGTCCAAGTTGCGTTCAACAAACTCCCATGGAATAATTTTGTTTAACAACAAATAACTCCATTTCCACGGCTTGTCCAAGTTGCGCTCAACAAAGTCTAATGTAACATTTTTGTTGCTCGATAAAGAATACCAATTCCACGGCTTGTCCAAGTGGCGCTCAACAAAGTCTAATGTAGTAATTTTGTTGCTCGATAAAGAATACCAATCCCACCGCTTTTGCAAGTGGCGCTCAACAAAGTCTAATGTAATATTTTTGTTTCTCGACAAAAAACACCAATCCCACGGCTGATCCAAGTGACGCTCAACAAAATCTAATGTAATATTTTTGTTACACGATAAAGAACACCAATCCCACGGCTTGTCTAAGTGGCGTTCAACAAAGTCTAATGTAATATTTATGTTGCGCGATAATTCATACCAGTACCACGGCATGTCTAGGTTTTGATCAACAACTTCACACGTGATATTTGGGTGGAAAGATAAAGCACTCCAGTCCCACGGCTTGTCAAGGTGTTGCATAATAAACTCCCAAGTAAGGTCTTTCTTATAAGATATCGCCTTCCAATTCATTTCTCTGTGCAAGTTATTTGTAATAGTTTCCATCGTAATTATTGGACTCCATAATAGGGCTTCCCAAGTGAAATATTTGTAAAGAAATTTTTGAGTTATATCCCATGTAATTGAATGATGATTAGATAATTCCCAAAAATCCCATCCCTTGTCTGGAAACAATTGCAACAACACATAAATGTGACTGAACGGCATCGTATAAAATGGGAAAGACTTGGTAGGGTTTGCTTATTAAAAATAATGCTCAATCAAAATCAAAATAACGCTGTGTGACGTTGTGGAAGCTGTCAAAATTGACAACGTAATGCGTATAGCAGTGTGAACTCGTCCCCCTTTGTGCCAAAAAAAGTACACTAGCAAACTGTTTGCACCCCAAGCCCAGATTTCTTACGACACATGATGGCGCCAGTGAGGGGAGGGTAAAATTAAAATTTATTAAACCATTTCTTTCTTCAAGTGTTGTATTATTAAATTGGAAAGTTTTTTAAACTTGTCAAAGTGTTTGGCATCATTGATCTTACTGTACATCCATTTTAACTCACAATATTTTAGGCCCATGTGCTCTAATAAAAAATCCAAAAGGTCACACGTGTCACACTTGATGGCATTCTTTAAAACTTGGTCAAATTGGGGCTGAATGGCCACGCCATAAATGTCGTTTCTTTCCAGGTTGTACGTCTTCATGAGGTACTTGGCCAAGTGAATATCATTTACGTTGGTCCAAATACCAGAAATGATGTACCTACAAAGTCCAGCAGCTTCATCCTTTGTCAGTGTGCCTTGGTTGTACTTTTCTTTTACTCTGTCGTCAATCTCTTGAGGTATGGGAGGCCTGAGGGTCTTTAACGTCTCATCAATGGTGGCCAAGAGGGTGTGCAATTTCTCTGGCTGCTTTGCAAATTCGCCTAAAATGGTAGCCAATTCAGTTAGATTATCTTGTAACGACATTGTGATGATGATAATGGCGCGCATACACATGTGTTTGTGTGTATATATAATTTAAATTCTCAATCAAAATAAAAATGACGCTGTGTGACGCTGCGGAAGCTGTCAAAGATCGCCAACTGGTGCCGCCCGCCCTGCGCCGCATCCTCAACAGGCCAGACGGGTACAAGTCGTTGGAAGACGCAGCCATTCAGTGGGCGCGCCGTCGTGATCCCGGCACAAAAATGGTGCGGGAGGGTGGACTGGCGTCAGAAGACACCGCCCGTCGTGACTTGAAGCGCCTTTGGGACACCCTGGTGGAGCGCCACGGCGAGGCAACGGCGGCTCAAAAATTTTTTCGGCGCGTGGTGGGCGTCGTGCCGTGTGGGTACCCGTGTGCCGCTCAGGTGGTGTTTCCAAGTGAAGATTCACTGACTATTCGGTGCAGCGTGGGGTCCGCTTTCAAGAAGGGCATGTCGGTAGCCCAAGTGCAAGCAGAAGTGGCGCGCATCGCCCGAATCTTGGGCATTCAAGTGCCCGACATTCCAACCGCGCTCTCATCCAACTGTCCACCAAGGAAGAGCAAGGGCGCCTCTAAACAGACTAATGCACTGCAAACCAAGGTGACCCTCACTGCTGCCCAAAAAGTGGCCCAAGACATCATTGCGGGGCTGCTATTCAAGGAAATGACCAAGGGCGCACTGCTGTGGCACAGTGTGGGCGCAGGAAAGACGTGCGCAGCGGTGGCGGCTGCATCGCTCATGTTCCAGCAGGGGTGGCGCGTCAAGTGGTTTTCCGTGGCGCAGCTCAAGAACCAACCCCTGTTGGACGCGTTCTTTGCTCGCCGGTGCCACTCTCTGGATATCCCAGACGACGTTCCAGAATCAAAAAAGTTGGGCATCATAGGCAGGTACATTGAAATCCAGAGTTTCTCCACACTGAGCCACGCCTTTGAGAAGCCCGTGAAAAATGACAAGGCGGCCAAGTGGCTGGCAGAGGCGCACCGCAAGTACAAGGACGAAAATTACAAAGGGTCTGACCCACTGTACAAGACGCTCATCGTCTTTGATGAACCCCACAAGATCAGCCAAGTAAAGACGTCCCAGGAGCGCATGAATTGGGACGTGGTCATCGGCGCACTGCGCAAGAGTTACCAGGCGTCAAAGGACAACAGCGCTCGTATATTGATGCTAGACGCCACACCCATGGTTGACGGTCCCAAATACCTGTTCACCATGCTGAACGCCATGAACGAAGCGGATGTACTGCCCAAGTCGGACGACGCCTCCAAGGCCCAGGGGTTGGTGTCTGCGAATGGTGTGCTGACGCCAAAGGGGAGGGATGCGGTGTCAAAAGCGGGGAATGCCCGAATTTCCTACATTAACTTGAGCGCCGACAGGTCACGGTTTGCGTACGCTAAAAAGTGGAGCTTTAACCCGGTGGCCATGTCCAAGAAACAAACTGAAAAGGTGAGCACAGAGTGTGTCAAGAGGAAGACACGGGACGCTAGGAGGGCGTGCGCAGAAAAAACGGCAGTGTCTGTGGACATGCCTCGCAGTAGGTCAGTGAAGGACATTCAAGCGCGCGCCAAGGAAAGCTACCCGTTGTTATCACAGCTGGTGGCCGTCATCAAGGAGCAGGACGGAGCTGATGTGGATAGGTACGGCAAAACATTCAAACAAGTCATCTTCACCAACGTGAGGGACGTCACGCACGCCAACAACATTGCAGACGTGCTGAAAGTGAACGGGTTTAACCTTGTGGAACCAGGGAAGGTGGGGTCTGGACAGAACAATGTGATGCTTTTGTCGGGGTTTGGTATGACGGGTGACCGTAAGTCCAAAATCTTGGACGCCTTTAATGACCACGAGGGCAATGCGCACGGCGAAAAGGTTCGCTTTCTCATCGTGGACGGTCGGTTCAGGGAGGGTATCAACCTGTTTGACGTGCGCCACTTCCACATGCTGCAACCGCTGAGTGACTTTGAGGAGCGGCAAGCGGTGGGCCGAGTTTTGCGCATGTGCGGCTCAACCTTCTTGCCAGCCAGTGACAACATTTGGCAAGTGCGGCTGCACCTGTACGACGCAGTGGACGTGGCTAAGGACAATGCATCCATTTACGATTTGTTGGACGTGCGGGAGAGTGCCGTGGCGTCCACCACCATGGAGCAACTGGAAACGCTCAGTAGGGACATTGCCCTGGACCGACTGCTATTTCAACAGTACAACGTCGTGAACGAGGACGGGGACTATGAAGTAAAGCGGGACGTGGCCACGGGGCACTTGTGCGACAAGCCGCCAGTGGACGGTCGGTGTGGCGCGAATGAGGCCAAAGTGGTCAACAGGTACGGTGCAGAGTGCTGTGTGGCGCCGTGTAAGGTTCGGGGCAAGGAATTGGCGCGCCCAGTGGACGGCAAGTGCCCCAAAGGGACAGTCAAGGGTGTCAGTGACGTTGATCCAGCCAGTGAGTGCTGTTACGGTCGGGGGAGTAAGAGGGGAAAAGACATCCTTGCAGGGAAGAGTATACCCGTGACAAAGGCGACTGAGACTACAGGAGTTCCAAAAAGTGTCGCAGTGGAACCGGTGGAACCAGTGGAGCCCAAAAAGATAAGTCCAAGTATAGCCAAGGAAGCTGCAGAGTTGGCAGAGGACATGGACATGGACGAAAACTTGTTGGCGGATTTATTGAGCCAGATGGACATTGACACCATAGAAAGTAAAGAAAAATCAAAGGAAACGGGGCGTCGAGTGCAACCGTGTCCTGGGCGACTTGGCGTGACGCGCGCTGACGGCAGCTGCCCGCAAGGTAATGTGGCAGTGGAGAGTGCAACCGTGCCAGGTCGAAAGTGCTGCAAGTGGGGGTGTGGACGTTTGAAAGCACCAAAGGGTGGCAAGTGCGAGAGGGGGTATAGGAAGGTGACCGCCTCGTCTGGTGCCGAGTGTTGCAAACGCGTGTGACCCCACCTTATCACTCCATGTCCTCAAATTGAAGATCTTCCTGTCTCACTCTTGTTCGCTTTGGTGCACGTGGTTGATTCACTTCCACATCCTCCATGAATTGTTCTGCAAACGATTCCCCACCCTCAACATTTTCCTCCTCAACTCGCATCCTCTTACGTGGAATCGCACTGCGAATGCTGGACAGGTAGTTATTGACACTGTTGATCACGGGCGGCAGCTTGGTCATGCCCTGCGCAATCTTTTGCAGCCGCTCAACCTCCATGGTGAGGTCATCAATGCGCTTTTGAAGAGCGGCCTGTTGCTGCGTCGTCAGCGGCCTGTCCGAAAGGGTAGCCTGCAGTCGTTGAATGGTGGTTTCCTTCTCTGCAATCAGTTGGTTGATGCTGGATTTAAGACCATTGGCAGTAATTTGGAGGTCTGATAGAGCCTTACACACCGCTTCGTCGCCAAACGTGGCCATGCAGCTCTCATTGTCTGCAAACAAGTTCAAGTCAGGTAACTGGATAGCAACGCTGGGCACACTCTCCATGGGAACGAAGCTCTTTATTTACATGTCACAAAAAATGCGCGCCATCTAAAAAACACCAACGATTCAAAATGCCAAACAAGCCTTTCATGCTGGAGGCGGTCACAGTGTGCAGGGGGTGCAGGGGGTGTACCCCCACACCCCAGGTGCCCTCCTTTGATCAAAAGGTGTGCTACTTTCCCCTGTACAGGGTGACCCAAGCTATCCTGAACTTGGCCAACGTGTTGGGCTCCACTGAAGCTGAAATTTTTGTGGAAGTGCCCAACGTGTGCGACGCGTACGTCATGACGCTGGCCCAAGTGCAAGCCGCACTCGCTGAGGGCACACACAAGCGCATATTCAAGCTCAACTCTGCCACCAGTCGTTACTGCGTTAACTTGGACATGAACCAGTTTGGCACAAACCAAACCATTTACTACGACTTTGAGAACCAGCTGTGGTGCCCCAATGACTGCACGGCGTGCTCCACCTGTGAGCCCCACCCACCCTGTCACCTGGACTCGCTGGTGCCCGACCCCCAAAAGTGCCCACACTAATGTCAATAAAATTTCTAGTTGAAAAAGATGCATTTATTGTGTTGCAAATAGAAGTAGAAAGAAGACACATGATAGCATATTGAACATAATTGATTGAGCTTTCTTATAAATAACAGTTTCATAATTTTTTGTTTCATTAACACCTTATCCTAGGCGACACAAACTATGGTCAATCAAATTCAAAAATTTAAATTGAGTGCGCGATATGGCCACCTTGACGTCGTCAAGTGCCTCAGGGAAGAGTTTGGGTTGACGGCCGATGACGCTCGTGCTAACAACAATTGGGCTCTTCGATTGAGTGCAGCATCTGGCCACCTTGACGTCGTCAAGTACCTCGTGGAAGAATTTGGGTTGACAGCCAATGACGCTCGCGCTGACAACAATTACGCTCTTCGGAAGAGTGCACAAGATGGCCACCTTGACGTCGCCAAGTACCTCAGGGAAGAGTTTGGGTTGACTGCCGATGACGCTCGCGCTGAAAACAATTACGCTCTTCGATGGAGTGCGCAAAATGGCCACCTTGACGTCGTCAAGTACCTCAGGGAAGAGTTTGGGTTGACGGCCGATGACGCTCGAGCGCAAAGCAATTACGCTCTTGGATGGAGTGCAGCAGATGGCCACCTTGACGTCGTCAAGTACCTCAGGGAAGAGTTTGGGTTGACGGCCGATGACGCTCGCGCTGACAACAACTACGCTCTTAGAAAGAGTGCAGCAAATGGCCACCTTGACGTCGTCAAGTACCTCGTGGAAGGATTTGGGTTGACTGCCGATGACGCTCGCGCCAAAGACAACTTGGCTCTTCGATGGAGTGCAGAAAATTGCCACCTTAATGTCGTCAAGTACCTTAGGGAAAAGTTTGGGTTGACTGCCGATGACGTTCGCGCTGAAAACAATTACACTCTTCGATGGAGTGCAGAAAATGGCCACCTTGACGTCGTCAAGTACCTCAGGGAAGGATTTGGGTTGACGGCCGATGACGCTCGCGCCAAAGACAA
>Ga0075345_1000119_pt1 | contig 11680 bp, 8 predicted proteins | sample RushSE_CattailNL_2_FD_120077 | JGI IMG/M metagenome (GOLD analysis project Ga0075345, IMG submission 120077) | Natural and restored wetland microbial communities from the San Francisco Bay, California, USA, that impact long-term carbon... | ecosystem: Environmental > Terrestrial > Soil > Wetlands...
AACCGACAAGCTGTCGAAAACCTCCCAAGCCAAGCAGCTGAGGATCATCGCCGAAGCTCTGGAGATCGACGCCGATGAACTGGTGTTGTTCTCCGCCAAGTCCCGCCAGGGCCGGGATGTGCTGTGGAGGACCCTGGTGGATATGGCCACGGCGGCGCCCGAAGATGAAAGGGCCTGACTGGCTCATTGAGGAGGGCATAGGGGGTTTTTGCTTTAAGCGAGGCGCTTTTCAAGCTTCGCAGGAACGGTTCTTGAACCCCTGAGGCCACTCATATCTCTCCGCTGAAACCGCCGACCTGCAAGCAATGCAGGCGAACCCATTCTTTCGAAAAGCTGCCGCTCATATGACGACCGACTCTGATTCCTGGGCGACCCCTTTCAAATCCGGCTACGTCACCATCGCCGGGGCGCCCAACGCCGGCAAATCGACGCTGCTCAACTGCATTCTGGGCGAGAAGATATCGATCATCTCCAGCAAACCCCAGACCACGCGCAACCGGATCCTGGGCATCTGCCAACGGCCCGGAGCCCAGATTATATTCTACGACACACCGGGCATTTTTATCGCCACGGATCCGCTGAACGCCAAGATCGTGAACACGGCCTGCGGTGCCATCGGCGATGCCGACCTGCTATTAGCGGTCGTGGATGCCGCCCATCCGGATCCGACGGCGGAAGCCCTTCTGGCCGAGAAGATCCGCGACCAGAAAGCGCCGGTCATCATCGCTTTGAACAAGATCGACCTGGTCGCGGAAAAGAAAAAGCTGCTGCAGGTTATCGCCCGCTGGTCGGCGCGCCAGACCTTCGCGGCCATTGTGCCGGTGTCCGCGCTTGACGGCACGCAGGTCGAGGAGCTCGTCGGCGCCATCGTCAAGGTCCTACCCGACGGACCGCCGTATTTTCCCGAGGACACCTTGACCGACGCCACCGAGCGGTTCATCGCCGCCGAGCTCATCCGGGAGAAGATTTTCCGGCTGACAGGCGAGGAAGTCCCCCATGCCTCGGCCGTGACCGTGGAGGCCTTCAAGCCGAGCGCCGATGAAAAGCGGGTCTCTATCGATGCGACCATCCACCTCGAGCGCGACTCCCAGAAGGGGATCATCATCGGCAAGGGCGGCGCCATGCTCAAGCGCATCGGCACCGAGGCTCGCCAGGACATAGAGAGAATGACGGGGGCCAGGGTTTATCTGAAGCTGTTCGTGCGGGTGCAGAAGAACTGGCGCAAGGACACCAAGGCCATCGAGCGCTTCGGGTATTAACAAAAAAAGCGGAACCTGAAGGTTCCGCTTTTTTTTAACGGGTTGAAACTGGCTGGCGTCTAAGGCCCCAACGGTAAGCGGGAAGATGCCGCCGCTATATCCGGGCGAGCTGGCTTCCTATCCGCCCAGGGCAGCCGCAGGCCTTCGGGCAGAACGCTGAAAAGCGACAGCAGCAGGGCTGCGGCATATGGCAGCGATTGGATCAGAAGCAGGGCCGACCGGATCAGCCTCTCCTCGGTCTGGTCGTTGCCGAAGTTGTAGTTGACCACCACCGCAAAGAAAAGCAGCACCATCATCAGCGCCTCGCCGCGGGCCATCATGAGCCCCTTCAGCACCGCGCTCTTGCTTTCGCATTTGGGCGTCCTCAGAAACGGCATGCTCTTGGTGAAAATGCCGCGCAGGATGGCTGTCGCGATGGCATGGGTGAGGGCGGTTCCGGCGAGGGCAGCGCCCAGCCGCTGTTTGAAGGTGCACGGCACCCGCGCCGCGTAAAGCCACAGAAAATGCATCAGTTTGAACAGGAAGGCGCCGATCGGCGGCAGCATCAACACGTATAGCGGGGCCCCGAAGTATTTCGGAAACAGCGCCATCCCGATCGCCCAGAGGACGCAGAGCACGTTCATGATCAGGCTGATGGCATCGCCGAACCAGGGCAGCCACCCGGCGATGAAATGATACCGCTGCCCGAGGTTCAGCCCCCTTTTGCGGCTGAACGGGGAAAGCTCCTGCCAGTGGCGTTTCATGATCTGCACGGCGCCATACACCCAGCGGAACCGCTGGCGCTTGTACCCGGCGAAGGAATCCGGCGTCAGGCCCTTGCCGAAGCTCTCTTTCACGTAGACGGTGTCATAGCCCAGGCTCTGAATGCGCAAGCCGAGCTCGGCGTCCTCACAGATGCACCACTCCGCCCATTTGCCCGAATCGAGCAGGATCGTCTTGCGGATGAGGGTCATGGTGCCGTGCTGAATAATGGCGTTGCGCTCGTTGCGGTGCACCATCCCGATCTCGAAGAAGCCGTGGTATTCCCAGTTGATCATCTCCTTGAAGAGGCTGCCCTCCCATCCGCGATGATCCTGAGGCGCTTGCACGACCCCCACCGCCTGGCGTTCGAAGTGGGGCACGAGCAGCCTGAGCCAGTCGGGACGCACGATGTAGTCGCTGTCGACCACCGCCACGATTTCCGCCTGCGGGTCGGTTTGACGCAGGGCGAAATTCAGCGCCCCCGCCTTGTATCCGTCGATCTTCTCCAGGTGGAAAAACCTGAATTTGGCGCCCAAGGCTTCGCAGTGTGCCTGCACCGGCTGCCACAGCTCCGGGTGCGGGTTGTTGTTGTCGATGACCAGCACCTCGTAGTTCGGGTAGTCCAGCGTCGCCAAGCCGTTCAGAGTCTCGATCACCATGTCCGGCGGCTCTTTGCAGATGGGCACATGGATGGAAACCCGCGGCATCGTATGGTCGGCTCCACCGGCCAGGGGCGTGAAGCGTCGCTTCAAACCCTCCGTCCAGATCATCTCGGACATCTCAAAGCCGTTGACCAGAATGATCATGAGCAACCCGGCCTGCATCGGCAGCAGCAGCGCCCAGATGAACGTCTCCCAGAACAGGAACTCGCCGATCAGCGGAGACACGCCCACCCAAACTAGCACCGACGCCGTGGTTTGGAGCAGCATTGCGAAAAACAGCTTGCCGCTGAAGGGCTGCGACGGCAGGTTTCGCAGATACAACCACACGAGCAGCACCCCCGCGATCACGGCGGCGATCCCGCTGTAAATCAGGGTAGGGGACTGGATTGCCCCCTGGAAGGAGAACTTGGGGTTGCGGTCCACGTCGTAGATGCCCCAGAAAGCTCCGACCACCCCTTCGTGGGGCTTTTTCCACGGCTGGTCGAAGACTTCCATGATGCAGTAATCCAGCCCACGCTGGTCCGCGACGTTTAAAAACCGCCGCAGGAACCTGGCCTGGTCTTCGCTGCCCGGCTTGGCCTTGCCGAAATTCTCGCCGTTGCTCGGCCAGCCCACTTCCGCGAGAAACACGGGCTTGTTGGGAAAAGCATCCTTCACCTGCTTGAAGCGATCGAGGACCCAGCCGATGGAATCGCTGAAAGGAACCTTTTCCCAGTAAGGCAGGACATGGATGGCGATGAAGTCGACGTGGTTGACCAGCTCTGGGTTTTTAATGAAGACATGCCACGGTTCGGCCGTGCCGACCGGCACCTTCACGGCGGCACGCACCCTGTCAAGGTAGGTGATCATTTCCTTTATAGAAAGATCGGTGCGGTAGAGCGCCTCGTTGCCAACGATGACCCTCTTGATGGTCGCAGGGTAGCGGTTGACGTTTTGGATGAGGTTGTAAAGTTCGTCTTCGTTGCGCTCGTAGCGGCCGTCGATCCAGGCGCCGGCCGTGACCTCGAACCCCAGGCGCGCGGCCAGGCCCGGGATGGCTTCCATCCCGTCCAAGGACGAGTAGGTGCGCACCCCCTTGGTCTTGCCTTTTAGAAATACCAGATCGTCCCTGATTTCTTCCGGTGTCGGGAACTTGTTTTCGATGGGATCCTGCCCGGAACGATAGGGGCTGAACGATATGTAATTAAAAGTGCCGGACCACCCGGGTTCCGGATTTTCCGGTTGGGTGAACACGGACCACAAAGCGATGTTAAAGGCACAGGTGATGCCGATGATGATCCACATGGTCTTGCGCATGACGCTTATTTTCTCCATGGCTAGTAATTGCCAGCCATATCGCTTTTACTACCACCCGGCCGTGGTGGTTTGCATGCCGGCCACAGCCCCAAAAAAAAAGGCCTTCCGCAAAGAGGCCACCATAGAAAAGCAGATTGTTTTAACGTCTCGCTCCCAGCAGGAAATTCCAAGTTCCTTTTGGTTTTGTTTTCCCTAAAAGCAATAAGCAGAGAATTATCCCTGCTCATGTTGATGCCCGATCCGCCGATATTCCAACTTGTTGGCGCGCAATATAGCACGTTTTAGGGGGCCGTCAACAACAATCTTGCCCAACCTAAAAGAATCAACTGGATTCGACGCTGTCTGCTGCAGAACCGTTTACGTGACGTGTTGCCCGGCCGCCTCAGTCGTTAAATTTTATCCGTATCGCCCCCTCAAGAGCGTGGCGGCGGTTTGTAATTTTATAGGAAACTTTTTTCACAACCGCAAGGAAACTTGCTTCACAGGATATTGCTGAAAGCAAATAAGCGCCAGAATTCCTAACCCCTAATAAATCATCAACCATTTGAAAATATTAATTATTATATTTAGCGGATGACGAATGGAATAAATTTTGCTTAACCGTAACTATCAACTACGACCTGGACATTGGAGTCAAAGAATAAATTAAGAAGCGCAACTTCTTCAACAAACTAAGCGCGGGGCACAAAGATGAAGACACTTTTTATACTATATCTTGGCGGCTTATTTCCAAATAGCCACAACCTGTTGGAATCCGATCCTTGCGAATGCTCGAACAAAAGCGGGCGTCCTGATTTTTCCAAGGGGTTTTCATTGTTCGAAGTCCTGGTGGTCGTCGCCATTTTAGCCTTGGCCGGTGCGGTCGCTATCCCCAATCTCATCGATTGGCGCTCCAATATGCGCCTGAGGGCAGCGGCCACTGAACTGAAAGAGAATCTGGAATTGGCCAAAGCCGTGGCGGTGAAAGAGAATATGTACATTTACGTGGAGTTCGTCCCGATGGAGGGGAAATACCGCCTCAGCTACAAGGATCTGGACGACAACCTGATCCCTATCAAAGAAGAACGCCTGCCTCACGATGTAATAATCGACAAAACCCATGCCCAGTATACCGTAACGGGCGACAAAACAGGATTCAACTCCCGGGGCGGGGCCAACAATTGCACCATTGTTCTCACCAACCTTCAGAAAAAGAGCAAGATCATTTCCATTTCACCCATAGGAAAGGTGGAGGTTAAGAGCTGATGATTTCCTCCTGTAAAAGTAATGTTTTCCCCGAAATGAGCCGATACCGATCCATATCAGACAACAGCGGCTACCTCCTGCTGGAGATTTTGATAGCCGTCGCCATTTTCTCAGTCGGCTTTCTGGCGGTGGGAACCATGATCGTGTCCACCACGCGCACCAACACCACCGGAAACATTGTCACTCAGGCCACGCTGTTGGCCGTGGAGACGCTGGAGACCCTGAAGAAGGACCCGGTCGGAGACCTCATTCCTGAAACTTACGCCGACTCGAACAACCCCGTCGACGAGTGGGGCAACAAAGGCGGCATTTTCAACCGCAGCTGGGTCATCGATGACCCGGTCGGTTATAACACTTCGCGACGCGTTCGGGTGATTGTGAGCTGGGAGCGTCTCGGCAAAAACCGACGGGTGGAGTTGACAACCATTACCAGGGGCAACGGAACATGAAGAAGGGTTTCTTCAACTGCGTTCATTCCAACGATGGGTTCACCCTGATGGAGCTCTTGGTTGCGCTGGGCCTGACGGCAACGGTGCTGGGGATCATGGTGGCCTTTTTCATGAACTTCAGCCGGGCCTCCACCATCCAGAACGCGGCTGCCGGCGCCCAGCACTCAGCACGGGCCGGTATTGAGTATATCATGCAGGACATCCGCATGGCCGGTCTGGACCCGATGGAGAAGGCCGGCGCCGGAATCGAGGAAATCTCTGCCAGTGGTAAAAAACTGCGGTTCTCATCGGACCGCTGCAACCTGCCCGTAGCATCTGCGGGCTGCCCCAATCCCGAACCGGACGGCGATCTCGATGACGACTCCGAAATCGTCACCTATTTGTACGATGCCGCTCAAAAGACGCTCAAGAGATGCCTGTACGAACTTCCTGCGACCTACGGGTTGGAGAGCTCCAGCGGATCATGCCAGACCGTCTTGGAAAAAGTTATCGCCAATCCGGACGCCTTTCCTGTTTTTACCTTTCTGGATAACGACGACGCCATTATCACCAACAACAACGACCGTAGTCTAATTCGAACCATAATTCTCACGCTGACCGTCGAAGAGCCGGCCGGCTTCAAGAATAAAGTGGCGCGGACTTACTCCTCCCGCGTGCGCCTGCGCAACATCGGTCGGTGAACTGATTGGCAATTTACACCTGGAAAGACGCACCATGATAAAAACTTTGTTGCTGAAAAATGAAGACGGATATTTAACCATTGTGGCCGCCCTGGTCATTCTCGCTCTTTTGACGGTAATCGGGATTTCGGCCTCGCGCGTGTCCAGCACCGAGGCGACCATGGCCCGGAATGAGGTCGTTTACAAGCGGAACTTCTACTTGGCCGAAGGCGCAGCCCTGGAAGCCGCCGATCGGTTGGCCAAAAACGGAAACTTGAGGGACAACTCCGAACCATGGATGGAAATGGTCACCGGCAATTTAGATACGGACAGCTTAAGATATTACTGGGACAATTCGACTGCAGCCGGTGACACCGTAATTCCGGAGCCATCCAAAGTGGACCTGGGTCATACCCATTTTCTGGTGGGGCACGACGGCGTCGCGCACGGCTCATCCCTCGATATGAGCAAACCCACCATCCACGCCATTGCCGTTTACGGTCGATGCGTCTGGGAAGGCTCAGCCATCATCAAGATGGGATACCGCGCTGCTTACTGAAGAAGGATATCTGTCATGTCTGTGCAAAAAAAATTAAAAAGAACGCCGGCTGGTAAACGGTCGGCCGGATTGTGTCCGACGGCAGCGCTGCTTGCCTTGATAGTTGCCCTGGCGGGAGGCCTTTGGGCGCCTCATGCCGCAGCGGGGATCGACCTCTCGGACACACCGATGTTCACGAGGATCCTGCCGCCGCCGGCCAACATCATGTTCCTGCTGGATGATTCCGGAAGCATGAACTTCGAAATCCTGGTAACAGGCCAGTTCGACGGGAGCTTCCCCAACCCGAACAAGACGGCTTCGGATCTGGCCATCGACCCCCACGGCTTCTGTTACCTGTTCGACGACGTGGGCGACAACGTCTACAAGTCGTCCAGCCAACCCGACTGGTATGCGGGCATAGAGGGCCGCCAGCTCTGGCAGACCCAATTTTACCAAACCAACGCAATGTTCTACAACCCGAACATGAACTACACGCCCTGGCCGAGCTACGGCAGCGTAACGTTCACAAATGCGGACAAGGACACTCCCAGAAGCCACCCCGTCAACGGCAGTTACACCCTCAACTTGGGGGACACGTCGTACACGGTCGGAACCGTTAATGTTCCGCATTCGCGCTATGTTGTCTTCTCCGCCAGTCAGAACAGGCACTACCTGGTGGTGCTCGACAAGGCTTCTGCCTCGAAAAAACACTACACGTTCACCGTGACCGGGTCCGGCCTGGCCGGAAAGATCTCCGCTCTCACCCTGGAGTCGAGCCCGCCGGTCGATGTGATCTCAGGCCGCACTTATTCCGAGGAACGGCAGAACTTCGCCAACTGGTTCACCTACTACCGCCGCCGGGAGTTCGTGGCCAAGAATGCTCTGGCCAACATAATCAAGGGCCTGTCGCAAGTTCGGGTGGGGATCTACGGGATCAACAAAAAGGTTGTGCTGCCTCTCGCCAATGTAAACGTGACGCAGGGGCTTACGTTCAGCGATGCCTCGGCCACCCTGCTAGAAAAACTGTATCCCTACCAGTCAGCCGGGGGCACCCCGCTGAAAGCCGGGCTTAAAACCATCGGCAACTACTTCAAGGACAATACCGGAACCCTGGATACCCAGACCGGCCCCAAGCCCTACGGCACGGCGGCAGACGGGGCCTCCTGCCAGCAGTCTTTCACGATCGTTCTCACCGACGGCTACTACGACGATCTGAGCACCACGCTCGACGGCAACACCGACGGCGACAACGGCGCCCCTTATGCCGATGGCCACTCGAACACCTTGGCCGACATCGCCATGTACTACTACGAAAACGACCTCAACGCCCTTGCCGATCAGGTGCCGAAGAACAAATACGACTGGGCCACCCGCCAGCACATGACCACCTATGCCGTCGCCTTCGGCGTGAGCGGCACCCTCAACCCGGCGGACTACGATGCGGACCTACGTCACAAGATCACCAAAAACCTCATCCAGTGGACCGTTCCTTCCGCCGCCTACAAACCCGAAGCGGTCGATGATCTGTGGCACGCCACCGTCAACGGCCGGGGCAAGTTCTTCAACGCCAGCAACCCGGTGGCGCTGACCTCCGCCCTGTCCGAGCTGATGAACGCCATTTCCGAAATCCTGATCGGGTCGTCCTCCTCGGTCACGGTTAATGGCGACTACCTTCACGGCAAGGTCGGCAGCAACACCTTCATCTACCAGGGACTTTACAGCAACAAGGACGGCGAGTGGACCGGCGACGTGAAGGCCTACCCGGTTGACGCCGTAACAGGGGCTGTCCTCACCAACGCACCGAAGTGGTCGGCGGCCCAGCAGCTTGAGGCCAAGGCATGGGATCAGCGCTTGGTCGCTACTTATACCGGCACAACGGGCGTTCCGTTCACCGAAGGCAATCTCAGCGACCCCCAGAGGACCGCTCTCGGTTCAACGGACGTGGGCAACAAAGTGAAATATCTGCGGGGCGGAGCGGTCAGCGGCTACCGCTCCCGCTCGCAGAAACTTGGCGACATCGTGAACTCCGCGCCGGTGTTTCTGGATGACGTGATCTACGCCGGCGGCAACGACGGCATGCTGCACGCCTTTAACGCCGCCACGGGCGCGGAGATCTTTGCCTACATCCCGAACCTGGTCTTCGGCAACCTCAAGCTCTTGACCGATCCGGCTTACACCCACCGCTTTTACGTCGACCTCACCCCCACCGTTAAGAAGGGCATGGGCATCCTCGGCGGCACGACAACCGACACGCTGCTCGTGGGCGGATTGCGAAACGGCGGCAAGGGGTATTTCGGCCTGAACGTGACCGACTCAAAATCGGTCGCCACGGAAACCGAACTGGCCCAACGGGCGCTCTGGGAATTCCCCAAAACCTATGACCCGGACATGGGCTATTCGTTCAGCAAGCCCGTCATCGTAAAATCGAACAGCACCGCTTACCCCTGGGTGGTGATTTTCGGAAACGGTTACAACAGCGAAAACGGCAAATCGGCCCTCTATATCATCAACCCGAAAACCGGCGACCTGATCTGGCGCATCGACGCCGGCGCCGGCCCTGACAACGGCCTTTCGACCCCCATCGCCGTGGATGTCACTTATGATGGGAAGGCTGATTTCATTTACGCCGGCGACCTCAAGGGCAACCTCTGGAAGTTTGACCTGCGGGCGGAAAACTACAGCGACTGGAAAGTGGCGTTCAGCAAGGACTTCGTCCCGCAGCCGCTCTTCCAGGCCAAAGGTCCGGGGGGCACGGTTCAGCCGATCACCACCCGGCCGGATGTGATGTATCACCCTGAGCAGCACGGCTTCATCGTCTGCTTCGGCACCGGCAAGTACCTGGGTGACAGCGACTACTCGGACACCTCTGTGCAGTCTGTCTACGGCATCTGGGACTACGGGGATACCTTCTACGACCTTCGCACCAAACAATGGAGCAATGACGACAACAAAGAATTCATTGGCGCGTTTGCCAGCCGCACCGCTGCGCCCCAACTCTCCAATCAGCCGGGCAAGGTGACCCTCCTGAAACAGAAACAGGGCGTTTTCACGGTCAAGATCGGTGGAATCGATCGACGGCTTCGGTTTCTCAGCGACACGAAACCGGTCTGGGTCACCGAGGCGGACCCCGACGCACTTGAGAAACCAAACCCCTCCTCGACCCAGGACAACCATGTGGGCTATTATTTTGATTTGGATACGGGTGAACGGGTCATCAGCGACGTCATCATCCGCAACGGTCTGTTGCTCGCCATCGGGTTTACGCCCAATAGCGACCGCTGCGGGCCCGGAGGCAACTCCATGTTCATGGAAATCAATGCGTTCACTGGTGGGTCGGCGGGCGGCAGTCTCTTTGACATCACCGGCGACCTGAAAATCGCCACGGATGACCTCGTCAATGTGAATTTCAACGGCACGCCCGAGAACCTTGCGCCGTCCGGATTGGAATTTTTTGGCAACATCCAGCCGCCCGCCATCCTGGGATTGCCGGGCAGCGACCAGCACGAAAAGAAGTACCTGAGCTCCTCCACGGGAAACATCGAGTTGCTCCACGAAAAAGGCCCCAAGCTGGGCGTGACTTACTGGATGGAAATCCGCTATTGACAGCGGCTATTCCTGCAACCCGCAGCCCTTCACAATGAGCTGCGGGTTTTTTATTTGGAATCGGTTGAAGTGTTATTGACGCCTTTCTGCCCACTAGTGCATTATACTGGGTTTAGAGCCGCTTTCGCGGAAGCGGGGTGTCAGTCCTGCATGGAAAAGGAATCGTTATCAAACGCACTGAAGCCATGGTTGTCTCCTTTCATCCGCTGTTCAAGGCCGATCTCAACTTCATCTGCGCCGGACGCGACCCTGGGCATAATGAGCTCGCCGCCATCCGCACCGCGAGCGCCGTGATTTTGCCGCAGGGGTGCCCTGAGCGGTTATACCAAATGGCGCGCGAAAATTGCCTGCATGTTTTCCCGAACTACGATGCGCGCTTCCGATACCCCGGCAAAATCGGACAGATTCGGCTCTTTCGTGAAACCAACACCCCTCACCCGGAAACTGAAATTTTCCAAAACACCTCCGATTTCCGAACGCGTTACCCGAATGATGGGTATCCTGCATTCCCGGTAGTGTTTAAATTCGACTGGGGAGGGGAAGGGGACACGGTTTTTTTGCTGCAAACGCAGACCGACCTGAAAGACCTGCTGCAGCATGCCGGCCGGTGCGAGGCCTCCGGGCAGAGTGGGTTTCTTCTCCAACAATACATCATTTCCGGCAATCGTTCCCTGCGGGTGGCGGTGATCGGCGAACGCACGATTTCCTACTGGAGAACCCATTCGGAGGTGGACAGGTTCCACGCCAGCATCTCAAAGGGCGCGAAAGTCGACTTGACATCCGACCCCGTTTTGAAGCAAAAGGCCGAAGAATTGGTCGCAGGGTTTTGCCGCCGCTCGCAGATCAGTCTGGCCGGCCTTGACGTGATCTTTGCCGAGGAGGATTCCGGGCAGCCCCCATTGCTCCTTGAAATCAACTATTTCTTCGGCCGCAGAGGATTGGGCGGGTCTGAAAAATTTTACTATATCCTGCAAAATGAAATAGATGCCTGGCTCAATAACGTCGTAAGAAAGATTTCATAAATGGACCCATTCGCCTATACGCTTTCTGAGAACGACATCAAGCGAGAACGCCAGAAAGCCCGGGAATTACGCAACTCCCAGTGGTGGAAGCGTAAGTGCGACAGAGGTCTCTGCCATTACTGCGGCCGGTCGTTTCCACCCAAGGATCTCACCATGGATCACATCGTGCCCATTGCCCGGGGCGGCAAAACCACCAAGAGCAATGT
>Ga0075345_1000120_pt1 | contig 11611 bp, 8 predicted proteins | sample RushSE_CattailNL_2_FD_120077 | JGI IMG/M metagenome (GOLD analysis project Ga0075345, IMG submission 120077) | Natural and restored wetland microbial communities from the San Francisco Bay, California, USA, that impact long-term carbon... | ecosystem: Environmental > Terrestrial > Soil > Wetlands...
CTTCCCCCCCTCTGGAGGGGGTCAGTGGCGACAGGATCAAGCAACTCGGAAGTCGGCACCCTTCACATTCCCATGACAAAAGGAAAAGAGCAGGCGCCCCTCCGTTCTTCCCGCTCGTTTTTCTGCCTGTCTGTTTGCGGAGAGATCGAGGCTGAAGCCAGGCTCCAGACCCGCTCTTTCCCCTGGGGAAAGGTGCGGGAGGGGTGGGGTTGATTGAAGGAGCGCCTCCGGCGATTACCGCTGGGAAGCGGCGCTCTGAAGATTACCGTTTTCAGCGGCCCCGGGGGAGCGCAAGTGGGGGAACTCGGATCGGATCATTTGGTGGATTCGGCGGATCTTCTCCTCATCCAGTTTCTGGTCGCCCATGGGGAACTCAAGCCCCAGATATTCGTACTTGGGCTTGCCCATGCGATGGTAGTCGAGCGCTTCGAACCAGGTATTGGGCATGCCCTGAATATGCTCCAGTATGCGGCGGATGTCCTCCGGCTCGTCGTTGAATCCCGGTACGACAGGGGTGCGCACCCACACTGCCAGATCCGGGAAGGTTTCCCGGACCCGTTTGAGATTTTCCAGGGCGAGTTCGTTGGAAACCCCGGTGAAGACCCGGTGCTTTTCCGGGTCCATGCTTTTCACATCGTAAAGCAACGTGTCCAGAAAACCGCTGGCCTTCTCGAGGGCCTCCCAGTTGCAGAACCCGCAGGTTTCCATGGCCGTGTTGATCCGGCGACGTTTGGCCTCCTTCAGGAGGCTGACGGTGAACTCCGCCTGGTGCATCGGCTCGCCGCCGCCGATCGTCAGGCCGCCGCCCGACCGCGAGTAAAAGGCCGAGTCTTCTTCCACCTTGCCGATTACCTGCTCCACCGTCATGCTCTCGCCGTAGACGTTCAAGGCGAGTGAAGGGCAGGCCTTGGCGCAGAGCAGGCATTCGGTGCAGATTTCGCGGTCGATGTGGATCCGGTTCTCCTCGCCGCTCTTGATCGCCCCCGCTGTGCAAACCTCGAGGCAGCGCACACAGTGTTCCAAGGTCAGACACTTGTTGCGATTGTAAACGAGCTGCGGCTGCTGTTTCTGGGATTCCGGGTTGCTGCACCACCGGCAACGCAGCGGGCAGCCCTTCAGAAAAACGACGGTCCGGATACCCGGACCGTCGTGCACGGAATACTTCTGTATGTTGAAAACAATGCCTGAGTTTTTCATTCTGTCTCCGTCCGGGCTGCCGTCTGAAGCCGGCAGCCCGGAGACGGTTGACGCAGGTTACATCTGCTCGTGCCCGGTCCGCGCGATCAGGTCGTTCTGCAGGTCGGGGGACAGGTCCACGAAGTAGGCGCTGTAGCCGGCGATCCTGACGACCAGACCCCGGTACTTTTCCGGATCGCGCTGGGCCGCAAGCAGCGTCTGCTTGTTGATGACATTGAACTGAACGTGCCAGAGCTTCAGGTCGCACCAGGTACGGATGAAGGAGACCAGTTTGCGCGTGCCCTCGTCTCCGGCCACGCACTTCGGCGTGAACTTGATGTTCAACAGCCGAGCTGCCCGCTCGCGGTAGTCGTAGTTCTTGGTGGCGAAGTTCGACATCAGCACTGCGGTCGGCCCGTTCTTGTCGGCGCCCTGGGAGGCCGAAGAACCGTCGGAGAGCGGGGTCCAGGCCTTGCGGCCGTTGGGGCTGGCGCTCACCACCTTGCCGAAGGGCACGTGCGAGGTGAAGGGTACGAGCCGCAGGTCGAGGTGTACGCCGAGCTCCTTGGAGTACTTGTTGGCGAACTCGACCGCCGCGCGATCAACGGCCTTGGCGATGCTGTCGGCGTACGCGTCGTTGTTGCCGTAGCAGGGCACGTTCATCAGCATGTGCCGCAGGTCTTCCTTGCCCTCGAAGTTGCTTGAAACGGCGTCGAGCAACTCGGCCATCGTGACCTTCTTTTCCTCGAACACCAGCTTCTTGATCGCCGAGAGCGAATCGACCACCGTGCCGTAGCCCATGAACTCGAAGTAGCCGAGGTCGATGCCGCCCGGAATCTTGGGCTGGTGCAGGTCGATGCAGTGCTTCATGCAGAGGTCGTGCAGCGCCGAGCCCAATGGCACCGCAAAGTGCTGGGCCCGCAGGCGGATGATGTGGTGCTGTTGGATATACGCCTGCTTGATGAAGTCGGTCTGGTGCGCCAGGTAGGCGTTCCAGAACTCCTCCCAGGTATTGAAATTGCGCGGGTCGCCGGTCTGCAGCCCGATCTGCTCGTCCCCGTATTTTTTCATCTTGCCGCTATAGAGCGTCATCTCCAGGGCGGCTGCAAAATTGATGTAGGCGCAGCCGCTGGTGTAGGTATCGCGGTTGGGCATGCGGGCTTCGGAGCAACCCGACACCGCATAGTCCAGCACGTCTTCGAAGGTGGCCCCCTTGGACAGGTAGAGCGGAACGACCTCCTCATCGTTGATCAGCTTGGGGAAACCCGAGCCTTCCTTGATGGTCTCGGCCACTTCCCAGAGGAAGCGTTCGGGGGAGCGGGAGTGGATCCGGGCGGCCAGGTCCGGGTAGTGCATCGGGAACTCGCGCTTGGACTTCAGGAAGAGGTAGCTCAAGTCATTGGTGGCATCCCGGCCGTCCTTCGTCTGACCGCCGATTGTAACCGCTTCCCAGTGGGCATATCCTTCGTTGAAAGCGCCGCCGGTCGGAGAGATGTAAAGGTCGATGAACTGGGCCATGGACACCCACATGCACTCCAGCAGTTCAATGGCTTTCTCCTCCGTGATCAGCCCCTCGTCCATGTCCTTCTTGAAATAGGGATACAGGTACTGGTCCATCCGGCCGTTGGAGATGATGGTGCCGGTTTTCTGCTCGATGCGCGAAAACATCTGGACAAACCACTGGGACTGCATTGCCTCGTGGAAGGTCGCGGCCGGATGCTCCGGAACGCGTTTGCAGATCCGGGCGATCTCCGTCAGCTCCGCCTTGCGCTGTGGGTCTTTTTCCTTCGTCGCCATTTTTGCGGCCAGGCTCGCATGCCGTTTGGCCCAAAGGACGACCGCGTCGCACACGGTGACGATGGCCTCAAGGAACGGTTTCTTTTCGACGTTGTCCGCCGGGCTGAACGGGTCCAACGCTTGCAGGCGTTCCGCGGCTTCCTTGCGGATGCCTTTGAAGCCCTTCTTCAGCACCTTTTCATAGTCATGGACCCACTGAATGGAGGACCGGAAGGAGGCGGTTTCGTTGACGATGAAACGTGAGATCAGGACGTCCTTCGGGTCATACGTGTACCGGAGGGTCTCCTCGGGCAGGGCATTGGCCAACGCCTCGTGGAAGGTTTTGCCTTTCCAGTAGGGTGCGATCTCGTTGATCACCACCTGGGCGTCTTCGGGGGTGATATCAAAGGGGGACTGGACCCTCTGGGAGAGCTGCTCCATGGCTAGGTCGAGGAAATCACCGTCCAGCTCGGGGTAGAGGATGCCGTAGCGGCCTTGGTGCCCGGAACGTCCGACCAGCAGCTGATGATCGTCGATGTAGACGGTCATGTTCTCGGCGATGTGCTTCAGCGCCTTGGCCCAGCGCAGGGTCAGGTGTTGGCCTTCGGTCTGCTGCATCGACTCGGTGAAGTATTTGGCGCGCTCGACGTCGATCTTCGGACGCTGCATCTGGAAACCCTTCATGATGCGGAAGACCCGCTCGCGGCCCTTCTCATACTTGGCCCCGCGGCCCTGCATTTCTTCCTGCAGCCGTGCTTCCTGGGGTGACAACACTTCACAGCATTCCATATGATGTCTCCTTAATTGATTGGGATGGGTTTGGTTCTTCAGCGGATCCCTGCGATTTCCAACCACCCGGCTCGGTGTTGCTCCGCTAAACCTTTATTCCTAATCCACCGTTACAGGCAATGAAGGGGGCAAGCGATAAGGCGTTGCGCCCGGTTGGATGATTCAATACAGGAAGGTTTAGCAATTCTCATGCCTTCGGGTGACCCACGGTTAAAAAAACGCACAAATTAATTAAATTCGATGTGTTCTCGCACTGCTGCCTCAGACAGGAGGAAATTTTGAATAGCTCGAAATCATTTATAGATTCAAACTTTAAAGGATAAGCAAAGGGAAGGAAGCCAAATTGTTGCAATATTGCAACTTTTGGCTTGATGATAAGATTAACAGTAATCCCCGAGAGTTTGCTATATGCGTTATTGCAACACGAGTCGCATAAGTGCAACAATGGTTGGAAATCGAGCTTTTGAAAAATCGATACACAGCTGTATCAGTGTTTCCCGCTGAATTTTCGGAAGCCACGAGGAACGCAACAACAATCTGAAATTAAACTTAATAATTAAATTAATAGGATCTTGTTGGGCAGCCAACGAGTGTCTCGCTCGGCACTTGAATGGCCTGAATATTGCTTTGCCCCCTTCATACACAAAGCATATTCCGTTCCAATCGAAAGGAGGTATCTGAGATTAAAATAGCTTCGGTGGTGTTATTCGGCAATCTGACCCTGGAAACCCAACTGCGAATGGAAGGAGGACCTAAATGAAGAAGATGAAAACCGGATGTTTCCTGTTGGCTTTTGTTTTTTGCCTGGCTGGCTTGGGGCTCACCAATGCCCAGGCCCAGAACTACAACCTGAAAATCCAGACGGCAGTCCCGAGCTCCAGTATTTACTATAAACTGATCGAGCGCATGGCGGGTCGAATCGATGCCATGTCGGCCGGTCGGCTCAAGGTCGAGCCGCTGCCGGCAGGCGCCGTGGTCGGCGTGTTCGAGATCCTGGATGCGGTCAACACGGGCATCGTCAACGGCGGCTTCGCCTGGACGCATTACTGGTCCGGCAAACACCCGGCCGGCCTCCTGTTCTCAGCCCCCACCGCAGGTCTCGGCGTGGGACTGGACCAGGTCAGCGTCATCTCCTGGTTCTATGACGGCGGAGGTGATGAGCTTTATCAGCAATGGTTCACCGAGGTGCTGAAATACAAGGTCAAGGGCTTCATGTGCATGCCCATGGGCCCGGACCCCTTCGGCTGGTTCGCCAAGCCGTTCAAGAATCTCGAAGAAGTCAAGAAGCTGAAATTCCGCTCGCCTCCCGGCATCCCGGCCGAGTCTTTCAAGGTGATGGGTATGAACCCGGTGTCCATGCCCGGCGGCGAGATCGTGCCTTCCGCCCAGCGCGGCGTCATCGACGCGGCCGAGTGGATCGGTCCGGCCGACGATGCGGCTCTCGGCCTGAACACCGTCTGGAAGAACTATTACCTTCAGGGCCTGCACCAGGCGATCGACATCGGCGACATCTATGTCAACCTGGATTGGTGGAACAAGCTGCCCAAGGACCTGCAGGCCATTTTCCAGACCGGCATCATGGCCCTCATCACCGACACCTACAACTGGAACGTGAGCCAGAACAGCAAGGCCTTGAAGAAATTCGTGGTCGAGGACAAGGTCCAGGTGCAAGACACCCCTGAGGACGTCTTCCCTGCCTACATGGCGGCCACCAAGGAAGTTCTCGAGAAATACGCCAAGCAGGACCCCTTCTTCGCCAAGGTCTACAAGTCCATGGTCGATTGGGCCAACCTGACGGTGCCCTACACTGCAAAGACCAATGCCCTGTATTCCAACATGGGCAAGAGCGCGATGGACAAAAAACTGGTGGGCTACGACAAGTAAACCGAACACCGGCCGGACGCCGACCGCGTCCGGCCGCTCATTTCAGTGAGGCATGGTAACCAAATGGCAGATACTCCTGAAGGAACGGTGGGGGGCCTGCACAACGCACCGCCTGCCCTGGCAAAAGCCATCCGTATCATCGATGGAATCAGCATCCTGAGCGGCAAGGCCGTGGGCTGGATGATCCTGCCCATGGTCTTCAGCCTCGTCTACGAGGTGTTCGCCCGCTATCTGTTCAACGCCCCGACCATCTGGGCTTCCGACATCAGCCAGATCCTCTACGGCATGTTCTTCATGCTCGGCTCGGCCTACGCGCTGCAGCGCCAGCAGCACATCCGCACGGACTTCCTCTACGGGAAGTGGTCGGTGCGGACCCGCGGCCTGGTGGACGCGGCGCTCTACATCGTTTTTTATTTCCCGGCCCTGATTGTTTTTCTCTGGTTCGGAATCGAATATGCCCACCGTTCGATCCTGTTCAACGAGAGAATCGTCACCAGCGCCTGGATGCCGATCATCTGGCCCCTCAAGCTGGCGATTCCGGTATCCACGCTGCTGCTGCTCGTACAGGGCGTGTCTGAATTGGCCAAGAGCCTCCACGGCGCTATAACGGGTGTGAGCCTTTTCGAGGAAGTGGCAGGCTCCGAGACCTGACTTTGGGAGACCATCTGATGAGTCCTGAAATTCTTGGGTTGGTATCACTGGGATCGTTGTTCATTTGCATTTTCGCGGGGTTTCCCATCGCTTTCACGCTGCTGTTCCTCGGGCTGGTGACCGGCTATATCGGCATCGGCCAGGTGGTGTTCAACCTGATGACGCTGCAAGTCTACGCCATCATGACCGAACAGGTGCTGGCGGCCGTCCCCTTCTTTCTCTTCATGGGCTATCTCTTGGAGAGCTCCGGGCTGATGGAGCGCCTGTTCAAGGCCTTCCAGCTGATGCTGGCCCGGTTGAGCGGCTCCCTTTACGTGGCGGTCACCGCCACGGCGACCATCTTCGCTGCGGCCACGGGCATCGTGGGGTCATCGGTCACCCTGCTGGGGGTCATGGCCGCCCCGACCATGAACCAGAGCCGCTACAACGTGCGTCTTAGCGCCGGGTGCATTACGGCCGGCGGGACCCTGGGCATTCTGATCCCGCCGAGCATCATGCTGGTCGTCATGGGCCCGGTGGTAGGGGTCCCGGTGACCGACCTGTTCGCGGCGGCCATCCTGCCCGGGGTCCTCCTTGCAGGCTTGTACATGGGCTACTGCCTCATCCGCTGCAAGCTTGACCCTTCCCTGGGGCCGCCGCTGCCGGTGGAACAACGCGCCATATCGCTGGCATGGATGGCCAAGGAACTGGTGCTCGGCGTGTTTCCGGTCTCCTGCGTGATCCTGGCCACCCTGGGCAGCATCCTCTTCGGTCTGGCCACGCCCACGGAGGGGGCCGCCTGCGGGGCGGCGGGGGCCTTGGTCCTTTCTCTGGCCTACCGTAAGCTGACGTGGAGGGACCTGCAGAACTCGATGTGGCGCACGGTCGAGATTTCGGCCATGATCCTTCTGCTCTGCGGCGCTTCGAACTTTTACGGGGCCGTGTTCTCCCGGCTGGGATCGGCCGGTTACATGACCAAGCTGCTGCTGGGGATGAATCTCGACCCGATGCTCATGCTGGTTGCCATCATGGCGCTGATCTTTGTGCTAGGCTGGCCGCTCGAGTGGGTACCCATCGTTCTGATCATCATCCCGGTCCTCATGCCGCTGGTCCGGGAGATGGGCTATAACCTCACCTGGTTCTGCACCCTGGTGGCGGTGACCCTGCAGACCGCCTGGCTCTCGCCGCCGGTGGCGCTGTCCGCCTACTTCCTCAAAGGCGTGGTGCCCGGCTGGAAGCTGCAGGACATCTACGCGGGAATGATGCAGTTCATGGGGCTGCAGATGCTGGGGATGATATTGATCCTCGTCTTCCCGGCGCTGGCTACTTGGCTGCCGGTCGTTATGCGCAATTGAGGCGCCCGCGATGACTCGAACCAAAAAGGCGGCTGCAAAGTCGCCTTTTTCATTTGAGCGCCCGGCAGGATGTTCGGTCTCGATTCACGATTCATCGACTTGACATTTGACAGCCCTTGAGGGCTTGCATAAAATCGATATGGAATTCCGCGCGGCAGCGGGTGGCGATCGGCAAGTCGGCAAGGAAACACAAGGAGAGAGGCTCCCGGATGACAATCGCTGAAAACCCCCACGGGTTGGTTGAAAAGCGGATCGAAAGCATCCTGGACGTCTTGAGCGACGGCATCTACATCTCCGACCGTGAGGGCTACACGCTCAAGGTCAACAGGATGTACGAGAAGCTGATCGGGCTGAAAAAAGAAGACCTGATCGGCCGCCGGGTCCAGGACCTCGTCAAGGAGGGCGTCTTCGATGTCGTCCTCAACCCCCAGATCGTGAAAACCGGCCAGCCCGCGACCTCCGTCCAGACCACCAAGAAGGGCCAGAAGCTGATCTTGAACGGCCACCCCATTTTCGACGAGGAAGGCGAGGTTGTGCTGGTGGTCACGTTTGTCCGCGACGTGACCGTGATGAGCCAGCTCCGGGAGCAGATCGTTTCCCAGAAAAAACTGCTCGAACAGCTGCGGACCAACGTTCAGTACATCAATGCGGAGAGCATCCAGAGATTCCCAATGAACGGCTTCAAAAGCCGTGAGATGGCCCACCTCGGCAAGCTTATCGAAAAGATCGCGGCAACGGATGCCACCGTGCTGATCCTGGGTGAAACGGGCGTAGGCAAGGAATTTTTCGCCCGGTCCATTCACCGTGCCAGCCCGCGGGGCGAGAACACGTTCTTCAAGCTCGACTGCACCACCATCCCTGAAAACCTGATCGAGTCCGAGTTGTTCGGCTATGTTGCGGGCGCTTTTTCCGGTGCCAGTATCAAAGGCAAAGCCGGGCTCTGCGAAATGGCCGACCAGGGAACTCTCTTGCTCGATGAAATCGGTGAACTGCCTCTCAGCATGCAGGGCAAGCTGCTGCGGCTCATGCAGGATCAGGAGATCACCCCCGTGGGGTCGACCCGCGTCAAGAAGGTGAATGTCCGGATCATCGCCGCCACCAATCGGGATCTCGAAAAGGAGATCGAACAGGGCCGCTTCCGCAGTGACCTCTATTATCGGCTGCGGGTGGCCGTGCTGAGCATCCCGCCGCTGCGCGAGCGGCGCGAGGACATCATGCCGCTGGCCAATTATTTCCTGGAGAAATATGCGACCAAGTACCGCAAGGAACGGCGTTTCGGACCGGAGATCGAGGGTATTTTCACCGGCCACCGCTGGCCCGGCAACATCCGCGAGATGGAGAACCTGATCGAAAGCGTGGTCGTCACCTGCGACCGCCCGGTGGTCGAGACCGCCGACTTTGGCAGCTGCATGCTCACCGAAAGTTACGACCGCAAGCGCAACCTGTTCGAAACTCTGGATACGCGCGACAAGTCCCTGAAAGAGATCGTACGCGACCTCGAGCGGGAAATCCTGAACGGCGCGCTTGAAATTCACGGGTCCATGGCCAAGGTCGCCGAGCTTCTCAAGATCGACCGCTCGACCATCTTCCGCAAGCTCAAGCGTGACGACTCGGAGTGAGGGACTCAGCACCTGGCTGATTGTCCCCGCAGACAGTTATGAGAACTTCAATGAACTCAAAAGAAAGAACACCGTTGATCGGCATCACCTGCTCACGGCTGACCGGAGGGGCCTGGGGAATGTATTCGCTGGGCCACTTCATGGATTACACCTTTTCCGATTACAGCCAGGCGATCCTGCACGCCGGTGGCGCGCCGGTCATTGTCCCGGCGGCCCAGGACCGGAGAAGCTTGGGAGCCATTCTGGACTCGGTGCAGGGGCTTATTCTGAGCGGCGGCCCCGATGTCCACCCCCGCCGCTACGGCGAAGAGCCCCTTGCCGGGTTGGGTGAAGTTGATGAGGCGCTCGACCAGATGGAACTCTTGGCCGCGGCTCTGGCCTTGGAAAAAAACCTTCCGCTCCTCAGGATCTGCCGCGGCATCCAGGTCTTGAACGTCGCTCTCGGCGGCACCCTTTACCAGGACATTTCCTCCCAGGTGCCGGAGAGCATCTGCCACACGCCCAAGACGGACAAGGCGGTCAATACCCACACCGTCAACATCGAGCCCGGCAGCCGGCTGCACAAACTCATCGGCAGGCGCGAGATCTGGGTCAACGGCAAGCACCACCAGGCGCTCAAGGGCCTCGCTACTGGATTGGTGGTCGCTGCGCGGGCGAAAGACGGAATTGTCGAAGCCGTGGAGTTCCCCGGCAAACGCTTTGTGATGGGCGTTCAATGGCACCCCGAGGGGACGTGGCGCCACGACCTGCACTCTAAGAAACTCTTCTTGTCCTTCGTGCGATCTGCCGGCGAATGGTCGTAAAGACGCTATTCACTTTCTGCACCCATGTCCTCTATCATGCCTGGGTCGATATGGAGCAAGCTTGCTGCCGTATGTTGGGCCGTTGACCGGGTAGTTGCGTCTGGCTGCGGCGGGCACCCCGCTCCGCCTGTTTATCGGATGTTGAAAGTTGTCACAATTGCCGGAGTGATAACACCCGACGTATCACCGAATCACCAAGGAGCTTTAAGGCGCCTCCTGGATTTTCGCCTGAGGATCACAACCGATCGCTGGGTCGCCGGCTGAGCGAAAAGGAATAAGAGATCTGGGGTCAGGCCAAGTCAGGTCGAGGGCGGTGATGTGTGCCCTCATCAAGCCTTGCGTTTGATTTTAGGGTTCAGCTCTTCCCGCAACCAGTCCGCAAAGAGGTTGATGCCCACCACGAGCAGCACCAGCGCTGCCCCGGGAAATACTATCATCCACCACATGCCGACATAGAGGTACTGTTTGCCGTTGGCGATCATCATGCCGAGCGACGGGCGGGTCAGCGGGACGCCGACCCCGAGGAAGCTCAGGGTCGCCTCTAGCATGATCACCACCGCCAGGTCCACGGCCACCACCACAAAAATGGGGGTGACGGCGTTGGGCAGAATGTGGCGCAACAGCAGCCGCAAATCCGTTGCGCCGGTCGCCCTGGCCGCCATGATATAGGCCGCCTCTTTGACTTCCAGGACACTGCCGCGCATGGTGCGGGCGTAGCGCACCCAGTCGGCAATGCAGATGGCGAGGACGACGATGAACACACTGCCGTGGCCGAACACCCCCAAGAACAAGAAAGCCAGCAGGGTGGTCGAAAAGGAAAACAGGGTGTCCGCCACCCGCATCGTGACCGTGTCCACCCACTTGCCGTAGTAGCCGGCGAGCAATCCCAAGGTGACGCCGATGGTGCCCGCAATCAGCACCACACCGAAACCCACCACGAGGGAGGTCCGGCAGCCGTAGATGATCGTGCTGAGGATGTCGCGGCCCTGGTCGTCCGTACCCAGTATGAAGGGTGCCGTTCCGCCTTCCATCCAAATCGGCGGAGTGAGAAAATGCTCCAGCGTCAGAGTCTCCAGGTCGTAAGGGTTCTGGGGCGTGATCCAGGGTGCCAGCAGGGCCGCCAGGATGAAGACGGATAAAATAATGCTGCCAGCGATCGCCGAAGGGTCGCGTAGATAGCTGTAAAGCAGCCGTGATTTGATGCGTCGCTCAGCCATATCGGATTTTCGGGTTAATCAACGCGTAGAGGATGTCCACGATGATATTCACTGTTAGGATGATCAGAGCCGCCAGCATGATGTAGGTCACGATGACCGGCTGGTCGTTCTCGGAGATCGACGTCAGCAGCAGGTTTCCCATGCCGGGCCATTGATAAATGGTCTCGGTGACAATGCTAAAAGCAATCAACTCTCCGAATTGAAGGCCGGTGATGGTCACCACGGGGATCAGCACGTTGCGCAGGGCGTGTTTGAAAATCACCTTTCTGGGCGGAAGGCCCTTGGCCCAAGCGGTCTTGATGTACTCCTCGGTCAGCACCTCCCGCATGCCCGCGCGGGTCAGCCGCAGCAGTACGGCGAGC
>Ga0075345_1000122_pt1 | contig 11526 bp, 5 predicted proteins | sample RushSE_CattailNL_2_FD_120077 | JGI IMG/M metagenome (GOLD analysis project Ga0075345, IMG submission 120077) | Natural and restored wetland microbial communities from the San Francisco Bay, California, USA, that impact long-term carbon... | ecosystem: Environmental > Terrestrial > Soil > Wetlands...
CCTCGCCAACCCCAATTTTCGACCACCCTCCAGACCCGGCCCAAATTGTCGTGCTCTAACTGCCTTTCTTTGTTTTCATGCAGCTTTCGGCTCGTAATGATTCAGCAGCCCGCCCAGCCACGACTGCCGTTCGACGGGACCGATCTTTTCTAGGTCCGCACCAAAACTCATAACCCGCGACCGCTTGTTTGCAACTTATGGAGACTTTTTTCGCTCGGCGAGCACCATCTTGTTGCGATCCAGCGATTCGAAAACGGTTCGGGGCACACTACTACGAACCCACCGATGATGCAAGCAGGCCCTAAGCGACCAAGGATCAACACCATGCCCCATCAACTGTCTTTATTGTCATCAGCCGCAGTGCTCGTCGTCGTGCTTGGTGGCTGCAACACCGGCTCGGCCCGCTACCGCTCGGAGCCGCAGGGCTACCGCACCGTCCCGGTCGAGATCGGCCGAGACTGTGAAAAAGCTGCTACCCTGACCGCGCAGGCCCTCAAGGCCGTCGAAGAAGGCGAGCTTGAGCAGGCCGAGCAGCTGCTCCGAGACGCGTTAACCTCCGACGTGATGTACGGCCCGGCACACAACAACCTCGGCCAGCTCTACTACCAGCAAAAGCGCTACTACGAAGCCGCCTGGGAGTTCCAGTACGCCATCCGCCTCATGCCGCACCAGCCCATCCCCCGGAATAATCTCGGCCTAGTATTCGAGGCAACAGGACAGCTTGACGCCGCTGCCGAGCAGTACGGCCTGGCGGTCGCTGAAGAACCGGACAACGCACAGCTGCTGGGCAACCTCGCCAGCGCACGCATCCGACGCGGAGACACCGGGCCAGAGGTGCGCGAGCTGCTGCAACAGATCGTGATCAAGGACACACGACCCGACTGGCGGGCCTGGGCCGAGCAGCAGTATCACCTGTCATCAAAAGATCGTTAGCGCCGAATGTGGAAAGTTTGTTGGCTTGATTTTCAGATTTGCGAATGAAAAATAAAACTTTGGTGCGACGAAAAATTTTCCTTGCTTTGCAGCGAGTTGCTCGTTAATTTTAATAGCAGTCAACATTGTATCAATGTTTTAAGTGTCATCTTGGGAGCCGATCTGTGGGGGGTTCCGGGCTTAAGACAGATTGAATGTTGTGAGTTGCATCCGCGTTTACGCGGATGGGCTGTTGTGTGTGTATTGACTCTGGGTGATAGGAACAGGAGCCTCTATGATGAAGACCGCCGAACCGATCCAAACCTCCAAAACACGCCGCTATGTGCTGCAGGGACTGCTTGTGCTGGCCGCAGGCGGGCTTGTTGTGAGTGTGGTGCTTTCCGATGTCGACAGTGATAGCCCGGTCTTCGCTCAGCAGGCCGCAGAAGAGGCCCAACCGATGGAGTACCAACTCTACAAAAGATATATGCTGCTGCGTCGTCGTATGGGCCTGGAAGGAATTGATTTAGCTGCGATGGACCTGAGTCAGTCCGAAGCAGAGGCAGTCCTGACCCGGCTGGTCTCGTGGTGTGATACGAATCAGCAGGCGATGGAGCAGGCCCAGAGCGCGGTTAACAACGCCGAGCGGGGGTTGGCGGAGCAGGACCGCCTGGTGCGTATCGGACAGGCTTCCCCAGCCCAATTGGCCGACAACGACGGCAAGCGTACAGCCGTCAGCAACGCCCTGCAGGCTTACGAGGATTTGTTGGAAGAAGGTGCCCGACACGCACTACAAGCCAGCCCCAGCAAAATTCCGGCCTGGGAGCGGGCGATCGCATTAAACAACGACACTCCGCACGCGCTGCGCTACGTCTCGACGGTAGATGAAACCCGTCTTGATCAGCTCAAGGCCGAAGCAAAGCGTCAGGGCGTCAAGATCGATCGTGCGCTGAGCTATGGCGAGCAACAGGAGCTGGCGACGATCCGTACGAGGATCAATAGCAACATCGACGCCATGCATGAGGTCGAGGAGGCCGTGATGCCGCTGCCGCTGGAACTACGGCCGGTGCCTGACGAGCTGCTGGTACCCCCGCAGCGAGAAGGGGCAGGCGGGTAGTGCGAGGCATGCGGCGCGGTCTCGCAGTGCGGGAGATGGGCTGAAGTTGTGGAGTGTACGTCAATAGCTAAGGAATTCAAACGGTTCCGGTGTTCCGGATCTAAAGCGAGTCTAAATATGAATCAGGTGAGCAAGCTGCGTGGGTGGGTGTTAGGAGTCGCTGTACTACTTGCAATGGGGTTATGTGGAGCTGCGGATGCGCAGCCTTGGACAGTCTCATTTAATACTAGTGATATGATCATTACCCAAAAAGAGAAACAGTTCAACAGTGGCACCAATTTCGCTGCGGGTATCTATCGAATTACTTATCTCAGTGGGGCAGCAGATTATCACGGCCAAAATAATGGGATGGGGGGGTATACCCCTTCAGGCGAGTACAATATTGGGCGCTTTTTTGCAAAATCAAATGGCGTAGACTCCGGGCAAATCGTACAGGCTCTATATGATGTTCACGGTCCGGGGGGTCCTAATCCTTATGGCTGGAGTACTGTGGGTGAAGCCGAGCAGGTTGCGCGTGGGACAGGTCGAACGTCTGTTGTATTTGTTCATGCGGGCAATGCTGCAATCGGGGTTCGCAATAATGACGCGACAAATGCATATAAAAACAACAGTGTGCCTTCAAGTTATGAACCGACTTTTGAATTGACACAAGAGTCATGTGTCCGCCTTGAGTTGCTTGTTGGAGATGCCAAGCCGGACAATCAATTTGACACTGCTGGCAATGAGGGATCATCAGATAAATCCGCTGGTCATCAACTCCTAGAGGGTAGTATCACTACGATTGAAGCGGTTGTTCCTGAAGGTCTTGATGCGGCCGACGTCTATTTAGATTTCGATGATAAATCATTGCCTGAAGGCGTTTATCTGCGTGTGAAGGGCACGACGACCGCGCTTACATCGCCCTATTCCTGGCCAATCGAGCAGGCCAGTAAGACATTCGAGCTTGTCATACCAAGAGGATCGAAAAGTTTTAGCAATCATAAACTCAGATTGTTCTGCGAGCAGGACAGCACGCAAGATCCCAAAGCTCACATTACAGGCACTTCGATGCCAAGTGTTGATGTAGATGTGTGTAAGGACGAGGATTATATTAAAGGTGGCGGCTGTGGCTGTGGCACTAGTTGTCCTGGGGAAGCCGAGATCACAAACGGGTGTCTCAACTTTAGAATTAACTTGGGCCAAATCGGTAACGGCGAAAGCGCTGGCTACTTGCTGCTTTTTACGCATCGACCACACGATGGACTGGCTCGTGCAGATGCGCTCCAGTTTTTCTTGAATGACCGGCTGGAAGTTACCGGTACTGACGTTGATGATTTTGGTAGTTTCGCACACGGAGATCACAAAATCACTCCTGTTAGTGCAGCCGACGAGGACTGGGGTGAGGCGACGCTAAATCGTGATTCGGACGGGTTTGGATATGCAATCAAATTTTATGAGTCAGTAAATGGGACATTGGCTACGAGCCCTTACCGTACTGTTGCGGTAAAGAATCTCAATGGCGCGACCTCGAATGATGAGCTATACATTACCGAGACGATCGATCTGGCCGGGAGTACGCCCAGAACTCGGATGTGGCATTTTGAATGGACGGGAACCACGGCGGGAGAAACCGACGATGGTTCATGGATTCTTAAAGAGGGCGAGGCTGGCGGCGCGGCGGGGCTGACGGGCGATACGATCCTGCGGGTGACCGAGCGTGCAGAGGATTGGAATGGTGCGGGGGATGAAGTGACCGAAACGGTCACGATCAAGGAATCGGGCGGCACGGTGGTGAGCAAGACTGAAGAGGTCTGGCATGTCTACGAATGGGGCCGTGAGCGTATCTCGATGACGCGCGACCCCGACACAACCGCAGCCGACAAGCAGCTCAAGGAAACCTGGACCTACTACGACGATGCGGGCAATGATGGCGACAACTACGGCCGCAAGGAGAGCTACCTGTCGCACACCGGCTACTGGGAGCGTTACGAGTACGACAGCGATGGAAACGTCGCCAAGACGATGCGTCAATTTGAGGACGAGGCGTTGTCGCTGGGCACAGCCTTCGCGACAGCCGCGGCTAGCAACATCGTCGAGTACTACACCGAAGACGATAGCGTCTCAATCACGGGTTACACCAACGATGTGCGAGTCGAGAAGTGGCAGATCAAGGTCGAGGGTACGGTTGAGCGGACCTGGTACAGGGTCTATGTCGATGAAGTGGATAGCGATGTTTCAGGCAGCACCGCGGAGTGGATGGTGCGCCCGGTGATTGCGGATCCAGAGAACGGGACGACCCTGGCGGCGGTGATTGAAGACGTGCTGGATGGCACAGATACCACCTCCCTGGTAACCAAGAGCTGGCACTGGGTCGAAGGCGCGACGGGGATCGGCGATAACGAGCCGTACGACGTCCGAGCAATGCAGGCCAGTGATGGGCAGTACACCATCTACGAGCGGACCGTGAGCAGCGGCCAACAGACGAAGGTTGTCAAAAGCGGGTTCTCCGATGACAGTCTCATCGACATTCTTGTCGGCACGGGCGGAGCTGATATCGAGTACGGCACGAGGACCACATCGGTCGTCGATGCTCGCGGGAATATGGTCTATACCAAGTTGGAAATGATCAGCGAGTCCGACAACGGCGGGGTGTGGTTCATCACATCATTCACGCGTGCGCTCTCGACCGACGAGTTCGGCCGGCCGACGCAGACCCAGTACTTCTTCGGTGAAGAAGCGGCGGACGAGGCGGCTTCGGGCGCGGGGACGGCGGCGTACACCACGCAGATCACCTACGTCTGCTGCGGCGGGGGCGATGAAGAGATCCGCATCGGTCGCGACGGCGTAAAGACCGCAACCTTTGAGGATGTGCTAGGTCGGACGGTGTATACCAAGCGATGGGGCGATCTCACGAGCATCAATCCCCTCTACAGCGTCAGTGACTACGACGCAGCTGGGCGCGTGATTGCCAGTGGGCTGAGCACGGATGACGACCTGGCCGACGCATCGGACCTCAAGTCGCAGAGTACCTACGACAAGGCCGGCCGCATGACGTCGATGACCGATCCTGAAGGGCGCATGTCGTATATGACTTTCCGGCGTGTGACGACGGCAGGCGCGGTGTTCTCGGGCACGGTCGGTACCGACCCGTTCTACTGGGAGACGCGCAGCTACGGCAATGACGATGATGTGCCGGTCTCGGTCAGCTGGACCGACAGCCATGGCAACACGGTGTTGAGCTATACCGGCAGCGGGACGTGGACGGGGGTGCCGACGGGCAGTGAATCGCTGACAGAGCACACACGCAGTACTTCGTTGTACGACTGGGACAACCGGGTAATCGAAGGCCGGGCGTATTTCTACATCAACTCGCTGGCCAAAGATGCGGCCGGCACGGCGGGGACCAACTACCTAGTCACAGGTACGACCGAGTACGACGCGCTGGGCCGGGGATTCCGTTCGATCGACGCGGCAGGCAATATCACGCAAACGGTCTATGAAGACGGGACGGGCCGCGCGATCAAGACGCTGATTGGCGTATCGACGAGTGACCTGCATACGGTACAGCGTGTGTACTACAACAAGTTCGTGTCCGGCGCTCCGACGGGGGATGCCCGCCCTTGGCCGGTGCGTGTGTACACGGTGAAGCCGGGGCTGACCAGCTCGCCGGACGACAGCGACCTGGATGACGCGAGCCCGACGCTGACCGACTACACCTACACCGAGCGGATCGAGGAATACAGCGTCACCAGCAACTACCTGACGGCGAGCAAGAGCTGGAGTCGCCCCGAGTTCGGCCCGTGGTCATGCAGCGAGACGGACGACCAGGGACGCGGTGTGGCCAGCTACATGGCTAAGAACGGCAACGCCAGCTACCTGCTGAGTATGTCAACCACGAGCTACTACCCCGACAGCAGCACGCCCGATGGCAGCAACGGCAAGACGCAGTACAGCGACAGCTTCCCGGTCACTAGCGGCTCGGCGGGCTCGGACAAAATCCGCAGCACTTACTACTACGACGACGCCGGCCGGCCGGTCAAGACCGAGTCGACCGGCCGGGAATTTAGCAAAACCGCCTACGACGCCTACGGTCGCACTGCGCGCACTGTTTTCGGCAGCAGCGAAGGCACTAACACTGATTCCGAGCTCTTCACCGACGACGTGATCCTCTCCGAGTCGGTGCCGACCTACGACAAGTCCGGTCTGACCACCGGCAGCGTCAGCTACGAGCGTGCCCACGACGCCACCGCGACAGGCCTCTTGTCCAGCGCCGCTGCCGACCAATCCCGTGCCAGCTACAGCTACAACTGGTACGACACCAACGGCCGATCGACCCACAGCGCCACTGTCGGCACCGACTCGAGCTACAGCTACGTCGCCTCGACCCCGCCAACGCCCAACAGCTCCGATGCCGTGCTGGTGAGTAAGGTCGAGTACGACAACGCAGGCCGGTCCTACCTGAGCACTGACAACCTCGGCCGCAAGACCCGCGTCTTTTACGATGACCTGGGCCGGGTGACGCACACCGTCGAGAACTGGGATGGTTCGCTGACCACGCCCGACTCCCCGGGCAGCCGCGCCGCTGACGTCAACCGCGTCACCAAGAACATCTACGATAACAGCGCGACCGGTGGCGGTGCGCGCATCGAGATCGTCGCTATCGACCCCGACGCCAACGGCACCACCACCAACAACCAGTCCACCCTCTACATCCACTCCGGCGAGGTCAACGCCTCCGAACGCGGTCCCATCCCCGTCAACGGCCGACCGATCGCCGTGCTCATGCCCGACGCCATCGCCGACGGAACCACTCGCGCTAGCGCCATCACCGAAATCAACGCCAGCGGCGAGGTCTTCGGCGACTTTACCTTCACCGCCTACTATGCCAACGGACAGGTCAGGCAGACCACCGATCCCCGCGGCGTCCAGCACAACATGAACTATACCAGCGAGGGCTGGATCAACTACACCACCGTCTCCGAGGCCGCCGGCAACACATGGGTCAGCGTCGGCGACCTGCGCACCGCCTACACCTACGGCGACGCCGGTGAAACCCTCACCATCACCTCCTACAGCGACACCTCCGGCACCACCGCCACCAGCAAACTCACCTACACCTATAATGGCTTCTACAACGTTACCGAAGAAAAACAGGATCACAACCCCACCGCCAACTCCGGCGCGGGCGACCCTAAATCCATCCTCTGGGCTTACGACACCGCCGTCGCCTCGAACCTCTACACCAAGGCCTATCGCCTGGACAAGGTCACCTACCCCAACGGCCGGGTCCTCCAGCTCAACTACGATGGTCATAGCGGCATCGATGACGCCATCTCCCGCGCCAACGCCATCGAGGAAGACGCCACCAGCGCCGACATCGTCAGCTACACCTACCTCGGCTCGGGACGCATGGTCCGCAAGGACTACCCCACCCCCAACGTGCGACTGGACTTCCTCGACGAGTCCGGTGAGGGATCAAACGCCAACGACGACTACGAAGTCTCCCTCGACGCCTTCGGCCGGCCCACCCGCTACCAGTGGGAAACCTACGACGGCTCGGGCGACGCCGAGGAGGACCTGATCCACATCGCCCACGCCTACGACCGAAACTCCAACCGCAAGTACGATCAGCGCAAGGTCGCCACCTCCTACTCCAAGGTCTATACCCGCGACGAGCTGGACCGCATCACCGAGGACCAGCGCGGCAAGATCAAGTCCGACTTCTCCGCCATCGAGCCCAACTGGGTCACCGGCGGGGCCGCGTACCAGCTCAACCAGCTGGGCAGCATCATTGGCGTCAACCCCTCTGATGAGACCGAGGGCCAGATCCAGACCTTCACCTACAACGACGCCAACGAGCCCACCGCCATCAACTACAAAGGAATCCAGCAGAAGGAGCCGCTTTTCTTCGATAACTTCGAGGCCTCGGCTACCTATTCCAATTGGGAACTCCCCTCCGGCTCCAGCGACACCTACGCCATCGACTCGGGCGGCAACGGAGAGCTGACCTTCTCCCTGAGTCAGGACACCTACGATGGCGTCCAGGAGCCCGAGGCCTGCGCGATCCTGCTCTGGAAAGACTCCACCGACTTCGGCAAGGTCGAGTTTGACGGCAACATGTTCCCGACGACAACCTCCGGCAAACAGGTCGGCTTCGTCTTCGGCTACAAGAGCCCCAACGACTACTACATCGCCGTCGCCGAGCGCTCCAATAAGGGCTACGTCTACCACATCCACAAGGCCAACCCCTCCGACACCACCGCCACAAAGACACTTGTCAACTGGGTCTGGGGCTTCAAAGGCAACGCCCGCTTCTCACCTAACTCCCTGCGCGCTGTCTTTGAAGGCAACGAGATCCCCGAGGGCCGCATCGGCATCTGGACCAACGATTCCAGCGCCACCATCAAGGACGCCATCGCCTACGCCGACGCCAAGGCCCCCAACTGGCTGGGCCGCTGGCAGTACTCCGAAGCCGCCACCAGCTACAACACCTATGGCAGCCTCATCAACACCCAGTGGGACTTCCTGCTCATGTCCAACCAGGGCACGCTCGCCAAGGACAACCACAACGAGTTCGCACTCGCCCGCATCGACGGCATGACCGCCAAGCGCTTCCAGATCACCTTCTCCGCCAAATACAAGAGCAATTACTCCGCGCCCACGCTCCGCTTTGCCTACAATGGCGATGACGACTTCCACCAGGTCGGCGTCAACGGGCAGTACAAGACGATTTACCTCGACCATGTGACCAACGACAACGCGACCGACTTGTCGCCGAGTACATACCCCGCCAACTTCCCGACGATCACGGCCGACGATAAGGTCTGGTTCCGCTACGAGTCCGACGGCTCGACACTTATCGGCTACGCCCTGAAGCAGGGAACCGCCCCGACTGAGATCGAGTGGGGCGGCACCAGCGCATTTGTGACCTACGGCTCCCTGCCGGACGTGGGCCTGGGCGGCATCGGCCTGGGAACCAACAGTGTCGGGCAGGTGGACTTCGACGACCTGACCCTCAAATCCGACACCGACGATAACGGCTCGTACGAGACCGTCGAACTCTACGACTCATTCACCGCCGACGCCAGCAGCTTCCGCGACGCCCAGCCCGAACACGACCCCGCCGGCAACCTCACCTTCGATGGCAACCGCTTCTACACCTACGACGCCTATAATAGACTCGTCATGGTCCAACACGCCTTCAAGGACGCGGGCTACAACAGCGGTGCGCTGACCGTCGGCTCCACCGTCGCCGAGTATCAGTACGACCCCGCGGGCCGAAGAATCACCAAAGACACCTACGTCGGCGGCGAGCTGAACAGCGTCGAACACTACTACTACACCGGCCAATCCCAGATCGAGACCCGCAACGGCAGCGACCAGGTCACCCAACAACACGTCTGGGACAACCTCGCCCCCGGAAGTGGCCACTACATCGACAGCCTCGCGCAAGTCGCCAACAACGCCGACCCGGGCGACGCCACCGAGGGGACCGGCAGCCAGGAACTCTGTGAAGACACGTACTACCCGATGCAGGACCAGCAGTTCAACGTCCTGGCCCTCACCGACGACGCCGGCGACATCGTCGAACGCTACGAGTACAGTCTCTACGGCCAGCGCACCGTCATGAACGCGACCTACGTCGTGCTCTACCGCAGCGCCTACGACATGGCCATGGGCTTCCAGGGCCTGATGCACGACACGGAGACCGGCCTGGTCTACAACCGCGCCCGCATGCTCGACCCGATAACAGGCCGCTTCATCCAACGCGACCCGTTAGGGTACCCCGACGGCCTGAACACCTATGCGGCCTACCATGTGATGTGGGGTGGGGTGGATCCACTAGGACTTTGGAAAATTGATAGAAAGACAACGGATCAGCGAGCGACCGCTACGTCCGAAGCCGGCGATACTATTGAAAAGCTAGCTGCTATGATCAACCTTGATGCAGATGAGTGGAGGAACTGGACTGATCCTAAGCATTTCAAGGATGGGGAAGTTATCTGTTTGAAAGATGGCAGAAAAATCCCGTGGTATAAATGGAAAGAATTACAAGCCACTGATATTATTTGCCCTGATGAAGAATTTTTGATTCCCAATCTCGTCCAAATTGATATGGGGGATTCCGTCACTAACTGGTTTATGACCCATCCAATTGCGGGGATTTTTAGTCGATTCGAAAAAAGTTCTAAAAAGGTAAAAGAAAATCATGAAAATGCCGGATATAGTGTCAGTACAATTGTAGGGGCTTCTGATCAAAGAATTGTAAATCATTTGGTTGGTCAAACTAAAGCAAAAACACTATATAGATACTACTTTTATGGACATGGCGACGGCTTGGGAGTTATCAATGTACCAGATGGTGCAGGGAATAAAATAGCAGGTGTCCCGGCAGGAAAATATACACATTATGGTCTGTCTCGAATGGCACTGTACGCATGCGGCTCCACGAATCCAGCAGGCGGAAGGCTAGATTATTCAGATGTTAATGGTAATAATCAATATATAAGGCCCTTGCAATCTGGGAATACAAAATGGAGATTTAATGTTTCTACATCAGGAAAGCTGTATGGGTATGAAAAATTTTCAGTTCGAAAATTCGATTTCGATAATATTCAAAATTATCCCGGACTTAATGAAATCCCAGGATCATTCGACGAAAATATTGACCCAGATGACGTTCAAAATCGCTAGCATAAATGTATTATAATAGGAAATGATGAAAAAATTAAAAACGCTTATAGTTACGGTTTGTTTGTTGCTGATTGCTTTGGTAATAGTGGCCATGCTTGTACGTTCTGGTGATACAGGTCACAAAGAAATGAATGAGCGCGACAGAATGCGTGCTGTCAAAGATATTGGATTTGCAATAGAGTCTTATCGTCGTGATCATAATGATACTATGCCCAAGTCAATTGCACGGGATTTGTATCCCGACTACTTGATTTTTCAAAAAGAAATATTCCGTGATATTAATCATAATAATGTAGATACGCGATATAGGATTATACATTCGGGGCCTATTTGGGTTGTCGAGTATCTAAGTAATGATTTTGAAAATTTAAATAATTGGGGTAAATATGCATTCAGCGAAGATGGAAAAGTGATAACTATTATCAATGACAAGGCAGAATAAGAAACAATGCAGCCGGGCAGAAAAAGGTGGTGTAATCCCCCCTCAAAGGGTCGGGCACAGAAAAGGGGTCGGGAGTCGTTTTGACGGCTCGTTCGCCTGTCGTTACACTCCGGTAGTGTGCCCCGAACCGTTTTCGAATCGCTGAATCTTGGCAAGATGATTCTCGCTGAGCGGCATTGTCTCCGATAGTTGCAGAAACCTGTTTCGGGTTACGACGCTTAGTGCCGACCCGGAAGAAATCGGACTCCTCGAACGGCACTCGTGGCTGGGCGGGCTGCTGAATCATTACGAGCCGAAAGCTGCATGAAAACAAAGAAAGGCAGTTAGAGCACGACAATTTGGGCCGGGTCTGGAGGGTGGTCGAAAATTGGGGTTGGCGAGG
>Ga0075345_1000124_pt1 | contig 11282 bp, 10 predicted proteins | sample RushSE_CattailNL_2_FD_120077 | JGI IMG/M metagenome (GOLD analysis project Ga0075345, IMG submission 120077) | Natural and restored wetland microbial communities from the San Francisco Bay, California, USA, that impact long-term carbon... | ecosystem: Environmental > Terrestrial > Soil >...
CCGCGGCCGATCACCATGCAGCGGCCCTGCCCGGGCCCGGAAAAAATACCGAAGGCGGCATCGACGTTGAGGATCTCCATCGCCATCCGCACGACCACGGCCAGGTTGTCGACATGACCCGCGATGCGGATCTTGTTGATGCTGATGCGATGCCCCTTGATCTTCGAGCGCTCGGCGTTTTGCAGCATCTGGAACAGGATCGCCTTGTGCTTCTCGCTGTAGGCCGGCTTCAGAAACGTGCTCAGGATGATCAGGTCCGCCTTGCGCTCCAGGAGCCAGCCGGCGGCGTGGGCGTCTTCGGCCGTGGTGGACGGGAAGGTGAGATTGCCGGTGTCTTCGTAGATGCCCGCCAGGAGCAGGGTGGCCTGCATCGGCGTCAGGTGTTTTCGCTTTTTCTTCAGCTCCCGCACCAGCAGGGTGGTGGTGGCGCCGACGGGCTCGATGCAGCTTGACGAAGCCTGAATCGACCCTTGCTCGATGTGATGGTCCCACAGGAGAATCTCGATCCCGTTGCGGTTCTCGAGCGGCTCCATTCGGTCCAGGCGGCTCCAGCTGTTCACATCGACGACGATCAGCCGGTCCACCGCCTTCAGGTCCACGTCGGCGGCCGTGTGCGTTAAAAAAAGCTCCTTGTGGATGGACAGAAAGGCCTTGACGTTGGGGTTCAGGTTTTTCGGGAGGACCGCCATGGCCTCCGGGAAGAGAAGGGTGGCGGCGATGACGGAGGCAAAACCATCGAAATCGGTGTTTTTGTGCGTCGTGACGATCTGCATATAGCTTCTATTCTATCACATGAGCTTCCGGCCGCACAAGCGCCGGTCGAACCGGACTCCGCGGCAACGGGTTGCGTGAGCTGTGGTTGACAGAAACGTGGGGTTTGATAAAAGTGGCCTGCGAACGTAATCGCCAGGGGGTATCGCCGTGAACAAGGCCATTCTTTCAATTCTGGGGCGCGACCGGCCGGGAATCGTCGCCGCGGTCGCGCGGGTGCTGTTCGAACAGGGCTGTAACATCGAAAACGTGAGCCAGACGATGCTGCAAAGCGAGTTTGCCGGCATTTTCATCGTCTCCCTGCCGCACGGGCTCACCGTCGAAACGCTGCACGAGGCGCTTTTCAAGCGCTTGTCGGTGGTGGGCCTGCACGTGCACACCAAGCCGTGCGAGCCGCCGGAGGCGCCCGGTGCGGCCAAGCCGTCCGAGCCCTTCGTCATCACCACCCGGGGCCCGGACCGCAAGGGCCTGGTCGCGGACATGTCACAGGTCATTGCCGGCTACGGGGGCAACATCACCAACCTGCAGGCGGTGTTCAAAGGCGGGAACGACCCCGGGGACAACCTGATGATTTACGAGGTGGATGTCCCCCTGACCATCGACGCGCAGGCGCTTGCCCGCGATCTGCAGGCCAAGGCGGAGACGCTGCACCTCGACATCAACATTCAGCACCGCCATATTTTCGAAACCCTTCACCGCATATGAAAAGAACGCTGCCATGCTGACCGACAGAGAAATCATTTCCACCCTGGACATGCTCAAAAACGAGCATCTTGACGTGCGCGCGGTGACGCTGGGGGTCAACCTGCTGGATTGCGCCGGATCCGACCTGAACCACGTGCGGCGCAGGATCGCCGAGCGCGTGATGGGCCTGGCGGGCAAGCTGGTGCCGGTCTGCGAGCGCGTGGGCCAGAAGTACGGAATACCCGTGGTCAACAAACGCATCGCCGTCAGCCCGATCGCCGTGGTCGGCGCAGCGCTTTCACCGGCGGATCTGGTGGAGATTGCACGCACCCTGGATGCGGCGGCACGCGAAGTTCACGTGGATTTCATCGGCGGTTTTTCGGCGCTAGTGGAAAAAGGTCTGGCCCGCGGCGACCGTTCGCTGATTGCCGCGATTCCGGAGGCACTTGCCGCAACCGAACGGGTCTGCGCATCGGTCAACGTGGCATCGACCCGCGCCGGCATCAACCTGGATGCCGTCCTGCTGCTGGGTCGGACCATCAAGCGCGCCGCCGAACTTACTGCCGATCGCGACGGGGCGGCCTGCACCAAGCTTTGCGTTTTCGCCAACATCCCCGAAGACATTCCCTTCATGGCCGGCGCATACCTCGGAATCGGCGAAGCGGATGCCGTGATCAACGTCGGTGTGAGCGGACCCGGCGTGGTGAAAAACGCTATCGACCGGGCGCTCAGCACCCGGCCGAACCTGGACCTGGGAAGCCTGTCCGAGCTGATCAAGAAAACCGCCTACAAGGTGACGCGCGTGGGCGAATTGATCGGCCGCGAGGTTGCCGAGCAGCTGGGGATCTCGTTCGGCGTCGTGGACCTCTCGCTGGCACCCACTCCGAACGTGGGCGACAGCGTCGGCGAGATCTTCCAGAGTTTAGGCCTTCTGGCCATCGGCGTGCCGGGCACCACGGCTGCCCTGGCCCTGCTGAACGATGCCGTCAAGAAGGGCGGCGCCTTCGCCAGCTCACGGGTGGGCGGCCTGAGCGGCGCGTTCATCCCGGTGAGCGAGGACTTGAACATCTCCGAAGCGGTCCGCAATGGGCATCTCTGCCTGGAAAAACTGGAGGCCATCACCAGCGTATGCTCTGTCGGTCTGGACATGGTGGCCATCCCCGGGGACACCTCGCCGGAAACGATTTCCGCCATCATCGCCGACGAGATGGCCATCGGCGTCATCAACAACAAAACCACCGCAGCCCGCCTGATTCCCGTTCCCGGCAAAGCAGCTGGCGACCACGCTTATTTCGGCGGGCTGATGGGGCAATCCACCATCCTCCCCGTCAACAACGGGAGGGGCGACAACCCCTTCATCCGCAGGGGGGGGTTCATCCCTGCGCCGATCCACAGCCTTAAAAACTGACGCCATGAACTCCGCACCCGGTCGCCTTCGTAACATATTTCCGGCAGTCCGGCCCCTGATCATCGACCTCCTCAAGTTCGCTCTTCTGGCGGTGGTCCTCACGACGGTAATGATCCGCTCGACGGAGGACCTGGGATACCATTGGCAATGGTACCGGGTGCCCCGCTACCTGTTGTCCGCCGCTGAAGGCGCCTGGATGCCGGGCTTGCTGCTCAAAGGCCTCTTCGTGACCCTTCAGATCACAGCCGTCGGCCTGGTGGTCGCCTCTGCCTTCGGACTGGTCACCGCTCTCATGCGCCTTTCGAATTCGATTCTCGCGCGGATGTTGGCCAGACTCTACCTGGAACTCATCCGCAACACACCGCTGCTGGTGCAGCTCTTTTTCATCTATTTCGTACTGTCACCGGTGTTGGCGATAAGCGGCTTCACCTCCGCCGTGCTGGCGTTAAGCCTTTTTGAAGGTGCCTACGCCTCCGAGATTATTCGTGCGGGGATCCTGTCCATCCACCGCGGCCAGTGGGAAGCCGCCTTCAGCATCGGACTAAACACATGGCGCACTTATCGACTGGTGATTCTGCCCCAGGCCCTGCGCAGCATCGCGCCGCCCTTGACCGGCCAGGCGATTTCGCTCATAAAGGATTCAGCCCTTGTCAGCACCATCGCCATCTATGACCTGACCATGCAGGGCCAGACCATCGTCGCTGAAACCTACCTGGTATTCGAAATCTGGTTCACGGTTGCCGCCATTTATCTGGTGATCACCCTAGCGTTATCGTTCACGGTGGCGTTTATGGAAACACGATTTAGATTCGACCATTAAGCATATAAGGAGGCCGTATGATCAGAAAATTCAAGGCTGTCGCCCTGTTGGCAGCGGCGTTCGTTCTGTTCGACACTTTACCCGCGGGGTGCGCCGAGCTGCAGCAGAAACTGATCGACGAAAGCACCATCGAGCAGGCGGTCAAGCGCGGCGTGCTGCGCGTCGGCATGTCGACGTTTGTTCCCTGGGCGATGACCGACAAGACCGGCAACCTGATCGGATTTGAGATCGACGTGGCCACGCGCCTGGCGCAGGACATGGGTGTGAAAGTCGAGTTCGTGCCGACCAAGTGGGCCGGCATCATACCAGCCCTGCTGACCGGCAAGTTCGATGCCATCATCGGAGGGATGGGCATTCTTCCGCAGCGCAACCTCAAGGTGAACTTCAGCATTCCCTACGACTACTCGGGGGTGGCCATTGTCGCTCACAAACAGCTGGCCGCAGGCTTCAGCCGGCTGGAAGACTTCAACCGCGCCGACGTTGTGGTGACCGCACGGCTGGGTTCAACATCGGCTGCGGCGGCCAACAAGCTGCTTCCCAAAGCCCAGAAGCGGTTCTTCGATGACGAGTCCCAGGTCATTCAGGAACTGCTCAACGGCAAGGTTCATGCCCTGCTCGGGGGGACCCCCTTGCCGACCTACCAAGCGCTGAAATACCCGGACAAGCTGTTTTTGCCGCTCAAAAGCACCATCACCAAGGAACCCATCGGCTTTGCCGTCCGCAAGGGCGACTGCGACACTCTCAACTTCCTGGACAACTGGATTCGGGTGGTAGAGGCCGAGGGCTGGCTGGCGGAGCGCAAGGCCTACTGGTTTGAAACCCAGGAGTGGGAAAGCCTGCTCAAGTAGAACAGAAAGAAGTAAACGCCAAATGCTTCCGCTGCACGCCAAGAAACTCCGCTTCTCCATTCTGGACGTCGTGATCGCTCTGGCGCTGGTGGCTGCAGCGGTGTTTGTGTTTTACCGAGTTCGGGACGGGCTGAACTACCGGTGGGAGTGGGGCGCCTTGCCGCAGTATCTTTTCAGGTACGACGCCGCGCAAGGGCGCTGGACGCCCAACGTGCTCATGCAGGGCTTTTTCACCACCATCCGGCTGAGCCTCTGGGCAACGGTGTTCGCCACTCTCATCGGAACGGCGATGGGGCTGATGCGGCTGAGTCAAAGACGTTTCCGGCGCTGGGTGGCGTCGGCTTATGTGGAACTGACCCGCAACACCCCGCCGCTGGTCCTGGTGTTTATCTTCTATTATTTCATCGGCGACCAGTTGCTGCCGACGCTATGGCCGGAGGCCGTGCTTCGCCGCATAAGCCCGGAGGCGCACTATCTCCTATCTACCCTGCTGGCGCCCCCGAGGATGCTCACGTCATTTTTATCGGCCGTGTTGACCCTGTCCATCTTCGAGGGTGCCTACATCACCGAAATTGTGAGAGCGGGCATTCAATCCATCGACAGAGGTCAGCGGGAGGCGGCGGCGGCATTGGGGTTCACGCGCTGGCAGCGCCTGCGGCATGTCATCCTGCCGCAGGCCGTCCAGCGCATCCTGCCGCCGCTGGGGGGGCAGTTCATCTCAACCATAAAGGACTCTGCGATCGTTTCGGCAATCTCGATTCAGGAGCTGACCTTCCGCGGCATGGAACTCATGTCTGCCACCTACCTGACCTTCGAGACCTGGATCACGATCAGCGGCATGTACTTCATTTTGACCTTCGGCTGTTCACTGGGGTTTGCACGGCTGGAAAATAGGGGCCGGCGGCGGCGGGCTTGAGGATGGCCGGCGGCGCAAGTTGATCCGCCGGGCCCTTTGAAGCGGCCGAATGGCGTTCACCGCCTGACGCGCGGCAGCGCTTGAAACGCAGACTATTTTCTTGCGGTTCTTTGTGGAAGCAACGCCCTGCCCCTACTTTACCGACACCACGGGGCAAACGGCTTGCAGGATCACATATTGAGCCGTCGATCCCATCAGCAGCTTGCCCACCTTGGAACGCCGTTTCACCCCGACGACGATCTCATCGACCTCGGCTTCTTTCGCAAACTCGATCAAATCCTCACCCGGTGCCATTCCACGTATCAGCAGGTGGGTTTTGCACGCAACTCCCTTTTCGGCAAACATGCTCGCCGCCCATTCCAAGCCGCGCTCGGCATCCTCGATGGCCTGCTGCTCGCCCTCAGTGCCCTTTTCCATGGACGTGACCACGTCCACCGACGCCCCAAACGCCAAGGCGTGTTTTCGCGCCAGCGTGAGGGCCGCCTTGGCGGAATTACTTCCATCATAGCCGACTAGGATCTTCATCGTTTTCTCCTGTCCCGACAGTAGTTGTTGCTACGTGCGAAGCCGCACCTGCCAAACCGTTAAACCGTCCGATTTTGAAATGTATCGTGTGGTCCTATGCATGCAAACGCCGTCACGTTTCAGACAAGATTTCAAAACCGCTTCTAACCAAAAAAGCCGAACATGTCAAACGCAGCCGGATGAAGGATCCGCCGGCCCTCGAAAACCTCAAAAAATCTAGCCATAGGGTTGAAAATCCGTTGAATGCCCCACCGGATGTGTTTCCACGTGAAACGTGCCGGTCGGCAGCTGGAACGATAAGTTATAGGATTCGTGAGCCCGTTCGTGCGGATAGACAGGGTGGCTGCGAAGCCCCTTGACAGGCCCGGGAGCCTTCATTTAATCTTATCGTCGATCACCATCCGGATAGCCCTTCAAAAGGGACCGTTTGAAAAAAGAGCCGAGCAGGTGCACATGTCGATCTCGCTTCCCCTCAAGGGTTCCTACCACCTCGGCGTCATTTCCGATACGCACGGGTACCTGCCTCCCCGCGCACTGAGGGTGTTCCAGGGCGTGGATGTGATCCTGCATGCCGGGGACATCGGGTCGCAGGATATTCTGCAAGCGCTGGGGCAGGTAGCACCTGTTCTGGCGGTTCGCGGCAACATGGACGGCGGTGCCTGGGCCAACGTCCTGGCCGAGAAAGAATCCATCCACGTCGGGGACGCTTTGATCCACCTGATTCACGACCTGTGGCGGCTGCGGCTGAACGCGGACGTTAACGGGTGCCTGGCAGTGGTGAACGGTCACACGCATCGACCTGCGGTGGAAACAAGGCACGGGGTGCTGTATGTCAATCCCGGCAGCGCCGGTGCTCCTCGCCACGGCGAGCACCCGTGCGTGGCCGTAATCCGCGTGGCGGGAGCCGTCGCCCAAGCAGAGTTGATCCCCCTCACGGATTAGAAACCAGGCCCCGCCTGCCCCACAACCTTCTACCGCGTTGGCGTGCAGCGGGAGAGGACCACCAGCGTACGTTCACTCTTCAAACCCGGCAGCGCATAACGCTGCAGGTCCAGGGACAGGACGGCGCCCACGGATCCGCCGCCGGCCATATTTCGCAACTCCTCCAGTTCGGCCGGTGAAACCCTTCCTTTCAAGGCAACCAATCGCCCGCGGGGCTTGAGCATCGGCAGCACGGCCTGAACAAACGGGGGCACCGCCGAGAAGGCTCGGCTGAAGATGACATCGTAACGCCGTGCATGACCGGGCTGGCCGGCCAGTTGCTCCATGCGGGCATGCACGGCCTCAACGCGCCTCAGATCAAGCACGCGGACGACGTGGCGGAGGAAACTTACTTTCTTGCGCGCGGCGTCGAGCAGAGTGGTGCGCGAGCCGGGGATGAGGATGTGCAGCGGCAGGCCCGGGAAGCCTCCGCCGGTGCCGACATCGAGCAGGTCGGACCCCGGCGCAACCAGGCCGGCCGGGGCCAGCGAATCCAGGAAATGGTTCCGGGCGATGTCCTCCGGATCCGTGATGGCGGTGAGGTTGGTAACCGCATTCCATTTCAGAAGCTCCTCGGCATAACGAGCAAACAGTCCGACGTGATCCATCCCGAGCGCGACCCCCCAGGATGCCGCGCCGTCAATGATCAGCCGGGACCACTCCGCTGAGCCGATTTTCATGGATTCGACACCGGAATTGTCGCAACGGTTTGAAGCGGGGTTCAGTTGATGCACACTCGGCGCACTTCCGAGATATCCGTCAGGCCCTGGAAGACCTTTTGGATGCCGTCCTGTTTCAGGGTCGTCATGCCTTGCTGCAGAGCCATGTTGAATATATCCTCGGTGTTGGCCTGCTTCTTGATCATCAGCTTGACCTCGGGGGTGCCCTCCATAAGTTCGTGGATCCCCATGCGGCCGCGATAGCCGGTGCTGGAGCAGCTTTCGCAGCCGACCGGCTTGAAAATCTTGATGTTTTCGGAATAATCGACACCGGCGCGACCGAACCACTCATCGCCGTAATCCGAACGCATTTCGTCGAACTCGTCCTTGCTCAGGACGTATTCCTTGCGGCAATTCACGCACAAGCGCCGGGTCAGGCGCTGCGCCAGCACGCCTAGGAAGGCGTCCGAAAAATTGAGGGCGTTGAGGCCCATGTCCAGCAGGCGGGTTACGGTTTCCGGTGCGGTGTTGGTATGCAAGGTCGAGAATACCAGGTGTCCGGTCAGAGACGCTTCGATGCCGATGGCGGCCGTTTCCTCGTCCCGCATCTCGCCGATCATGATCACGTCCGGGTCCGCTCGCAGAAAAGCCCGCATCACTCGCGCGAAATCAAGCCCGATCTTGGGTTTGACTTCCACTTGGCGCAGCCCCTGCTGTGTGATTTCGATGGGGTCTTCGGCCGTCCATATCTTGACCCCCGGCTTGTTGATATACCCCAGCAGACCGTGCAGGGTCGTAGTTTTTCCGGAGCCGGTGGGGCCGACGGCCAGAATCAACCCATAGGGTTTGAGGACGATTTTCTTGATGATCTCGATATTGCGCGCGGTGAGCCCCATCTCGTCGACCTTCAAGGCCCCGGAGGAGGCCAGGATCCGCAGCACCACATCCTCGAACCCTCCGGCCGTCGGCAGGGTGGCCACCCGCATTTCAAAGGGCGGGACCCCCTTGCGGCGGAACTTTATTTTGCCGTCCTGGGGCAGGCGGCGCTCGGCGATGTCGAGGTTGGACATGATCTTGATGCGGGACACAACCCCTCGCACCATGCCGTTGGGGATCTTCATGTATTCCTGGCAAACGCCGTCCAGGCGGAACCGGATGGAGGTGGCCTTGGTCACCACGGAGGGTTCGATGTGAATATCGGAGGCGTTCTTGCGATAGGCCGCTATGATCACTTGGTCGACGAGTTTTACCACCTGACTGGAACTCTCGTCCGCCTCCTCGACGCTGATTTCCTCGCGCTCCTCCTCGAAAGTGATGTCGGGGATATCGATGTCGTCGGTTGCCTCTTCCTGCGACCCCGCCGCTTCCGCTCCCCGCTCCTTGTCAAAAAAATGAGTGATGAAGGCTTGGATGTCCTCGCGAATGGCGACCGTAACATTGATCTTCGCGGTCTTCATCAGGGCTTTGATGTTGTCGGTCTTGTTCAGATCGCGGGGGTCGTCGACCAGCACCTCGATGCCTTCCTTGCTCCAGCTGAGAGGGACCCAGAGCTCGTTCAGCAGGAAGGCCTTTTTGAGGTTGGAAAGCAGCTCGAAGGGCGCCGCAACGGCAGGGTCGAACACACGGAACTTGCAGCCGTAGAAAAGAGAAAATGATTTGCCGATGGCCTCCTTTTTGATCTTGAAGGTCTCGATCAGCACGTGCTCGACGCTCTTATTCGTTTTCTTGGAAAGCCCGAAGGCCTTCTGCAGCTGATCGGTGGTCACCATTTTTTCGCGCAAGAGATAGTCGTATTTGGAACCGGATGCAAACGTGGCTGCCACGGACGCCAGGCGTTTGCTGATTTCAGCATCGGCGGGGCTCAGCTCCGACGCCGCCCGGTAGAGATCGTGGGCCAGGTCGCGCTGGTCCCGCTTCTCCATTTCCAGGCCCATCACGTACTTGAGACGCGCGGCCCTGGCTGCGTCCACCGTTGCCGCCTGAATCAGCGCGTCTAACTGCGCCACGGCATGCGGCGCCGAATGCAGTTTGAGCAAGCTTTCCGTCAAGCTGGGGATCACTTTTCCGGGGGGATAGTCCTCGCCGAGGAGCTTGGCGTATTCGCTGACGGCCTCCCCGTGCAATCCCATTTCCTGGAAGGCGGACGCGCTGTCCAGGATGGCCGAAAGATCACCGGAACTGGATATGGCTTCCCGGATCCAGGATATCTCCTTGGCCGATACCCCGGGCACGGCGGTGGCCTCCTCCTTGGCGATCTCCTGCTTCAGCAAGTCGATCCGGTTGCGGATCTTTTCCTGAATGTCCGAGGCGCTGCCCGGCACCGAGGGCAGGATTTTTTCGTATATGGAGAGAGACTCCAAAAAAAGCCCCATGGACCGGCAGACCTCAGCCTCGTTGATTCTGGAATCTATATCCGTTCTCATGTCTCTGAAATGACCTTTCGCTGGTGTGAAAGCGTACCGGACGAATTCGGCGCCCCTTGATCCCTCATGGGGCCCGCGCCCTACCGCTTGAAAAAGCGCTTGATGCCCTTGGTGGAACGCTGCTCCTTTAGTGCGGGCAGCAGGATGTCGCAATTCAACCGAATCACGGCGCAGGGTGCAATCAGCCCCATGACCACGACCAACACGCCGTCGGCCGTGCGGCGGACGTAGACCTGGCCCCTTTCGAACACCAGCTCCGCTTCGCGCGCTTTACCCAGCGAGGCGACCAGGGAATACCAGTCGCTCACCGCCGCAGGCTTGCTGCCTCCGATGTTGAACTCCTCGAACACGCGCTCGCCGGAAGGTGTGAAGAACACGACGCCCCTGACCCCATCCACCGCCAGCAGATCTTTGAAAACATCCCGCATGTCGTCCCGCAACGTCAACTCATTAAAATTTGCATGAGCTTGTCCCGAGGACACTTCCGGCTCACGGCGATCACTGTCGGCATATCACCGGACAGAACCACGTAGTCGCGCGGGTCGCCCCGGTCGATGTACCCCATCACCAGCCCCCCCAGGTTGAGCTTCGTACCGTGCCGGGAAAGCCGCTTGACACGCTCATCCCAGACAGAATCCGCGAAAACGCTTTCGACGCCGCTGCGCGGCCCGAGGCTTTGCTCGATCTTGTTTCTCACGCGGGCGAGGTGCCCGTCCGCATCCTCCTTGCCGGCCATTGACGGGTGCTGCCGGGTTGCCGCCGGCGGCGTCTTTTTCTCGTCCTTGCGCCGTGCCGCCTCCAGGATGAGCGGGTGCAGATCTTTCTGAATCCGGTTCTCACGCACAGGAGAGTCATCCTGAATCGAGAGACTGACCTGCTCCCATCCGAAAATCTCATAAGCGGCGGGCTCTCCCTGAAGGTTGCCCACGCGGGCATCGAACAAGGCGCCCTCCACGAAAAAGAGCGCCCCCTTCTTGCCCGCGGCTTTGTCCTCCAGCCGGATCGTACAGGTCTTTTGTTCCATTTCGACCAGTTGCAGGAACATGCCGGAGGAGACGTTGTGCAGCGTCCCGCCCTCGGTTTCCCGGCGCAGCATCGTAAGGATCTGCCGGGCCAGGCTTTCAATCAGAAAGGGCTTGGCAATGAAGCCAACGGCACCGCCCTGGCGCGCCAACCGCTCCATGTCGGGCGTGCTGAACCCGGTGATGATGATCACCGGAATGTCGGGATAGCTCCCCATGATGGCC
>Ga0075345_1000125_pt1 | contig 11239 bp, 9 predicted proteins | sample RushSE_CattailNL_2_FD_120077 | JGI IMG/M metagenome (GOLD analysis project Ga0075345, IMG submission 120077) | Natural and restored wetland microbial communities from the San Francisco Bay, California, USA, that impact long-term carbon... | ecosystem: Environmental > Terrestrial > Soil > Wetlands...
ACTGCAATAATTGCGTTTCTATACTTGTTCATTTGATCTCCAGCCAAAGTATAAAGTTTTTCATGCAAAGATCGAAGGACTCGTAAAAAGTCGAAAAACCCCGTTTTTCGTCATTCCGGCGGAGGCCGGAATCCAGTCAAATCAAGCGGTTCTGGACCCCGGCGGTCGCCGGGGTGACAGCTTTGGGTCCTTTTCACGAAGTCGTCTGGATTAATACGAAAACAGCCATGCGCATTCCTTCACCCCCACCCGTCCGCCCCCGTCAAGGGGGAAAAAACAAAAAGAGCATCCCGCCCTAATCCCCGAGCATCTTCCGGAGAAGCTCGTTCACGGCTTTCGGGTTGGCCCGGCCGCGGGTCGCCTTCATCACCTCGCCCACGAAAAATCCCATCAGCTTGGTCTTGCCGTTGCGATAGGCCTCGATCTCCTTGGGGTTTGCTGCGAGCACTTCCTGGACGACCTTCTCTATCGCCCCGGTGTCGCTGATCTGTGCCAGGCCCTTTTCCTGCACGATGGCCAGGGCCGCTTTTCCGGAGGCGGCCATCTCGTCGAACACGGTTTTGGCGATTTTCCCGCTGATGCTGCCCTTCTCGATCAGGCCGAGAAGCGCTGCCAGCTCGGCCGGCGGAATCGGCGATCGGTCGATGCCGACGCCCGCGGCATTCAGAAGCCCGAGCAAAGGGCCCATGATCCAGTTGCTGGCGGGCTTGGGCTGGGGAAAAAGCGTCAGGCACGCCTCGAAGTAGTCGGCCAGCTCACGGTCCGCGGTCAGGACGCCGGCGTCGTAGGAGGGCAGGCCGAACTGCCGCACGAAGCGGGTGCGCCGGGCATCCGGCAGCTCGGGCAGCGAGCGGCGCACGCGTTCGACCCACTCCTCGTCGATGACAAGCGGCAGCAGGTCGGGGTCCGGGAAATAGCGGTAGTCGTGGGCCTCCTCCTTGCCGCGCATCGAAAAGGTCCGGTTCCGGGCCGAGTCATAGAGCCGCGTTTCCTGGACGACCGTGCCTCCCTCCAGCAGAACGTTTTTCTGTCGCTCGATTTCGTATTCGATGGCCTTCTCGACAAAGCGGAACGAGTTGAGGTTTTTCAGCTCCGCCCGGGTGCCGAGGGCGGAGGCGCCCCGGGGACGGATGGACACGTTGGCGTCGCAGCGGAAGCTGCCCTCCTCGAGGTTGCCGTCGCAGATCCCGAGGTAGCGGACGATCGCGCGCAGCTGCCGCAGGTAGGCGCCCGCCGCCGGCGGGGAATCGATGTCCGGCTCGCTTACGATTTCGATCAGGGGGACCCCCGTGCGGTTGAGATCCACGCGGCTGACCGGCCGGTGCGGGTCGTGGGTGAGCTTGCCGGCGTCCTCCTCCATGTGGATCCGGCGAATGCGCACGCGTTGCGTCCGGCCGTCCACCTCGATTTCGATCGAGCCGTGCTCGGCGATGGGCAGCTCGTACTGGGAGATCTGGTACCCTTTGGGCAGGTCGGGGTAGAAATAGTTCTTGCGGGCGAAGCGGCTCTCGCCTGCGACGGAGCAGCCCGTGGCCAGCGCCATGCGCAGGGCAAACTCCACCACGGTCCGGTTCAGCACGGGCAGCACCCCCGGCATGCCCAGGCAAACCGGGCACGTCTGGGTGTTGGGCGCCGCGCCGAATGCCGTCGAACAACTGCAGAAAATCTTGGTCCGGGTCTTGAGCTGGGCGTGCACCTCAAGGCCGATAACGGCCTCAAATTCCATTAATCCTCCAAACGCGGCTTCGCCGGAAGCCCAATTTCAGCGTTGCGCGGCGCTTCGCCGTCGCTGCGGCGGACCATCCGTACGCCTCGCTCCGCGAAGCGGGCGCGCCTTGAACTTGGGCTTCCGGCGAAGCCGCATGCAGTTCAGCGCAGGGCCTCTCAACTTTTTGCGATTCTTCCCAATTACCCCTGATTAGTCAAGCCTAAACCCCCGTCCCCGGCTTCACTCCTCGGTGTCGAACGGCTGGAAGGGCTCAGACGGCGCGTACCACTTGAAGAAATGGTTCATGATGAATTTGACGGTCTGCTTGTTCACGTGGAAATTCTCGCGCCCTTCAGCGAAGCAGCTCTTCCCGTAAAGGGGCTGGTACATTGTAGCCATTTCAAACGCCGGGAAATAGCGCAGGTTGTCATGCCGCGCCACGAATTCGTCGGCCGCCGCGCGCAGCGTGCACTTGGAGTTGCAGCTGGCGCTGAGGACGTCCGCGTCCGCGCGGAAGGTTGCCCAGAGGTGGACCGGCGAGACGGTCACGATGATCCGGCATCCCGGGTTGTGCCGGGCCATGACGGCATGGATGCGCTCGAGGTTCGCGAGGTTCTCGGCATGGCGGCTGACGCGGAATTCATAGCGGCGCATGTCCCCGCCCTCCTTGACATAAGCCCCCGCCGGCAGGCAGATGACCGAACCGTCCTCGCGGTCCTGCCAGATCTCGGTGAGCCCCAGGGTCAGGATCAGCACTTCGGCGCCGGCCAGGGCGCGGCGGGAGTGCTCGCGGTGGCGCGCAAAATCCGCTTCGGCCTCGGCCGGGCTGTCATAGGTGATGGTCCGGCGGTAGGGGTCCTGGATGCGGCCGGATAAAGGCGTTCGCCACCAACGCAGCTTGGGCGTCCATTCCTCGAAGGTGTACTCGAAGATCTGGCGCATGCAGTGGGTGCTGTACACCCGTTCCCAGGCGGCGCTGGCGTGGACCGACGCCGGGTGATGGGTCTCTTCCGCAATGTAGTTGAACTGCCGCTGCAGCAGGCGGCGCTTGATCTCGCGCGCGAAGCAGGACCCCATCGAGGCGATCCGGGTCCGGCGCGTGAGATTCAGGCCCGGATCGGGCAGGGCAGGGAAATTGCCGTCCGGCGGCGGGTTGTCGAAGGACCCCGGCCAGACCTGCCAGGGCTCGAAATGGTGCACAGGGTGCATACCCGAACGGGCCATTGGTCATTCCCCTCGTGTCAGGCTCAGGAAGCAAGACAACCAGCACGTGTTCAGCGTTGTCGTCGGCATAATTCGAACTTATACCAAATCGGCAGCATTAGTGAAAGCCGAGATCGAAAGGTCAGGGCTTTCTTGACATGTTGTATGGATCTTCACTATAAACCAAGTCAAAGGCGCTTTTTGCAAGCGCCTTCGTTTTGGGAGGGGCATGGCCCGCAACTCGACGTACAACATCCTGATGTATTCCCACGACACGTATGGCTTGGGGCACATTCGCCGCAGCATGGCGATTGCCTCGCACCTGCTCGGGCCGCGGGTGAACATCCTGATCCTGACCGGTTCGCCCATCGCGGGGCGATTTTCCTTCCCCGAGCAGATCGATTTCGTGCGCATTCCCGGCATGATCAAGCGCACCAACGAGGAGTACCTGCCGCTGTCCATCAAGATCAACGCGCGCCATGCTCTGGACATCCGCAAGAACATCATCACCGCCACCGTCAAGACCTTTCAGCCCCAGCTGTTCATCGTCGACAAGGAACCGCTGGGGCTGAAGCGGGAGGTGCTGCCCGCGCTGCAGTGGCTGCGGCGAAACCGGCCCGGCACCCGCACGATCCTTGGGCTGCGGGACATCATGGACGATGCGCCGACCACGCGCCGGGAGTGGCAGGACAAGGGGGTCTACCAGATCCTGGAGGCGCTCTACAGCGAGATCTGGGTTTACGGCAACCGGGAGCTGTACGACCCGATTATGGAATACGGCATTTCGGATGCGGTGAGTTCTAAAATCCATTTCACCGGGTACATCCCGCGCAAGGTGCCCTCCCCGGAGGGCGTTCAGAACGTGCGCAAGGAGCACGGACTGCAGGAGAATGATAAACTCGTGGTGGTCACGACCGGCGGCGGCGGAGACGGCTTCGCCGTGATGGACACCTATCTTAAGATGCTCGAGTCCGCGCCCGCGCCGGCCCGCTTTAAAAGCATCCTCATCACCGGCCCGTTCATGCCCAAGTCGGAGCGCAAAAACCTCAACAAACGCGCCAGGAAGCAGGGCGTGCGCCTCTACCATTTCTACCGGCAGATGGAAAAAATCTTTGCGGCGGCCGACGTCGTGGTCAGCATGGGCGGTTACAACACCCTCTGCGAGATCCTCACCCAGCGCACCGTCAGCCTGGTCATCCCGCGTGAAACGCCGCGCAAGGAGCAGATGATCCGGGCCCGGACCTTCAAGCACCAGAACCTGATCGACTACATCCCCTGGGACGACCTCACGCCGGAGTTGCTGCGGCAGAGGCTGCTGGACCTGCTCGCCGACCCGCACCTTTACCGCGAGGCCGTTGCCCGGTTCCGCCTCACGGGCATTGAAACCATGAAGCAGCGCCTCAAGGAGTTCCGAGACGGCAAGGCCGGATGATTTTCAAGGGAGGCGCTTTAAAAATATCCTCAGCCCCCTTTGACAAATGGGGCGAAGCGGGATGTTGCCGCGGCTGGAAAGCCGCCCCCACGCGCACATGCTAACGGTGCCCTCTTTTGGAATCCACCTGATTCAAATCGCGAATGCGTCGATTCATGAATAACACGGGAAAACCGGTGCTGGGGATGGTGCTCAAGGGCTTCCCCCGCATCTCCGAGACCTTCATTTCCAACGAAATCCTGCTGCTCGAGGACATGGGCTTCGACGTCCGCATTTTCTCCATGCGGCCGGGTCGGGAGGGCTTCACCCACCGGAGCGTCAGCAAGATCCGGGCGCGCGTGGACTACCTGCCGGAGACGTTTTTAAGGAATGCCCACCGGCTGATTTTCAACAACCTCTGCCTCGCCATCCGCCGGCCGAGGCGGTATGCTGCCGGCCTGGAACTGGCGCGGCGACGCTTCCGACGCACCCGCAATCCGGCGACCTTAAGGCATCTCCTGCAGGCGGGCTACCTGGTGCAGCATTTCCTGCCCGGCACCGGCGTCGTGCACCTGCACGCCCACTTCGCCCATTCGCCGAGCTCGGTGGCGCTTTTCGCCTCGAAGCTGAGCGGGCTTCCCTTCAGCTTCACGGCTCACGCCAAGGACATCTACACGTCCGATCCCGTGCAGCTGCGGGAGAAGATCGCCCTGGCGCGCTTCGTGGTGACCTGCACCGAGTACAACCGCCGGCACCTGCTCGCCCTCGCCGGGGGGCTCCAAACCCCCATCCACCGCATCTACCACGGGATCGACACGGGGCTTTTCGACAACGGGCACGCCATCCGGACGGACGCCTCCCCGCCCTACCAGGTGCTCAGCGTTGCCCGGTTGACCGAAAAGAAGGGGATCCCGACGGTGCTGCGGGCGGTGAAGCATTTGCGCGACAGGGGTGTGCGGCTGGCGTACACGCTGATCGGGGACGGGCTGGACCGCGAAAAAATCCTCCGCCTCATCCGGCAGCTGAGTCTCGAACCGGTTTGCCGCTGGCTGGGGACCCAGCCGCATCACGTGGTGCTCGAGCACTACCGCCGCGCGGATCTCTTCGTTCTCGGCTGCGAGGTGGCGGCGGACGGTGACCGCGACGGCATCCCCAACGTGCTCTTCGAGAGCATGGCCATGGGGGTCCCGGTGGTGGCCACGGGCGTGTCGGCCATTCCGGAGCTGGTGGAGTCGGACCGCACGGGATGGCTGGTGCCGCCGGGGCGGCCGGAGGCGCTGGCCGACGCCATGCACGCCATGCTGACGGATGCCGACCTCAGGCGGCGGGTGATCTCCGCCGCCCGGCAGCGGGTGCTGAGGGAGTTCGACAACCGGGCGTTGGTGGGCCGGTTGGCGGGCATCTACCGTTCCGCCCTGACAGCGCCTCAAGGAGATTGAGTGCCTGAATTTTCGTTGGCGATTGAAAGACGCACTGCGCCTTAATGATCGGCCTTCGCCCGCACGGACGATTCGGGATAGCGGGGGCGGGCTCCGGCAACTGCCTCTTTCTTGAACCCTGGCCCCCTGCCCCCCGAGGAGTTACCCCCGCGTCCGGCTAAGCAGCGCCGCCGGTGCCAACGGCGAAGCCTTTTGGGGTGAGCCCCGTGGCGGACGGGGTGCCGGCGATTTTCGCAAGGAACGTGTCGCCCAGGGTTTCGATGTGTTCGTCGACGTTGTCGAAGTAGTTGTAGTGAAGCTGCTCTTCGTCGATGATGGTTTCGAAGAGCTTCATGCTGATGCTGTCGCCGTTTTCGCGGCAGACGGCGGCGAACTGGTTGTAGACGTCGATGGTGTTGTCCTCGAGCTTCGCATCGAAGGAAAACATCACTCGGACCTTCTGGCCCTTCTGCACCTTGCCGCCGGGCTCGCTGACCGGTTCGCCGTCAAGCTCCTTGACGCGTTCGGCGAACATCTCGGCGTGCCGCATCTCGTCGATGGCGATGAGTTTGACCTTGCCGGCCAGCTCGCCGTAATCCATGTTGTCAAGGTTGTAGTGCTGGTTCATGTACTGGTGGATGGCGTGCAGCTCCATGGCGCGCGCCTTGTTGAGCACCTCGATGACTTTTTTCTTGCGGTCTTGGCGGGGTTTTTGAGCCATGGGGGGACCTCCTTGTGAGATGGGTTGGATTCCTTCTGACGCATGGGCCGCGTCCGCTATTCAATACGCCGCGCGGGTCTTTGTCAAGCGGCTTGTCAGCGCCCGTCATTTGCAGCTCTCAGCCGGCGTCCCGCGGAGCGTGCATCTTCTCCACCCACCGGTAAAGCGCTTCCCGGTAGCGATACGCCAACAGGATCAACAGCAGGCAGGCCCCGGCGACGACGGCCAGCAGCCCATAGCTTCGGTCGAACAGCGCAGCCCCCTGGAGACTGAGCATCAGGGTTCCCGGCATGCGTCCGACGCAGGCCATCAGTGCAAACAGTTTCACGGGGAGCGTGCTGAGCCCCAAGGCCAGGCAGAGGTAGTCTTTGGGAAACCCCGGGATGACGAACATGACAAAGAGGGCGATGATGCCCTGCCGGTTGATCAGGCGGTCCACGCGTTGGAAGCGTTCCTTCGGCACGAGCCGCCGCACCAAGCGTTCGCCCAGGAAACGGCCGATGCCGAAGTTGATGAGCGAGCCGATGGCAAGACCGATCGTGGAATAGATGAACCCGGGCAGCGTCCCGAAAATGTAGCCCCCGATGAATCCCGTGGCCTCCCCGGGAATCGGCGCGGCAATGACCTGGGCGATCTGGATGCCTATGAGCACCAGTGGAGCCGCCCACCCCCAGGATTCGACAGCGGCGCGTATCCACTCCCGGTCGGTCACCAGATCGTACCAGCGGCGGACCTCCGCCCAGACGGCCGGCGTGGACGCCAGGACCACCACCAGCAGAACGCCGGCGGCCGCCACGGCCAGCCCTATCGAATTGGTTTTTTTCATAAAATGAATCAGCGCCGGCGGATAGGCGTGCGCTTCCACTCGCGGGGCTTGTATTCCTCGATAGATGCAGTGAACCTTAGCACATTAGATTCCATGGCTCAACCGAGGTTCGGCTCGGCTCTATCAACGGTTCTCGGCTCGGCACCGGTTGGATCGATAGGCCGAAAATTGGCATTCAACAGGCGGAATTCAAGCAGGGGGCAAGGTTATGCTACCGAATGCACCGTCAAAATGGCTTTTGATTCTGGGATCCATCAACATGTTTCTATCTGTGGCACTGGGGGCCTTCGGGGCGCACGCCCTCAAGGCCAGCTTGCAGCCTGATATGATGGCGGTGTACCACACCGGCAACCAGTATCATTTTTATCACGCCCTGGGGCTCTTCGCCGCGGCATCGGCTGCGGGCTTCTTCCCGGGCTCGCGGTTCATCCGTTGGAGCGGAGCCTTCATCCTGGCCGGGCTCATCCTGTTTTCGGGAAGCCTCTATGTACTGAGCCTGACCGGGCAGCGCTGGTTCGGGATGATCACCCCCTTCGGCGGCACGGCTTTCATGGTCGGCTGGCTGCTGCTCGCCACTGGCGTTTGGAGGGGCCGCAAGCCGTAGCTTGAGGTCCTTCTCACCGGCTGGCAAATGACGGATGCCGTTGGGGTCTCATAACGGGACGGCATTGTAACGGGGCCCAGTTCAAGGCGGGCGAGTCCCGCGGCACGAGACGTGCTGGCAGTGCGCCGCAGTGACGGCGGGATGATGCGCAACGCAGAAATTGGCCCTGTTACAAAGCCGTCAGTAGCGGCGGGTGAGGGTTCCGGCCACCCGCGGCGAAAGCCGCTTGGCGCATTCCGGGCAGAAACGATGGGGATCTTTGACGTCCGGGTGGTGGTCGACCGCACGCTCGTGTGCGACCGCCAGGAACTTCGGCGTGGCAAAGCGCCGTCCGCAGCCCTCGCAGGTGGCGAGCGGGTGCCGTCCGATGACCTCTTCGCGGATGGAGATCGTCCGCACGTTTTCTTCATCGGTGATCAGGATGACATGCGTGGGGCAGATGTTGGCGCAGGTGCCGCAGCCGATGCAGCGGCCCTCCACCGGTTCGATCAGACGTTTGCCGTCGCGTTTCCCCAGTTTGAGCGCTCCGGCGCCGACCACCTCCTTGCAGACCCGTTCGCACAGGAGGCAGCGGATGCACCCGTCGGGCGCAGGGTCGATGCGGATGCCGAATTCCCGGGCGAGGTGGATGAGCCGCTCGGATTGCGGCGCCTGCTTCAGGAGTGCCCGCATGGCCTTCTCGCGGGCGGCTTGGATGGCCACGCTTTCGGTTTGCACGACCAAACCCGGATGAGTTTTGACCAGACAGGCGCGTTTGGCTTCTGGGGGCTTGCCGGGAGTTGCGAGTTCCACGGTGCACAGGCGGCAGACGCCGACCGTTTTGTGCAGCGCGGGGTGGAAGCAGACGGCAGGAATGCGGACGCCGGCGGCCTGCAGGGCCCTCAAAAGGTTTTCACCCTCTTCGACCTGGAGGCTGTTGTTGTTGACGAGGATGGAAATCATTACTGGCAACATCACTCTGCGAGGAGACGCAGGCAGTCTTGCGGGAAACGATGGGTGCCCTTGCCCTCCACGCTGACCTCGATCAGCGCATCCGGATCGTTCTTGGTGGTGTCCGGGTCCGTGATGATGCCGTGGCGGCCGACATACTGATCCATGTGCTCGCCCCAGCTTTCATCTTCCGATTTTCGGAATATTTCCACTTTCTGGCCCCTGTGAAACGCCATGGCTGAACTCCTTGTCGATGCGGTCGACGGCGCTGTCCGCTAGACGGGGGTGTTTTCCTGATGAACCCCTGCGGTATGCCTTCGCAGACAGCTATGGCACAAATTCCGGTCGGCGACAACCGGGCTGACGGTCTGAGTGCGGTTCTTCAGGAATTCCAGGTAGCGTTGCGGGCCTATCACAGCGCCGCACGCCCGGCAATGTTCGAGCTTCTGGCGGTTTAAAATCGTCCCGCAGTAGGACAACAGGCGCTCGTCGCCGCGGTCGAGGATCCGGATGGCCTGGTTCGGGCAGTTGGCGGCGCAGGCGCCGCAGAGGATGCAGCGTTCCGCGGTCACCCGGAAATCGGTGGCCTCGGGCTTGTCGAAGTTGAGGAATCCGAACTCCAGCGCGTTGATGCCCATCATGTCGCGGCAGACCTCGACACATTTGCCGCAGCGCAGGCAGATGTCGCAGCGCAGGCAGCGGCGGGCCTCTTCCCGCACGACGTTCTCCGTGTAGCCGAGTTCCACCTGCTGAAAGGTGGTGCGCCGGCGCTCGAGGTTGAGCAGCGGCATCTCCGGGCGCCGCAAGGTCATTTTAGTGCTGGCCGGGACCTCCATCCACTCCACGCGCGTGCGGCGCACCGGCACCGGCGGCATCTTGGGCTGGGGAATCCCGGAAAGAAAGCGGTCGATGGCCTCGGCGGCGCGCTTGCCCGCGCCGATGGCCTCCACCACGGTGGCCGGGCCGGTGACGGCATCGCCGCCGGCAAACACGCCGGGGACCGACGTCTCCATGCTGACGGTGCTGGCCTGGATGGTCTGGCGCCGGGTCCACTTGAGCCCCTTGAGATCGCTCAGGCACTCCAGGTCGATGCGCTGCCCGATGGCGGAGATGACCGTGTCGGCCGCGATGACGAAATCGCTTCCCTCCACCGGCACCGGGAACAGCCGTTCGCTGTCGTCTTTCTTGATCAGCTTGGCGCGGATGCACTCCAGCCCCGTGAGACGGCCGTCCTTGCCGACGACGGCCTTGGGGATGGTCAGAAACGACATGTGGATGCCTTCGTCCTCGGCCTGCTCCACTTCCTCCACGTCGGCCGGCATCTCCGCCCGCGTGCGGCGGTAGGCAATGGTCACCTCATCGGACCCCAGCCGCAGGCAGGTCCGGGCGGCATCGATGGCGACGTTGCCGCCGCCGATGATGATCGCGTGCTTTCCCGGGATGTGTCGATCGCCCAGGGCCACGCGGCGCAGCAGGTCGATGGCTTCTATGACCTGGGGAAAGTCGGTCTCGCCGGGGATGTTGAGCTTGAAAGCCTGGTGGGCCCCGATGGCGAGGAAGACCGCATCGAACCCGTCCGCTTTGAGGCTTTCCAGCGCTATGTCTTTGCCGTAGCGCGTGTTGAACCGGAACTCGACCCCCAGGTCCTCCAGCATGGCCGTCTCGCGGTCGATGACTTCGCGCGGCAGACGGTAGCGCGGGATGCCGAGCATCATCATGCCGCCCGCCACCGGCAGGGCTTCGAAAACCGTGACCCCGTAGCCTTTCAGCGCCAGGTAATACGCCGCCGTCATCCCGCCCGGACCGGCGCCGACCACGGCGATGCGCTTGCCTTTTTCCGGCTCCTTGGCCGGGTTGTGGTAGTGGCGGTCGGAAAGCGCCCGCTCGGCCGCAAAGGCCTTGAGGAACTTGATGGAAATGGGTTTGTCCACCCGGCCGCGCACGCACATGAGCTCGCAGGGCCGGGTGCACACCAGCCCGCACACCCAGGGGAAGGGGTTGTCCCGGCGAATGACCTCGATGGCCTCGGCATCGTGCCCCATGCCGATGAGGTTCACATAGGTGGGGATGTCGATCCCCGCCGGACAGGTCATCTGACAGGGGGCCGGCACCAGGCGCACGCAGTCACCGGTGGCGCAGTTGTGGGTGTCGATGTGGCTTTGAAAAACCTCGCGGTGCTCGCCGAGCGCATCCCAAATCAGTTTGGCCGCGGCCATGGCGCCGGCCGAAGCCTTGTCATAGGACAACTCATCCGTGAGAGAGGCGATGGCTCCAAGATGGTCTCCTCCGGCCCGCCCCCAGGCGACATCCGTCAGCAGGTCCAGTATCTCTTCGGCGATCCGGCGGCTGCGAGGATTGGAAAGCCGTCCGGAATCGACCGCCTCTTTGAGACCTGAAATGGCTTGGTTGACCGGGCAA
>Ga0075345_1000127_pt1 | contig 11105 bp, 13 predicted proteins | sample RushSE_CattailNL_2_FD_120077 | JGI IMG/M metagenome (GOLD analysis project Ga0075345, IMG submission 120077) | Natural and restored wetland microbial communities from the San Francisco Bay, California, USA, that impact long-term carbon... | ecosystem: Environmental > Terrestrial > Soil >...
AAAACCAGCGCGTGCAAACATAAACGCGGTAGGTAAACCGATCACACCAAGACCGACCACCGCTATTTTTTTATTTTCCATAACTTAACCTCTCTTTAATTTTGCGGGATTACCTACGACTACGGTATCGTGTGTAACGTTCTTTGTTACCACGGACCCCGCACCTACGATACAACGTACCCCAATCGCTACACCACAAATGATAGTTGAATTAGCGCCAATAGACGCGCCGGGCGCTACTAAAGTACGTGATAATTTCCAGTCATTCGGGCCTTTTAATGTACCGTCAGCATTCACGGCCGCCGGGTATTTATCATTCGTAAAACACACACACGGGCCTATGAAGACACCGTCTTCAATAATAACACCCTCGAATATTTGAGCATTATTTCCTATTTTACAATTTTTACCGATCTTTACATTACGCCCGATATAAGCGCCCTTTCCGATTATAGTGTTTTCACCAATTTCGGCACCCTCTCGAATTTGTGCAAAATGCCACACCCTCACGTTACACCCAATTTTTGCCCGTTCATCTACAATAGCGGTATGACTTATTTCTGATTTTTTCACTTGTAACCCTCCAAATATTTTAAAATAGCTTCGATTACATAATCGACATCAGGTAAATTCATGTAAGGGTGTATCGGAATAGATACAACATGCTTAGCTAAAAACGATGAATTTTTATTATCTTCTTTACCTGTACCGTATATACCCTGTTTGCTTGTAGGTTTAGGATAATGTACATCGGAACCGATTAAACGTTCCGATAGATACGCTCTGAATTTATCACGTTCAGGCATTTTTAATGTGAATTGAGCCCATGACGGGGCGGAAATAACACACTTCGGTAAAATCTCAGCCGGTAAATTTTTCATATACCTATCGGCTATTAAACGACGAGCACTAAGCTCGTCTTGAAAATATTTAGTCAGTTTTAAATTTACGGTTGCCGCTTGTATTGCATTTAATCTACCGTTAAACCCTAAACCTATGTGATTATATTTTTCAAGACACCCGTGATTTATAATAATCCGGGCACGTTTAATGAGTTCATCATTATTAGAAAAAACAGCGCCGCCCTCACCTAAAGCCCCGAGAGGTTTTACAGGGTAAAAAGACGTTGTCGCTATGTGACCCATATCACAAGCATAATTACCGAATTTATCATATGCGCCGAATGATTGGGCTCCGTCCTCAATAACCACAATATCCGAACCCTCTAAACATTCAAGTAATTTTGAATAGTCGGGAAATTGTCCGAAAAGATCGGTAACAATAACCGCCGCGGTTTTATGGTTAATCGCATTAACCACACTATCAAAATCTATTAAATATGTTTCGGGGTCAACATCGACAAGTACAGGGTGCGCACCCAATAATACTACGGCCTCAACACCCGCAATAAAATTAAAATCCGGTAAAATAACTTCATCACCTGGACTAATTCCAGCGGCTAACAGAGCGACGATAAGAGCGGTCGTTCCTGAATTACATACACACACACCGGCGTTAGAGTGTAAAGCCTCTTGTAAATTTTTCTCAAGCTCAACAATATATTTATTGTTAGGGGTACCTACATACGCCCCGGAATCTATAATCTCACCGATTATAGTTTTATACTCATCACCAAACACCTTTAACGGTGTTTTAATGTCAACTAACGGTACAGGCCGTTTATCTTTTTTAGAATTCATACTGAAATAACCTCGCCTTTCTCTAATATTTCCCGCGCTAATTTCTGAGCCTCTAACCCTAAAGGGTCGGGACAATTTAACGGAGTGCCGTCTTTAACCATTTGTAAAAATCTTTTCATTTCTACATAGGCAGGCTCAACCACTTCGGTAAATTCTTCACGCTTTTCATTCAAACGATTTAAAACCGTTATACGTTGTGTTAGTAAATCAACAGTGATTACTTTTTTAACAGTATAGGCCACGTACTCCCGGCGTTTATATGTATCAATCCAGGATATAACAGAATCACAAAAGACCCCGTCAAGGTCAAAAAGACTTTGTGCGAATACCGCTTTATTATCAGCCGTTATGATACGTGACGTTTTAAGTTTTATTGAACCGAACAAAAAACGCAACATATCAAAATCATGTACACCAAGGTCCGTAATAATTTCACGACCTATCATAACATTTTGACTAACACAATTTACACGGCGCGTACTAAAGTACAATATTTTATCGGACGTATCACTCCGTACGTGATTTAACATAACATCAAAACGCCTTAATATTGAGTTATAGCGTTCGATGTATCCGATAAACAACATAGCCCGCCCCTCGGGATTACGCGAGCCGGACCATTTATTATAGTATGAATTTTCCTCGTCGTAATACTCCGTAAACGGCTTTTCACAAAAAACAGGTTTTCGATACTGTATACACATATCAACATACTCTTTGTGGTTTACGGTAGGTGTAGCCACGACAACACAGTCACTCACTTTTAAAAGAACATCTAACGTAACCCTATCAGGTACATCATAAATATTACGGTCAAAAACACTTATCTTATTGACGATTTTTTCCTTTTGTAAAGACTGTAATACCCTATAATGAATCGAACCCATTTTACCGAAACCAATTAAACCCACGTTCATAACATCACCTCACTTGTTTTAACATTTTTAAGCGATTAAGCCACAACCAAGGCCAAAACGCCCCAACTAAATAAAAATATGCCATGTCCACGTATACACCACGCTTAAACGGGACCCGCTCAAGACTATGTATCCCGTATAACACTTCGAATACGTGAATTCCAGCATAATTTATTTTTTGCCTTAATATATAAGGGTCGACGTATATTATATTCGGTTTAAATATATACACACGCCAACCCGATTTTATTAAAGAATTTATATAATACTTAGCAAATTTTCGTGGCTTACCTAATTTGAATTTATCGTGAAATTTAAATACTGTAAACCAATCGAAAATTATACTTTTATTCATCTACTTTTAAAACCTTCCGTACTTTAAATTCTTCCGCTTTACCTTTATTCCACTGTTGTACTGGACGCAAATACCCTACAATACGGGTATATATTTCCGTCGCCTCACCACAATCAGGGCACTCGTGAACCTCCCCAACTAAATAACCGTGATTAGGACACACTGAAAACGTGGGTGTTATTGTAAAATATGGTAATTTGTAATTTTCACATACTTTTTTTACCAAAGTTTTTACGCTGGAATAATCCCCGTTTAGAGCCTCACCAAGAAATAAATGTACAACCGTCCCACCGGTATAAATAGTTTGTAAACCGTCTTGTAAATCCAATACTTCAAATATATCCGATGTGTGATTTACCGGTAATTGACTTGAATTCGTATAAAACGGCGCCGCACCATTTTTAACACGCTCAGTATTAGCAAAAATTATATCATGATACTTTGCATGATCTAACAGCGCGAGTCTATAGCTTGTACCTTCGGCGGGCGTCGCTTCAAGATTATAAAAACTTTTAGACTCTTCCTGAAATATAGAAAGCTTATCTTTCATAAAAGATAAAACACGTTCGCCAAATTCTCTACCTTTTGGGTCGGCTATTGTAACACCTAATAAATTTAAACACGCTTCATTAAGTCCGACTAATCCAATAGTAGAAAAGTGATTTTTCCAATACTCATCATAACGCGTTTTTATACCGCGTAAATAAAATTTAGTATAGGGATATAAACCGTCATCCGTATAACGTTCGAGTATCTTTCTTTTTATTTCTAACGATTCACGCGCAAGTAACATAAAATGATTAAGAGTGTCAAAAAATTGACTTTCATTTGTAGAGGTATAACCTATACGCGGCATGTTAATCGTTACAACCCCTATAGACCCCGTCAAAGGATTAGCGCCAAACAGACCGCCGCCCCTTTTTTCAAGCTTAGTCGTATCTAATCGTAAACGACAACACATAGACCGGGCATCGTCCGGGGACATATCAGAATTTACAAAATTTGAAAAGTAAGGTATTCCATATTTACCGGTTATTTTCCATAATTTTTGATAGACGGGATTGTCGTAATCAAAATCTTTTGTAATATTCACGGTAGGTATAGGAAAAGTAAATACACGGCCTCTCGCGTCACCTTCGCCGAGTACTTCGAGAAATACATCATTAAATAAATTCATTTCATTCTGAAATTCACCATAAGTTTTATCCTTAACTTCACCGCCTATAATCACACCTTTATCTTTAAAGGTAGTCGGTACAGTTAAATCAAGTGTAATGTTTGTAAAAGGTGTTTGAAAACCTACACGGGTAGGTACATTCATATTAAAAATAAATTCCTGTAAAGCCTGTTTAATCTGTTTACGATTTAACTCATCATAAGCGATATAGGGAGACAACAGCGTATCAAAATTACTGAATGCTTGAGCCCCGGCGGCCTCACCTTGTAACGTATAGAAAAAATTAACAATTTGACCGAGTGCCGCCCTAAAATGTTTAGGGGGTTTACTTTCAATTTTGCCGGACACACCTTTAAAACCTACGGCCAATAAATCAAATAAATCCCACCCGACACAATAAACAGACAATACACCAAGGTCGTGTATATGAAAATCGCCGTTTATATGTGCGTCACGTACTTCCGGGGGGTAAATTTTATTCAACCAATATGTTTTTGACAATTCAGCGGATAAATAATTATTTAACCCTTGAAGGGAAAAAGACATATTTGCATTTTCTTTAACCTTCCAGTCAATTTGTTTTAAATATTGGTCCATTAGATCAGAGTTAGCAACGTCCGCAAATTCCCTTTGTTTCCGGTGTTGGTCCCGATATAAAATGAAGGCTTTAGCCGACACGGGGTATAATGACATTAAAACACTTTCTATTTTATCTTGAATATCTTCGACACATACTTCCGTGTCGCGGTGCTTACCTTCTAAAACATGGGACACCGTAGCCCCTATACTGACGGCCACATCCCGGCCGAATTCCCCGGTCACGTCACCCGCGGCCGTAATTGCACTAACGATCTTGTTGAATTGGAATTTTTCAAGTCTTCCGTCTCTCTTTCTAATACTTGTTATCAAGGATAACCTCCATATAAATATAGGATAAAAAAGCCGTCACGTGAGTTAATAACCTCGGGAGAAAGTTACTAAACACACATATGACGGCCCATTTACTTATTATAACATTTTCAAAGGGCCTTTTTCAAATCCCGTAACAACCGCTAATACGGCGTTTATTCGTCCAGGTCTTCGCACTCATTAACTACACCGTCAATTAAAACACTACCCTCCGCACATATTGTTTGCCAAATCTCGACCATTTCATGTGAATGAAACCAGTAAGATTCAAAATCATCCGTTAAACCGTCTTTACGGGCTTGTGATTGTATCGCGCGTAAAAGGTTTAAATGTGCTTCAATTATCCGGCACTCTTCACGTGACATACTCCCCTTTAATCTGACAACTCATTAGATTTTAAAAAATATAGATTACAAAATAAATGATCTATGTGAGGTAACCCGGAATCATTATCACAACCATCAGGATCATTCATCCAATCTATAAAATGCCGTATAGCGGCTTTAATATAACGTTGTTTACCGTCCGGTACGAGCTTCCAATTATCCCGCCCGTAATGCTTCGCACCGGCCATTAAGACACGGACCATACCCTCAAATACTTTAAAATTAACTAAAGTAAAATCAAGCTTTCCGTCATCATCTTTTTTACCCTTCACTACACACCCCCGTTTTTATCATTTTTACGTATAACAAAAGCGCTGTTATCTATCCAATCAAGTACCGGCTCTTTTCGATACCCTTTAGTGAATAAATACCAGGCGTAAACTTGCATACCTGTATTGTACATACCATCGTCACGTAAATCCGCATTTAACATAGGCATACGTGTGAAAATCCACACTTTATTAAGGCCAAAAGGAAATTTTTTATTTTTAAAAATACTTTGATGTCGTTTTTGTCCGTGCAAATAATTCAACGGCATTAAAAATAAAAATTCCTTTTCACACACCGTAGACGCCTTTATTATAAAAGGGGTCGCTAAACGGAAAGGTGGATTAGTTACGATATAATCAAATTTTCTTTTCTCGTTGAGAAAATTATATTTACTATCATCATTACTCACACCGTTAGGTGTTTGCTCTATATCGTAACCGGTTACTTTATAACCTGATTTACGTAACACTTTCACGATTGAACCTTTACCCTTAGCCGGTTCAAGAATTTTACTGTCTTTATCAAAAGATTTAACATTTAACAATTGCTCGACCATACTATAAGCCGTTTGATATTGGTCGGAAGGTATACGCTGACCTTGATCTACTTTAGAGTAAACCTTACCTTTCTTTTGATAATACCCGCAACCATCACACACCGCGTCGGTGTTATGTTTCATGATCACACAATTTTTTAGGTGTTTACATTCTACTTTAGCCATGTTTCCCTCCTAATTACACGTTTAATTGTTGTCCACGACACGTTAAACTTTATAGCTAAATCTGATATTGTAAATTTATTTTTATTATTTCTAATAAAAGAAACTTTACTATTATCTAATTTAGATCGTCCATTATGAGTACCTTTTCTATTAAAAACACCATTATCGAATGCGTGACGCATATTTTCTTGATTGGTAACCCATTCTAAATTATTTACATTGTTATTTAATTTATTTAAATCAATATGATTTACACAACGTTTATTATCAGGATTATCTATAAAAGTCTCAGCGACTAAACGATGTACTTTTTTAGGGCCTTTACACGATATAAGATAATAACCACGTTTACCTATACGTTGACTTAATAATCTACGCTTTAAATATTGCGTATAACATTTACCTTTAAACGTATTCTTTATGAAACGACCTAATGATATTACCCGCCCAAAAGTTGAAATCACTAAATGTCTATATTTAGGATGTCTTTTCCAAATTTCTACTTCAACCATTCTTTAAATAATTCCTTTTCCTGATTTGATATTTTAAGACCTATAGTCTTTGTTATGTTAGCGATACGTGATTCATCACAATCTTGACCCCAATTCTCTAAATGCTCCACATCAACTTGCATAGTTATAGGTAAAATTTTAATACGTTTTTCAAATGAATTCTTTATAATTTCCGACATACTATCGACCTCATTTAATGGCGTATCCCCTATTACACAATCGTGAATAGAGTGTACAATTAACGTATTTAATTTATTCTTTTTAATGTCCCGAGCTACGCGAATAAGTCCGACATAAGTAAATACAGCCGCAACAGTTTGAATTTTTGTGTTAACTGCTTGACGTCGTGCACGTGCCGCGGCGTCGTCATCGTCACCGTAAACGTCCGGTAAATGTCTTTTTGAATTAAATAACGTTCTAATATATCCGTATTTTTCAAGCTCTCTGTATGTCGCCTCAAAAAATGCGTTAGCGTTAGGCAAACGACTAAAGAAACGGTCAACGTAATCCGCCGCAACTTCAACCGATTTACCTATACGTTTAGCAAGGGACCTAACACCCATACCGTACACTAAACCAAATACAATACGTTTAGTGTCGCGACGTTCTTCCGCCGTCGGTACATCATCCGGCCCCTTATCAAACATAAGCCGCCAAACTTCCGTGTGTACGTCACGCCCTTCAAGAAATGCTTTTAATAATTGCGGCTCTTTAGTATATACCGCAAGGACGCGCATTTCGGCCGCTTTAACGTCCGCATAACAAAATATACGTCCCGGTCTCGGAATGTATAAACCTTTAATCAATCCGTCGTTAGGTATGTTATGTAAACACGGATTGTAACAACTTATACGGTGGGTAACAGTGCCAGCTAAATTATAATTAGTGTGCATATAATAATTTTTATCGCTGTGTTGTCTCGCGTTAGAAATTATAGCTTTTACAAATGTTGAATGTTGTTTTGTTAGGTAGGAATAATCTGTTAAAAGTGCGGCAACCTCCGCACCTTTACCCCCTTGTTGTATTAAAAATTCCAGGGAGTCCCCGTCAGTACTAAAAGATGGATCGATAATAGTACTTGATTTTGTTTCTTTCAAAGGTGTCATTTTAAATTTCTTATAAAATAAATCTTGTTTTTGTTTAGGGCTCTTGAGGTTAAATTCTACACCGGCGGCACTCCATATACTCTTTTTTAAACCATCCTCTAATCTTTTCATCATATCGCCGAGCGCTTTAGTTTTACTATAATCTACACGAATACCGTTTATTTCAACCTCAGTAAATATTTTACGTGCGGGTATTAAAATACTTTTTTTAAGCGTGTATAATTTTTCACGTTCAAGTACAGGTGTTAACAAGTCCCATAATTGATATGTAGCTACCGCGTCGTAACCCGCATACGGCGCCAACACGGAACCGGGAATATCTTTAAAAGATTTAGTGATTTTATGTTCTCGCCTATATTCATCGAGAGGATAATCGTAACCGCCGAAATTTAAATACCTCCACGTAAGAGGTTTCAACCCTTTATAAAAATTTTCATCTATTAAATGGGCGGCTTGCATGGTATCAAATAAACCACCCCTAACCGGTATTTTTTTACCGGTAAAAACTTTTACATCAAATGTTGAATTGTGCATGATCTTTAACGCACGATTACCCATAAGTGTACATAGTGCCGAGCGTATTTCACGGTCACGTACATCTAATTCTTGAAAATCGATATAATAACCGTGTTTACAATCAACAGCTAACGACATACCGTATAAAGGCGTACGCCACCAATCAAAATTTTCAGTTTCCGTGTCGACCGCAAATTTATCGAACGTAGCTACATATTTTAATAATTCGATAGCCTCTTTTTTACGCTTCACCCACGACGTAGTAGGGTAAATCATTTTAGGTCGTGGCTCGTGCGCTAATTTCAACGCGAGTTCGAAATCTTCGATAGTTTGCTCCGTCGGATACGCGTGACCAAAACGGCGAATACTTTTCAACCCGGAAGGGTTTAACGTCGGGATAACCCACGCGTTAAAATCACGATGCCACATTTTTTTACCGCGCCATTTTGTAATACCGGACATGCCACTTTCTTTATTGTCCTTTTCCTCATCCTTTACACCGTCAAGATATAAAACAGAGTATAAAGGAACGTTACCGAGTAAAACGATTACTTTAGGTTTTATTTCGTTAATCTCATTAAACAAATACTCTCGGCAATTTCGCATTTCAAGAACAGTGGGTTTTTTATTTTTAGGTATTTTACAACGTATAGCATTCGTCAAACGTACGGATTTAACGTCTACACCCGACGGTAAAAATAATTGACGTTTTAAATATTTACCGGAAGTACTGACAAACGGTATACCGCTATTATCATCGTCTTCCGCTGGAAAATCACCGATAAACATAATGTCTGTTTTTTTAGGACCGACCCCGGACATACAATTAGTATTCGTACTTTTACACAACCGTTTACAGTGGTCACAAATTAGGTCCATTTCAATCCTCTTCGGGCATGTCATCTAACTTATCAATAGCGCCGGTATCTTCTTTATCAGAAAGATGTGACGCTAATAAATCGAATAACATAGCCGCGGTTACGGGGTGTGTATTAGATTCTAAAAATTCAAGTAAGATTCTAAAAAATTGAAAATGCCCGTAACGCTGTACAAAATCAAATAAAACATTATACAAAACATCACCGTATGATTTTTCATCAAGAGCGCACGCCGTCCGACGCTGATCACGGTCAGCCGATGAAACGTATAAATAAAAACGGTCATTCATTTGCAATAATAACGACACAACACGGCGCACAGTCTCGGAAGCTTCACCATAAAATATGGTCACATCATCGGGCGGTATAATATCATAAAAATCTTTCTTATCATCCATACTTATATATACGTTTATCCTTCATAAATCTTTACTAAATTTTTCATATTGTGTTTTAACAATAATAATTTAAACGCGTGTCTATTATCATGAGATTTTATCGCACGTATATTTTTACAATCAATCAAAGACGCGTTGTATTTAATTAACCCATACACAAATTCAACATGGGACCACTGTTTAATAATTTCTGAGTACCATTTATTTAATGTTTTCTCAGATAATTCGGAAAACTTCGACACACTCCATAATTTTTTATTTTTTAAATCACTTAAATCTTTTGCACACTGACACAAATAAATTGCTAATTTTTTAGGGAATCGTGAAATTCCTTTTATGTTGTCGCTCGAATCACCGGTTAATGTTTTATATAATGTTATGTTTCCGGGAGGGAATCCGAGTTTATCAAAAGCATCATCTTTATTATAAACTATGTTGTCACGCATTTGTAATCGTACATTATCGGACACATATTGAAACCAATCATAATCATTCGAAATCAATAAAACATTACACGCGGAGTAAACGGCGCAATAATACCCCGCGAGGTCATCCGCTTCCATTCCTGGATAATACACTTGTTTAATACCGAGACATGATAAAGCTTTTTTTAACACGGTCGCCGATGCGTAAAAAGGATCGTCAGACGATTTACGACGTTTAGCTTTATATTCCGGGTAAAGTGTTTTACGAAAAGATGTTTTACCCTCCCACAAAAATATAAATTCACAACTCGGATACTTTTTTTGTAAACTATGTACGTACTTTAACACACCATAAGGCGCCCCCATAGGTACGCCGTTAACGTCTACTAATTGTAAAGCGTGGTGATAGCGTTTACTGATATTCATACTATCAATAATAATCACATCAGGTATAAATATATTATTCAAACTTGGCATAATCCCAACCTTTTAAATTCGGCGATAACTTCATCTAAAGAAGTTACAACCATCGTAATACCGCCTCGCGAGCGGATATCAAATAAAAAAATTTCTTGATCTTCTCTTAATTCATCATTAGCGGATTTTTTAACCTCAATTTCAAGGCGCCTACCGTGTAACTTTTTATCAGTCGGTTTAAATATTATACCGCTAATATCAGCTTGACCTTTCTTACCAAACCGATACCGGCCACGCCCGCCGACAGAATTTCTGTAAGCATAGGACCCCGTCGAATTAACAAATTCAATTATAGGTTTATATAAATCAACTTCATTCATTTAATATATATCCTCGTCCCAATATCTACGACGACCAG
>Ga0075345_1000128_pt1 | contig 11101 bp, 14 predicted proteins | sample RushSE_CattailNL_2_FD_120077 | JGI IMG/M metagenome (GOLD analysis project Ga0075345, IMG submission 120077) | Natural and restored wetland microbial communities from the San Francisco Bay, California, USA, that impact long-term carbon... | ecosystem: Environmental > Terrestrial > Soil >...
GGGAAATGGGGGGCGTGACCATGCCTGCCGTGGCACCGGAAACCAACGCGTGGGTCATCCCCCCGCTGACGTGTAAGAAGCGCAGCAACGGAGCGGACTACCAGGCGCGGGCACAAGCGCTAACGATGCGGCCCACGTACATGGGGGAAGCGTCCATGCACTAGCGACAATAATGATTGGGGTCAACCAAAATACAAAAAAAGTTCAATTCAAGCGACAATATTGATTGGGGTCAACCAAAATAAAAAGAAAAGTTCAATTCAACCACCACCAGACTTTTACCATGGCCACCAAGAGGAAGCACGCTGACACACTGGATGACTATGCTGCCACCAAGGAGTGTATCATTCTTCATCTGTTGGACATTACTTTCATGCTGAACAAGTATGGTGCCAAATCCATTGCAGAAAATTTAAACACAATGATCATGAACTTTCAGTCTGATCAAAGGGGTACGCTCACCAAGATCACAACTTTTTTAAAAAGCCTGGGGATGGAGCACATGTTGGAGCACTTTGACGCCTTGTTGGACACCATAAGTAACTCACCAGCAGACAACAAAAAATTGATTCACAGCGAGAAGAGCAACTCGTTAGAGGTGCTCAGTGAGGTGGCATCATGCGACTCCCCCGACACCATTCACATTGATATACCAGTAACAAACATGAGTAGCAACAAGATGGTCGTGGCATCCATTTGTAAGTTTTGCCATGACAACAGGCACAACAAGACTATCCCTTTATTTGTTTATGATGAGATCAAACAACAAGTGGAGTGGGACAGTATTGGTAACGTGAAATCTGCAGACGACTTGAAGGAATTTGAGGCCAAGTTTTTATCTTTAACCACTCATATGTACGTCAACCAACTTGCGCTTCTTAGGGGCTTGTTTTACACTAACGCGTTGAAAAAATTTTGTAAAACGATGCCCAAGACAATGTTTGTGGACAAGTACTTTAGCTCCTCATACACCACAGTGTTGGCGTACATAAACTGCTACCACATTATTGTGTTGTTGCCTCCCATCAAGATTTACCCGTTTGAAGTTGTAAGCGTTACAACATTCATGTGGACGTACCTGTTCAAGAACAAACCTGTGTACACGCTTGTGCGCGACATTGTGAACACCAGCGATGAGGTTGCACAGAAGGCGTACGCTGAGTTGGTGCCCACTTTCAAGTAACCAAGCTGTAAATAAAATGGAATTGTTTAATTTTTTCGACAACTTAAAAGTGGATTTAACGGGCGTCAATGGGGTGCACTCCGACTTCCCATCAGATGATTACAAGTACATAATTGACCACTTTGTATCTGGTTGTGCGCCCAACACATCGTTTTACTTTTCGTACCCACTGATGCTAAAGTTTGACGATTCAATCAAGTTTAGGATTCCTAAAGAGTTTGACGCGTTCACTTTGTTTCGTGTGGACCTGCTCCCTGGAGAACGACTGGCTCGGGCTCGCCTGCATCTTGGCAATACCTTGGCAAAAACAATAGAGTTTTTTGGGGATGATACGGACACGTTCCAGTTTTGTCAGTCTCCCTTGTACATGGCATCCTCAATAGATGCCGCCATTGTAGTGGACATTGTCAACGCCCATCCCATTGGGAACAGACGACGGTTAATCATGACTGTGTTTATTTTTACAGACGACATCAACAGGAAGTGTTCAGAGAAGGCGTGGGCAATATCGTGATCAATAAAATGGATTCCTGGTTGTTACTGCGAGAGTGGTGCCGGCGCCGGTGTGTGGATGACCCTGTAATACTTACAGATGGTGACGCTGTCGCTGTGCAAGTACCGGGTCTGCCCCCCACTTGGGGAACATGTGAAGAAAGTGTTGCGGCGGAAGCGTGGTCCCTGGCCAAGAGGATTGACGCATCCAACATGGTAGACAAGCCATCACACAAGACAAACACAAACTTGGACACTTTGCGGTTCATCACTGATGTGGTCATGGAGTTGCCAAAATGTTACCACGACTTTGACTTACAGATGATGATGCCTGGGGGATTGTGTGTGCAGTGGGAGTGTGCCGGTGGCGATCATTTGCGACTGGCGGTGTACACAGACAACACTGCGGTGATATCCAAGGGTGATGTTGCGTACTGCTGGACGTGGTGCAAGCCCTATGTGGTGCATTGCATAACTGAATTAATAAAGTGACCAAGTTATTTATTTAAAGTGCAATGCTCACAAGCAATTTCATGGGGTTGCACTGTAACTTTAAGCACTCGGGGCGCAACCCCTGGAGTACGGTGTCAATCAAAAAAGAATAGTAAACGTCAACCCTGGACAAAAATTCTTCCTTGGCAACTTCTGGCACATTCAGGATGTCTGTCATGCACACTGTCACAGTGAGCTCAGGGGGAGTGGCCACGGCCACGGTACAGGCAAACTCTGAGCACTCTGGCACTGAAGGATCAGCCAAGTGCGCGCTGCAGATATACTGACAACACTCTGGCGCTTCCGGGTTCGTCGCGTGTGCATTACATGTGTATACTACTGGATTGTCGTTAGTTGTTATGTCACGAGTCTCTGGCCACACTCTGCGCAACCATGTGGAGAACAACTCGGGAGGTGTGTCAGACTTCCAAGTGCAGTCGTAGTAAAATTTGATCAGGTATACCAGCGAGTTTCGCTTTTGAAATGACGGGGTGGGAACTTGCATTTTTATTTAATACACTCACATTATTAGGGACAGCATCACAGCGAGCACAACCACAAACAGTGCCCACAGCAAGAGGCTGCGCCCACGGGCAGCCCAAATGTTGCCCAACTTGTCACCCACAGACTCACCAGGCACGCTGTCCATGTGGGTCAGATCGTACGCCACGCCCGCCAGGTCGGTCTGCATCTCCTTGGCAGACGCCGCCACCATAGATGGTGCCTCACTCTGGGTATCTTCCACTGGCGTGTCGCCACTCATGGGCACCAGGTTTCCAGAGTCGTTTGTGGCCAAGTCAAAGTTGAGTTGGTCCAAAGCGGGGATGGACAGGTTGGACGCCGACATGGGTGTTTCTGGTAAAAACTGGCTGCCCCTCAATTCCGGTGGGAGGGAGCACACCAAACTAGCCGGGTCGTTGGCGTCCTGCTCGGCTGCCGTTGGCATGTACGGAGCACCGTACGTGGCGGTGTCCAGGCCTGCTACTTCCTCCATGTTGGCCATCATGGGATAAGTGAACGCGGTGCTGTCTTTGGGTGGCCACGTGGGTAGTGCTTGGGCTGTACAGGGGGCGCACCCATCTTGCTTCATGATCTCCCACGCACGCTGGCTGAATGGTGCGTTCTGTGCTGCAAACTGCGCCAACTGGGGTGTCACTTGACCACACGAGTTCATGCTGTGTCTTTTTATTTGTGCAGCCATAATTATTCACGTCACTTTAGGATGTGGTGGCACAGCACTTCCGCGCCAAACAGGCCGTGGCTGGGGAAAAATACATTCAGGTGGTGTACGCCCCGTGGAAACGAGGCGCCCTTTGTAGGGGCTGCGTCCCCGTACCGCGTGACCTGGAGTAGCCGCCTCTTTTCCTTGATGGGAAGCTCTGTTACCGTTTTTGATTGAGCTCGTTGAAAGTGGCTACTGGCTGCAAGGTAGTCAAGGTACATTTTTTTCAACGCGTTGTGTTTTACCAACCCGCATGAACGTATAATATAAAAATGGCCAGTCGAGGCAGGGGACGAGGTCGTGGCCGCAGCGGGCGTCGCAGGGACACACCATTCAACCCAGAGGTTGCCTTTGCCAGTTACCAGCTGAGTGATGCACAAAAGCGGCGCATTGACTCTTACTTGATGCAGTCGGCCGCCATGTTTCTGGCGCAGCAAATGATGGCTCCACAAGTACAATCAACACCCTCAGAAACGGCGAGCACAGCCATACTGAACCATTGGTGGGAATCGCTGTGTGCCTCCCGCACAGCCCAGGGGTTGAGTGTGGACGTTAACGGCAACGCGCTGATGTACCGCAGTTACTGGTACGGCTTGGAGGCCGCCAACACACTTCCAGGCATGCGACTGGCTGTCGCGTTGTGTGATCCGGACAGCACCCTCCCAGATGATTGGCCGGGTGTGTTTGAACAAGAGTTTGCGCAAGTGCAAGGCGACGCTACAGCATACAGGGACAAGATTGTGGCATGCAAGGAAAGTGTGCCCAAGGACGTTAAGGTCGCACCCCAGCTAGAAAATTCGTGGGCGGATCGCATGGAAGAGGAAGAGTAAGTTTAATCAAGTCAATAAAAAACCCCAATGGGAGTCCAACTTTTAGACCAGTACTCGCTGTTGCACTTTTCTGTGGGCGTCATGGCGTACTTTTGGGGCATGCCCTTTGGTGTGTGGGTGGTGATTCACACCCTGTTTGAGTTGCTAGAAAACACGCCCACTGGCATCACCCTAATAAACAAGTTTCCACTGTGGCCTGGTGGGAAGCCCAGGGCGGACACCCACACCAATTCCTTGGGAGATGGCTTGTCAGCTGCCGCAGGGTGGGGTGTGGCTGCACTGCTAGACCACACGCTAAAGAGTCCTTACTGAATAAACCAAATTATTCACAGACAAGCCACAGCACCTCTTTTTTATTGAAAATAAAATGCAATGCGCTCAGCCATTAACTCCACACTGTAGTCACGCCACAGCGCGTCCCATGCTGCCAGCGGGTACTTGTGGCACTCTTGTTGCGTGAACATGACTTCATCTGGGGTCACAACAATGACAATGCCCCGATCATCCCACTCCATTTCTAAACACTCTAGGGCGTCATTGTACGTCTCTGCATCAGCGGGAGGCAGCAAGCGCCTCAACTGATCAATCGCACTGGTGAATGCCATCACATAAACCTATGGAGTCTTCGGGGAGATTGTTTTCTTGCTGGGGCACACCCTCGTAAAATGGACCCAACGTGTGCTGCAAGTCTGGCAGAGACTCCAAGTCCCTAATAACAAGGAATGTGACGTTCACGTCCTTTGTCTGGGACAGGCGCACACACCGCCCAATTGCTTGCTGTACAACCGCGCTCGACATGGCAGAGTTCATAAAAAAGATGTGGTTGGCGTTGAACAAGTCCATGCCGCTGTTTTGAATGCTGGTGTGCAGGAACAACACGCGGCACGTGTCTTCGTGTCGAAACACCTTGAGCTTGCGATTCTTTGAAAATATGTTACCCACCACGTCCGTGAAGAAAATACCTTCCGCCCGCAACACTGCCTTCACCTTATTAACTGTGCTGGCATAGTCGCAAAACACAATGGCCTTGTCGCTGGTTTGGGTGCACAGGATACGCAACTGAGTGATCAAGAACTGAATTTTTGTAGAGTAGGCCACACTGGGGTCTGTCTCTTCATCTTGTTCTGGGGGTTGCCCATTTGGCACCGCCTCCTCAACTAGCGTGTTCATGGAGCTCACTTGGACGCCGGTACGACACATGGGGCATCGTTGGTGCTGCCTCACCCAGGGCGTGATGCAGGGCTCACAAAAGACGTGCGCACAGGGCGTCACCGTGGTTTTCCCTTCTTCGATAGGCTCCATGCAAATGGGACACGGGTTGGTTTCCGCCTCATGCACCCGTGTCTTTAATGACTCAATGTAGGCACACTGGTCGTTTAGCGTCACCAGCGTGTTTGTCAACTCTTTGACGCGACGCTGCTTCATATTTAATTGAACTCGCACGTTACTAGCCTCTGCATCCGTCAACCCGACAAGCGCTTCCACCACGCTCCCCAACTCTGTAACAATGGAAGTAACTTGTATCAACTCCTGCTCTGCTGATTGCGTTTTCTTGTATACTTCCTCCCTCATGGCAGCCCAGAACTGATCCTTGGTGATGTGAACCACCCCTTCATCCACATTGGATGAGGGGTTTACCCTACCAACCAGCTGCGCCATCAGGGTGGATACGTCGGTGCATATCAGCAAGTCGTTTGTGGTGGTTGATGTCATGTAGTTGCGCAAGTAGTTGAGCACTTCCTTCTCTGTTTGGTTAAGTTCCAGGAGCGCCACTCTGTGTGTCACCCGCACATGAGGCATGACCTCTTTTGAAAACCGAATGGATCGAGTGAGCAGGGCGGACGGCCAAATGGACCACCCATACAACACGTATCTCAAAGTAACGTCACTGGAACAGTGCATCAGTGGAGCTGTGCGCCTCAATCGCAAAAACTGCGCAGTCCTGTCAAACCAACGCGGAGTTGACGACAATCCCCACACGTGGTCAGCGGGAATGGTGTTCATGAACTTGTGTACCCACTCTGTCACCTTTTCAATCACTTCTGTGAGCTCATCGTACACAATGGCACCCCATTGTCTGTCGTGAAACACGGTGCCAATGCCGTTGGTCTTCGCATAAGCTGGCGCTTCCTCAACCCACTTGGCAAAGTCAAAGAATGGACTCTTGTTGCGCAGCGCTTCAGCCCTCCTAGCTATAAAGTTGTACGTCACCAACAGCACCCGCCAGTTGACGGGCGGGCGTCTAGAGTATGTCACTGTGCTGCAACGCCACACCACAAACGCATTGTCCTCCGTGACTGGTTCATTCCTTTTTCGTTTTTTCATCACGTTTGCCTTTCCTTGCACGCTCAATGGCATGTTCCTAGATCGGGCAACGCGCTCAAACTCGTCCACCCATTGCTGCTCCACTTGGGGAGGCACAATGAGCAACACGGGGCGCTCCACTGTGGCCTTGGTCAGTGTATACGACACCACTATCGCCGTCTTGCCCGTCCCGACAGCGGAAGCGATGAAGCCACCGGGTGCGTCACAAGTAACTTGAGTAGTAAACCCAAGAGATTCTACAGTCTGGTGCGGTTTGGACTCCATGTCGGCCATCCATGCCAGCGTGGTTCTTTGCCACGGGAACAAGTCGGCAAAGCCGTCTTGCTGACAGCGCTCATGGTACGCTGTAGACGATTTCTGACATTCGTCGTACCACGCCGAAAATGTGTTTTCTGATTCTGTAAGCATGGTAAATAAGAACTGCTGGCCTGGGCTGTGCGCGTTATGTATATGTACACCAAATTTGAAACATTTTGATTGAGACTGCCTGATTTGGAAATTCACACCTGGTAATAATTTATAGAAGCCTTGTGGTTCAAGCGCTAGCATTTTTGACCACCATGCAAGTGTACTTTGCACACAGCCAGCCTTGTCGCCTAAACCACAACGAGCCCCACCATGTACACGCGGTTGCCAAACTCAAGTATGAGCTACAAGTGGAAGTGGTGGTCAAAATGACCCACCCTAAAGTGACGCCCAAGCATGTGGCAGAGTTTCTCGCCCAGTTCTGCCATACAGACACAGACACAGACACAGACACCACGGACGACGAATACCCTAAGTGGTCAAAGACCACACTGGTTGTGGTGGACTTGAGCGTCGTACAAGACCCTATTGGGGTACAAACAGTCATTCACAACAGCCTCACCATGGTCCCAAACGTCATGTTTTTTCTTATCCTCCAACCTCTGCTTCCCACGGGGTGCGCATTTTGCCCATGCTCAGACTGGTGCATAGCCAATGCTTAATAAAAGTAATTAACAGCCTTTATTTTAAATCCGCACCAAAACACTGGCTTACCCAGTTGGTTCACCAGAGCAATAATTTCGCAGCTGTAGTACTTGCACCACACAAACACAAAGTCAATGTCACGCTGCATGTCGTCAAACCTCACAGACCAATTACATGTATTCATGCACAACAACTGAAAGCAATTTTTGACCGCTGGTCCAACTGTGTTGACTTTTCCAAAAAAACTGTAAACAAACAGTCCGCGCGTGGGGCGTTGCAGCTGGTTGTCCATAGCCAGCTTGCACTTGAGCAACTGGTCATCCGGGTGGTAGTACTCCCTGCGACCATCCAGAGTCCGCTTCATGCAGTTGGCCTTGTTAATGAATTTAACGGGCACGCGTAAAGCATTCTTACTCAAGTGTAACTTGTCGACCGTATTCCAGATATTACCAAAACTGTGAAATGGGACAACTGGCATGTGCATCAACCGTATTTTAAACTCCAAGCTTCTGTTTGAGTCATCGTGTCTGTTGCTCGCATCGTCAGTGCGAATGACGGTGGCGGGGGCTGCAGCCCACTCGTTGGTTGTCATCACTGCATTCTGAGGCCCAAGTATTTGTTCATACCATTTATTACCCATAAATACCTCAATCAAACCTGTTCTACCTCTTTGACCTAAACTTGGGGCACTGAATATCTTGTGTGGGCACGTCCGCCACCCCCTTCTGCCTGTTGGGCACGTTCTTTTGAGGGAAATCGGCCGACTTTTTTACCGACTGTAAGCCGTGCTTCACGTGCTCCCCATCCCAGTAGTTGGCTCCATAGTCCACCAAGATTTCAGACCCAGCTGGGATGTCCTTCTCTGCAACAAGCCACGACTTTTGCTCTTCCAGGGGATATGGTGCCACGGCAGAGAGCACCGCGTTGTTCCTGTCTTTTGTGGCCTCCATTGCGGCGGCACTGGACGTGTCACGCCCGTCGTTGGCGTAGCTGCCCACACTCCGTAAGCACCCCGCATCAAAAAGGGTTGTTTCCCCGTGCTTCTCCAGGAATTTCACCTTCAACCCCACAGGGAACTGCCTTGGGTCAAAAAAGTGGGCAAAAGCTTCGTCGTCTGCACCAGTGATCGCGTTCATCTGAAAGTTTGCTATATGCTCATCCCTCTTTTTACTCTTTTCTTTGGGCGTTAACGAGTCATACCACGCGTTCAATGCATCCTCAAGGAACAGTTGGTAGTCGTTGCTGGAGAGTAAAAAGATGCGACCCTGCAAGCGCAAGGCGCGGCGCATGTCCACAATGCCCTGCATTTCCTCGTTTGTTTTGACTTGCCTCCACTTCACCGTCGCTGGCAGTTTGCCCATTTGATCCAACGGAACGTACCCCTCCACCATGGGCGCATCACGGACCATTGCAGTCACTCCCTTAAACACGTCATACATTGAGTACCCGTAAGGGGACGTGACCTCCTTGGCGTCACCCTCTGCCCTTGCCCTTTCCTCCATTTTGGTGACCCAGTAGTTGGCCACATCCTTCACACGACGACCCCCCAATGGGCAAATTAAATTCCCAATTTTAATGTCTCGAGTGGCTTGCAGACCCTTACCGTGTTGTGTGTTGATCAGCTTCACGCCGTACATTTTTTTGTAGTGCGCGTGGCAGTACGTGCTGTCTGCGCACGACGTGTTTTTGCACCGCTTGCCGGGTTTGATCTCGTACTCACACTGCGGGCACGCGCCACACTTTTTCCCATCCCCAGCCGAGTTGAGGCAGCACTGCACAGCAACCGACCCGTCATCACAGGCAACAAACTTTTGTGGCATTTTGTTTTTTTTAAAACCATTATTTATTGTGCACAAACAGGTTGTAAAAATTAAAAAACTTCACCATCTCGGGCGTGACCTTACCATGCGTGTGCTTATAGAACGCCACAACTGCCACAGCGTCCTTGTGTTTCAATGTCTTAAAAATTTGGAGTGGAATGTTCTCCCACACAACGGGCGACCTTATCCACCGCACCGCCAGGTTGTGGTTAAACAGGTGCACGTACAGTAGCCTTCTAAACAGTGGCCCCAGATGCGCCAGCGTGTCCTTGTCCACAAACGTGACCTCACACAGCGCGCAAATGGTGTGCTTGCACAGCACCGTTAAAAATTCAAGCGGGTCCATGTAGCACGCGAATGACGATGCTTCCGACTGGTGGCACACTAGATTGAGACACTCTAGCATTTTTTCAACAGCTGCCACACCACCCAAGTGACACAGAGAAAAGTACAGCTCTGAAACCACCGTGTGCTCCTTTGTGGGCGCGTTCATGTTGTAGTACATGTCAAACAGCGCGTGTAGCGTAGTTTTGTAGGCGTCCATTTTGGTGCTTTCTTGTGTGTCGCTGTGCCACACTGCATGTAGCTTGGACAGCTTCTTTAAAAACACACGAAACTCTGGGTAAAGGTTGTCACTGTAGTGTGTGATAATGTTTACAATGCGGGACGCCAACTTTGAGCGGTCGTCGCTTGCAAGGTAAGGGAGAAATGTCATGGGGTGCACAAAGTCAACCATGGTGAAACAAAACTAAAGCACGAAATTGCCAGCAGTGACCATATTCAAATGATTTTGATTGAGTGTTTCTTTCCATACATGGTAAACATTTTATTTTGATTGATTTACATTACCTCGCGACCCAAACGTACCTTTCCTGAATCAGTCGCTGAATCTTTGTCCACTTCTCCGTGAGCTGCTGCTGCAGGGCAGATGGTTCAAACGTGGTGCGGGGTACGGGAAGCGGACATTTACGCAGCGCCCTCAACTGCGCCACCACGGCCTCTTGTGTGATGGGAACGGGGTGACTGCGAGCCTCTGTTGACTCGTCCTTTGGGTCTTCTGACCACCAAAAGTAGCTGAAAAATGACATGGTGTGGTGGATTTGTTTGAGGTAAGGAAAATAAAAGGCATCGTGACACCACCGTTTATCATTTATACCAACGCGTCAATCAAAACGGGGGAGGCGCCATGGTAGGGCGGCTGTTCCCAGCCACAGGCTCCACGTATGATGCGGGAGGTGGTGGAGGGCGGGGTGCGGCATTGACGGGCGCGGCAACCGACACCTTCCTTGCGGGCTGCGCGGTGATGCCAAAGAGGCCGCCAAACGTGTTCAAAATTTTGGAGGAGATCTCTGTCGGGTTGTTGCCCACCAGGTTGGCAAAGCACGTGATTGCCATGGTGCCCACGATAATGACGGTCAGCGTCACCGCGGGTGACATGGTATACCCAAAAGACACCATGTTGGTGCGGTAGATGGACTCTAGTGGTCCCCGCATAAAGTCGCGCGTGCTCTGAAACACGGTCGCCCACCCCTGCAGCTTCACGAACGGCAGGTTGGTGACCACAAAGTTTTCCACCATGGGCGCCACAAAAATAAAAAAATTGAGTGTGTTCTCCACGGACGTGGGGATGTCTGCCTCCTTGGCCAAGTAGTCCTTGATGCGCCGCATGTCCGTGATGGGCGTGCCCGGTTTGGGTGGTTTGATGTGGCTGCCCGTGGCGCGGATGAGACGCCCAATGTCCTCGTGCAGTTGCTGCCACTCTACGGCTTCCAACCGCTTCTGCACC
>Ga0075345_1000129_pt1 | contig 11100 bp, 14 predicted proteins | sample RushSE_CattailNL_2_FD_120077 | JGI IMG/M metagenome (GOLD analysis project Ga0075345, IMG submission 120077) | Natural and restored wetland microbial communities from the San Francisco Bay, California, USA, that impact long-term carbon... | ecosystem: Environmental > Terrestrial > Soil >...
AGGTACTTGAAGAGACGTCACAGAAAAGACTTTCAGTACGTGATGACAGAGTTGTCCATGAACCCCCACACGCAAGCACAGGGGTTTATGGAGTTGATGGATGTTGTTCGTCAGGATTTAAGAATTTGTTGCCAATAAAACAATTTATTCGCGTTATACATCTAACCAACTGAGGGAATCGTCCCCGCTCATGCTATTGTCCTCAATCCCTCTTTTTTGCTCTGGTTCTTCCTTTTTCTTTTGTTCCTCTTCCTGTTTCTTGCGCTCCTCCTCCTGCTTACGCTCCTCTTCATTCCTGGCCCTCTGTTCCTCCTCTGCCCGTTTCACGGCGTCCTTGATGTTTTTATTTGCCTTGGGTTTCACATAGTACCTGTTGTACAAGTACACAGACAGAATATTACTAATCACTAGCACGACAAGGAAAAAAATGAATGACGGGCTGAGGAAGGAAGACGACGATTCCATGGTTTTATTCATTGGCAGTATTTTTAACGTGGCACGTTTTCCACCATTCCTTGTCACTAAAGTCGCTGTCGTGAATGCAGCAAAATCCCATGATGTTGCACGTGTAGTCAACACAATCTTGACACAGAGTAAAGTAAGATGGCGCCTTCCTTCCCTTAAAGTGGACGTACTTGACGTACACGGGATCCGCTTCTGGATTGAAGCACAAGCGACACTTTAATAATTGGGATGACATGGGTGCACGTGAGCCACAACGTCAGTTGTGGAAACGTAGCGAATGCACACGTTGCACAAATTTTCCAGCTTGGGGGTCAGTGGTTGGTGAATGAAATAAATGCAGCACGGGTGAATGTCTGTGAAGGCAACACCAATGCGATGACAATTTCCACAAACTTCCATTTTACAAATGCTCAAGTAAATGACGTATATATAATGTACCTTGAACTCAATCAAAATGAACATTTATTTAAATTCATGAATGAACTGCACAATGTCGTGCACCCGCCTGTACAGTGCAAAGTACAGCACCGCTGGTAGGGCTGCCATGGTGACCAGCTCCTTGGCAAACCCTAAAAGCCGGTACTCGTACAGCACGGACCACCGTTGCCTGAACATGTACTCTGACAGGCCCGTGACGCGGCAAATTGTAGAGAGGGCCGTCTCCTTTCCTTCCACAGACACGTCCTGTGACTCAATTGACTGGCACGCCGCGTACACACTGGCAGCTATAGCCACCCACCACAGCAAGCTGTGACTCGCCAGTGTGAGGTCAACAAAGTCGTCACGCAGCACCATGAGCATCAACAGACACACGCACACGAGGGACGCGTAAAACTTGATCAAAGCCACACAAATAGTCGCAGCACCGCCACTGACATCCGTACTGAACTTGTCTGCGCTGTCGGACAGTCCCTTTAGTCTTTCCGTGACTTGGTGGCGCATGTCGGTGGGTGCCCACGTCGTCCACAGGGCATACCGTGACCAGTGACGGGACAGCAAAAACCTTGGCGACAACCTGAGAAATTGACCGTACCGGATGATGTAGTACACCACCACCATCAGCAACAAGCACGGGGAACACAGTGTTGTCAGCGCAATCACGGTGAGTAGCCTAGTGCGTACTACACTCTGTGGAATGGCCATGTTTTCCGTCACCATCTGCACCACGTACAGTATGTACCACTCTAGTACGTACGTAATGTAAGGTATTTCCATGTTGCCAGTGTACAGAGTGAACATGCCCGCCCGCACCATGGCGCCAATGATGGCTCTGTTGCGTGTCAAATCGCGAGCAATCTCCTCTGCCGGCTGACCAACCTTTGGGCTCAGGTGATTCAAAACTTGGAGCCACGAGTAGTCAGTCAGGATAAGTGGTGGTTCACCCTCAAACATGGTGCGCAACAGCTTGGTGCAGCTCCACAGCCGGGTAACGGTGCCAACCAAGTACGCACCCAACCCTACCAGGATGGCCGCCATCACCGTGACAAATGCCCACGCCAAAACCGATGTGGGTAGCCCAAACTCAAATGCGTCCAACAGTTCTTCCTGGTTTAGGAGCTTTGTGTAGTTAATGCACGCCACCAGCGTGTAACAAATACAAGCCACTGACACCACCGACAGCGTTTGCAAGCTGTAAGTGTACACGACCCCTCGGAACCCTCCGTGCAGCCACAGCATGTACACGCCCGGTAAAAAGTCTTCCACTGGCAGCTTAGGTCTGGTCAACAGGGGAACGCTCCTTGTGTCAAACATGGTGCCAATCAATTAACTCTGTTAAAGAAGTGAAATCAAATCATAAAATACATTTATTTTACCTCAATCAAAATCACAGGGCAACCTCCAGGGGCTCTCCCGTGGTGGTCACCAACAGTCGAGGCGAGCCCCTCCAAAATGGGTGCACCACCAGTTGGCGCGGCTGGTCGGGCAAGATGCCGCTCCAGTGCAACTCTGGCTTGGGGAACGACACACCCTCGCTCCTGAAAAAGTTGTCGTCAAAGTAAGGTACCGTGATTTTGTCCCCATTGATGACCACCAACAGTGAGTAGTTGTGAAACAAGAAGTGCATAACGTCCCCACCCATCAAACCAAAGTCCATCACTTCCAAGCACCGTCGCGTATATTTGACAAACTCGTGGGGAGTCTTTTCGGATGTTTTAGTGATGACGCCGCCAGACGAGTTAATGGTGATCACTTTGACGGTGTGAGTGAGGCCGTGCGTGATGTCAAATGACACCATGCACGGCAGCTTGGGTTTGGGCTTCCCCTTGTACCACCTCCACAACGCCCACAAAAAGTCCATTTGTGGGCCTCTTTTTTTCCATGACTGAAAGTAAATTCCCACATATTTAGGGTTCAATCAAAATTACTTTCTCAAGAACACAACCCACAGCACCAACATCAACACCGCCAGTAGCGGGAACAGCATGACGAGGGGCGCCAGCAGCATGAACGCAATTAGGGCCCACGCCAGCTGGCTGTAACCGTAGCGACACAGCATCTCTAGCACACCCGCAAAGGCCGCCAGGGTGACCATCTGGGACGCCAACGCGTACCCCATCGACCCCGTGCCAACGGACGTGGAGATGATGCTCCCCAGGGACAACACCACAAAAATGAGGGTGGGCATGCACAACATTGGAAGTCCTGACATGGTGTGTTGTTTTTTATTTATAAATGGTTTTCACTGTCTGGGTGTACGAGGGGACGCCATGGACGACGCCCTGCTCTGCCTCCTGCTGACGCTGCGACTAGAGTCCGTGCTTGGTGTTTTGCTGGTGTTTGTGCTATTGCTGGTTGACGGCTCACGGCTGAGGTTCAAGAACGGGCCAAATGACAAGTCCGCGCTCTGTGCCAAGTACCTCCTCCCTGTTGGTTCAGACGCTTTCCTCTTTTTCAGCGTCCGCAACGCTTGCCGCAAGTTCACGGCGTGGCCCTTGTTCGGAAACAGTTTCACTTTCACATCTGGTGGGATCTCCACCCACTGCGTGGAGTAGCCTGGGCACGGTCCCGACTGCCTGCCTGTTAAGTCTGCCTTTTTACACCCACACCGAATGCGCACACCTGACACTCGGATCTCAAAGTACACGCGTGAACTGTTGTGGTAACCAGCCTTGTTTTCACACCACGTGGAATTACCCCCCTTCTGGGTAAATACACGGTACAGCGCACCCTTCTCCAGCTTCACCACCTTATCTATGGTGACGTACTTGTAGCAAGTCTTAACACCCCGAATGATGTGCAAAATGTCTGGAATGAGCGCGTCGTCTTCTGGCAAACAGTTGGCCTTGGTTTTGCGGTCGCCAAAATTTTCCTCAATGGGGCAACCCGGGTAAGGGTCATAGCCCTGCGTCACAGACTCGCCCGGTTTCCGCAGGGACGTGTACTTGAGCAACGCAGTCCAATTCCCCTTTAGCTGTCGCTTCAAACGTGTGGTGTGCTCTGTCTCCTGTGACGCCAGCAAGTCCAGGAACACGTAACGACGTCCCACACACATCTTTCCCCTGTTGCTCTTACAGTTGTAGGGGCAGTGTGGGTCTGCCTTGTCACCCACCACCACCTTGCAGTGGGAACAGTCCTTGAGCAGCGTGGCGCCGGGCATGCGCAACCCATTGTTGTACACCACGCCGTCAATGATGTCCTCCCACTTGGCGTCATCCTTACCCAGCAGCAGTGGGAATTTGGAGCGCAAGTGCGTGACCAGAGACAGACGAATGGTGGCGGCTTGCTTGGCTGTCACAAACAGTTTCCACATGTAGATGTGCAATCCCGTGAGCGGCTCTGGCGCCTCTGCCACACACCAAATGGAGTCAAACAGGTGTAACGGCGCACCCTTGTAAAACTTTGACACATCCTCCACCAGGCTGCACCGCAATCCATCGTGAATTTGTTGGCGTAACTCTGGTGTCAGCGCCTTCAAGTCAATGTCAAAGTACATAGGGAACACGGCCGTGTGGAACTCCACAAGGTAGTACCTAGCCGACCCAGACTGGAGATCCTTACCAATGGCTTCGTAGAACCCATCCAGCTGGTCGTCTGGTACACACAGCGTGCCACCCTCATACGAAGAATGACTGAGCACGCTGGTGGTGTTCCCCTTGGCATTGGGTCCCACTTTGGTTGTTTTGCTCCTCCAGTACTTGTTCTGGGAGCACAGCGCGCGCCAGTGAGAGTAGTCCGCCATGAACGTAGGATTTTAATAGTAACTAATGACTTGGGGCGCGGGGTTGAACGAAATAATACAAGGATCCAGCTCAATCAAAATTTATTCTTCTCGATTCAGCATCCTCACAGCCACGTCCATCTTGTCCACAATCTCCCCCAGCTTGTCATACTTGTTGTTTTCCACACACTCCTTAATGCGGTAGTGGTACCGCGTGATCGCCTTTTTGATCTTGATTTGCTCCTCCACTTCCTCTTGGGACTGGGGTGGGGAGGGGCTGTCCCTTTCCTTTTTCTCTCGTGGCTTGCGCTCCTTGCCGCACCTGTGGAACTCTGGCCACGCCTTGACGTCATCCTGCCACGCCTGCTTGCGTGCCTCTGCCGTGGCCTTGTCCATGGGGATGGCGGTACTGTCTCCACAAAAATCATAGAACTTGTCCACAATTTTAGGGGGCGCCTTGGGCACCGCGTACGCCAGTCTGAACTGGATGTCGTCACTCATGGTTTTTTTGTACCACACACAGCTTGTCAAACATTGTTAACGCATCAGTGGGTTGTGTGTACCCTCAAAACAGACACTTCAAGACGCTGTTCCTGAAGTGCTGAATTACGTCCCCTGGTACCATGAAAATGTCACTCAAATTAATTTGTGCATAAGAATCTGTTGCCTTTATTGTTTACATGCTTTTTCAAGATCAACCACAGTGACTGGGTTTACAAAGTTTTGAATGGTGGCAAGGATGACATTGGACGTGTTGGCGTTACCCTTATCGGGTCGCGTGGTCACAAATGTCAAGTGAACCTTACCATCGGGCCCCACGTCCACAATCTTAAACTCACACACACTCCCCTTGACACCACCCGAAACACACTCAAACACATACGCCTGCATGCCACACGTTAGTTCACCTGTGGTGTTGCCCTTTTTCTTGCTGTCATAGTACGCCAGTTGCCCATCGCTCGTCACCAACAAATCAATGGTGTGCTCCGTCTTCCACTTGAACATGAGCGTGTGCTTGCGCGTGCGAATTCCACACTTGACTGGCATGAACACCAGTCCGTCCGACACACTCTCCTTGATGTTTGCCAACACAGTGGCAACGTTGTTCTTTGGCCACCACTGCTTACACATGAACCCCAGGTATTGTGCGTTGCTGCACGGCACAACCATGTTTGCGCGGGCCAGAGCTGGAACCGTTACCTCCCTCCATTGGTCTGGAGCGTACAGGCTCTCCAAGTCTGCCAGTGGGTCGGTGAAGAACAACTTTGCCATCAACTCCTGTCGTGCTGTGTACCACGTGGACACATAGCTGGTCCCACACACGAACACGGCGTCAAACACATAGTACCTGTACCGCCAAGGAACGGTGGCTTGGTCATGAGGGATTGGCTCACGGATTAACTCGCCGTCAAACAGACTACCCGACTTGTAATAATCAGACTTGGCGCACACCATGAGCGGGTAAAACTGCCAGTTACGTGACACAAACACGGCAATGTTTACACCTTGGGGGTATTGGGTGAGCAACAACAAGTACCGCACGCCGTCGTGCTTGGGTGCCACAACGTAAGGCTCACGTTGCAGTACAGTCAAGTCTTTGTGGCACATGGATACGGGAAGGGGGCACGGTGACGTGTCATATGGCTTGACCCCCCACAACAAAAACACCTTGTCCTTTAGGAACGCAACCTTGGCGGGGTCGGTAATGGGTTTCCACGACGCCATCACGCAGTCATAAAATGAATAAAGCGACTGAAATAAAATGAATATAGCGACTCAGTAGTCAATCAAAATTAAACAAGTAATGCCAAGGGTGTAAAAATAAAGGAATAAAGTAAAAAAAACAACATGGCATTCTGGGGGTTTTTTGGAGGTGACCAACCCCAACCAGCATCACCAAGAATCGCGAGCTATGGATTGATTGACGGCGACGACGAACCAAGTATGCCACCTTCCATTCCAGTAGTACCAAGAATTACAAGGTATGGGTTGGTTGACGAAGGTGAAGACGACTATGAGTTGGTTGACGAAGAAGACGTTGACGGTGAACCGCCTACGCCACCACCACGGCTGTCGCGGTATGGTCAAACAATACAAGACGACGACTTTGAGTTTTACGATGTGGAAGAGGATGATGAAATACAGCCCCAGATTCCACTGTCCATCCCCGTGCAAGCCCCCGTGGACTTGAATGCGCTGTTTCAGGGCAAGTGCGGGGACGCGGGGGAGTGGCAAAACTCTGTGTTCTGTGCCATGGGAGAAGGGAGCCCCGCGGGTAACATGCTTGGCAGCATGAGGATCGTGCCCGGTCGTGATGGGTATCCCTCAAATTCCATTGCGTGGAAGATATACAACCTGTTGGCGGCCGCCCAGAAAGCCATTGACGCCAACTCGCTCAGCGGGTGGATCATCCAAAAAGCACCGTGGTACAGAGACTATGTGCGCCTGTTGGAGCAACTGCGCGCCGCCATCGAAGAGGGGCAACCCATCATGATCTCTATGCTGGATAAGCAGGCAGAGATGCTGCACACGCTCATGGGAGTGCCGTTGGTGCGCGGGTACGTAACAGACTACCTGCGCAACACCCAAAATATTGCACTCTTTGACATGCCCACTATACCCGTGGCGCAGACCAGCGAGTCGTGGGGAGACTGGCTGATGCGCTTGTTGCGCCTCAAGTAGACCCCCACTTGAAATAAAATTATTGATCACATGTACACACTGTTGCCTTGTGGGTACACTATTCAGCTTGCACACTCCCTGTTTGTTCACGACAAGCCCCACGTCAAACTACGTCAAACCGCACCAATCCTGTTTTTAGCCGGTGACATTGGTGACCCAATGCACCCCTCCTTTGACGCGTTCATTACTCGGTGTGCCGCCAAGTGGCAGCGTGTGTTTGTATGCTGTGGGGAACTGGAGGCTCGATCTCCCTTGCATGTGAGCGCAGCATGCAGGAAACATGCAAACGTGGTACTTGTATCAAACATCTCACAGGACACCTACCTTGAAGGACTGATGGTGTGCGGGGAAGCGCCAACCGAACCCCGCGACCGCACCGTGGTAACTCTGGCGTACAAGTCACTGTGCATCAACACGGAACTGATTGAGCAGTGCGGAACCCATTACGCCCCTGTAACGCCAAACAATGGCCGCTTCACCGTGCAAAGGGGGTGTCTGGGATATATCATGTATGTGTAAAAGGGCGCCATGACAACCAAAGCGGTGTGTTTCCGCAAAAGCAACAACGAAGTGGTGACGTTCAACGCCTCCAAAACCAACGCGCCATGCAACAAACGGTGGGACAACTACAATGTTGTGCGCAAAACCACAAACACCAAGGAACTGGAAGCGCTTAAAAAGCTAAAGTTAGCAGGTGCCAGGAACGTCCCCCGCCTGCTGTACGGTGCGCCCAAGGGACCCAAGCGGGCGGAAGTGCGCATGACTAAGGTGGGGACATCCCTAACAGACATTGGAGGGCGCCGGGGCGGTGGGGGTAAAAGTGTTGTACTACAACACCAAGACTTACTCAGGACAGACTTGCGGCGGGCGTTTCAGACCATGAAGACTGCTGGCGTGTTGCACATGGACATGGCGCCCAGGAATGTGACATGGGACGGCAGCCACTTCCACGTCATTGATTATGACATTGTGGAGTTTAGCAACCAGTGGGACGTGGACGGGGAGGTGGAGGAAGCCATGGACGCCCTGCTCACTTGGGCGAACCAGGGCAGGTAGTGTTTTATTTTGATGCGTTACCAAAAAAAGACACTATGTCGTACACCATGTTGGACGACGCGTGGGGCGCACAACCATCATCCCCCAACTTTGGTCCCGCCATTCCAGCACAGCAACCCCTCCCCCAAGTGCCTCAAAAGGTGTTTCAAGGGGGTAACTTACCGCAAAAGGTGTTTCAGGGCGGCAACGTGCCACAAAAGGTGTTTGAGAACGGCACAGGGCCAGGGTACAACGTGGGGATGCAGGGCATGCCACAAAACTCTATGGAGATTGCGCGCCTGCAGTCCATTGTGCAGCGACTGATGCAAGAAAACCAGACGCAGCGGGCGCTGGCCAACACGCGCGCCACCAAGGGGTTGAGCGTGGCTGAGATTTGTTTCATTGTGGTGGCGCTGGTGTTCATCGTGCTGGTGGTGTACCTGATCTCCCTCATCCGGGCCCTCAAGCCGTAAACCTTTTTTAGTGTTAATAAAAAGCACAGATAGCGACATGTCTGTTTCCTCTGTTGCAATCCAGAGCAAATCAAGGGGCGCCACGTCTGTGCCCGCGCTCGTCATGGACTTGCTGCACTGCCGCAACCAACTGAAACTGTTCCACTGGCAAACCTCTGGGTTTGGTGCACACAAAGCCTTGGGAGACGCCGTGGACGCGCTGGACGAGCAGACGGACCAGCTGCTGGAGGTGGCGTTCCCCTTGGACAAGGCGTCCGTCAAGTCCATGGCTTCCGCGGACACCAAGCATGGGTACGTCAACTGGAAGTCCCGGGCAGCCACACTCAAGTACGTGAACGCCGTAATTGACAAATTGAAGGCCGCCAAGACGTCGTACGAGGGCACCAAATTGGGGCCCATTGTGTTCATCATTGACGAGATAGTGGGTGGCCTGCTGAGGCTGGCGTACCTGCTCAAGTTTGACAAGCCAAAAAAGTAAGCTCTCGTTAAGAATCTCCTGTATGATGATGCATCAATAATAAAATGGATTCCATGTTCACACTCCAACATTTCATAGATGAGTTTAAGCAAAATTTTTTAAGTTTCATCGAATTTTTATATGACCATTTTCCAGATGAAACCATTTCCAAATGGAAAGACACTGCTTATTGCACCACCGACTTTGTCGTGGGCTGGTATAATGACCACATAATCATGGAATTATTTCCTCTGGTTGACGCCAAAGACGAACAATACTTTAAAAGGTTATGGCTGTTGTTATCGCTGGACATGAAAAGCAAATGGAGTGTCATGGACGATGACACAAGGAAAAATTTTTGGAGCAAGATACAAACCGTCAATACATGTGCAAAGTTGGTAGGAAAGTATCCACACAAATTGAACAACGTGGTACAGGAAATGAAACTGACACTGTCTACATTTTCTGAAGACGAAAAAGAAGACAAAATGTTTGAGTATATTGACGCCAGGTTTGGGCTTGAAATTGGAGCCATATTAAGGGAAGTTTATGAATTTTATCCACACGTTCAGACCATGATACCAAACATTATCATACAAAGGTTACTAGCAGTGAATCGCACCCCAACCACTTGAGAAATTTCTCCTGTACCAACAACAATTATTACGCGTATTCGTTAAAAACTTCTTGATTAAGTCACGAATGAAAATAAAAATGGATTCAAAGTTTTTTTCGTATAAACACTACTTGGAACGAGCTGTGGAAGATTATCGTGATTTGGCTGCCTTTTTGAGATGTTGTCCTCACTTTGGCAAATAAAAATGGATGTGAAATCTTTCTTCAAAATACTCTAATATGATTTATTTGTTGTCTGTAACGTAACGCAAACTTTATTTATTTCTCATCATCGCCAACCATCCTCGTTTTTTTTCCTTTAATGAGGCTGTACGTTCATCCCGTATCTTGTTCACTTGACACACATACTCTTGATCGCTCATTTTCAGGCAACTTATTTTGTCAAGTCGTTGTTGAAACTCAATGTTTTCCTCATCACTAAAGCACACTTGGAACTCGGGAACCAATTGTGCATTGTGGTCCAGCATGTCAAAGAGTGTGTCGCGCCACTCGCTCTCAACCTGCTCTGTAATGGCGTCAAGGTCCACTATATTAGCCCCAACCCCGTACAGGCAACGATTACTAAATGTCAATAAATTGAGCCTGTCTTTGAGCTCCTTTTCCACCCACAAGTACGTTTCCACAGATTCTGCTCCTGTCGCAGTTTGAGAAAGTATCCTTCTCAGGGTGATGGTTTTAGCCGCGCCAATACAAAGTTCAAGTTGTTCCTTGACTTGCAGATCTTCACTGACGTGCAACTTCCACGCCGTGTACAGCTCATTGAATGCCATTGCTGCGCGGTCACTGCACCGTTCCAGGTTGAATTGAATTTGTGAAATAAAAAGTTCTTTAAACTTGCTGTCACTTAACACTGTGCTCATGATTTGACACACCGTAAACTTGGTGTCGGTGGCACAGTGGTGAAAGTCTGCAGTCTGTTGGAGTCGGTCCATCCATTGGTGGATTAATTCAATTTCATTGTCACATATCGTGTCAAGTTTTGACCATTCATCAGTACCAGACCATAAAGTTATATTGTCATGTACAATTTGCCTCTTACTTTTCTCCTTTAACCCAAACTCTTCCCTGAGGTACTTGACGACGTCAAGGTGGCCATATTGCGCACTCTTTCGAAGAGCATAGTTGTCGTCAGCACGAGCGTCATCGGCAGTCAACCCAAACTCTTCCCTGAGGTACTTGACAACGTCAAGGTG